>Ga0172377_10006477_pt1 | contig 12055 bp, 11 predicted proteins | sample Pumphouse3metaG_FD_119749 | JGI IMG/M metagenome (GOLD analysis project Ga0172377, IMG submission 119749) | Leachate microbial communities from a municipal landfill in Southern Ontario, Canada - Pumphouse #3 metaG | ecosystem: Engineered > Solid waste > Landfill > Unclassified | place: Canada... | reverse complement strand
TTATTGTCTTCATCTTTATCGTAGCCATATCCAACATGTATTCCTACGGAGATATTCTTTACGATTTCGGACTCTGCCAGAAAATAAGGATTGAAACCGAAGAAATTTCCACTCGATCCATATAGGAAAGCTCCGCCGATGCCAATAGGAAGCAGTTTTTTTGTAAGCATCTTTTCTGCGCCAAGATACAGGATGAATCCTGCGGAGGAATTGTTGGATCCATAAGCGGAGAAACCGCCGATGAGTTTCCCTATGGATGCATCATACACAAGAGTGCATAATGGATATTTCATAACCCCGAGATTATCCAGCCACAGAATCGAAAAGCCAAAACGGCCTTCAGCAAGTCCGTTTTGATCATGATGGGATGCTGTTGTACGGGTTTCCGAGGTGTCTGTTCCTGTACTAGTTTCGTTATTTTCCGAATTGTATCCGTCTGCCAAGGCAAAGCTCGTGCAGCAGGAAAGTAACATCGCAATCAGTATTTTTTTCATTTTTTGCTCCTTTAGAAGTGAACTTTATGGATAACATGAAAAGCATACAATAGTTGACGTTTTGTTTTGCAGGAATATAGTATATGTTTCTATATTTTGCAATCTTTTAATTGCTTGAAAATTTCAATCAAAAAACAGATGTCTTTGATAAAAGCTTGATGATCATCTTCAGGCACCACCGAGATGTGCTCGATTTGCATGCTGTTCCCTTAACCGGATCTGTTTCAGAGCTGCCCCATGGTCTATCCCTTGTTTTCTTGAGTTCGAAGCGAATGGAAATGGTTCCGTATCTCGGGAATGGGTTGAAGGAAGGGGTAGCGGAAGCCGATGAGGATTGGAATGCCGCAGGGCTGGAGCGAGGGGAAGGCTTTCCCCACTTGATCCATCAGTTCCTTTGGAACGCTTGTAAACGCTTGGCTCGATTCCATTCTGAATTTCGCGGAAAATTTTGTTGGGTTATCAAAAACGGCGGTTTTATCTTGATTCCGCATGTTTAAGGTGGGGCCGATTTTTGTTTTGGACACGGATAGATTATCATTTTGTAGACAAAAAAAGACCCGCTGTGTTGGGCGGGCCTTTTCGTGGAGATAAGGGGAGTCGAACCCCTGACCTATAGATTGCGAACCTATCGCTCTACCAAACTGAGCTATATCCCCATATAGTTTGCGGCGTAAATATATCTTATGCGGAAAAAGTTGTCAAGGCACAAGCGGATTCAGCGATTTAAAAAGTTCTTTCCCGGTTCCGCTTTGTCCTGTATATGGATGAAAACAGTTTTTTCTAGCACGGTGTTTTTTTTGGTCTGTTTGAAGGTAGTTTTAAATATGGTTTTTCTTTGTTTTTCTCGCGGAGGTTTTATGCGGTTTTAGGTTCTGGCTGTTTTTGCTTCTATGATTGTCCCATCGCTTTTTGCGGGTGAGGTTTCTCTTCAATTGGATGCTTCGAAGCCGGGCGTGCCGATAAAGACAGATGGGTTTCTCGGCGCGGACTTGGGTATTTGGAATTCTCCGGAACGCTTCGAACTTTCGGTGCCTTCGCTTACGGATGCGGGCTTTGCTTGGTTCCGGTTTCCAGACGGTTCTCTTTCGAACGATTACCATTGGAACGGGAGCGGTTCATATGATTCCCTGAATGTGTGGACTCCGGATTCGGTGTTGTGGTCGTCCGGATTTTTGGGGGAAGCCGCTTTTCGCGGTACGAGTAAGAACAATTGGGGGTTTGCCCGGCGCTCCAACATGCTAGACGGGGATTCTTCGACTTTCTGGTGGGGTGCTGTCTATGATTCGACGGACGTGCCTTTGGTGGTTGTGGACTTTGGACATTCTGTCGCGGTGGATTCGCTCTATCTCGTTTGGGGTAAGCTTTCGCCGAAAGCGTTCGAGCTTGCCTTTTGGACGGACACTTCGTTCTTTTACCCGGCTCCGCATCAGGGAATTACGGATAAATTCAAATCGGTCATGAGCAAAAAAGTGAGCGGCAGAATTTCTGCGGAAAAGTTCAAGCCGGTGACTGCCCGTTATGTGGCGATCCGATTTAAATTGAAAGACCTTCAAAAGGCTGGAGTAGAGCTTGCGGAGCTGGGTGTATTTTCTAGTGGGATGAATGTTGTGAACAATGCAGAGGCGAAGTTGTTCGCTACTTCTACTCACAATGGCGATTTCCGGCGCACGGATTGGACAGGGATTCGCTGGGATTTTGATGCTTTTATGAATTATATTGAACGCTTTCCGAATGCGAAGCCTGTGATTTGCGTGAATGCGGGTACGGGTTCGGCGAAGGAAGCCGCCCTTTGGGTGAGATATGCGAATAAAGTAAAGAAATATGGAATTAAGGCTTGGCAGATCGGTAACGAGCTCGACGGGGAATGGGAAGAGACCGGGCCGCTTTCGGCAAGGCAATATGCTGCCAAATACCTTGAATTTGCCCGGGCGATGCTTGCGGAAGATTCGGCGCTCGAATTTTATGGGCCGCTGTATAGTTCCCATGAGTTCTGGCTCAAGGGTTCCGGGATGCTCGATGGTTCGTTCTGGATGGAGGAGTTTTTGCGGGTGGTTGCCGCTGCGGAAAAACGCGACGGTCGCCGTTATATTTCTGTTGTGGATATGCATTCCTATCCATATTGGGCGCCGAATAATTTGAATGAAGCGAATATGCTTTTGGAGTCCAAGGAACTCCGCGCCGGCGTGGATACGCTGAAGAAATGGATGGATAGATATTTAGGCGGCGACCGCGGATTTGCACTTTCGGAATTTTCGACGACGGTAGTGTGTTCGGATGTGACGATGCAGGCTTCGCAGGCTGCTGCCTTGGCGAACATAATGGCTCAGGCTGCTTTTACTTTTCCCGACCGTTTTTATTTGCTGCCGTGGGATGTGTTCGGCGGAATTTGCAAGGGCCCGGATGGTACGTCCGGGTCGATGACTTTAAATCTCCTCAAACGCAACGGTTCGTGGGATTTGTGGGACGGTTTTTCTCCTTCGGCGGAATATTTCGGAATCTATCTCGCTTCTAAATGGTGGCTTGCTAGTGGCTTCTCTTTTGCGTCGGCGGTTCTTTCCGATACTTCCGTTGCTGCATATCCTTTGGTTCGCGGCGATTCTTTGAAACTCCTCCTCGTAAATTTTGCAGGGAATTCGAATAAAGTAAATTTGGAACTCCCGAAGAATTTGCGGGGCCGCGTCGCAGAAGTTTTCCACTTTAGTAAAAAGGACTACACTTGGGTGGGGAATGATGCTTCGGCTTTTGCATACCCGGGAATGGGCCCTGAGGGGGAATGGATCAGCAAGTCGGATTCTTTGCTTCCTGTTGAAATGCCGCCTTTTAGCGTGGCTGTCTTGCTGGTGAATCCGGCACTCAATGCTGCGAGGCCTCCTCATTTTATTCAGGCGTCTCTTGCAAAGAGCCCCGTACTTGAAGGCGATTCTCTGGATCTCTCATTTACAGTGGCGCAAGATGCGGGTCGCATTGTTTCAGTGTCGGTTGCTTCTAAACTTCTGAACTATTTCAAAGATGTGCTACCGGTGGACGGTTCCTTGGGAGCTGGTATTGAAAATTTCCATTTGAAGATTGCCGTTCCCAAGATGAAGCCTGCGGATGGGGATCTCAAAATTTCCGTGAAAGGATTGAATAAGAAATCGGCGGATTTGGTGATTCCGTTCCACGTGCGTGGCAATTATCGCACGTTTGAAGTTTTCCAAGACTACGAGAATGAGAGTTCTGTGAATTGGTATCCGGTGGCGAATGGCAATAATGCGACTTCGATGTCCGGAAAAGTATTCAAGGGTTCGGGAAAGTCCGGCGCCTATATGCGGCACGATTTTGTGATTGAACAGCCCAAGGAACAGAGCTGGCCCAATTTTTCGGCGGCGCATTATGAACTCGCTGGTACGGGAATTGCGAAGTCTGTGGGTATCGTATTCGACTATGCGACGAGCCACAGTTCTGAAAGCGGTTATATTGAGCTTCTGGTGCAATCGTCACAGGTGAAAGACTACGATGATTTCCATTATTTGATGAAGAATACGCACGGGAACTGGGTTCGCGATACGGTTCTCTGGAGCGCTATTGCTCAAGAGGGGTGGGGAAAGGCTATCCGGTCGCTAGACCCCAAGCAAATCCGTACTTTTGCTTTCCGCGGTCGTGGCGAGGGCAAGGGATTTATCTCATTAGATAACATTTATTTGCTCGGCGAAGACGGCAAGGAAATTCCGATGCCTAACGAGTTGCGGAGATTGAGGTAATCTTCTCTTGGCGCCCTTTAAGGACGCCAATCAATTTCGGGAACGCCCTTGCTTTTTAGGTAGGCGTTTGCCTTGCTGAAGTGTTTGCAGCCGAAGAATCCGCGGAAAGCGGAAAGCGGGCTCGGGTGCGGGGCTTCCAAGATGAGATGCCCGCGATTTGGAGCAATGAGTTCTTTTTTGTGGATGGCGTATGCGCCCCAAAGGAGAAATACGAGGTTTTCTTTGCGCTCTGAAAGTCTCTGGATGAGTGTGTCGGTAAATTGCTGCCAACCGATTTGCGAGTGGGAAGATGCCAAATGTGCGCGCACGGTGAGACTCGCATTGAGAAGTAGGACGCCTTGGTGAGCCCAGTTTTCCAAGTTGCCGCTTTGGGGAATGTCTATTCCTAAGTCATCGTGCAGTTCTTGAAAAATGTTGAGGAGCGATGGTGGAGGCGGAACGTTATCCGGCACGGAAAAGCAGAGCCCATTGGCTTGGCCCGGATTGTGATACGGGTCTTGACCGATGATGACTGCTTTAACAGAGTCTACAGGGCAATAGTCGAGTGCTGCAAAGATTTGGGAACCCGGCGGATAGATTGTGAATTTCTTTTTCTCCGTAAGGAGAACTTCTTTCAGATGGAGGAAGTAGGGCATTTCAAATTGATCTTTGAGAAGTTCAAGCCAAGTCGGATCTAATTTTACCATCGGGAAACCTCTAAAAACTCATTTACGGTAAATACCAGTTTTTTTAACAAGCTTATTTTAATCGGACAACTTTGCTAAATGTTCCGATTTTTACGAGATAGAAACCGGCATTTTTTACATTGATAGCAATACTTTGATTGACAAACTTTTTCGAATCGATAAGATTTCCGTGTATATCAAAGATAGCGATGTTTCTGTTTTGCGTGGCGCTGCTTGTATTTATAATAATAGATCTTTTGTTAATTTGTATGCTGAAAATGCTTGGTGGGACCGTGAATGGAATTTTTGTGGTGCCTGAATCCTCTTCTTCACTGTAAAAATCTCTTTTGGTAGAACAATTCCCTATCAATACCGGATAGGCTTTGCATCGTTCCCAAACATTTCGGCTCTCTTCTGTTCCGTTTGTTGTATTCAAATTCAGGGCGAATTCATCAGATTGCATTTCTTCTGTCATAAGTCCTAAAGTATCGAACAATATTATGCTTGTGTCTATAGAACCGATGAAAGGAAGATTTGGAAGCAGATCCTTATCGTAATATGCGTTTGTGATTTTATTGTTTCTACTACAACCCCATACCCGGCCAAAGAAAATCCCTGTTATTGAATCTGAGATAATGGAATCAATAGCCACAAAAGCATTTTTTATCAATGTTGTTTCTGCGCTCACACTTAGAATTCCCGCAATGCCACCAACAAAAGTCATAGAGTCCAATGAGTGTGCTTCAATGACTCCATAATTGGAGACGTCTGTGATTGTACGGAGAGATGATCCTGCAATGCCACCTGCGTAAGAATACGCGAGATGTTCATTATTTATAGGGCCAACGCGATTGGTCTTCACGTATATTTTTCCGTAATTGGAACATCTTTCCAGTGTTCCACTTGTAAATCCACCTACAATTCCTCCGGCTGTTGCAGAGACGTTTCGCAAGCCTCCAGTATCCCCATCAGATTCTAGGGATACATAGACATCGCCGCTGTTGATGTTGTCTAAAATTATTCCGTTGTAGTTTATGCCGGTAATTCCACCAATATAGGCTTTGGTTGTTATGGGGAATGTTCCTACGACAGAAATTTTCCCGCGATTTTGACAGTGAGAAATCGTTCCTGTATTATAGCCGACGATTCCCCCAATCCTATCTCGGGAACGAACGCTTATTAAACCAAGGTTTTTACAATTTGTTACGGTTCCTGAATTGTAATTTGATCCAGCGATTCCACCGACGTATGAGTAGGAATTTTCAGAAAGGTAAAGTTTCCCAGAAAAGGTACAACTGTCAATAGTTCCATAGTTTTCAGCGGAAATTCCTCCGATATGAGGATCCACACAAGATCCTTCTATGCATCCCGATTGTCCAATAACATTGATGTTTGTATTCAAAACGTTAACATTCTTTACGATTCCGTTGGATCCGATAGTTCTAAATAATCCTGAATAATACTGTGTAATTTTTAATCCGAAAATATTATGACCTTTGCCATCAAAAGTTCCTTGATATCTTAATGAATCTGCGGTTCCGATGGGGTTCCAAAGTGAAGCAGAAACTTCTTTTTCGCTGTTCCCAAAAATGAGATCTTGCAAAAGGACTGCATTTGCAGTAGAATCGCCATCAGCAACTTTATTTGCAAACCAAGCTAATTCACTCGGTTCAGAAATTTCATAGAATGTGGCTCCGTTTATTTGAGTCTTATTAGGTTCTTTTGTTTCTCCTGTCCAGGAGGCAAATGCGCTGCTGATTAGGAGTGCGATTAATGAAATAATCCATTTTTCCATAATGATTAATATAGAATTTTTGCGCTTTAGGAATGTTAGGTGTATCTGAACTGTTACTTTATCCGTTCAGTCTACATAATGTCTGCGAGTATCGCCGTTTTTTCTCCGCGGAGACGGGTGTAAAAAAGGATTCCTTCGCGTTTTCCGTTGGGTGCGAGTCGCTTGATTTCGGATTCGGGGCATATTTCAACGCCTCGTTTTTTGAGTGTGAGCTTGCCTATGTCGTACTTTTTGAGCATTTTTCGTATGGCGGAGGTGGCCATCGGTACGGAATCTATGACTCGGAAGTTTGTGAATGCCTTTGGATCTAGCGGGGTTGAACTCGTGATGTAGGCGATGCCTGTGGAAATGAGGTGGGCGTTCTCTCGAAGGGCTATTTCTGTAAAGAGATGACTCCGGACGAGGACGGGTATGGGCTCTGCGATATATTCCAAGAGCCCGCCTGTATCTAGCTCTTCAAAATCGGCGCGATTGCTTTGAGAAATCCATTCTATGCCGTTCCCGTTTTTGTCGACAAAGACTGCGCGAACCTTGCCCGGGTGCTTTGCAAGTTCCCCGAATAAAATCAAGCATTCCCTGCAATCGGACCTGTTTCCCAAATAGACTAACTCCGCATCGTTTGGAATTTCTTCTTCGGGGTAGCCGGGAGAGAGCTTTGCCATGCCTCCGCGGTAGTGCCTCGCAATTTCGATCACTTCAAGGAGTGATGGTGTGAGCTCGGTAAAATTCCGCTGGTTATCGCCTTCTTTTTGCCGGCGTGCAGGGTCTATCATAAAGTAGTCAGAATGCTGTTTGAGCGTGCGCACGTCCGCGAGAACCGCTTTGCGGGACGAGCCAAATTCATTTGTGTTGTATTCGTACATTGCGAGGCGTTCTTCGGAGATGTCGAATCCTTGTACGTTCACGTCTTTTGGAATATAGAAGCTATCACCACCCATGCCACAGCAGAGGTCATCGACAGATTTTACATTGTTAAAGAGCTTTGCTTTCCAGAGTCCGATGTCGCGGGCAGTGGATTGTTCTAAAGCGAGTTTGTCGCACGAAAGAAGTCCCTCAAATTGAAATTTTTTGCGGAATTTGGGAACGAGTTGGATGTAGTCGAGAATTTCGTTCCGCAAAGAGGTGTAAGGCCCTTTGGAAATCTTTTCTGCGAGCTTTAATTCGTCAATTCCCTTGGAAACCGCTTCACTGATAAGGGTCTTTAATTCGGGCTTGTTCCAAGGAAATGTCGAACTCATTACAGGACACCTCTAAAAATTGCGTTGCGAAAGAAAAAATGGGATAGGCCAAGGAATGGCACGAAAGATTGCTCCCTAAAACGAGATCTGCGGGCATGCTTGTATGCACATATCCGAGTTGCACCAACAAGTGCGCGTGTACAAAATTGCTCAAAATCGTTCCAATCGAGAGCCGCACTCAAACTTGCTTGAGTATGACCGAGATGCAGATGATTATGTATAGCATCCATACTGGAAGTCTTAATGCCCTCGACATACGTTTCGGTGCCTTGATCATGATAGTGAACATGTTCGCTATCGCGATGCTCGGTTAAAGCGTTTTTGGCCTCTTTGAGTGACAAACCAGTACAACATATCGTAGCCATTTTTGCCGTAAATGAATTTTTAGGGATGACCTAAATACAAAGCCTATTACTTTATGCGTTTTCTCGCAATTTCATAGAGACCGAGTGACAGGGCGACGGATGCATTGTAGGATTGGGCCTCCGGGCTCATAGGGATGCGGAGCACAGACGTGCATTGTTTGCGGACAAAAGGAGGAAGGCCGACGTCTTCGCCACCGACAGCGAGTACAACTTGATCTTCGAACGGGTAATCAACGAGCGATGTTTCTGTGACGGCATCGAGTCCGAGTACCTGATAGCCTGCGAGTTTGAGTTCGCTGATGGTTGCTTCTAGGTTATCCGGACGGCAGAGGCGCATCTTGTCGAGCGCTCCTGCGGAGGCTTTTGCAACGGTCGGGGTGATTCCACACATTCCTTTGGATGGCATCAGTATTATGTCGGCGTCCATTCCGAGCGAAGAGCGGATGCAAGCACCCAAGTTCCGCGGGTCTTCTATGTTTGTAGCGACGACGACTAGTTTGCGTTCGCCATTTTCTTTTGCGTTGAAAAATTCGGTTTTGACTTCATCCCAGGAGAGCAATTCCTTTTCGTTGCAGAGCGCGACGATTCCTTGGTTGGGGAGCGCGTAAGAATCGAGAATGTGTCCATCGACCTGCTGAACGTGGATGTGGTTCTTCTTTGCAATCTTTTGGAGGGAATAGAGCTTGGGGTTGCCGGAATCGTGGCGGAAAAGCACGCGGTGAACTTTTGCCGGACTTTTGGTGAGGAGTTCTTCGACTTCGCGGATGCCCCCTACAGCAGTTTGCGGCTGGCTTTCTGCGTCGCCCATGGAGACATTTACCTGTGATGCTCTAGGGCGGGAACTTCCACGGTTTTCATTAAAGTGTGGGGAGCGGCCATAAGAAAAATCTCGATGAGGGCGCTCGCTAAAATGCGAGGGCTCGCCGTAAGAATTGTCTTCGCGTTCACGGTTTGGTTCAAACGGTTGCTTTTTCCACATTTGGAATCTCCTTTTCAAGCGGAGCCACAATATAGTTCATTAGAACATCGGTTGTTTTGAGTTCCAAGGGTTTCGCGGATACTTGGAAGCTAAAGGCGACTCCGCATTTTATGGTTTCTTTGTGGCGCGAAAGAAACCTATCATAATAGCCTTTACCATGACCGTAGCGCCCGCCTTTTTTGTCAAAGCGCACACCGGGTATGAGTGCAAAAGGGATCTCCCCTTTCCAAAATGGGAGAGCCGCTTTGGGCTCAAAAACGTGGAACCGCCCTTCGATGAGATCTTTGTCGATATCCTTGATTTCAGAGAATTCCATTAGGCCTTCACCGAAAGTTCGCGGTAAAAGCAGTCTGCCTTGTCCGGCGAGTTCTTTTAGAATGGGTTTGATGTCGGGCTCAGAAGGAAGCGGATAAAATGCGGCGACCTTTGCCGCTTTTTTATACAAATTAAAGTCCAGTATGGCTTTGACGATCCAGTCGGATTCTTTCATAATTATTTCTTTCGGAATTCTTTCCAGTGCTTGCAGATGGCTTTGCGGGCCTTTTCTGCCATTACGGGAATAAAGTGCGCGCCGACGAGAAGGCATACTAAAAGAATGAGAAGGATGATGCTTGAAATATTGATTCCTTGCATAGATGTCTCAAGTTAGATTTTTGCGGAGAATTCCGTCCCACACAGTCCGCTGCCAATTCAAGAAATGAGCGGCATCATAGCGGTCGTTCCATGTGGAGCCGACGGGGCTTGCAAGAGAGATGAGCTGGTTCCTGTTGGCAAGTAGTGCCGGGTCAAAGTGGAGCTCAATCGCACGTTCGTCTCGCCATTCTTTGAGTGCATCGATTAAATCTCCGTCGGGGTTGTAAAGGGGCGGAGCTTGTCTTTCCGACATTTTAGGCCAATCCGCTTCGGGAACCGTCATTGCGCTTTTTAGCATCTGGAAAAAAGAATCTTTTCTTTCTCCGACAAAGTTGCGGGGAAGTTTTGGTAGTGTTTCTTTGCTGAAGTTCGGGTAGGAGTAAGAGACGGAACGCACAATGGCGAGCATCAATTCAGTTCCAAAGACTTTATAGGGAGGACGGTCCATTGCTTCGGCTTCTTTTTCTCGCCATTCCCATACACTTTTCAAAATGTGAAGAGCCTTTGGCGGCATCTTGAATGAGCCTGCAATGCGCCAGCGTTCCGGATCGATTTCTTTTGTGTGTTGCGCTTTGAGGATCAGGTCATCGCAGGTTTCAAGCAGCCATTCAAATTTTCCCTGCAATTTGAGTTGTTCTCCGAGTTTGGCACAGAGCTCGTGCAGGTAGAATGTGTCATGAACGGCATATTCGCACATATCAGAAGGCAGTGGGCGGGTTGTCCAATCGGACTTCTGGTTGTCTTTCGGGAGTTCTACGCCGAAATAGCGGGAGACTAAGCTTGCGTAGCCAAGTCCGCTTTCTCCCAAAAATTTTGCGGCGAGCATTGTATCAAAAACGTGCTTTGGAGAAAATTGATACGTGTTCCAGAGCATCCGCAAATCATAATCCGCCCCGTGAATAATCAAACTCTGCATCGCCCGGGTTTTAAAAATGGATGCTACGTCGATATCCGCAAATGGGTCTATGATGTAATGGTGATCGCCAATGGTAATTTGGATAAGGCAGAGCCGCACATTGTAATGGTACATCGAATCCGCTTCGGTATCAACTGCAGCAAGATCGAAATGGGAAAGATCCTCTAAAAGTCTTCCAAGAGTTTCTTTTTCTGTGACTAGTGTAAATGAATTGTCCTCTGGCACGATAGCCGTCAATTTAGAAAAATATTCTGATATGGCTACTATAACTTAGTGGCGGAAGGCTCCCTATGGGGCAGAAAGTCCCTTTTTTATTCCACATAAACCCCGTGCTTTGCGCGGGGTTACAGTTCTATAGCGATGCTTGAAGTACAGTAAGTCAGTAAAGTTGATGAGGACATAGATTCCTTGGACAAGGCAAACGTCAAACAAGGAGATAAAAAGCCCTCATCGTTAAGAAAATTAAGTCATACAGTCTATGAATGCAAGTATCACATCATCTGGTGCCCTGAATATCGTTACCTGAGTGATGGATGGCGACATCCGGCTGTCCGTCCGCGATGAACGAAGAACAAGTGGTGAAATATACCCGGTGGCAGCAAAAGAAAGGCTATCTGGAAGACAGTCAGGAAGAATTGTTCAGACAGGGAATGATGATTTAAAGATAACCCCCTATGGGGGCCTGTACACGCCACCCCTTTTTGGGGTGGTGGTTTACTAGTCTTACTTCCGATATCTTGGCGGATTTGTTGACTTTTTCTCCGAGTCGATTTGTCGTCAGCCATCGCGAATTCCGTTGACTTCGAATACGGTTCCTTCGGAAAGTATGTTCAGCGTGTGGTAGTTATCGGACGGCTTGCTTATGACATCGTTGCTGGTGGATGTGACTCGTCCTTCTTTTCGTGAGCCCTTTTGTAGGCCTTGCAGCCCGCGTTGCAGAAGACAAGTACGCTATGTTAGGACTCCCTTAAAAATTGCGGATTACAATCGCCATCTGTGCGTAATTGTGCCGTAGCTGCTGATCGTGCCATCCTGAATGTAAAATCCTCAAAATCTTGGTTTTTTGCCACTCGATTTGCTGACGTGCAGGAAAAGGTTACTATCTTGTTACTATCTTATTAGATAATTTTTTGACGGGAGCTCACATGTTTTTCCCAAGAAAGCGAATAGCATTTTTCCTAATTTTTTCTGTTATCGCCTGTAGCGACAACAAAAATCCAGCAAATGGTT
>Ga0172377_10006475_pt1 | contig 12057 bp, 9 predicted proteins | sample Pumphouse3metaG_FD_119749 | JGI IMG/M metagenome (GOLD analysis project Ga0172377, IMG submission 119749) | Leachate microbial communities from a municipal landfill in Southern Ontario, Canada - Pumphouse #3 metaG | ecosystem: Engineered > Solid waste > Landfill > Unclassified | place: Canada... | reverse complement strand
GCGAGTCCTGCTCATTGGTCCGATGGGCAGCGGGAAGACTGAGTTCGCGGCACGGCTCTGGCGTGATGCGGAGATAGCTCGGAAAAAAAGCCAAGTGGTAGGAAAACTCACCTCCACAGGGAAGGTGGACCGGAGAAATGTTTTTTTCATCCAAAGTGAGATAGACGGGTCCCGTTTCCCCGATTATCCTTCTGATGCTCTTTCCTATCGGGGAGGATATGTTCGTTGTGGAAATAACATTGCCAGTATTCATGATTCCTTTGACCTGGAAAAGGTCATAGAGAATAATCCTACTGTGGGAACATATATCATCGATGAAGCTTCTTTCTTTGATGAGAGACTGGCCTATGTAGTGCGCAATATAAGCTTGAAAGATGGAGTGATGTTCATTTTCCCAACGTTGATTCTCAATTTCCGAAGGGATATTTTCAATTCCACTGCCCGGCTTATGCTGGATATCGCCACAGATGTCATTCCTCTGACAGCTTACTGCGAGCATGAGGATTGCATGAAGGATGCCTTCTATACTTATCGTTATTACACAATAGAGGGGAAGGAATGCCCTGCTCTCTATTTTGATCCGTTGATTATTGTCGGGGGCGACAGGCTGAACTCTGATACTTTGCAACCAAACTATGCCGCACGTTGCGAGCAGCATCATTATCTTCCTGGTAAGGAATACACTTTTTTCCATCTCAAGCCGCTTGGGGAACAGGCTTCCCATGAAGGACGCTATAAGAACTTGGAACGAGAACTTGAAGCGTTAAAGCATGACATTTCACATTCCATGCTTTATCAGAATCTCAATGAGAGGTATGGAGACTTGAAGGATGGGGAGATTTTTCTTAATTCTCTTAAAGTTGGTAATATCGCAGAAAGAGCTTTGGTCTACCTGTTTTGCGAGCAGAACTTGGTAGGTGAGGGGCTTTTGATTAGGATTGCCGATGAACTCGCCTTGGACAAGGCCTATATGTCCAAGGTTCTTTCTGATAACAAGCGTCCGGTCTCTTTTGCTCAGATGACGCTTCTCTAGTTCTGTAAAATACAAAAAGATAACTACTAATACCAACGGACAAAGCCCAATACTATGCTAAGGAAGCAAGCGTTTGAGGAAGAGTCGCCGGTTGAAGGTCCTCGAGTGTGCACGGAACAGTTATATGGTATTTGTCCAGCTCCTTGCTGATCAAGGACCAGTTCATGACTCCCGTGTTTGCCGTGAGATCTCCAATCTTCAGCCCGTTCTCATCCAAGCGGTAATCTTTGACGTGGACAACCTTGATACGATTCCCGAATGCATCCAATGCCTTTTCGATGAAAGCTTTCTGAGCTTCATCACTTGGCTTTGGCAGTACAGAACCGTCACTTTCACTAATTCCTGTATAGGGAACCAGGTTTATCGGGTCGTAGATGACCCCTAGGTGCTCTGAAGGGAATTTCTCCATCACGGCGGCCATGCGTTCAATGGAGCATATGGTATGCTGGCGGCTAACGGCCTCAAGACCAACGATACCGTCGTACTTTACTGCGGCATCCAGGAGTTTTTCTACTGTATGGTAGAAAATGTCGAGATTCTTGCTGCTGAAAGTGTCGAGGCTGTATGAGCAGTCAGGATTGGCTGACCCTGTTTCCGTACCTACAAGTCTACAACCAAACTCTCGGTTGAACTTAAGGGTATTGATAAAGCGGTCGATCTGGAGGGCTCGGATGTTTTCATTTGGATGAATGGGGTTGAAATAACTTCCAAGGATTGCTATAGAGACTTGGTATTTTGCGAGATCGTCGTGTATGGACTGCACATATTCACTGGTATATTGAGAGGGGTCTTTTGCATCAATAAGGACTTTTCCCAAAGCCAAGTGGAGAACTACCGGTTTTTTAAAATAGGCGGCCCTTTGGGCTAACTGGGTGACTGAGGAAAACTTTCCTAAATCGTGAGCTCGAAATCCAATTTGCATCATGGATAAAAGTGTATCGAACGGTAGTTTTTTTTACAAGGAGAGAGTGATGAGAAAATATTTGCTTACTGAGGATTTCCACGAGGTAGGTGATGATGAGTATACCAAGAGTTTTGCCAAGGCTATCCAAAAAATGGAAAGCGGCGATGTCCTTCAAGTGGGCAAAGGCCTCTACAAGACAGGCCCCATCACCATCAACAAGGATGGCATCACGATTGTTCTTGAAAAAGATGCGGTAATTTCTTTTATTGCGGATGAGAGACTCTATCCTCCCATATATAGCCGATGGGAAGGAGTGATGTGCTTTTGTATGCATCCTTGTCTGTATGTGGTAGGGTGTGCTCATGTTGTGCTTGCAGGTGAAGGTACTTTATCTGGTAATGGCGAGTATTGGTGGGACCAGGCTTCTTTCAAGCGGAGAGAGCAAGATGGTCCTGTGACTGAAATTGAAAAGCAATTGGCAATACTCAACCCAAATTATGAAAACCAGCCGAGTGGAGGAGGAGGAAGGCAAAGTCAGTTTCTTAGGCCGCCTCTTCTTCAGATTCAGAATTGCAATGATGTAAGAATTGAGGGGATAACAATCAAGGATAGTCCTTTCTGGACAGTCCATCCACTGTTTTCTTCTCATTTGAAAATTCAAGGAGTGAGCATCATCAATCCAAAGGATGCGCCGAATACCGATGGCATCGATATCGACTCCTGTTTTGATGTTGAGATATCCTCTTGCCACGTGGATGTGGGGGATGATGGTATCGCCCTAAAGAGCGGAAGCGGTCCCGATGGGATTAAAGTCAATAAACCCACAAAGGGCGTTGTCATCAGGAATTGTTCGGTTTACAGCGCCCATGGTGGTACTGTCATAGGAAGCGAGACCGCTGCAGGGATTTTTGATGTCAAAGTCTCCAACTGCCTGTTTGATGGGACTGACAGGGGGGTGAGAATCAAGACACGTCGTGGACGGGGGGGAGCCATTGAAGGGCTTTCCTTCAAGCATATTGTGATGCACCATGTCCTGTGTCCAATAACATTGAACATGTATTATATTTGTGGATGCAAGGATCCTCGTGTGTTCTCTTTGGAAAAGGAACCTGTCGACGAGGCGACGCCTTTCATCAGGAATGTGGAGATTGAAGATATCCTAGCTGATGGTATTCGTTCTTCCTGTGCTTTTATTGTAGGTCTTCCGGAAAGTCCTATCATGAATCTAAGTATCAAGCATTGCCATTTTCTTTTGGATACGAAAAATCCTGCAAGCATCAATGTCAGCGAAATGACCCAAGGCCTTCCTGAAATAACCGACAGGGGGATAAGACTTCGGAATGTGTATGTTACCCTTGAGGATGTCCAAGGGGCCGGTCTGATACGAGAAAGTGGTGTTGTCCTGATATAAGAAGAGACTGTCATGGCTACGACAGTCTCCTCTTTTAGGATTGTTTTGCTATTTACGCTCTGAGCAGGTGAATTGCAAAACCATTGATTTCCTCTTTGAAATAAACCACTTTGATACCCTTTGCATCACGTCCGATGGATTCCTCGATGGGGGTGAACCCAAATTGTCTCAAATACTCCATGGTACGGTCGACATTGAAGCATTTATAGCCTAGATGCCCGTTCTTGCCATAGAAAGGCTTGTTCATGACCTCGATGCTGGTATCCATAAATGTGGAGGAATTACCTCTTTTTGCCATCATCCCCAGCTTCTCGAACTTCCCAATGGATTGTTCCATGGCGTTGGCATCGGTATTGTTCATTCCCACATGTGCAAAAGAAATACCTTGAAGGGCAAGTTCGGCCTCTTTGCACATCTGCGAGATTTCATCCCATTTCTCGTTGTTAATCAGGTCGGCTTTCACCATCCAAGATCCACCCACGGAAAGTACATTGCTCATCTTGGCGTAATCGGCGATGTTGTCCAAGGAAATACCGCCGGTAGGCATGAACTTCAATGAGGGGAAGGGCCCCGCCAGGTTCTTTAGCATTTCCACCCCTCCGCTTGCTTCAGCCGGGAAGAACTTCAATACGGAAAGGCCCTCTTTTATCCCTTTCTGTATTTCACTGGGAGTGCAGACTCCTGGACACACCGGAATGTTGTGGTTCAGGCACCAGGATACGATTTCTTCGTCAAAGCCAGGGGAGACAATGAAAGAGGCACCGGCCTCAATTGCTTTTCTTGCATTCTCGACAGTGATGACCGTGCCAGCGCCGATGAGCATATCAGGATACGCCTTATGCATTCTCTTAATGGCTTCTTCAGCTGCTTCCGTACGGAAGGTGACTTCTGCGATTGGGATTCCTCCCCTCATCAAGGCACCTGCAAGTCCTTCTGCTTTTGTGGCGTCATCAATTTTTACGACGGGGACAATACCAATCAAATGGACTCTTTTGTAAAAATCTTCAAACATTTCAAAACTCCTCTATTTTTAATAATGAAACATTGTTTCAAATTATTGACAGCCCCAAGAATACACCCTATCATAGGGAAAGGCAAGAGTTTAATATCAAAGAAATTGGAGGGATATCCATGGGAAAAGAATTTGTTACTTTTGGTGAAATAATGTTGAGGTTGAAATCACCTCGTCATGAACGTTTTTTCCAGTCTCCGGCCTTGGAAGCCACTTTTGGTGGAGGGGAAGCTAACGTAGCAGTGTCTTTATCCATACTGGGCAAGGATTCTCGTTTTGTCACCGCTGTACCCGATAATGCAATCGGAGAGTCCTGCATCCGTGAAGTTCGTAAGTATGGGGTGAACACTGAGGATATGAAGAAAGTACCCAACAGCCGCCTGGGGATTTATTACTTGGAGACCGGGGCAAACCAGAGAGCAAGTGCTGTCGTTTATGACCGCGCGTATAGTGCTTTCAGTCAAAGTAAGGCATCGGATTATGATTTTGATGCTATCATGGGCAATGCCCAATGGCTTCATGTGACAGGAATCACTCCTGCGGTAAGCCAGGAAGCTGCGGACAGTGCCCTTGCTGCCATGAAGAGTGCCAAGGAGCATGGAGCTACCGTTTCTATTGACTTGAATTTCAGGAAGAAACTTTGGAACTATGGCAAGAAAGCTCCGGAGGTGATGAGAGAGCTGACTAAATATGCCGATGTGGTGATTGCCAACGAGGAGGACATCCAGAAGTGCCTGGCCATTGAGGCTAAGGTGGATGTGACCAGTGGTGAGTTGGATACTTCAATTTACGAGGCTCTTACCGCGGAAGTGAAGAAACAGTTCCCGAATGTCAAAGTTGTCGCGGTGACTCTTCGCGAGAGCAAGAGCGCTGACCATAATGGTTGGAGTGCGGCTCTTTCCGGCAGGAGCGGATTCTATGTCTCACGTCATTATGAGATTGCCGATATCATCGATCGTGTTGGTGGGGGTGACAGCTTTGCCGCTGGTATCATCTATGCATTGTCAGAGTATGGCGATGACGAACAATATGCCATTGATTTTGCTGTTGCGGCTTCCTGCCTGAAGCATAGTATCGATGGAGATTTCAACTTGGCGACCAAGAAAGAAATTGAAAGTCTTGCCACAGGCGATGGTTCTGGAAGAGTCCAGCGTTAGTTTTTAATTGAGAACGAACACCTCCTTGAATGTGTTGCATTTGAGGAGGTGCTCTATATGACAGGAATCCGACTGCGAAAAGCTGCAGGATGAAAAGGCAACCACAGGCATCCGGTGGGTGTTTTGTCAAGGACCCTGTCCGCTTGTGGCAGGGTATGTCCTCTTTGGATTTGTCACAGAGTCCAGCTTGCAGCTTTATTCTGTACCTCAACCATATGTTTGAATAAACCGTCCTGCTGTAACAGTTCTTTAGGAGAGCCTTGCTGAACAACGTATCCGTTGTCGAGCACAACAATCTTATCCGCATTGGCAACGGTTCTCATGCGGTGAGCAATAACCAGCACGGTCTTATCCTTGATAAGCTGAGAGATTGCGGACTGGATAAGGGTTTCGTTTTCCACATCGAGTGATGCTGTAGCCTCGTCCAGAAGGATGATTGGGGAATCTTTCAAAAAAGCACGCGCAATGGAGATGCGTTGCCGTTCTCCACCCGAAAGCTCCGAACCATTTTCCCCAATCAACGTATTCCATTTATTTGGCAGTTTCTCTGCGAACTCATCACAGTGAGCATAACATGCGGCTTGTAGGACATCCTTGTCGCTCGCATTTTTCCGCCCAATTCTGATGTTTTCCATGATTGTATTGTTAAACAATGTTACCTCTTGGAATACGATAGAGAAAAGGGATAACAACGTTTCAGGATTGATTTTTGAGATATCCATTCCCCCTATGGTGATTTTGCCTTGCTCTATGTCCCAGAATCGTGCGGCAAGTCGTGACAAGGTGGTTTTTCCCCCACCAGACGGACCAATCAGCGCTGTCACTTCTCCTTGCTTTGCCATAAAGGATGCATTACGAAGAACATTTTCTTTTCCGTTATACGTGAAACCGACTTGATTGAATATGATATCGCATCCTTTATTTGACAGAACCGAGGCGCCGCCTTGTATCGGGTGGTCAAGAATTTCCCTCATGCGCTCAGTCTGGACGTTCGCTGATATCATGGCTGCGAGATTTTGCAATGCGGCTTGCAAGGGATCATACATCCGGGAGATTACAAGTAAGAACATAAAGAAGGTAAGGACATCAAGGTTTCCCTTGCTAAGCATTCTCCCTCCGACCAATGCAGTAGTTGCAATTCCAAGTTTCAAGACCATCTGGGCGGAAGCGACGAATACAGCGGTTCCAAGTTCGGTTAAAATAGCGCGTTTCTCAACAGTTTTTATTTTTGCATCGAGCCCTTCAAGATATTTCTCTTCGGCATTGTTTGATTTCAAATCTCGTACTGATTCCAGGCACTCCTGTATTCCGTCGGCACAAGCCATTTTTACCGTCATTTGTTTTCGTCCAAATTTGTTTTGAACTTTTGAGGAAAAGAGCACAATACAAAATGAAATCGGTAGTACCCAAAGAGCTGCCAGTGCCATCCGCCAGTTAAAGAATAACAGGCTGATGGCGATGAAGAATGTAGAAATGATCGCACCGACAAGTTCTGGTATGAAGTGAGAAAAAACAGTCTCAAGAAAAGAGCAATCAGCCATTATCGTACTAGTTAGGTCGGCAAGGTCTTTTTTCCCGAAGAATGACAAAGGAAGCTTCCTGAGTTTTTCAGCGAGAGTGATTCGACGGACACCACTTTCCACATAAGTTGCAAAGTAGCAGGAGGTATATTGGATTCGTGAAGTTAGGAAAATCAAAAGCAAGGATATTGTTATTCCAACGATATAAAAGAGAGCATGGCGTGATAACGCTTCGCCGTTCATAAGGTTACCGACAAGGTAATAAAGAAGTCCGACCGGCATCATGAGGACGAAATCCGCCAATGCACACGAAGCGCAACTTTTCACAAAATCTTTTGCACCCTTTTCGGAGAGCGCGTATTTATGTTGAATCTTATCAAGCAAACTCATATTTTTTCACCTACCTTCCATTTTGCAGCACGGTTGTATTCCTGCCACATATGTGTGTAAAGACCCTCAGACTTGAGTAGTTTTTCATGGCTGTCGCATTCTTCGATATGCCCGTCCTTCAATACAAATATTCTGTCACAACCTGCAATAGTCGATAGTCTGTGGGCAATCATGATTACCGTCTTTCCTTGGGAAAGGGCGGTGAAAGCCGCTTGCACCTTGTATTCATTGTCCGGGTCTGCGAATGCAGTTGCTTCATCCAGAATTATGATAGGTGTATTCTTAAGCAGGACACGGGCAATTGCAATACGCTGTTGCTCCCCTCCTGAAAGATAGACCCCTTTGGTTCCTATTACAGTGTCAATTCCATCTGGCATTTTCTCAATAATGTCATTGCATTGAGCTGCCTTGAGAGCCTTCAAGACTTCTTCTGTGGTTGCCTCCTGTTTCGAGATGCGGACGTTTTCAAGAATAGATGTTTTCAAGAGCTTGCTGTCCTGGAAGACAAAGGATATCGTATTCATTAACTCTTTTTTGGAGATATCCTTTATATTAACGCCACCAATTGCAATCCTGCCACTGTCCACATCCCAAAAACGCGCGAGCACACTGGCAAGGGTCGTTTTCCCTCCTCCCGAGGGGCCGACAAATGCCACGTGTTCTCCATGTCCAATCTGTAGTGATACATGGTCAAGAGCCTTTGATTTTGTGTTTTGGTATTGAAACGAGACATTGTCCAATATGATGGAATTGTCTTGTGGATGACAAGGATGTGTGGATTCAGGCAAGGGGTTGAGTGACATCACACTATCAATCCGTTCCAATGCGTCTGCAACAATCATTTTGTTTTCACTGGAGAACATGATTTTTGTGAGCGTAACCGTAATTATTGGTGTAAAAATAATATAAAAGAGTAAATTGATGAGGAAAGTACTGCTTGTTCCGTTTTTGGTTATGACCAGTGCCGAAATAATGAGTACGGCGAACACTGAATTAATAACCGTAGTATAAAGCAGCATTGTCGGTCGCAGTTGCCTAGTATATGAAATGACCCATTTTTCATAGCTGTCGATGGATGCTTTAAACCTTTTAAAAGAGAATACCGATTGTCCGAATGTCTTGACGACAGGTATTCCCCGGACATATTCCACAGCCTCATTGGACATTTGTGCCAAGGAATCTTGGTATTCCTTCATTTTAGTGCGCATCTTTGCACCTGTCATCATTGCCATCAGGGCAAATGCGACCACAATAGGGAGTAGGCTGAGAAGCCCAAGTCTCCAATCGAAGGCAAGCAGAAGCACTAACATCCCAATCGGTGTAGCAATCGCGCCTGCATGATCAGGCAATTGATGTGCAAGATAAGTTTCCGTTGCGGCGCTTGATTCATTGACAATCTTACGCAGTTTGCCACTTCCGAAACTGTCCATGAACCCAAGCGGCAAGGTAACGATATGATGCATCATCTGGCTACGTATATTGGATGCGACGCGGAATGCGGCAATGTGGGAGCACATAAGCGCCCCAACATAAATAAGCATCGAGAATACCGCAAACAACACAGCCATCCAGCCATTATATGCAAGATTCTGCGCCATTTTGTAATTTGGGGCGACATCAAGGATTTCTTTAATGATTTTCCATATGTATACGAATGGAACGAGCGCGACAAGTGCGCTAATTGCGGACAGGATCCATGAGGATATCGTCAGATACCTGAAACTGCCGGCATAATCGAACAGTCTCGACAGATTAGATTGTTTTTTCAATGTCTTTCTCCTTCTTCAAACCATGTGTAAAAAAGTTAATTAATCGAGGACTCCCTCTGGCATCAAGCGGATAGGATTCTTCGACTCTTCCTTTTTCCAGATGCAGTATGTGTGTACAACAAAGCAGGATCAGCTCAGGGTCATGGGTGACAATCAGTATTGTACGTTTCCCACGAAGTGAATTACGCAACGATGCTGTTTCCTTCATATGGCAGTAATCAAGACCACTTGTTGGTTCGTCAAATACCAGGATTTCTTTGTCAGCAAGCAAAGCAGAAGCGATTGCCACCCTCTGCTTCTGACCTCCAGACAAGGACATTGGATGGCGGCTCCCGTATTGCAACAAGTCAAGTTGCTCAAGGATGCCTTGTACTTCTTTTTTGTTGTCATTGTTCATTCCGAGACAAACCTCATCCTCCACCGATTCACAAAAAAGCTGATGATTGACATCCTGCATAACCAAATAGCATTTCTTCAACAGGGTTCGCCTTTTGTAGGCAATCCCATCCCAAACCACCTTGCCCCAGAATTCTTTCTCAAGTCCGCATAGACATTTTGACAATGTTGATTTTCCTGCTCCGTTATGACCGATCACTGCAATAATGCCGTCTTTAGGAAGAAACAATGATTTTATCTCCAATGAAGGCTTTCTCTTTTCATAGGAATAGCAAAAATCCTCAAGTTTAAAGGAGCCTCCCGAAGTTGACGGGGGGGATTCTTTTTTCAAGTGTTCCAATGACAAAGGCCTAAGTCCGAGCTTGCATAGTTTTTCAGGTGGCGAGGCAATGAACTCATGCATTGGAAGATCAAGGAGGATTTCTCCTCCTTCCATATAAACAGCCCTGTCACAGATATTCCTCAGCCAGTGAAGTCTGTGTTCGGCGATTACGATGGTTTTGCCACAAGATTTCCATGATTGAAGGATACACTTGAGACTTTCAATTGCATCCATATCCAAATTGGATGTCGGTTCATCCAGTACAAGAACGTCGGGGTGCATTGCAGAGACCGAAGCGCATGCCACCCTTTGTTTTTCTCCACAGGACAGGTTGAAGATATTGCGTCCAAGGAGGTTTTCTATTTTCATGGCACTGGCCGCCTCTTGGATTCTTTCTTTTATTATTTTTTTTGGCAGACCCATGTTCTCACAGGCAAAAGCGATCTCGCTCGTTGTATCCACACAAAAGAACTGGCTTCGTGGATTTTGAAAGACACTTCCCACGACGCGTGCGGTTTCGTAGAGTTCGGCTTTGACAAGGTCCAATCCTTTGACAGTTACACTGCCTGTCAGCTCCCCTTCGTAATAGTGAGGGACCAAGCCGTTGATTAGACGTGTCACGGTTGTTTTTCCGCAACCTGATTGTCCACAAAGCAGCACCGTTTCACCAGCACCAATAGTAAGGGACAGGTTTTTTATTGCATTTGACTCAGAATTTGCATATTTAAAGTCAACATTTTTTATTTCTATCAAAGGATAATCACCTCACAGTACCCTGGACAAAGGTAGTATTACGAGCAAGAACGGTACAAAACATAAAAGAATCAGGATAAAGTCCTGTATATGGAAACCAATTTCGCATACATTTGTCCGACGGACATTGCCGCCAAGTCCTCGCGTCAGTGCTGCCGCCGATAATTCCTCTCCAATCCTGGAGGAACAGGTCAAAAGTGGCACCAAGCGATACTCAAGCATTTTTTTGACGTTTTTACCTCCAAAACTTATTTCGCGCATTCTCATTGCCGCGTTGATGGACGAAAACTCATCTGTCACGGTTGGGAAAAAACGAAACATTACCGAGAGAGGGATAATCAGTTTCTCACTGACATGCAGCCGAAGCATCGCCGCAGTAAATTCGCTCACGGTTGTGGTTGAAACAACATAAAGACCCAGCATGAGATTCGGCATGAATCTTGTAATAATTCCCGTTGTGCCGAGAAGGAGAAAGTTTGTGATCCCAGTTGTTTTCTGACCAAAATAATGAAATGAAAAATACATGGTAAGATATATAATGCTATATTTTATTGCGGCTTTGTATTTTCTTGAAAAAAGAAGAAGCACTAGAGGAATCAGGCACAAGCAAGGAGTAAGAAACCACAATCCGTCACTCCCTGCGCCTCCGAGGACAAAAGTCGCCATGGTGATTAGCAAAAACAACTTTGTCCTTGGATCAAGGATAAGTCCTCTGTTTTCAACATCTGATTGCATCATGCTATGGCGCATCAGACAAGGCCTGCCCCGATGAAATGTTTTTTTAGGATTGCCTTGCCAAGCAGCCCTCCGATAATTCCTGAAAGAAAAGCGGAGACCAAAAGGGTGGGGCACATCCACGCCGGCATAAGATTTGTTAAAGTATCAATGTATTGCTGTCCAAAATCCTGCCTGGTTGAAAAATACCCCTCAATGTTGGTAAACAACGGAATAAAGTTGCCCCATATCCAGACACTGAAAACACCGGATGCCAAAACAGCCTTGGATTCACTTTTATACCGTCCGCTCCAATAAACCAATTCGGCAAGCAACCCTGATATGGTTCCGACAATCAAAGCATAATATCCCATACCTGTAAGCAGCATCAGTATTCCCATGATTATGCTCATAACGAGAATCATGCCGAACTTTTTAACTTTGGTAAGAAAAAGCATAAAGGGAATTCCCCCGATAATCGGACCAACAACGCAAAGAAGTGGCATGAATATCGGAATATAGCCAAGCATGGCCAAAGCAAAGATAATTACAAAATAAATCGCTGAATAAATACCAACGTTGATAAGATCTTTTCCTTTGAGTTTCTCGTTCTTCATTGATTTAGGCCTCCCTGTTAAAGAATGTTGATAAGGAACCGAAGTTTCGGCGCGAACGG
>Ga0172377_10006474_pt1 | contig 12058 bp, 4 predicted proteins | sample Pumphouse3metaG_FD_119749 | JGI IMG/M metagenome (GOLD analysis project Ga0172377, IMG submission 119749) | Leachate microbial communities from a municipal landfill in Southern Ontario, Canada - Pumphouse #3 metaG | ecosystem: Engineered > Solid waste > Landfill > Unclassified | place: Canada... | reverse complement strand
TCATGTGGCTGCCGAAAGTGGCTGTCCCGAAGAAGCTCCCGGTCAGATAAGCATTGCCGGCGCTGTCCGCCGCGATGCCGTTGCTGATATCATTATCCGGCCCTCCGGCTGAGGCGGCCCAAAGGAAATTGCCCGCGGAGTCCAGTTTGGCGGCGAAAATATCCCTGCTTCCGCTTGAACTGAGGGTGTGTGTGCCAAAGGCGGCTGTTACTGAGAAAAACCCGGTCAGATGTGAATTGCCCGCGCTGTCCAACGCGATGCCAAATCCCTGGTCATCGCCTGCGCCTCCACCCCCTGCGGCCCAGAGCCAGTTGCCCTCAGGATCCAGTTTGGCGGCAAAAACATCCTTGCCTCCGCTCGTTGTCAGGGTGTGGCCGCCAAAGGCGGCTGTGCTCGTGAAATACCCGGTAAGATATGCATTGCCGGCCCCATCCACTGCGATGCCCTGCCCCTCGCCTGAGGCCAGCTCTCCGGCCTTTACCGCCCAAAGCCAGTTGCCATATGGGTCCAGCTTGGCAACGAAGATATCGGTGTAACCGCTGGCGGTGAGGTTGTGCGCGCCGAAGGTTGCAAAGTCCTCAAAATATCCCGTTACATATTGGTTGCCCTGGCTGTCGGCCGCTATGGCCTGGCCATGATCCAGGTCCACACCTCCCGCGCTGGCGGCCCATTGCCACTGAGGTGCCTGGGCGCCCAAAACAAGCCCTCCACAAAGCAGGGCAACGCAAACAAGCATCGTTTTCAAAGCTGTCATTTTTCCTCCCTAAATTGGTATCTTTATCAAAAGCGAAGCTGATGCAGCTTGGCAAATACGTCAAGCTAAATATACTCCAGCTGGTTGATCGTGTAGCCCTGGCTTTAAAAGCGGGAGCAGAAGCCCCCCCAACCGGCCGGGGCTGCTCGTTTTACCAGAGGATCCCCACGTTGTGGGGGAAAACCCGGTAAAAAAATCTTCACCCAGATCCCCGGGCACTTCTATATCCGGGCAAATCAAGCTCTGCCAGTTCACCCCAAGCCCAAAAATACTAATACAACGCCGTAATCCGGAAAAACCTCCTGCCAGCGCCCTGAACCCAGATGCTGGAGCTGCCAGCCCCCAGCTGCACCGGCGGATCCTGACCCAGGGAAGCAGGTTCCCCAGCCGAATACACCCGGTATCCGCTGGCCCCGTCCAGCAGCGCCCACTCCAGCCTGAACCCATCACCCTCGCGGCTAATGCATAGCTCCGGCGTGGGAAACAGGCCAGCCGGACGCGGCCCCACCACCTGGTCCAGCCAGATAAGGGGATTCGATCCAGTCCCAGCGTTGAAGGCCTCGATGCCCAGATGGTAATTGTGCGGCGACAGGCTGCTCAGATCAAACTGGAAGTGCTGCCAGGCATTGCCTGTGGCCACCACCGCAGCTTGACCCAGTTGTTCCCAGTCGTTTTCGCCAGCGCTGTACTTGATCCTGATCTGCGCAATCCCACTGGTGTCTGAACTCCGGGCCATCAATTCAAGCTTGTTGCCCTCCGAAATATGAAGCAAAGGCATAGTCAAAAAATTACCCGTTTCATTCGCAGATACATAAACACAGAAATTCCCATGGTAGGGATAGGCGGCGCTATCATTCCATGAGCCAGGATTTGACCAATCTGGCGGTGGCCAAATCTCAAAGCTCTCGCATAGCTGTCCAGTCTCGGGAACGCGAAAATTCCACACCGGCTGGTTGGACACAGTGCCGTATGGATTTGAGGGTACGATCTGCCAATAGTAGGTCTCTCCAGCTTCCAACTCTGGCTGATGCCAGGTGTATGTTTGACCGGAGTTCACCAATGGTGGCGGGTTAACCGTGCCAAAATGGACGTCGTAATCCGTAGGGCAGCCGCCTCCGCTCTTCCAGGCCAGCCGGGATCCGCCAAGGGCGCAGCCTCCATCGACAGGGTAAACTGCCACCGCTGGCGATGGTGCCATCGCTGTGACAAGCTGAATGTTCGGTCTTCTGTTGTTTGGAGCAACCCCAGACTCGGGAAAAGACCCATCAGCACCCGAGTAGGCCAGTTTATAATCTGGATCTGTATAGCTGTAGCGAAAACGAAGATCCTGGCCCTGGCTGGTTGCAAGATAATTCTTCCAGAGAATCTCGATGCCCTGATCCCCATCCCAGGTGAAGGGCTGGGTAAAAGACAGCTGTTGCCAGCCGGCATCCTGGAAAGTCACATCACCAGAGTAAACCAGGCTGAACCCTGTGTCATCAGGATACACGGTTCCAGCCGCCGGGTAGGAAGTAGCTCCGGTGTGTCGCACGAACACAAACTGGTTGCTAAACCCACAGTTAGAAACCGGATAATGCACATAGAACCCGATCCCCGTGAGAGTGGATGCCGCACTCAGTCCAGCGGCGTGGATCTCCGCTGCGGTGAAGATCATTTTGCTCCAGCTGTAATTGTTGTTTCCGTTAACAGGGGCCTGGTTGAAAGAAGAAGTTCCCTCTCCGATCTGATAAACCTCCGCCCTTATACTCAGCGTGATCAAGGTAAAAAAAAGAATAATCATCCACTTTTTCATCCTTAAGCTCCTCATGGTTGATAGGCCTGCTCTGTCAGTGCAAATGACCATGTTCCGGTCATATCTGAGAAAAACAGGCACTGGGTTAATTTGGCGGAAGGGGAAAAGATGTCAAGCAAAACGAGGCCTATATAAATAAAACGCCACCGGGGGGCGGCGGCGTTTCACACTATCTTGCTTTAAGGAGAATGGTGTTGCCTTGCGGCAACGGGGAACCTGGTTCTGAAACTGGCGCCTGCCTGGCTGCAAGCGCGAGGTCTTATCTGGGGACCTCCCCCGCCGCGCGGTTGCTGGAGCCGGCAGCGCCGGTTTCAGTTCTATTTCGCCAATTCATTCTGCCAGGGTCTCTTAGGATATTGGGACCAATATTTTAAAAAGCTGTTTCAGTCAAGGAATTTTTTCTGCGGCAGTAATTTAGTGATCCGCGGCGGGAATCAAGGGGAAAAAAGGGGCGGAGGTTTCCGCCCCGGGATGTTTGGTTTTGAATCTTTCGGGTTGTTATTCGTTGATGGCGGTCACGCGGTAAAAGGCGCGGACGAGGCCGACGCGGGTATCGGTGAAGGTGGTGGCGTCGCTGATTGTATCCAAGAGTTCATAGCCCCCGTAGGGATCGCCACAGCTCCAGACGCGGTAGGAGCTGGCGTCCGGCACTGCCTCCCAGCTCAGGACGCGGTGGTTACCGCTGAGGGATACCGATACCGCGGGTGGCACAAGGCTGAGCTCGAAGCCGCTGCCGCTAAGGGGTAGCTGCAGGTTGGCTTCATCGGGATCGTTGCTGCTGATCTGCAGGCTGCCGTTGTAGGCGATCGCCTGGGTGGGGGCGAAGGTGAGGTTGAAAACCTGGTCCGCGCCCGCGGGGATGGAGAAGCTTAGGGTGTTGCGCCCCCCTTCCCTGAGGGCTGAATCGCCGGTTATACCGCTCGTTGACGAGTTGCGGACGGCTGATCCTTCCACCATATAGCCCGTGGGGGTGCTGATGCTGCCGAAGAGGACGGAATCCCCGCTGTTGGCGATGGTGAAGTGCTGTAGGGAACTGCTTCCAATCTGCACCGCGCCAAAATCTAGGGCCTGGGGGGAAATGGCGATCTCCGGCCCTGTCTGGTAGGGGACCAGGAGCAGCTTTACGTTGGGGCGGTTGCTGCTGGTATAGGTTCCGGTGAATACGTTGGTCTGGTCACTATAGTCATCGCGTGTGCAGCGGTACCCGTTGGAAACATAGCTGTAACGCACCGTACCGGACTGGGTCCATTCTTCGGTGAGGCCAAAGGCTGTGTCCACCACAATGTTCTGGCTGCCGTTCCAGAGGAAGGGGGTTTGGAAGCTTAGCACATCCCAGCCTCCGGCCGTGGGTAGGTAGCTGGCCGCGCTGAAGACTGTCACCATGTCCGTAGCGCCCTGCCAGTTGGCAACGTTTGCATCCGTGGTGTGTTTAAGGCGGATGATGAAATCCGGCAGGATGTAGTCCGGAGCGCTGTTCACCCAGAAGGCCAGGCCGGTGATATAGACCGGGCCGGACACACCCTGAGCGTTCAGTTCAGCCGCAGTATAGACCGATTGGCCATGCAAGCTTTTGTAGGTGATGTTGATGGGGCAGGCAGTATTATTTGGCGTGCTTGATGCCCCGTCACCCAGCACCACTTCAGAAATCATGTTGGGGGTGGCGGAAACCGTGTTCGAAGGAGCCGATTCCCCGGCGGGATCGGCGTAGACGGTGGTAACGTAATAAGAGTAAGTGGCCCCGTTGCTTAGCCCGCTATCCTGATAGCTGGTTCCGGCCACAGTGGTTACGGGGCTGCCGTCGCGGTAGATGCGGTAGCCGCTGACAGCACGGTCCCCGGTGCTTCTAAGGTCAATCCCGGCGCGGCCTTCGGCAGCGGTCCAGCTGAGGTCAACAACGGCGTTGCCTGGCAGGGCGGTTAGGTTAGTGGGGGAATAGGTGTTGGGGGTAGCGGAGACGGTGCCGGAGACGGGTGATTCTTCACCGTCGTAAATCGCGGTTACATAGTACTCGTAGGTGATCCCGTCTGTTACCGCGGCGTCGGTGTACTGGGTGCTCGCAGGGCTGGCAAGCAGGCTACCGTCGCGGTAGATGCAGTAGCCATCCGGTTCACCAGAAGCTGGGGCGTCCCAGCTAAGTGACACATAGCCGTGGCTGGCGGCGGCGCTCAGGTTTTGGGGCGGCAGCAGCATGTCGATGCTTGGGAATATCTTCAAGCGCAGGTTGGGAAGGTTGGGGGTGGCCAGCAGGTTGGATGGCGCGGCGGAGTCGCTGCGGTTCTGGCGGGCCCGGTTGGCCTGAGTGGTGGAGTAGCTCCAGTAGGGATACCCAGAGATCCATTGTTGGTAGCCTTTCACGGTTAGAACCGCAAGGTTGGAGACGCCATCATAGAGGAACATGGGGTCCAGGTCCACCTCCATCCACCCGGTGGCGGCGTTGGGAAAGCTGCCGCTGTAGACCAGGGTGTAGCCGGAGGTGCTGTAATTTCCAGAGGCTAGGGTGGACTCGGAGGTGTTCTTCATATAAATGGAGACGGGTGTGATGGAGTTGGTGTCGCTGCCGCTGGCCTTTTGTAAAGCCAAAGATTTGATGGTCCCGGCCATGGCGATCTCCGAGGCGAGGTAGATGGCCTCATGAGCGCTGTAGTTATAATAACGGTCCAGAGGATAGCTTTGGGTTTGAGTTCCCTCCCCGATCAGAACTTCCATGGGAGCGCCTACCTCGAGGTATTCGGTGAGGCTGGCGGTGGTGCTTCCCGCGGCTGCGCTGAGGATCAGAGTCACCAGGGTGCCGTCGCTCATGGCGGAGGAGGCAGAGAGCTCGAAACTGAGAGTTGCCTGTGCTCCGGCGGGCAGGATGGGAATGTCATCGCTGCTTACCAGCAAGCTGATCCCGGGGGTGGAACAGCTGAGACTTGCTGTCCCGGCGGGGGTAGGGATCTCGCCGGTGTTGTGCAGTTCCACCGTTAGAGTGGCGGTTTCGCCGGGGTCGAGGATCCCGTTTTGGTCGCCGCTGTAGTCGCTTATGGATAAATGACGGAATTCGAACTCGGGCACAAACACACCCAGTTGGAAATTCTGGCTCCAGGAGCCGTTGCCGCCGTTTATACCCAGAGTGAAAGTGATCACGTGGTCCGCAGGGCAGTTGGCGGCCACCTGGATTGAGTAACTACTCTGCGACCAGGCGCTGCCTTGGGCGGGAACGGTGCCGTAGCTGGCAGTGGTGGTGATAACTGTCACGTAAGTGTCGCTGGAACTGAGCACAGCGCTAACACCAGTGGCGTCCACCAGGCCGCGGTTGCCCAGGCGGATAGAGAGCTGGGCGGCCTCGCCGGGCTCCAGATGCTGGTTGGAGTTGGGGTCCTGGATATTGGCCTGTTCATAAACCACGTAGGGGTAATCCGGGATGAGGGGCCGGGTGGTGATGAAGAGGGCGGATTCGTCTGTAAGCGGGGCCGCGGCGGTGGGCCAGCTGTTGCCGAAGGTGTATTCCAGACCGACGGTTTCGGTATGGTCCTCAATGCCGATGGTGGAGTAGTTTCCGTGGGGATAGGTGTCGCCGTCACCGAGGTCGATGTTGTTGAATTCCTTGTACTGCAGCTTGATCTGGCCGTCGCCGGTGTGAGTGGGGTAATAGGCCGGGTCATAAAGGATGGCCTGGAAGGTTTGCGGTGTGGAGGAATCGTAGCCGGAAATCAGGTTGTACCACTCCACCACATAGTAATGGAGAGCGCTGTTGTACCAAGTGTAAACGTAGCTGCTGCCGGATTGCAGGTCCAGGTCGTCCCAGAAGACGGCGACCATGGGGCTGGGTCCGCCGGCATCGGGCAGGCGCCAGTTGCGCCAGTCGGCATCGGTGGTGGCGCCAAAGGCGATGAAACCGTTGGAGGAGATGGAGGCTTGGCTGTAGTTCACACCGTAATACTTGAAACTGAAAGGCAGGCTCACTGTTTGGATGGCCACAGCGCCGGTCTGGTCGCCTTCGTCATAGCTGCTGCCTGGGTCGGTGAGGCTAAGGGCGGTGCCGTTGCCTCCCTCCGCCGGGGCGATGCCGATCCAGTTGTAGTCTGGGCACTGGTCGTAGCCTGTGTCTTCCTGGCCGAAGATGAAGTAGCCGTAGGCATCCTGGCCGAGGGGATCCGTGACCGTTGTCTGGCCGATGCTAAAGGTAAGGGGAATGCTCTGGGCAAAGCCATCAGCGGTGTAAAGCTCGAGCATCAAGGGGATCACCATACCGTCCACGCAGGTGCTGCGGGCCAGGATGAAAAAGGTGTCCGTGTTGTTGCCGGCCGTGGCCCCGGAATTGATAGTGCCATAATAACCCTGGGCATCTGTAACTTCAAAGAATGTATCCTGGGAACTGAGGGTGGCGCTGAGCCCGGACAGATTGGCGCTGCCAACGTTTTGCAGGGTTAGGGTGAGGGGCCAGGCGTCGCCGGGATTAACAAGGTTGCCCGGAGAACCCACAAAGCTGTGAGTCAATATCTCCAAACGCCCATTGCTGACGATCACGGGGATCGGAGTGGAATAAAGTCCATCCAGGATCTCGAAGTTCAGCACAAACTGGTATTGGTCCGGGCAGGTAGGCGCTATTTCCAGGGTGATGGGTTCCACACTTTCGCCGGAAGCACCGGCCGGGATCGAGTTGAACTCAATGCGCTCAAAACTGATAAGGCTTATGTTGGGGTCACTGCAGCTTGCCTCCCCAAAAGGGGTCAGCGCCACGGACGTGGTGTTTTTCAGGCTTACATAGAGATCCATGGTCTCGCCTGCGTTGGGTTCGCCGTCGCCGTTGCCGCTGGCGCTGTCATCGATGTTCAGCCCATCGTAAACCAAACCGCCGGCACTGGCTATCTCAACGCTCTGGATGAAAGGCTTGAAGTCATCCATGCTGATAGTAAGCTCAAGGCTGCCGGAGAGGCTGGAAGAGAATTCCAGGGTGGCGTTGCCGGAAGCGTCGGTGAAGGCCAGGGCTTGCGGTCCGGCAGAGTTGGTGAGAGCCACTGAAGCGCCTGGCACTGGGTTGGTACCTTCGCTAACGCTCACCAGCAGATTGGTCTCACCCGCGGGAATGGAAGTGGGGGCGTCAACGCTGAACTGGGATGGAATGCCTACGTAAACAGTCGCGGTGGGATCGCCGATGATGTTGCAGTAGCCGGAGAAGTTGTAGGCTTGGGTGGAATTGCTCACCCCGTACACGGCGTAGAGGTAGAGTTTGCCGTAGAGCATGGCCTCAGCCATGCTGCGCATGCCGAGGGGGTAGATACCATGGAAGATACCTACGTCAAGGCAATTGTTCATGGGGGTGTGGGTGGAAGAGGTGGCCATGCCGATGGCGGTCACTGCCCCGCCCAGGGACGCCTCGGTGCCATAGCGCACTACCGATTCAGTGGTGCTGGTACTGCTGCCGAAAGTGCCGGTGTTGCAGGTGATGAAAATGGCATGGAAGAGCCGGTAAGCATTGGCCATGCTGCTCATGGTGCCGGGCCAGCCGCTCATGCCAATGTAGCCGCGGTAATTATAGAAGGCCACGCCCTGGTTGATGGCGGCATTGGTGGTGGTGGCGGGGGGGCTGCTGCTGTAATTTTTTGTGTAGGTGTATTCAGGATTAATAGCGATCGAGGCATCATAAATATACTCGTTGGTATAGACGGTGGAAATGCCGGATGAGGCAGTATCGCCCACCAACACCATGCGGTCCAGCCAAGCGGCCAGGTCCAGGTTGATATCTTTTTCCAGAATGTTGATCTTGGCTATATAGTCCACCAATTCCGAGGCTGAATCCACGGAGATTCGGCCGATGATGGCGTCGCCGAGATTGTCGCTGCCCGCCAGCCAGGTGTAATAATAATCCACATAGGAATTGTAGGTGGGCACAGCTATAGTACCGGAGGCATCACCGATCAGGGTGATATAATCAGGTCTGGTCATAGCGTTGTCATATTGGGCCTGGATGTAAGCTTTGATATCAGAACTGCCGGAACCGGTGGTGGCGGTGCTCACGGCCTCCACCACGTAGCCTTTCTGGCGTTTCCAGGCCACATATTCGTCCACCTTGCCCTGATATTCGGCATCCACATAGTTGCCGTAGATCACCAGCAGGCGGGGATTATGGTAGTTTGCATTTCTGCCGGCCGCCTCGTCGTAGTTGAGGATCAGGCCTTGGTATATCTTCTCGAAGGCTGGTGAATAGCTGGTGGGTGGGGCCATCTCGTTGATAGAGGGGCCGTTGCCAAAATCGAGGTTTATGCTGATATTCTCTCGCACGACCAGTTCGCCGCTGGCGCTGTCCCACTGGAAGGGATGGACATTGAGGGTTACCACGCGAAAATCGCGCAGTAGCATGGGCTCGGAGATCAATACTGGTGTCGCTGGGTAAAGGGCATCCTGATACCTGCCGCTCCGGCGTTCAGAAGCCAGGGCTTCAGCGAAGTCCAGCTGAAGGCCTGGGCGGAATTCCGGCAGGTCTTCGCTGAGCCGCAGACTCACTCCCCCAACGTAGGGAATGGCAATCATGGTGCTGAAGACTGGCAGAGTCTCCTCCTCTTCAATAAAGAGGTTGGGGATGCCGGGAACCCTTATCTGGCTAAAGGTTTCGCCATTGCGCTGGAGGGTTTCAAACTCCCAGTCTGGAAGCTCGAAGTTGATCTGAATGCCGCTGCCGCTGTCACGGGTAACGGTGAAGGCCGATCCTCCCGGCAGGTTTTGGGCTGCCAATGAAAGGGGTATCAGCATCATTAGGGCCAGAAACGGCCAGGCGAGGGTGGTTTTCCTCATGTTCGATCCTTTGGGGTGAATTGATTGGTTCTAAGCAAAATTGCAATTACCGGTGCAAAGCAAGATATATTTCCATTTTGGTCAGGTTGCCCGCTGTAAAACATGGTTTTCTGCGGATGCCTTTACGAAGGGCTGATCCTGCCCAAAACCAAGGGTCGGACCCGCTGGAGCCGCAAGTCTGGCTCGAGTTCAGCATGCAGCAAGACTGAGAGTATCGCCCAGCAGCATCTCCATCCTTATGATGATCATTGCTTCCGGGATCATTCTGCCTCCGGCAGGCATGATATCCTGATGGTTCCACCCAAAGCCTCCCCGTTCATTTCTTCGCTTGCCTCCCGCCTGATGCCCGCATCTGAGGCGGGGATCAGGCGAGGGGCGTATTGGATGCGATAGGACAGGCCCTAAGGGTGGGCCAAGCCGGAGAGTCGAAAATTGCCGCGGGTAACCCACCTGAAACAGCCAGCCCCGGTTTTCCCTCTTGGAGGAATCACCGGGGCTGGACATCTGCTTATTGAGTCTGATTATTGTTTGGCGGGAAGTTCCTCAAAAGCCGCCACAACCTTGTAAAAGGCCATGGGAAGCGCTTCCGGGTCCTCCCAACTGGTTGCTGGGGCTAAAACCGTGGTTAAAGGCTCGTAATTACCGTAGGGATCGGCAGCTCGATAGATGTGGTAGCGGTTGGCGTTGACGACTGGGGACCAGGAAACGGTTACACCACCGGCGTTTGGGACCACCACTGCTTCCGGAACCGCCAGGTAATTCAGATTAACCCTCACTTCCACGGAGCAATAGCCGCTGGCATAGCCGTCATCCACCCCGAAGTTGAGCGTTTCGGAGCCGAACCAGTCTGTGGGCGATGAGAAGGTGACGGAGTGGCCGTCGATGGCGGCTTGGATGTAATCACTATCTCCAACAGACAGGGTTACGCTGTGGCCGTCGAGGTCCTCGATATAGGGCCCGAAGTCCACCATCAGGCTTTCGTTCAGGTCGAACTCGAAGCCTTCCAGAGGAAGAATCAGCGTAGGGGCGTGGTTCACGAAGTTGACCGTAACCGTAACTGTATCATAGGCGTAATCATATCCGTCGAAGACCGAGAAAGTGATCTCCTCGCTGCCGTACCAGTCCGGTGTGGCGGTGAAAGTGACCTGCAGCCCATCGATGGCGATCAGGAAGTTGGTGTTGCCACTGTAATCCAGGCTGAGGGTATTCGCCTCAATATCACTAACATAAGGGCTGAAATCCTGCACCAGGCTGGAATTCATGTCAAAATCCAGGTTTTCCGGCAGGGCGATTGTGGGAGGGTCATTGACCGGGGTAACTATCACATCCGCGGCAGCGCTGGCGTAGAGTTCTCCGTCGCCGACGGTGAAAGTGATGGTCTCGGTTCCGTTCCAATTCCCGGTGGCGCCGAAAGTGACGCTCAGGCCGTCGATGGAGACGGTAACATCGGTGTTTCCGCTGTAGCCGAGGGTGAGTCCGGCCTCCGGAGTCTCGAGGTCGGTCACGTATCCGCTGAAATCAACCGTCAGGCTGCCGTCCTCCGCGAAAGTGAAGGAGTCTGGCAATACAATCGCAGGAGGGTCATTGACCGGGGTAACGATCACATCCGCGGCATCGCTGGCGGAGAGTTCCCCGTCGCCGACGGTGAAGGTGATGGTCTCGGTTCCGTTCCAATTCCCGGTGGCGCCGAAAGTGACACTCAGGCCGTCGATGGAGACGGTAACATCGGTGTTTCCGCTGTAGCCGAGGGTGAGTCCGGAATCCGGGGTTTGGGCGTCCTCAACGTAGGGCGCGAAATCCACAGTGAGGCTGCCGTCTTCCTCGAAGCTGAAGGTTTCGGGCAATGCGATCAAGGGCTCGGTGTTGCTGATCTGTCCCGTGCCGCTGAGGAGGATATTTACTGTGGGTTCGTCGGCGTCGTTGCTGCTGACCACCACATAGCCGGGATAGGCCTGAGCTGCGGTTGGGGTGAAAGTAAGGTCATAAGCCTGGTCGGCGCCGGCGGGGATATCGAAGCTGAGGGTGTTACGCTGGGTTGCGGGAGCGGAAAAGAGCGCTGGAGCACTCTTGCCGGCAGGGGAGGCTGATCTTTCAGCGGAGGATGACCCGGACCGTTTGGCCTGAGTCAAATCAACGCTGTAACCAGTGGGGGTGCTGATGCTGCCAGTCAGCGTCGCGGTGCCGGTGTTTTGCACCGTGAACTGCAGCACGCTGGTTTCTCCTGCTTCCACTGCGCCGAAATCCAAATCCAGTGGTGAAACAACGATCTCTGGTTCTTGGCTTACAGGAACCAGGACAGTGAGTTGGACGTTGGGCCTGTAGCTGGAGGTGTATCCGCCGGTGAATTCATCAGTTTGATCGTTGTAGTCATTGCGGACGTAGCGGTAGCCGTTGGTTACGGAGGTATATTCAGTGGTGCCGCTCTGGTCCCACACTCCGATCAAACCGTAAGCGGTGTCGATCACCAGATTATCCGTTCCGTTCCAGGTGAAGGGAGTGGAAAGGGTCAGCATGTTCCAGCCGGTGGCGGTGGGTTGGTAGGATGCGGCAGTCCAGACGGCGCTGAGTCCTGTGGATATCCAGCTGGATGCGTTGTTGGCGCTGGTATGGCCCATGCGGATCAAGTAGTTAGGCATTGCCAAATCCGGCAGGCCAGTTACGTTGAAGCCTATCTCGGTGATGTCTATCGGTCCGATAATACCGGCGGAGTTCAGTTCCGAGGCGGTGTAAACCGCCTG
>Ga0172377_10006472_pt1 | contig 12059 bp, 14 predicted proteins | sample Pumphouse3metaG_FD_119749 | JGI IMG/M metagenome (GOLD analysis project Ga0172377, IMG submission 119749) | Leachate microbial communities from a municipal landfill in Southern Ontario, Canada - Pumphouse #3 metaG | ecosystem: Engineered > Solid waste > Landfill > Unclassified | place: Canada... | reverse complement strand
CGAAAATTTAAAAGATATATTACAAGGAGGAAATGACATGAAAAATAATATACACAACGTGACGATAATCGGTGGGGGCAACAGTGCCCACATTATTATTCCTATTTTATCAAACCAAGGGTACAAGGTTACTTTGTTGACCCGCAAGCCCAAGAAGTGGAATTCTAAGATTCAATTAGAGCATCTCGATTCAGAAGGAAAATTGATTAAGAAGATTCAGAGTAAAAATATTACGATCTCTGACAATTACGAAAAAGTATTAAATGACACTGATTTAGTTTTACTTTGCCTTCCCGTTCACATCTATCCTGAAATAATAGATCAAATAGGCTCCGTCTTGAAAAACAACAAAGAAATAATAATCGGAACAATCTACGGCCAGGGTGGTTTTAACTGGATGGTTGAAAACACTGCGGAAAAGTATCACTTAACTAACGTTGAGTATTTTGCCTTTGGTTTAATTCCCTTTATTTGTCGAATCAAGGAATACGGACAGTCCGCTATTACTTACGGAAGTAAATACAAGAATTTAGTCGCGACTTCAAGCCAAGAATTATTCGACCTTCTAAATCAAAACTTTTTAGATGACTGTTGCTTTAATTTCTTCAACACCGGAAAATTCTACAAGACCGCCAACTTCATTTCACTTACTTTATCCGTTGATAATCAGATCATTCACCCTTCTCGTCTCTACGACTTATATAAAAATTATAAGGGCCACTGGGACACTCGTGAAGAAGTTCCATACTTCTACAGAGACTTTACTCATTCTGCCTCTAAGACAATGGCGGATATAGATGGCGATTTAGATAAGATTAGAAACGCGATGAAAAAGAGATATCCCGAAACTGACTATTCATTAATGTTAAATTACATGGATCTTGAAAAGTTCACATATAAATTTGAGATGGATTCAATCTATGATTCCTTTATAGATTCGAATACTCTAAACAATATTAAGACACCTGTAATTAAATCGAGCACCGGTTACGATATATCTAAAAAGAGCCGTTTCTTCACGGATGACATCTTCTACGGGCTCTGCATATTTAAGAGCATAGCTCAATACTTAGATTTAGAAACCCTTCAACTCGATGAGTTGCTCAGATGGGCTGCAAAAATAACTGGAATTGTTATCCTTGATAAAGACAACCACTTGAGTAAGACTTTAGCGAGTGGTTCAATATTTAAATACAGTTTTGACAAGTCAGGTATGCTAACAGACTAATCTATTCGTCACACTTTTATAACTTTAACTAAGTTAATCCGAATTCTGTATTCGGATTAACTTTTTCTTTGGTTTTGTCCATTAAAAAAGATATTCTTCTCTAAATACATCGACTTAGATCAAAAATATCATTTTTAAAATTAAGCGTTCCACTCCAGTACGTGAGCGAGAAAGTTTTTTAGTTCTGGCGTCTTGGGTTTTGCAAATACCTCGGAAGATTTACCACTCTCTACGATTTTGGCGTTATCAACAAAAATCAAGTCCTCGCACGCTTTCTTTGCGAAGCCTAATTCGTGAGTAACAATTATGAAATGTACGCCGTCTTCTCTAAGTTCATTCACCAGGTTTAACACTTCATTCGTGTAGATAGGATCAAGCGCAGAAGTTGGTTCATCAAGAAGAAGCAATCTCGGTTTTGGAGCGATAGCTCTAATGATTGCGATTCTTTGTCGCTCTCCTCCACTTAGTTCAGCGGGATACTTGTTTCTCTCTTTGTAAAGATTGAATCTCTTTAGTAAGCCCTCCGCTCTTTCCTCCGCCTCTTCCTTAGTGAAATTGTGAACTTTAATTAAAGGTAATGTGATGTTTTTTAACGCGGTCATGTGAGAAAACAATCCGCCGTTTTGAAACACGTAACCCAACTGTCTTCTATAGTCGACGGCGTTGCTCTTTTCAAAAGATAAGTCATCCAGTTGAACGCTGCCGCTTACAGGTGAAATTAACCCTGCAATAATCCTCAGTAATGTAGACTTACCACCACCGGAAGATCCGATGATTGCAAGCGTCTTAATATCTTGAGAATAGTTAACATTATCAAGGACAATTTGATCGTCAAATGCCATATTTAAATTTTTTATATTAATTTGCATATGAGTACCTCTTTTCAAAATATTTAGAGAGCAAAGATATAGGTAAAGTTAACAAGAGATAAAGTACACCTAGCAACAAATAGTTCTCAAACAACAGGAACGTATTTGCTGATATTTCTCTGGTAACCTGAGTCAGTTCAGTTAAAGCGATTAAACTTAAGAGCGAACTATCCTTAACTATGGAACTAAATTGTCCCGTTAAGGAAGGCAAGGTTCTAGCAGTAAGTTGAGGTAATGTGACGTATTTAAGAGTCTGGCTTTTAGTTAGTCCAACGGCTTTTGCCGCTTCTATTTGAGTTGAATCTAATGACAGTATACTTCCGCGCAGTATCTCAGCGATATATGCGCCTTCAAATATGGAAAGTATAAGTACACCTGCGACAAACTTCTGATCGATACCCCACGCCGTACCGATGATGTAGTAAAACAAGAATATCTGCATTATAAGTGGAGTTCCGCGAATGAATTCTACATAAACTGTAGAAAAGTATCTGAGGAACTTCACCTTTGAAATCTTAAATAGAGCACTGATAATACCGATGATTAAACTCAAAGCCAAAGAGGCCAAAGAGATTTCCAACGTCATTAAAAAGCCACCCCACAAGTTGTTGCGGTATCTAGCAGTGCTCAAATACGTAAAATTAAGTTCAGTGTTGGACAGCAGTAAAGATACCCAAATAAAGCCTATAACGACTATAGCAACTAAAGCCGCGTTTAGTATCGATAGCAGTATATTTCTTGTTTTTTTATTCTTGATTTTGATCATTACTCTGCCTCGTCAAAGAACCACTCTATACCCGCAGCTTCAAATTCTGCTTTTTCCTCACTTAAATATTTATCAGTGATTGCAGTAAATCCATCATCCGCTATAAATTGGGCGAGGAATGTATTAAATTGAGCGAGCAATTCAGTATTGCTTTGGTTAAATGCTGCAGCCCAAGGCTGAGGATCATACTTAGTAAGTGATATAACGCTGGAACCTTCATTTAATTCTTGGTTGTCGAAGCAAGTAAGAGGATCGTATATAAAGAAGTCCGCTTTTCCTTGCATTACTTCAGTAACGCAACTAGCAACGTTATCCAATTTTGTTAAAGTGATATTTGTATAGTTCTCATCCATATAGTAATATCCAATATTGCCTAAACGGACAGCGCCAACTAATCCAGCTTGATCCAAGTCAGCTTCAGTCTTTATCTTTCCATCAGTTCTAACAAAAAGACTTAGAGTTGAGTGAGCGTATGAATCTGAGAAGTTAACAACTTTAGCTCGGTCTTCATTGATACTCATACTAGAAATGATAACGTCGACTTTATTTGTTTGTAAGCTCGGAATTAAACCATCCCAAGCGATGTTCTCTATTTCTAACTCAGCGTCATACTCATCTGCAAACGCCTGAGCTAAATCCGGCGATACTCCTGTAGGATCGCCGTTGTCATCTTTTGTTTCAAATGGAGGATAAGCTAATTCCATTCCAACTTTTAAGATTCCGTTAGTCTTTGTAGCCATACTGTTAACGACTTCAGAGGTAGTGTTTCCTCCGCAACTTGATAAGCCTGCGATGCCGCAAACTAACACAAGTCCTTTTAATATTTTTGTATTCATATTGTTATATTTCCCTTTCTAAACATATGAAGTAATGTTTCTTATAAGAAAACTAATCGAGTGTATTCAGCAACTATTTTTTCTTGCTGTTCATATACAAAGCTATCAATTTTCTACCAGCTTCTTTTCTATCTTCTTCTTTCATCTCTGATTTAGCTACTACCGCCTTAACTGGACAGACAGAATAGCACGAACCACATTCGTCACATCTAACAGAATTAATCTTGTAAGGTTTTCCAGGAATTATAGCGTTAAAGCTACAAACCTTAAAGCAAAGTCCACACTCTATACATTTATCTGTAATGTGAAATCCTGCTTCTTCAATTGGTAATCCGTAAGAGAAGCGTTCTCTTTCAATTTTGTGATCCCTATTTATAAACTCAAAGTCGTAATCGTAAAGTTCCCCACTGAACTTATCAATGACAAATGTTGTCATTGTCGGATAACGCGCTATATCCTTAACCATAGGATCAAAGCGCTTATCTTTTTTAGCCTTCTCTTCTAAATCTGATAGACTAATCTCTTTTACGTCACCCGTAAGATGGATAGTGTACCCGGGTGGGAATAGAGATAATCCATTCTCATCGTGAGTTGCTGCGCCTTCTTTGGCGACGATTGTCGATACCGCCACTTTTCCACCAGTGACCAATTGATGATAGAAAGGTTTTACTTTCATCGTTTGGAAATACAATCCTTCCTCATCGTAGTTCAGTAAATGCGCAATTCTTATTTGAGGACGTCCGCCCTCAAGTGTCGCAAAACTGTAAGCAGCATTCTTTTCGAAGTGCTCAAAAACTTCCTTGATAGACAACATACTACTTATCTCCCTCTTTCAAATTTTCCATAATAGTATTCAAGGTACTTCGGAAACTATTTACTTCTTCTTCTGTAATTCCTTTGTACTGAGTTTCATATAACTTTCCGCTGATATCGAGAATCTTATCCGTTACTTCTCTACCCTTGTCAGTTAGTTTTAGATACTTAACTCTTTTATCTTTTACGCTGTAAATCTCAATGTATTTATACGCAACCAACTTTTTAACCAAAGTCGTTGTCGTTTGAGGTTGCTTGTGAATCGCGCTAGACATTTCACTCATAGTCATGTCGCCGCTAAATTTCAAAGCGACTAATATGCGTCCGTGACTCGTCATTAAGTTACCAAGATTATTTTTTTCCATCTTTGCTCTGAGGTAATTGTCGTAACAGTAATATAGTTCAGATACTTTGGCAAATGTGTTGTCAGTTTTCATATATTTGTCCCTTCTTTAAAGTACTTCGATATCGAACTAATTATATACGACAACTTATGATTATGCAAATATATTTAATATTAAAGAACAAATATATTTCGAAAATATTCAAAAAATCGAAAGTAAAATCAAAGATTTTAAAATGTTGGATATCACAGAGAAGTATTCATATTTTTGGATATGCTCTAGATTATAAGTTTCATGTATTAACGCTTTGGTATTTCATAAAAAATTATTTGTAGATTTCAAAATTTGATCGACTAATTACAAGAGATAGAACGCGAAAGTAAGCAAAGAAATACTCAAACTTAACAATGTGCCTATCAAATATTTTTTAGCGAAATTTTTGTCACTCAATTGTTTATATCTAGCGATTGATTTTGCAGTTAATACAAACCCAATAGAGGACCAAACATTCATAAGACTTAAAATTACGACCAAAATTCTTTCTAAATAACCTATATATGCTCCAGGCTTTTTATCGGTTTTAAAACTCTCCTTGTTGGCTTCAGTCCTTTTTTCAAAATAATCATTTTCATCATTATCACAGCTTATATTAAGATATTTAATAAACTCATCAATAAAAATTGATGTTGGTTTTAAAATGATCAAAAAGACCATTAATACATTAAATATCTTTTCTATTGAAATATCTATTTCGGCCTCTTTAAGGAATTGATTTATCGCATAAACATTAATTGTGCAATTTCTAAAAATAATCCAAATAATGACCAGCACCACTAAATGCGAAATCTGATCAATGTTAAAAAACCAAAAATCGCTTTGCTTGTCTTTTTGTTTGGGGTTTTGTTTATCTTTTTTGGGTTCTTCTCTTAGCTTATCTCTTTGTTTTTTTTCTTCATAAATTTTCCAATAGTCAATCGCATAATGTGTGGCAAAAACAAAAGAAAGCGAGCACAAAATGTAATACCAAGTTGTTCCAACTAGAAAAAACAATAACAAAAATGGAAGTGTATATAAAAATGAATGACAAAGTAAAAATTTATTGCCCTCTTTTTTCTTTTCGCATAATTTGTCACTTTGAAAAATAAAATCACCAATTATATGACAACCCACCAATAATCTTAGTAACGCCATTTTTCTGTCTCATCTTTGTTATAAATAACTTTTAAAAGTTCTATTTTAGAAATATATTTTTTTCTCAATTGTTCCATATTCGCACTAAGAATAATATTATTTATATTTTGCGAACTTGTACCAGTCAAATTCCTTATTATTTTTCTAGTATCAGCATTAATAGTAGTGGATCTTTCACTGACCATTAAATACTCTTGGTACTGTTTTTCCGAAATCGGATTAAACGTATTCAGTATTTCGTTCTTTAACATGTTAAAAACATTCTCTTCATTAATAAAGTTGTTTGAATTCATCCTATTAGATTTCAATTCCAAGGAAAACATAAGATCTTCCTTACATAATTCTTTTTCGCCTTTACTTCTATATAATTTAGAAATATCTGTAATAAAACAACTGACCATTTTTAGGTAATTAGCACTGTTTGAAAAATCTTTATCAGCAATAGGAGAAATTATATTTATTAACGCATATATTGATGCTCTTGAAAATGAATCCATTTCCTCTTCTTGTAATAAAACATTCAACGGTACATCAAAAGATATACCTTTTTTTATTACAATTTCTTTGCCGTATTCTTTTGCTTCATCAATAGCATTTTTAGCTAAATGATATGCCAATCCATCATTAATATTTGAATTTCTTTCTTTTATATTATTGGCAATTTCCATATTGATTTCGCCAACACCAATTCCACATCTAATACGACATGGAAATAATAGATGTCTTATTAAATAATATGCGCAATAAGCACTTTCTACATCATTAAATAAACCTTGAATAGAATCGCCGCTTGACATAGTCATCGGAAGTTTTATCTTATTCGCATATACATAATTTATCACTTTAATAGACTTCAAAAAATGTTTTTGAGAAATGTATCGGTCTGCCTCATTCATCTTTTTTGATCCAACCATGTCTATCATTACAGCATAAAATTTTTCCATATTACCGCCTCTATTAGTGATTATACAATATATATTTGGTACAAACAATCATTTTAGGTTGTTTGTGCCACCAAACAACTGTTTTTGGTTGTTGAATTCACATAACAACCGATAATGGTTGTTATGTTTAATAAACAATCATTGTGGGTTGTTTTATTTTGTGAGCACTCATTTAAGGTTGCTAATAAATTTCAGAGAATAATCCGATAATAAAATATCTCCGCTTAATTTCACATTGACAACTATAAACATCACGGATTTCCGCTTATATAAAGTCGAAATTATGCTGATAATACATTTGGGAATATTTCCATCATATTAAAAATTTATTAATATACGCGGGTTAAACATCTAACCATTTAATCCTGAGTTATCGATATCCATATTGATCTTACCGTCCTTAATTTCGATGATACGATCCGCTTTTTCAGCAATCCGTCTATCGTGAGTAATCACGATAAAAGTAGTGTGATACTTTTTGTTTATCTTTCTAAGCAATTCATAGACTTGTTCCGTTGAATCGCTGTCTAAATTACCTGTAGGTTCATCCGCTAATATAATCTTTGGATTAACCATTAAAGCACGAGCAATAGCGGTCCGCTGTTGCTGGCCCCCACTCATGTTGTTAGCGAGGTTATCTTTAACGTTTAAAATACCCATCAGTTCCATTAACTCTAAAGCTCTTTTAGTTACTTCTGGCGTTACTTTCTTCCCTTGGATTTTTACCGGTATTAAGACGTTTTCTAACGCGGTGAATTCCGGAAGTAAATAGTGGAATTGAAAGATGAAGCCTAACGTCTCGTTTCTCAGAGCAGCTAGTTTGTTCTTTTTCATTTTTTGTGTAGGAACTCCATTGATCAAAACTTCTCCATTTGTTGGATTGTCTAATGTACCAATGATATTTAATAGAGTAGATTTACCACTACCACTTTGACCAATGATAGATACGAATGATTCCTCTTCAATCTGTAAATTTATATCGTATAAGACTTGTGTCTTATATGTTGTTCCGTATATCTTATCGACGTTTCTAACTTCGATTACGTTTTTCTTACTATCCATTTTTAATTACCTCTATTACGCTGAGTTTTGAAGATTTCCAAGCGGGGATAAGCGAGGCAAGCGTACTTGCTAGCAATCCGATGATAGCGGCAATCGCTATCTGCATTGGATCGTATAATATATTCACTACTGAGGCTCCGCTTGCATCGAGTGCAAATGTGCTGAATGCGTAGTTGAGTCCTAGTCCGAGCAGCACTCCGACTACCGCTCCCATAACGCCGAGCATTAAGCCTTCAGATAAGAATATCAAACTGGCTTTACCATCTCTGATACCCATAGCTTTTAAGATACCTATCTGTTTAGATTTTTGTATTACGGTAATTGCTAAAACACTAGCGATGCCTAAGACAACACTGATCGTAACAAATACTTGAATCATAAGACTTGAACTGGATTGTGCAGTCAGTGCACTCAGCAAGTCCGCATTTTCATCCATCCAGTTTGTCAGCACGTACTGATCGCCTATTTCAGTAGATATCTCCGCTGCGATTTCTTTCGCATCGAATACGACGTTAACCTGCATTTCAATCTTTGAAACTTTGTCCCCTACTCCAAGTAAATTTTGCACGGAGGAGGTCGTAGAAAGCGCCCAGAGGTTGTTTATACTGCTCACGTTAAAATCATACACACCAACTAAAGTTGCTGTCTCTTCGCCCTTTAAAGGAATATTTACTGTAAATGTATCATTGAGTTTTAAATTGAGTGTGTCGACTAAATCCTGGCCCAGCATAACTTGGTTGTCGGCGGTAGGAATTACACCTTCAACGATTCTATCTGATATCTCATATATATCGTCAGCGGCGTCAAAATCAAAACCTCTTAAGAATATAGGTTCTGTTTTTTCGCCATCTATCAATGTACCAGATGCATCTATAGAAGTAGATACAGCTTTCAATTGATCGTTTTCTTCTAAGTCGTCTATTACTACTTGGTAATCTTCTATATACGTATTCTCTTCTGCGGCTTTCACTGTAATCTGAGAACTGTTACCGATTGTCGTATCGACTAAGTCAGCTTGTAGTCCTCCAATTAAGGAACCGAGGAAAATCTGAATACTAATACCTACGGCAATACCTAATACGATAAGTATGGTTTGCCCTTTGCTGCTTTTTAAAAATCTTAAAGCTATTTTAAAAGGGAACATGTTTATTTCTTGTCCTCCATATCAATGTCTAATACACTCTTGTAGTTTGTAATGTAATAGTCATAGGTTAATTGAGCTCTGTTGTTGTCGCAGGCGAATCCAGGACCAACTATCGCGATTTGTACATTCTTGAATTCTTTTTCCAATTGATCGATCAGTTTTCTCGCTCTTATTACGTATAAGGGATTGGTAACACTGAGTACCAACAATTTACAATCAACAGTAGTTAAAGCATTTACTATTTCTTCGTAGTCGCTGCTTGCGCCAAGGTTGATAGAATCATACCCAGCTAACAACAGGTAATCGTTTACGATATCCGAGTTAATCTCATTCGCTTCATCCCTGGGACAGCACACGATAGTTTTTATCTTGTTTGCTTTCTTTTTTTGTTTAATAACGTGTACGTAACTTGCACTGATAATTGTTTTACTGATGAGTTTACGTACTTTTAACTTCCACATGCACTCTTGTTTAGAGATGCTGCAAGCAAAGTTATTTAGACCAGGCACTAATACATCTTCAAATAAACTTATTACAGATATCTTATTTGTTTCCAATAATTCTAAAGCACACAAAACCGCTTCATCTTTATTGTCTTCATTAAGATACTTTTGTAACGTAGCTTTAGTACATTCCATATTATTTTTACCTCTAAATTTATATTACTATATTTATAAAAGAAATACACTTCAAAAACATTAGTCCATTTTAAACTCGCAATCTCAATCCGAAATTCAATTGCTACGAGGTACTCATTTATTAAATTCGAAATATACTAAATATCTTTATTAATACTAATAGTAAAAATTAATTCCATGCAAATAAAAATACGTAAGATTTATAGTCCTACATATTTTTACAATTTCTTATTTAATATTTGAAGAATTTTCAACTTGTTTAACACAATCATCTACGTTAGTAACATCAAACGTAGGTAAAATATATGGCGTGAAACCCGCCAAATTTGTTAAGCTGCTTAAATTTGATCTTAAATACGGGAATAGTATCATCATCGCGTTCTTTCTAACTAAAGAAACATTTTCTTCTTTTTCCCAATTCTCCAATTTGAATATCCCCATAATTTCTACGCAGGCTGAAAATGGTTTTTTCTTTGATTTATGAATAATCACTATCAAAGAAACTGCAACTGTATCTTTATCAATTTTCTCTATTTTGTTGCCTATTTCAGGATTCATCATAATAGATTTGTTTGAAAAATCAAACTCAACGTTCTTCTTTATTTTCAACTCATTCACTACATAATTAACAAGCTGCATTCTGCTCTTTTCCATTTGTTTTCACCCACCTTTTGATCATTTTCGTTTCGCATAAATTTTTTGTATCATAAATATCTTTTGTCACAAGATTATAATCGCTATCTTTTATAGTTTCCGCATTGTAAGGAACGCCTTCTACACCAGCTAGAAAATTGTAATTACTTCTTTTTGCGCTTAGACGAATTAATTTATCCATTGATTTTGACTGTATTCCACCATTTTCGAACCTGACAATGGTTTTCTCTCCGCAGCCCAATATTTTACCAAAATCTGTTTGAGATAAATTGTATTTCCCGCGAATTTCTTTAATTTCCTCAGATGTCAACAGACGAACCTTTTTCTTATACGCATCATAAACGGCAATTTCGTTTGCTTTTGTAATCTGTTTTACATTTACAGGTTCACCGCATATTTTACAACGCGCTTCTTTGACTTCAACTGCAACTTCAACACCTAAAACTTTTGTCTTTATTTCTTGTGATGTAATTACATAATCAACAGTTTGATCACAATACCCACAATATACTTTTTTCATAATAATACGCCCTCCTAAGTAATTTCACTAAGTTTTTAAACTATTCATCAATGTGTATACTAATTACCATTACGTTTTTTCCTCTATCCGAAAATTTTACATATAATTTTCCCGAGGATAAGGGAAGATCGGATGTACTTCTATCAGAAGTGTAAGATTTCTTGAAAATCCAAACAGGATAACGATCTTTAATATTATCATTAGGCAAAGGCCCTTCAAATAAATCCTTTAGTTCCAAAGATTTCACAAACTCTATTTGGTCTTCTTCTGACCATCCTAGTTCATACTTTGTATCTAGATTTTTCCCTCTTACGTCAATTATAATATTACATTTTCCAATCCTAGAAAGGACTTCCCTAGCTGATTTGTAATCAGGCATTAAGGTCTCATATAGTATCAATTGATACTTTTTATGACTCAATTATATTATCTTTCTGATAATTTTGCAATATATTTATAAAAATTAAAGAAATTCGTGCCTAATTGATAACTTGATTCTAGCAATATATATTTTTCTATAACAACGAAAGATTACAAAAAAACTTAAAAAGCATGACACCCAATGAAATGAGATATCATGCTTATTGTCCTGTTTTGAATCTTTAAATAGTTTTATAACTCTTTGTCTACTTGACAAGGGTCACATCACTTTCTCATTTTTATTACTTATTTGTGTCTTTCTCTTCTAATAGTACTTACTCTTTTGTCGCCTCTAGTATCTCTACCGGATTGGTTTCTGATACTTCCGGGTGGTAATCCAATCTTTTTTTCGAGGGTTTTAACTGTACAGTCGCCTCTTGTTTTTCTAGCCATTTTTTTCTCCTTCCTTCTTTCATTTATTTATTGATCAATAATACTTATAATCGCAAAATAATTAAGCGTTGTTAGTTTCACTTTTTATCTTAATCACATCTTTTATTTAAAAAGATATTTACGTGAAAAATTATTTATCGCTTTTTCTTTCTACTATTATTTTAACATTTATTCGATAAATTATAAACAATTCTAATTCATCGATGGTTATATAATCAAAATTCAATGGTTTTTAGT
>Ga0172377_10006469_pt1 | contig 12061 bp, 4 predicted proteins | sample Pumphouse3metaG_FD_119749 | JGI IMG/M metagenome (GOLD analysis project Ga0172377, IMG submission 119749) | Leachate microbial communities from a municipal landfill in Southern Ontario, Canada - Pumphouse #3 metaG | ecosystem: Engineered > Solid waste > Landfill > Unclassified | place: Canada... | reverse complement strand
TTAAATGGAGTGATAATGCCGGCAACCTGGAAGATCCTATTTCATTTTGTATAAACGGTGATACAGCTCCCAACCGGAGGTTTAATTACCGATGTATCTGGAATAAATAATAAAAGTTATATTCAGAATATCTGCTTTTATTACCGGTACAAAAAAAATTACATTAAAAAATAAAAATGAAAGGAGGATAAAACTATATAATAGACATGAATAAAGTGTTGACGCATTAAAAAGGATATAATTACTATAAAAACTAGTTGATGTGTTGACAATAGTAAAAAAATTTCTGCTAATGAATTTTATTATAAATTCAAAGAGAATCGGTTGAAAGTATTATGAAATACAGATTTAAAGATTTTTGAGATATTGAAAAATCAAAATTAAAAATATTTTTATAAACGACTATATCTATAAAAAAACAATGAAAAAATTGAAATTATCTTGAAAATTATTTTATTAAAAAAAACAGAGGGTTTTTTATTATCCACTGTTTATATATCCCTGTAAAGGATATAATGTCTAATTAAAATTAAGTGAACAATTTTATGAAAAAAAAACAAAATTGGTATTCTCCTTCATTGGAGGATCTTACTTTACAATTATTTAGAATGATTAGTCTTCTTGCTTTTTCTTTGTTGGTGGTATTTTTTCAGGTTTCTGCTAACGAGAATTCGCGTGTTGCCGGCATTAATATTGATGTCGAAGAATCAAGTCTGAATAATGTTATTCAAAAAATTCAGCAGCAGACAAATAAAAATTTTATTTATTCTGCTGAAGATGTTGATGGAATTTACCTCTCTGACGTGAGACTTTATGGAGCAAGTCTCGAAAAAACACTAAAACAGTGCCTGAAAGGGACAAATTTAGAGTATGAATTGTCACAGAATACAGTGATTATTCGATCTCGTTCTTCAGAAAAAGTAAAAAATATTTCTGAAGCTGGTGGAATTGTTACAGGAAAAGTTTCGTCAGACGGTGAATTTATTCCAGGAGTTTCTGTAGTTATTAAGGGAACTACTATAGGTACAATTACTGATATTGATGGAAAGTTTTCATTATCAGGGATTCCTGATAATGCTGTTCTTGTCTTTTCTTTTGTAGGAATGGAGACTCAGGAAATTCAATATTCAGGACAGAAAACTCTGAATGTAAAAATGATTAGTAAAACGGAAGGAATTGATGAGGTGGTAGTAGTTGGTTATGGTGTACAGAAAAAAGTGTCTGTTAGTGGATCTGTGGCTTCTGTTGATACAAAGGAACTTACAAATACTTCTGCTTCAACTTTAGGTAATGCATTGGCAGGTAAATTGCCTGGACTTTCATCTATTCAGAATGGTGGTGGACAGCCTGGTAAAGATTATGCTACAATTTATCTGCGTGGTGCTTCTACTGTGAACGGTAAGAGTCCCTTGATATTGATTGATGGTGTTCCACGAACTAATATTAATACACTGGATACTCACGAAGTGGCTTCAGTTTCTGTTTTGAAGGATGCTTCTGCTACTGCTCTGTTTGGAGTTCGCGGTGCTAACGGGGTAATCATGATTACAACAATACGCGGGACAAAAGGGAAATCTGATCTTTCAGTTAACGTTGAACAAAATTATACTTCTTTTACAAAAGAGCCTAAACGTATTCATTCGTGGGAATATATGAAATTACGAAATGAAGCTTATATTAATGATGGTGAATCCGCTAAATACAGTGATGCAGAAATATCCAAATATACAAATCCTCTTGATGGACTAGATCCTGATGATCCTGATTATAAACAAAAGGCAATGGTTCGTAATTATATTTATCCAGATCATGATTATTATAGGGAATTAATTAATAAATATACTCCTTCTACTAAGGTAAATGCTAATATGAGTGGTGGTACTGATAAGGTTACATATTTTATGAATGCCAGTTTTTACCATCAGGGTGGTAATCTTAATACAGAGCCGAAATCATACCTTGGATATGATCCTTCTTCCAAAATGAACAGATGGACTTTTAGAGCTAATATTGATTATAAAATTTCAAATACTGTTTCAGCTTTGTTAAATTTGGGTACATATATCGAAAGGGTAAATATGCCTAGTGTAAGTGCCATGTACGGTAATGATCAAAACTGGATGATGAGAGACCTTTTTTATCAGGCAAAAACTATTTTGCCTATCACTGTCGGCCCTACTACAATTGCTGGATATGGTGTTGAGCCAGGGCAGATTGTTGACCCGGGCTATTTGGATCGTTCTGCTTTTGAAATTATGAATCGATTGGGATATCATAAGGATGTAAGAACGAACCTGAATTCTTCTTTTGGACTAAACTGGGATCTTGGGACTTTGGTAACCAAAGGATTGAGCATAAAGGGACTGGGATCTTATGATGCATATTCAGGCAGCTCTCTTCAGGCTGGGAAGTCTGAACGTCTTTATCATGCCTCGGTTAATACAACTACTAATGAACTTAGTTATTCTGTGTATAGGGATACGGAAAACTCTATTAGTGTAAGCAGATCAACCAGCTCTTATTATAATATTAATTTACAGGGATTTATAAACTATGCCAGATCTTTTGGTAGTAATAATGTAGGTGGTATGGTGCTTGTACAGCGTGATTTTTGGGATCATGGAGCTGAAATTCCTCACAATGTGGTTGGTATGTCGGGTCGTTTTACTTATGATTATAATAATTCTTATTTTGTAGAATGTGATATGGGGTACAATGGATCAGAGCAATTTTCTCCTGACAAGAGATACGGTTTTTTCCCTGCTTTTTCAGGAGGCTGGGTAGTTTCCAATGAAGACTTTTTGAAAGGGAATGATATCCTGACATTTATTAAACTACGAGCATCTTATGGGAAAGTGGGTAATGATCAAATGGGTGACAGAAGATTTCTTTATCTTGATGACACATCTATAGGTGGTGGAACACTTAACAGTCTTGGTAATGGGACAAATGTTGTTGAAGGTATTCGTGGAAATATAAATTTGACATGGGAAAGTGCATGGAAAAGTAATTTCGGAGTTGATTTTCAACTTTTTGAGAATTTAAATGGTTCTTTCGATTATTTTAAAGAACATCGTACAGATATTTTAATTAGTCGTCATACAGTACCTGCTTTCCAGGGAGTTGCACTTGGCAATATTCCATTACAAAATTTGGGTGTTGTAGATAATCACGGATATGAGATTGAACTGAATTATAAAAAGAAAATCACCAACGATTTGTCTTTCACGATTAAGGGTAATTTTAGCTATAATCATAATGAGGTTAAAAAATATGATGAAGTTGCAAGAGATTCTTCTTATTATTGTCGGACTCGTGTAGAAGGATATTCTCTGGGTACACAATGGGGTTATAAGGTTGACTGGGATAATACCGGTGGTTATTGGACTTCGCAGGATGAAATAGATAACAGTTCTTTAAGTTATGATTTTGGTACACCAAGACCTGGCGATTTCAAATACATTGATTTGAATGGTGATAATGTTATTAATGACAAAGATCAAGTACCAATTAAGAATCCTTCCATTCCACGTATCAATTATGGTGTCACACTTGGTGTTAACTGGAAAAATTTTGATTTTTCTGTATTTATTCAGGGGGTAGGACAATTTGCCAGTCAAAGAGCAAATCAGGGAGTCTATGAATATATTAAGGAAGGAACATATTTCGGTTATCATCGTAATGCATGGACTCCTGAAAGATGGGCTAACGGAGACAATATTACATATCCGGCGCTGAGTACGCATGCTACTACGAATCATGTAGCTAATGATTTCTTTATAATGGATAGGTCTTTCACTCGTTTAAAAAATATAGAGTTGGGTTATTCTTTGAAGGACAATCCTTCTTTGTCTATGGCTGGAATAAGCAACATTCGTATATATGTCAGTGGACATAATCTTTATACCTGGGATCATCAGGTATCTGATGATATAGATCCAGAGAATGATGATCCAATTGGTTATCCTGTAACCAAAATGGTAAATTTTGGTATTAATATAACATTCTAATAAATCAATAATTAAGGAAAATATGAAAAACAAGATATTTACTTATTTGTTTTACGGAACTATGATCTTTTTGATAACAGCTTGTTCCGATGTTCTGGATGTAGCTCCGGACGGACGAATATCAGATGATGATATTTTTAGTGATAATGATAAAGTTGGGGCTTATTTAAACAGTTGTTATAGTCATATTTCTGGAAGGGGAGCTTCTTATTTTTTTACTTGCCGCGGACCGGTTTGCTGGTCAGATGAGGCATGGGATACCGATGCGGAGGCAGAGTCATGGATAAAATCTGGATCTTGGTATGATGGGAATATTTCTTCTTCTAATGATCCTATTGAAAATTGGTCTAGTTCTAGTAATAACGGAAATTATTGGGATAATTCATGGAATTCTATAAGAATGTGTACTGTTTTTTTATCTAAAATAGATGGAGCAACTGTAACAACAGAAAGTGATCGTAGTCGATGGAAAGCTGAGGCTCATTTGTTGCGTGCATATTATTATTCAGAATTGTTACGCTGGTATGGTATGAGTCTCCCTATCGAGAGAGAGCCTATGGATTATGCTTCTGATTTATCAGATATTGAAAGACCCAGTTATTATGATGTAGTAAAATTTATTATAGAAGATTGTGATTTTGCTATAGAAAATGCGGATCTTCCGTGGCGTATTACAACGGCCGGTGAATATGGAAGATTTACTAAGGCTTTAGCCGAAGGACTTAAATCCAGAATGATTTTATTTGCCGCCAGTCCGTTATATAATGATGGTAATGATTACTGGGAAGAAGCATATACTATTAATAAGACTGTATTACAGGATTTGACAGATAAAGGATTTGAACTTTATTCTACAGTGAATTTCTCTCAGACATATCAATCTCCGAATGCTTTTTTTCCTAATGATTATGCAGCATTGTATAATGAATATTTTACAAACTCTATGACTTATTCTTCTGATCCGGTAGATAAAGAAACATTGTTTCAGACTATAAGCGAACAGGGTCAGCCATGGGTTACTGACGGAATTGGGATACAAAATGGATATAAAACAGGTACTTGTCCTTCTCAGGAGTTGGTAGATGCCTTTGAAACAATAGATGGAAAACCTATTTTAAATATTGAAGAACCTTATCTTGATGAAGAACATCTTCAACCAAATTACAATACGGATAATACATTATATGATCCTAACAATCCTTATGTGAACAGAGATCCACGGTTTTATGCCGATATTTATTATAATGGGTCAAAACGAAAGTGTTGGTGGGCCTTTGATGAAGTTCCGGAATGTGTGGAAAATTATCCTGCCGCCAAAGGAAACAGGGTACGTATTATTGCCACATGGGATGGAGAACCTAAAACTGGTATTAGCGGAACAGTAAGATTTATGACCAGAACTGGTTATTATGAGCGCAAATTTTTGCATCCAAATAGTGGAGCTGATAATAATGTTAATGGAGCTTATTATAAATATTTACGTCTTGGAGAGATATATCTTAATCTTGCTGAGGCTGCTGCCGAGGCTGGGCATATTTCTGAGGCAAAAGCCGCAGTGGATAAAATCAGAGATAGGGTTGGTATGCCCGCGTTACCGGTTGGATTATCAAAAAATGATATGATTTTTCGGGTTCGTCATGAGCGTCAGGTTGAATTAGCTATGGAAGAAAATCGTTTTTACGATGTTCGCCGCTGGTGTCTTCCTGATGGAGATTTGTCTAAAACAGACAAATGGATAACCGCTATGGATATTACGCGAAATGATGATGGTACTTTCATTTATAATCGTCGTCCGGTAAGAATTACTCCTCGTGCTTGTTATACCAACAAATTTCTTAGATTGCCGATTTCTCTGAATGAGGCCAATCGGACACAACAAATCTTTGGTAAAACTTGGCAAAATCCTGGATGGTAATATTAGTAATGGATTTAAACAAAAAGTATAATGAGAAACTATAAATTAGATTTAAGAACTGGAATACTGTTATTGCTATTGTTATCTTTTGGTGTAACACTTAATGCACAGCAAAATTCTACTTCTATAAACGGGAAAGTATTAAATGAATATGATATCCCTATTGAAGGAGTATCTGTATTTTCAGGAGATGGTCAGTCAAAGACTCAGACTGATGCACAGGGAGAGTACTTAATTATAATAGATGATGAAAATAAATTTCTTACATTTTCATTCATTGATTATTTAAAACAGAAAGTTGAAATTGATAATAAAAAGCATATAAATGTCAATCTTGTTCCAGATGAGAACCATTTGGAGGACATGATTAATTTGGGATATTCTTCTCAATCCAGGGGTGAACTTACCGGAGCAGTTTCTTATGTCTCTGGTAAAGAACTTGGTAAATCACCGGTAGCTAATCTAGGAATGACTTTTGCAGGTCGGCTTCCGGGTTTATTTCTTCAGGAGACGTCCTCGGAACCAGGAAGAGCTAATACCAGTATGTATACCCGTGGGACTTGTGCTAATCGATTAAAAGAACCAATTGTTATTATTGACGGTATTGTTTCTTCATATAGCAGCAATCAATCTCTGGAATATATTACTCCTTCTGAGATAGAATCAGTAACTCTTTTGAAGGATGCTTCTACTGAAGCTCTTTATGGCATTCAGGGAGCTAATGGGGTACTTGTTATTACTACTAAACAGGGTGTTCCCGGAAAATTAAAGGTAAATGTACGTTTTGATGAATCTTTTCAACATACTACCACGGAACCTACATTTATCAATTCTGCAGAATATGCTACTTTGAGAAATGAAGCTGCATATAATGACGGGAAAGGAAGTAATTATTATTTTTCAGATTATCAGATAGAAAAATATAGTTCAGGCGAAGACAGGAATTTATATCCTAATTCTAACTGGAAAGATAAATTTATGAAAGATTACGGACAGATGCAACGTATTGGAGTGGATCTATCAGGAGGAAACGATAAAATTCAATATTTTACTAATGTAAATTGTATGCATCAGGGTAGTCAGTTTAAAACTGATCAGGCTGATTATGATACAGCACCTAATTTTACATGGATAAATTTTAGGTCCAATCTAAAGGCAAAGATTAATGACTATATAGGAGCGTATCTCCATTTGAGTGGGAATGTTAAAAGAGAAAGAACACCTGGATCTTCAATTTTCTCTCAAACTTTATATACAAGTTTGTTTCAAATGCCGTCAACGGTATATGGACCTGTTACTCCAACTATAAAGGATTCTGTAACAGGAAATACTTTAGGAGATGAGGTAATAACTACTGCTATGGTTGGTAGTCCTACATACGGAATGCTAAATCGTTCGGGATATACGCGTCATACTGTAACTAACATTTATGCGCAGTTCGGAATGAATTTTGATTTGAAATTTTTAACTCAGGGACTTAAGTCTTCAGGTGTTATAGCTTATCAGACAAATTCGGTAAACAGTCTTTATACTACAAAAAATTATGAAAGGTATGTGAGAACTGATGATCCTACTACTCTTTCTTTTGAAAAGAAAGGATCTGATAACAATACAACTTTGTCATATGGAAAAGGGACAGGCTTTTATTATCATTTAACATATAAAGGGAAAATGGATTATAAACGTAACTTCGGACGTCACGAAGTAACCGCTCTTGCGTATGCATTCTATGATGATTTATCAACATCATCGAATAGTTCTCCGTATTGTCTCCCTTACAAGAGATTGAGTTCTGGATTAGAAGCAACATACGGATATGATAACAGGTATTATCTGAAATTGGATGCCGGATATACAGGATCAGGGCAGTATGTTGATGATAGTCGTTTTATATGGACACCGGCAGTATCATCAGCATGGGTTGTATCTAATGAAGCTTTTATGAAGGATGTGAAGGTTCTAGATTATTTAAAATTAAGAGCTTCTTATGGTAAAACTGCTAATGATGATGATAATCAGGGACGTTATATCTATCTTGATAATGTAACCTTTTCAGGTGGTGGTTCAATTGGTGATTTGCGCTTTATTGTAAATGAAAGCCAGACGGCCAATGTTTCTTATTCCCCGGAAATAATAAAAAAGCAAAATTATGGTGTAGACCTTGGTCTTTTTAACGAATTTTCGTTGAGTTTAGATGTATTTAAGGAACATATGGATAATATGGTTGTTAATGCAGCTAATTCTGTTCCGTCTTATCAGGGAATCTCATTGTCTAATTATCCTGTCACCAATGTAGGAGAATATGAAAATAAGGGATACGAAGTACAGGCTTCATTTACTAAAAATATTTCGAAAAATTTTAAAGTAAACATAGGTGGATTTATGATGTATGCGAAGAATAAAGAAATTTATTCTGCAGAAGCCGAAAAATCAGAGGACTATGCTTTTCGTAACCGTACAGAAGGTTATTCTTACGGACAATCATGGGGTTATCTGGTTGATTATGAGAATAGCTCAAATGGTTTTTTTAATAGTCAAAGCGAAATTGATAATAGTGGATTATCATATTCATTTGGAACACCCAGGGTAGGTGACCTTAGGTATAAGGATCTTAATGAAGACAATACTATTGATGAGAAAGATCAGGCACCTATAGGAAATGGAGTGATGCCAAGATACTATTATGGATTTTCAGGAGGATTTACATATAAATCTTTCGATTTTAGTTTTCTGTTTCAGGGAGTTGCAAAATGGTCTTCTATATATTCAGGAATAGGTGTTTACGAAACAAGTTATGAAGGCGTATATGGTTCATTACATCGTAATGCATGGACACAGGAAAGATACAATAACGAAGAAGAGATAACTGCTCCTGCATTATCACTGACGACTTCAACAAATACTTGTGCAAGTGACTATTATGAATACAATAGGTCGTATCTGCGTCTTAAGAATTTGGTAATAGGATATACATTGCCGACTAATATTTCCGATAAATTTAAAACAGGTAAAATTCGTTTTTATTTGAGCGGACAAAACCTTTTTACCTGGGATAAAATGAAGTCAGACGATTTTGGTCCTGAGGGTAATTATTCTACTATTCCTGTTTACAGGGTATATAATGCAGGGTTAAGCATTGGTTTTTAAAAAAACAGAGTAATTTTTAACCTTGAAATAAAAATATTATGAAAAAGAAATATATAATTTATTTGTTAATGATTGTTGCCACAGGCTTTTTTACCGCATGTAGCGATAAACTGGATATTGATCCTGATGGTCGTATTTCAATTGATGAGGTGTTTACAGATCGGTACGAGACCATGGGCTATCTGAATTCATGTTACTCACATTGTCCGGGACCATATATGGACAGGGCGTCCGTTTGTGATGAAGCAGAAGATGGTGATGATAATACATCCGGCTCCAGATATACAGCATGGTATACAGGGGCGGTTGACGCTTCTTCTTTTGCGGGTTATTCCGTTGATGGAAGTCCGTGGACTGGTCTTTATCAGGGAATCCGTAAATGTAATGTTTTCCTTGATAAACTGGAGACGTCAGATGTTTATGACTCAGAAGACGAAAAGCAATGTTGGTCAGCAGAGGCTCATACTTTGCGTGCTTTATATTATTTGCAACTTATAAAAAGGTACGGAGGTGTTCCTATTTTTGATAAACCTTTTGCAATTGATCATGATTTTTCAGCAGATAAAAAATCCACTTTTTCGGATGTAGTAGAATTTATTCTTGCGGATTGTGATTCAGCATTGATGGCACCAGACACTGAGAATGGATTTCACTGGGAGGTATATAATAATGAATATGCTAAAATGAATCCTGCTATTGTTTATGCTATTAAGTCAGAAGCTGTGACTTATGCTGCAAGTACTTTGTGGTCAGATGGTAAATATTCATGGGAAGATGCTACTAAAATTAATGGGAAGGCACTTTCTGAGTGTTTATCTCATGGTTATGAATTGTTCAAAAATGAACCTGTTGATAATTCTGCTCAGAATGCTTATGCTCTGTATTTTATTACTAATTCAAATGATCAACGTTCTATAGATAAGGAGACTATTTATCAATGTGGCGGTCAAATGGCTGTTTGGAAATATGCAGGTTTACCGACAACTGAGGGTATGGATAAATCAGGACCTTGTCCTACTCAGGATTTGGTTGATTGTTATGAAATGGCTGCTACTGGGGAATCTCCTATAACAGGTTATAGTGATGCAAATCATGTTAATCCTATTATAAACGCTTCATCAGGTTATGATCCTGCTAATCCTTATGAAGGCAGGGATCCCAGGTTCTATGCTTCTATTTATTATAATGGGGCTCCGATCAATTTAGTTGCCGGAGACTCAAGGGATGATACTTATGAGTTAACTGTTGGTAGTGGTCAGGTAAATATGGCTACAGTTACTTCGATTGACGATTATATAGAGTTAGTAGCAACAGGAGGGGATCCTTATTTATCTACTTCCGGATTAACAGAAAATTTGAATAATCCTCCTTCTATTATTCTTAAATTTGAATATAAGAGCTCTACAGGTTGTCCTGGTCCGCAGATTTTCTATGGCGCTCCAGCTAATGCCTGGAGTGGTTCAAAACAGGAAACTATTCATGATATTCCGGTAACTACAGATTGGGCTACTTATACTGCAAATATTTCAGCAACAGCCGGTAGTGCTGGATGGGGATCGCAAGGAGATAATTTGCGATTTGATTTTACTAATGCAGCTGTAGCTGGTCGGGTCTTGGATATAAAGAATATGCGCATAGAAGTTATCTCTGACGGTACTTTGAGAACTGTTCAGTCATATGTTGGAGGAGATGATGGGATTTCTCAGACCAATAGAACACATACTCATACAGGATATTATCAACGTAAATTTAATAACTGGCAATCAAGTGAGAGTACTAATGGTGATGGCGCAATTCGTTTGTTCCGTCTTGCTGAATTGTATATGAATTTTGCTGAATCAGCATATCAGTCTAATGGTACTGATGAAAAAATTACTATAGGATCAGGAATTTCAATGAGCGCAAGGGATGCAGTTAATGCAATAAGAGAGAGAGCAGGAATGCCTGATTTCCCGGCTGGGTTGTCATCAGAAGATTTTCAGAAGAAATACAGGAATGAACGCAGGGTAGAATTTGCCTTTGAAGATCATCGTTTCTTTGATGTTCGTCGCTGGAATATTCTTAAGGAGACTGACAAATTTGTTACCGGTATGGAGATTACTAAGGAGAATGATAGTTTTAATTATACGAGGTTTAAATTTGATGATAGAAACTGTTATTCTGACAAATGGCTAAGGTATCCTATTGATCAGTCAGAAGTAGACAAAGTTCTTAATGCTACTGGTGTAAATTGGCAGAATATAGGTTGGTAATTTTAATTAAATATAATTTATAAAATATTTAATTCTATATGTTACAATAAGTTTCCCGGGTTTTCCTGTGGAAACTTATTATTTTTAAAGGGTAATATTAAAATTATATTTCCTTTTTTATATCAAAAATATCAAAACAAATGGTTATAAATAATATATCATATTGTGATTATTTATTTTTGTTTTTATACTGTTCTATACCTTTATAAGGTAAAAGATCTGTCTTTTTTATTATACTATGTTTTCCTCCTTAAATTATTTTGAAGAATAATATTAATGTTTTGGAACTTTAAATTTTATCGTGAATTTCGAAATTGAGTAACAATAAGTTTTAATGATTATGAATTAGTTGTTTACGAAAATTTATATTTGTTTGAAGCATATTTTTAAAATTAACTATTTAAAAAAAATTATATGATTTTATTCAGAAAATTTTTTAAAGAAAGAAAGAGCTTTAGTAATCATAAAAAATTAATTGTATTAATTGTATTACTGATTTTTTGTTCATGCCATACAAAAGATGTGGTAAAAAATCAGGATCAGTTTACTCCTCTTCCTGCAAATTCAATTCATTTTACTGGATTTTTTGAAAGTTATATTCAAAATTCTATAAACCATTGGAATAAGGGAGTTGTACCTTATAAGGCTTTAGTTGAAAGATTCAGATCAGGGAGACCCTTATTTGCTCAGGGAGAGATGTGGGGTAAAGCAGTTCGTTCGGGGTGTATGTTTTATCG
>Ga0172377_10006468_pt1 | contig 12062 bp, 14 predicted proteins | sample Pumphouse3metaG_FD_119749 | JGI IMG/M metagenome (GOLD analysis project Ga0172377, IMG submission 119749) | Leachate microbial communities from a municipal landfill in Southern Ontario, Canada - Pumphouse #3 metaG | ecosystem: Engineered > Solid waste > Landfill > Unclassified | place: Canada... | reverse complement strand
ATGTATACACTTATTTTAAACAAAATAAAAAACCCTCATATTCAAGATACAAGAGTTTATATTTGATTTATTACTAAATTAATATTTGCAATTATAAAATAACCAAATCTTTTATGTTAAATAAAATCCCTTTGCAAAATACCTTATCATCATCAAGTATATTAAAACTTTCATGTGGAATATCAGTTTCAAATGTCCATGACACGCTTTCCAATTCCCACCATAAAACATTTATTATTTTATATTTTGCTAATACCTCATGTTCACACTTGCTTTCACATTCTTTAAATACTTTTTTATCGTTAATAAATATCTTGCCACCCTCATAGCAACCTACTTTATCGTTAATGGCGCCTCTAAATGTTATACTTTCATCACCATATCCGAATGCTATAACTAGCCCTAATTTACTCAATTCAATAGTTTCTAACATTGATATTTCTTTACCTGTTTTTCTACCATTCAGTTCTATTAAAAAATTTTTAATATTCATAAGTGCCTCCCCGGTTTATATAAATCATTATTATAATACGTACGTTAATATTAAACAACTATTACGTGAATATTTAAATATCATTACTCCATTTTAATTTTAATCTTCAACTAAAATCTTAGCATCTTCCCATTCAGCACCACAACCACCACACACCAATGGTTCCTTTTTATCACCACGCCAATGCACCGGATTAACCCCATCGCAATATTTACATTCCAGATGTTTGTTTACACTTTCTTTGACATTAAGTGCTTTCTTAAGCATTGCTGCAACCTGTCCTTTAGATAAAGTAATAAGAAATTCATCTACTTGTTTTTCACTTGCATATTCTATATCAATATCTCTATATACACCTTTGTTATTTTTGATTCTAATAAATGTTTGTTCCATATTGTCCTCCTAAAGTTTATTTATTTGATAAATTACTTATAATGGTATTATATTCCTTTGCGTTATAAATTACAACATAAAGTTAAAATATTTATGCTTTACGTTAAACTCAATTACATAGTTGTAAAGCATAAAAATAGTATTACAGTAAAGTCATCTTTTTCTCTTACCCTTTAACACGTGTAATTCTTCCACCAGGTTACTCAACCTATCAAGTTGGTGTACTTTATCCTTATTGTTTAACTTGTAGCTTAAAATTGACGTGAGGTTCTTTATTTTAGATTCTAGCAACGGAATAGTATTTATTTCTTTTACCATAGTCCCTCTCCCTCTACAAAATAGCTTTTGCCCTGTTACCTCTGGTCCTTAATTCAACATAGTGATCTTTTAAAAATCTTCCAACAGTACAACCAGAAGTATTATAAATCTTGCCTATGTCATCTAATTTCATGTATTTAACTCCGTACAAATATTTTATATTAGATAATTCAATAGATTTTATCTTTTCACAAACTTTAATATTTTTAATCAATCCCATTTTTAATAAAACTTCATCCCTGGTTAAATTCTCATTCAAGATAAGTGCTATCAATGCAGCATAGTTATAATCTAAGTTCCTCACTATATATTCCCCCACTTTAATCAAATTCGGTTCCTTGAATAAAATATAAATTAGAATTATTAATATTGACTTTAAATTTCTGACTATTTTCTCGATCTGATGTTGTAAGCACCACATAATCTTGAATTTTTTGATTAGAAGTTGATTCTTCAAACAAAGTTAAAGCGGTTTCTTTATCTACAACAATATTAAATTCTTTACCTTCACTTACGAAATACTCAAGCATTTTAATTGCTGCACTAAGTTTTTCGTCTCTTTTCCTACTCTCATATTCTTTGTTTTTAGGGAATTGTATTACTTTCATTATTTCAAGTTGCTCATATGTTTCAGCCATTATTTATCAACCCCCGCAGACAGTATTTCTTTTAATAATTTAGTTTTCTTTTTAGCTTCATCCACTCTAATACTACTCTGCTTATTATAAACAGGTGTACACATTTCAAGTATCCTGTCTTCCGTTCTCCTATCATACATCTCAGCTAGTATCCCATTAACTTCTTTAGGATTAATGTCTAGGTTGCTAGAAATGATAAGAGGTAGATTACTCCTATATCTGCTATCTATAATGTTGTATATCATAGTCTTGCTCCACTCAGACTTTTTCTCAGTCCCTAAATCGTCAATAACCAATAAGTCAGCATTACATAAAACTCTTATAATATCGCTTTCCGCTTCTTTACCATATTTATTATACGTACTTTGTATCCTACTTAATAATCCGTTAATACTAACGCAAATTACTGGAATAAACTTTGATAATAGCTCATTGGCAATAGAACTACTTAAATAGGTTTTACCATTTCCGGGAGCACCATGTAATAATAGTCCCAGTCCTTCTGTTTTGCATTGCTTGAAGTTACTAGCATATTTACTACCCAAGTCATACATTTGCTTTGTACCCTTGTTAAAATCCCAATTTTTAAAGGTACTTTGTTTGAATTTCTTATCCATAAGACTATTAGTCATTAATTTATCAAGCCTTATTTGCTTTTCTTTGGCTTCTTTAAATTTTTCCTTCTTTGCGTATTCTTTTATTTCACAGTCACAAGCGCAATGTAAAACTTTATTTATGTTAAATATTTTATAGGTTTTATATAATGGTTTGTGGCAAACTGGGCACTTCTCATTAAGCTTCGAGATCAAAACCGATTCCGTCTCTACTTGAGTCTTCAACACGTTTGCTACTTTTTCCATTATTTGCCCCCTTATTGTTATAATTGTTATTAGTTGTAATCGGGAAAATACCTCTATAAGTACACAATATACTATTATCTAAAATTTCCATTTTTTCATCATCAGTATTTCCTATTTTATTAAGTTTAGTTAACATCTTTGTGATACCCAAGTCAGTTATACCATCCTTTTGTTTTTTCCTCATGTCTAAAAATTGAATAATAGTAGTTTTTAATTCTTTATTGCTTGTATAATCATTTAAGGTTTTTTCTATGTCTAGTTTAGCTGGTTTTGTTTTCCCTTTTATTTCTTTTATAGTAATTTCTGTAGTAGTCTCTGTAGTAGTCTCTGGTATTGCTCTTTCCTTTTCGACCATTCCATTGCCCTTTTCGAAACTTCCATTGCCCTTTTCGAAAGTTCGAGTTTCCTTTTGTGACGTGTTCGAAGTTTCTATTTCGTCCAATGGTATAGTTTCAGCAACGATAAAGTTAATGTTTACAGAATAACCCTCCAAACAATATCCTAATTTCAATAAATCTTGTTGAATTTTTATTAAATTAACTCTGTATTGTATTGTTTTATCCCAGTTAAAATTTGGATTGTTTCTTTCGTCAAGCCATCCTTTTTCTACTAAATATCTCAAATGAGCTCTCATTGCTTTTATTTTATAATCTAACATTAATTCTTCAGCAAGTTCTTCTGATTTTTTATATATCCAACCATTGTTTAATATTAAAGCATCAGCTAATTCCGGTTTGCCATGTTTTGTATATCTCTCTTTCTCTTCTGTCATAAATTCATCAAAGTCTTTAACCCTTTCACTCCAGTAAATAAATTGATTTAACATTAGTGCTTTTTTATAATCTCCGGTAAGTACAACAAGTTCTTCTTTTATAACTGATCTTTTTAATTTGTTCATTTTAAATCCTCCTATTAATTTTGTAATAGAAAGCAAATAAAACTGTATACTTTTAAAGATTTGTGGTAAACTATAAGTAAGTTATTTTTAAAAGTATGCAATATTAAAAACTCTCATTTAGCAGATAACCACATCTGCTATTTTTTTTATTTTTTTGTAACTCGGTATTTTTATTATACAACATATTTTAACGTTAAGTTTAAAAAATAATAAATTGTTAAAACTAAAATGGCAATGGTCCAATACAAATATGATCATCTTGCATACGACTTTTAAGTTCAAACAATTCAATTTCCATTTTTCTCAATCTTTTAATTTCCTCATTACTAATAAGATTAAATCTCATTTCATAGATTTCATTGCCAGTATCAATATCTGTTTCATTTGTAAATATAACTGGAATATCTTTTAAATTATTAGTTAATGTTTCAGCAACACAACCCATTAACCGACGGTTTACGTATCCTTTGAGTTTTCCGTTAGGAATAGTAAACATATCCATCATACTAAAAACTACCTGTGATGTAACTATTCTAATATCAATCATTTCTTATCCTCCTTATTTAACTTTTTTCTGATAATTTTGATCTCTAATATACTCGGCACTTTTAAATAATTTTCATTTAAGTTCACCATTTTTAATTCTTTCGTTATTATCCACAATAAATTCTTTCATCTTTAAATTAATCCATGCAGACTGATTAATTGCGTTTTCTTTACATAAAGTTCTAAATTCATTTAAGACCTTATCATTAACTGAAAATGTAATGCTTTTTACCATATTGACACCTCTTTAATTAGAATATATTACCTGTTACTTTTATTATAGCATAATTCATTGATAATGATACATTATTTTTTATAAAGGTTTGTAAACTTTTGTTATCGTGTTACATAATATATAGTATACCAAATAAAAGGAGTATAAAACATGAAAACTTATCCAATGACACATGAAGGATTAACCCAAGCAATTAACGGCCGTCATAACAATTTAAAGACACGTAACAAGGTTTTAATACTATTAGGTGTAATTATATCAATTGGAGTTTTAAACTTACCTGGTGCGAGCATAGTGGCATTCAAATGTATATAAGGAGGTCTGTAAATGATAACTATGAGCAATAAAGTTATAAATAAGCTAGATATGATCCATTTAAGGGAACTATATAGAGGACTTTGTGGCAAAAAACTTGCACCCTGGATGGAAATTCCGGAAGCTAAAGATATGATAATTACTAAAATAATGGTTATGAATAAGGAAATAAAAAAAAGAGTCTACCGTTAAGTAAACTCTATAGGAAAATATATATAAAGAGTGCTAATAACACTCTTTATTATGTTATGCAGAATACAATTAAATGTTATTGTGGTATTACTGCAGCTGGATCAACAATAAGAGGTAGTCCTTCTAATGTTACATATACCTGTTTAGGTGATACAACTACTGTTTCATCTGTATTTGGTGCTGCTTCTGTAGCTTTTACTATTGTTTCCTCGGCATAACTTAATAAATTCACGTCTGGATCTTTTAATTTATTTTCAAGCCATTTTACTTTATCATCAATAAGTTGATTTAATTCTAACTTTGAATACACAAAACGGATTATAAACGGTAATTTACTATATAATTCGCTTATGACTTGATCGTATTTTATAGCTCCGGTCTTTGTGCCTAACGCTTTTTCTGCCCTCACAACAAGATCACTAATAATGCTTTTAACAATGTCTTTATGACCTCGTTTATACAGTACAACCAATCCTATTAAAACTACAACAACTAAAAGTACATCGCTCCAATATTGTAATAACAAGGAGTATAAAAATGTTAATATATTCATGATAAAACCTCCAATTTTTTATTTTAATAATTCGTTCCAAGTAGCATTCCCAACAATTCCATCAACATGTATTCCTTTATTATGTTGATAAGTTTTAATTGCAGCTAAAGTGAGTGATAAAAAATTGCCTGTGTGGTATTTTTCATTCATGCCAATTTTTGTTTGCACCCATTTAGTTATATTTCCTTTTGCACCTATTCTCAATGTAGGACACGCAGCCAACGTTAATTTTCCAGGCCAACCATCAATCTTTAATTTTGCATTACATTGTAAATTTAATTCTCTTTGAAGTACCATAACATTCTCACTACCGGCATTTTTAATAACTGGTTTTGAAGAAGATAATACAACACTAGGTTTTGATTTATTCAATAAAATTTCATCATCAAATATATCTAAGTCTAATGTATTATTACTATCCGAATACTGCCATGCTATACTTTTAACCGATGGTCGTACACTACAATAATCAGCTACCCATAAAGGAATGTTTCGTGCTATAGGAAGGATTTCTTTATTATAAAAATACAGTCCAGTATATAAAACACTGGGTTTGTTTTGAGCAGCGAGAGTATCTGAAAATGCTCTTATTCTAGCCGATATTCCTACTGGTTCCGTTTCTCCATCAATCATGTATAAACAATCACATTCAACGTTCTTTGTAATATTTAAGAAATGCTTAGCCTCTTCTACTGCATTGTTAGCTCTTAGCTTATGGTAAACACCTATGTACATACCTAAACTCCTAGCTTTTGCAATTTGTGAAGTCATATAAGGATTATCATAGGTCAATCCTTCCGTAGCTTTTACATAACATACTTTTTTGCCTTTAACATTTGCCCATATTAAATCTTTGTTATTACTTGAAATATCAATACCATACATACTCATAGTAAGCCTCCTAATTATTTATTTTGTAAACTATCAATCCTTTTGTGAGCCGACTTTAAAGACTCGTCCATCCCGCACATTTTGGATTTCATTTCACTTACATTTGAAGTTATACAGTCGATTTTTTCGGTTTGCGCTCGATTGTTTAATTTAATATCATCCATACCACGTGAAATATAATCTAGCTTAATTTCAATTGAGGTACTAGTTTTTGTTTCGATTACTGCATTTTCTTTTACTCTATCTTCTGCATCTTTTGCATCCTTTTTAGCTTTATCTTCTGAATTTTTGAAATCTTGTTTAGATACTCTTGAATTGCTTCTAATCGCTACCAATAAAGAAACTGCAGCTATAAATATTAAAAAAAACGATCTTAAATCTTCACTCATTCCCATTTACCTCCTATTTACATAAAAATTACTTTAAGGTAAAATAGCCTTACCTTAGTAGTCTTAAGGTTTTAATACAGATGGGTAACTATAGACAAGCCATCTGTATTTTTTTTGATTTCCTCCTTTCTTAGCACTTCTGTCAACCTTATATTTTTTATTTTAACATAACGTTAAAATAAAAGGTGCAATCTCTGTAAAAAATGCAATAAAAAAGGAAAGCAGTCTAGCTACCTCCCTCCCCTATCTATTTTTTATATTCAATACCCATTAATTCTAATACCATTTTTTTAGTTTCGGTATTCAACCTGGTCATATCATTTTTAATGTGATTTGCAGTTTCTTCACTATTGTCACTACTCATATAATTACTATATATATCAATAGTGCCTTGACCTAGCCATTGTTGATACTGCGAATATATCCTAGTTGGTATTTTAACCATGCCACCTTTACCAGTAGATATAGACTTTGGAGCAATCCTAGGGTATTGAACTACACTTCCACTAGTTTTTTCTATAGCATACGCTTTAGCAGCTAATTCATCTGGCTCATACTTTGTACTATAAGCCGGATTAAAGAACACATTGAGTAAATTATTGCTACCGTTTTGATATACATTAGCGCCTTCACCCTCCGTATCTACTCGTTGAGGTAATAGTGTACTTAATACAGGTAATCTTCCTACTATTCTTTTTGCAATAGTTTTTGTTTTGCTCGGATCATAAGTTTCTCTGGTCTTATTATCTGTAATTTGTTTACCTTGGTTCAATGCAGATGAAAAAGGAATTAGCGTTTGTGGAATCCCAGTAAGTAAGCTCAAAAGTCCATCTGTTAAACTCTTTTGTTGTACTACTGTTTTTACTCCTTGTAACATAGGTAATTCAGTAATAATATTAGCACCATCTATGAAATTTGTTAAAAGATTTTCAGCAGATACTAATTTGCTACTTTTAACATCATTTTCATTTCCGTAGTTAATAATTACGCCAGCAATTAAATTGGCACTTACTGGAGCGGCCCAATCTATAGAAATCAAATGATCACCTTTTGTTAAAGTAGTATCTTTCCCGGTTAATACTCTCCCTAGTGCAGAAACATTAAATCTAAATGCACCGTTACCACTTTTAGTATCCAGGGACTCTTTGTCATAGTCGGTACTGTTATTTGGTAGTATTAACCCAAGTTTATTTAACAATGCGCCTAGTGCTATTACTGCAACACCTGTTAACCCTTTGGCCATATTATCCACAAATTCTTTTTGATCAAATGTTTTTTTATTGCTAGAAGACTGTACTGCAGCTTTAACAACTCCTTTTAACAAAGAATAAGGGGAATAATCAATTTGCATTTTAATAATATTTATTGGTGTTCTTGCGAACCTAAATAATACAGATCCAAAACCCCATTCTTTATTTGCATTAAGAAGTCTTTGAACACCAGCTAACCCATCCGATACTTTATTAGAGTCTGCAAAGGTTGCAACTAACCCTTTTAAATTAGCTTCTTCACTAGCTGCATTTTCGTCAAATTCTGTACCATTCATAACTGATAATTTCTTTTGTTTTTTCATTTCATCATTAGATATAGCATTTTTAGAAGGTGCATCATTCATAAATAATCTCAAAGCTCTTTCTCCTTGCCCAAGTATGCCTGTTCTAAAAGTACGTTTATGCTGCAACTCTAGTTTATCTGTTGTTTCTCTGGAGTCTTTATTCTCAATAAAGTCTTTCCAATTCCCTTTATGCCCTTTAACTAGGTCCTTATTTTGGTCTTTTATGCTAGGTAACACTGTAGTACGATCACTTTTCCTTATTGCAGAAACTAACTTGTCAATTGGAGTCGCTACGATATCTTTTAAATTCATTTGTGCTCTAGCAAATTCATTACCAAATATATTTTTACTTGCGGTTTTAGTGTTAACAAGTAAATCTATTATTTGCAATGCGTTAACTTTTCTTAAAAACGTAACTGGTATTTGTTGATCAATAAAATCTAACAATTCATTTTTAGCTATTCTAATTAGCCTTTCATCATCTTCATATTTTTGGTTCATATTCTTTAATTCTAATAGCTCAGACTTTGATTTATCCTTTTTAGCATCAAGTTTACGAATGTTTTGTTTAGATTCCCCAATATTAATTTCTGATTCTTGTAAACTATTAGCCATATCTAACATTTTTTCGCCCTTTTCGGCAGTAAAGTTTTTAAAACCGTATAAAATTGAAATAGAGTCTTTATAAGATTCGTTTGTAAACCCACCCAAATTAGAAGTCTTAAGCACTTTCTTTAAATAAGTAGCTTTTGTTTTATCAGTTTTATTCCTAACTTTAATCATTTTATCAAGTGCCTTAGCTTTTGCATTTCTGGTTACTCTATCCCATGATCCAGTTATTAAATTATCCAATGTATTAGCATCACCAATATCAATTCCCTTAGCAATTAACTTATCTTTAAGTGCTCCAGAATGGCCCTTAGTATTTCCGTAATATTCTTTGACTATTTCATTAAGATTAATTCCTAGTTCGTTCAATTGTTTAGATACAATATTGTCAAGTTTTTCACCAGATTGAGACATAAATTGTCCTTTATCAAATATCCCTAAGTTATATAGTTTCTGCAAAGTTTCTTGCTGCGTAGTCTGTTGAGCCTTTTCTTTTTTAGGTTCAAACATCTTTTTTATTGTAGCTTCTCTTGATTCTCTAACCATTTCACTAAATTTTTTAGTTATATGATTAGATATTTTCAAAGAAACACGTTTACTCAATCCTTTATCAACCAATAATGAAGTAATATCATCACTAACCTTTAAATAATCACCGTATTCTTTAGTAATTAATTCCTTTACATTAATATTTAATTCTTTCAACCCAATATTAATGAGTTTATCAACCTTCTCTAACGCTTTACCGCTATACTCACTATCAAATGCACCTAAGTTCTCTAACTCTTTTATAACATCGCTTAGAGGTCTTTTGGCTTTAGAGTCTGTAGTCTTTTCACCAAACATACTATCAAGTTTTTCATTTTTAGCATCTTTGACATGGTTATAAAACTCTGAATTAAGATAATGCTCAACTTTTGATACGTCTTCTGGACTTAATCCTTTATCTTGTAACTGAGCTTTTACAGTATTTATATATTTGTTTATATCTGTATAATCTTTTGAAGCTAAATCACTGTATTTAATATCTGCTTTTTTCATAATAAAACGAATAGAGTCAGTAATTTGACTGTCTGAAAATGGTTTATCTAAAAACTGTTCAAAGTAATCATCTAAGGCTTTTAATGCTCCTTCATCTTTTGAAAAATGATTTTTAACAATAGTCTGTGCTTTTTTCCAGATATCTAAATAATCATCTTTACCGGACATAGCTTCAACAATAAAATTAATCGGATTCTTTTCGATTTTTTCAGTTTCAATCTCTGGTAAAGTCTGCTTAGCTACTTTATATAAAGTGTCAACCATATTTTTAATGGGATTATCATTATCTAAAGGAATTTTTGCATCTTGCCCATGAGGTATAACCTTTTTTGCCAATAATTCTTCTGGTACTGGAACTGGTTTTTCCCCTGGTTTAGTTTTTTTGCCTTTTAATATTTTGTCAGCTTTTTTGACAACATCTTTTACGACATTATCTACTAATTCTTTATTCCCAGCAGTAGAAACATCAATAGCTCCTAATTTCTTTTTTACCTCTGCAGCTTTATCTTCAATAAATTTTTTATCTTTTTTACTGATACTTTTATTGATTTTTTTAACTGCATATCTTAGCACACCTTCTGGAGATAATTTACGCCAAATAGATGCGGCTTGAACTGCTCTACCACTTTCTTTTAATTTATCAGACATAACCTCTGCCCAATTAACTGCTTCATCATACTTTAAATCAGCCAAATCGGTATCCCCACTACTTCTATATTGTCTAGCATCTTGTTGCATCTTAAATAATATAGCTTCTGCTTGTGCGGTATCATCAGCATTATTCATACCCTCAAGACTTTCAATCCTAATCTTAGCTAAATTGTAATTATCATCACTCTTATTAATAAAATCTAGTGCCTTTCCCCATGTAACTTTATTTGTAATAGGAACATATGTCGATCTTATTTTATTTTCTTTTAAGTTTTGTTTAACTGTATCTTTAACCTCATTGTCGGTAACGTCCGAATTAACTGTACTATTAGCTAAAAATTGTTTAGGTTTCCTTTTAATATCTTTCCCCGGATTAGCTTCTTTATAATCTTCAACATCTTTAGACTCACTTAATAACTTTTTAACCATGAATAAATCCATGCCCTTTTTAGGTTTCTCACCAAACAATTGCATATTCATGCCAACTGGCTTTCCTTCTTTGCCAACAATACCCCCTACTGTCCTACCATCTGGGAAAACTGAAACATTCAAAGGATTACCAGTAAGAGATTTACCTTTAATATGAACAATACCATCTTCGTTATAATAGAGTTTATATTCGGCTTTTTTATCATCCATTTTTTGTATTAATCTAGTAACTTCTGCTTTCTGTAAGGAATCTTTTGAAGTCTTTTTAATACTTTCAATTGGAGTATCTTCTTCTTTTATATTCTGGCTATCTTTAGTTTCAGATTGTTTTAATTCTTCATTATAATATTTATCCATGATGTTTTTAGCGCTACGTTCAGCATTTAAAGTTGTTTTACGCTGCCAAGCAGAATTATTTCTTGAATAATGCCACCCTTCATGTTTTAGTGCAGATATAATGTCTGGAGAAGGCTTTTCGTCCATAGCTATCTGGACTCTATCTGCATCGAAATTGTTTATAACCTTAGCACCATCATATGTCTTTATATCTTTCTGACCAGTCGGAGCATCCTCAATCTTAGCTTCTGGAATATCTGCAAGTTTCCATACAGAATTATTTTTTGCAAACACAGTTGACTTTAAATGTTTAGATTCTAAATCTTTTAAGAATACTAGTGCTTCTTTTACCTCTGAAATATTCCCATTGTTTGCAGCTCTTTTCAACTTTCCGGAAAGTGAAGTAGTGAAAGCAGACTTATTACTACCTCTGTCTCCATCTTCAATGCCTTTCAATATAGATACTGCATGTGTAACATCTTTCTTTAAACCTTCCAATATGGCATTGCTAGATTCCTCAGAAGTCAATGCTGGAGTAATTCTCTTTTGAATTGCTTTAATAGCTTTTTTATTCCATTCCAAAAATTCTTCTACCCTTTTATGCTCAACTTCCATAGCTTTCCTATTTTTACTTGCTGGGAAATTAGCTGGACCAGTAACCGCTGGACTCATAGTTCGTGAAGTAGCCGCAATTATAGTATTTTGGTGTTTAATATATTT
>Ga0172377_10006467_pt1 | contig 12063 bp, 9 predicted proteins | sample Pumphouse3metaG_FD_119749 | JGI IMG/M metagenome (GOLD analysis project Ga0172377, IMG submission 119749) | Leachate microbial communities from a municipal landfill in Southern Ontario, Canada - Pumphouse #3 metaG | ecosystem: Engineered > Solid waste > Landfill > Unclassified | place: Canada... | reverse complement strand
CCCCTAACTGAACCAACAACTGGAGCACCCATAGAAAGCGGTCAGACTGGACCCGGAGCGACAGAGACGCCGGTAGGTCTCCCTGGGCAAGCTCAAGAGCAGGTTCCGCCCGCTCCAGCGACCGAGCCGGGGGTGGCAGATACTGCTCCGGTATCTCCGCCAGTAGAGCCCGAAACACCGCCGGTATCAGAATCGGAGGCAAGAATAAGTCCCGAGGAGGTGCGGAAAATGGTGGAAGAGATAGGGGCCTCTCTCGATCTGATTGTTGAAAAAGCGAGAGAGTTAGGTCAGGGTGTACAAGATATAGAAAATAGTGTCTCTGGGCTTAGGGATAAGTTGTCCGAAGTCTCTAATCCTGAAAACCCCGAAGCCAAGGGTGGCGAAAGAGGTTAAGGATGGAATTTATCGAGATCTTATATATTACGATTGCAGTTGCGGTAGTGATTTTGACCGTAACTGCCGTTTGGCTGTCAAATGAGTTGATTAGTCTGATTAAATCGGTAAAAAGATCAAGCCGAGATTCTGAAAAGGTAACCAAGGAAATCAAAGAAAAAGTCTTGCTGGTTTCGGAATCTCTTGATCGGGCCGGATCGGCGGCATCGAGCTTGGTTGGGCTGATGGAGGATGCGGTAGAAGATATCAAACCGCGCCGAGACAAGATTGCCGACAGTTTGGGCTTGATATCGGGCGCCGGAGAGCATGCTCGTCGCAGGCAGGAAAAAGAGAGCGAAGTCGAGGTAAAAACCGAAAAAGTCAAAGAGAAAAACGAAAAAGAGAAGCCAGCAGAAGATAAGGTAAAAGAAGCTAAAAAAGATAAAGAATCTGATCAAGACAAAACGGAACCAAAACCGGAAAAGTAGACTATTTATTTTTACGCTTTTTGTTGTAATTATTGCTTTGTTGGCGATAAGTTTTTTGTTATATCGAATATTTGCGCCGTCCGAGGAGGAAGCTATTTTGGAGTCGTCAAAGCAAGATCTGCCTAGCCCTGAACCATCTTCTGGCAAGACAGAGATTTTAAAAGAAGCTTCACCTGCCGAGGAGGCTGAGGAAGCATTGCCGGAAGAACACAACCTCGATGTTCCATTTATCTCACAAGCTCCTCATGCCAATTGGGATTTTACTCACGAGGAGGCGTGCGAGGAGGCGGCAATTTTGATGGCGAATAGGTACTTTAAAGGTATAGGGTTTGGAGGGGCGGATGAGGCGGAGAGGGCTTTGCAGGAGATTATTGTTTGGGAAAAAGATAATTTAGGATTCTTTGAATCGACCACGGCCGAGGAGACGGCAAGGGTCGCTCGAGAGATGCTAGGGCTCAAGGCGGAGATGATCGAAAATCCCAGTGTCGATCAAATAAAACGATATATTTTTGAGAATAAGTTAGTGATTGTGCCGGCGGCAGGTAGAGATTTAGGTAATCCTTTTTTTAAACAGCCGGGGCCTTTGTATCATATGCTGGTGATAAGGGGGTACACCAAAACCCAATTTATCACCAATGACCCGGGGACGCGTCGCGGTGAGAATTACCCTTATGATTTCGAAACTGTTTTAAGCGCTAATCATGATTGGAACGGAGGGGATGTTTCCGGTGGGGAAAAGGTGGTAGTAGCGGTTGGTCGGTAAGAACAAAAACCGACTGTCCCGCTTTTGCTTGTTGGTAAAGTGGGAACCAAGCCAATTAGTCTGCGCAAGCTTCTTTAAAGAATGTCAGTTTTTGTTTTTTTGTGTTGACTAACCTGTTAATTTGTGATATAAAAAGAATAATCTCGTTGTCGGTTTTTTTGTCGTATCCCCGTTTTTCAATCCAGACGTACCTGGGAGGGATCGCATGAGTAAGACGTGGATAACAACAGCAGAATGGATGGGCTGCAGACACCCGCAGCCAGGGGCGTCTCACTACCAGAGATGTAAGGGGGTGAGTTGCCCCAATTACAGTCGCTGCCTGGCGGAGGTTCGGGCAGCAAACGCAGTAACTGCCAAAGCAGCTAGGTAGGTAGTTACGACAACGAGATTGATGTAAGGGGAGGCGGCGCGCTCGATAGCTATCCGTCTCCCTTCCCCTTTAACGATTTTAAAAAGATGGCCCAGAAAGGGCTATTTCGGTTTTTATACTTTGATTATTCTGCTATTTTTTGCTATAAAGACAATATCTCGTTGTCAGATGCAGAACATTTTACTAGAAGCAACTGGGAGGAGTGGTACTTTGACAGTGGAGAGAGTCGTCAAAGAGTGCCCAGTATCTGCAGCAGTGTGGTTCCAGCTGTATTGCGAGGATGTGTTGGAGTGTGCTGAGGGGCTGGCTTTGTCCGAGAGGGCGATCTTTGGGGCGGCTGTCCGTCCCGAGGCGGTCGAGATCTATTGTGAGTGTGTCAAGGCAGATCCGGACATGCGACACCAGATTCAGAGCTCATTCGAAGGGCTCGCAACGATCTGGAACGTCGCTCCGCCAGGCCCGATAGACACAGCCGTATAACCAAAACCACGACAACGAGATGATCTGGGGGAGGAGTGTGCAGTAGGTAGCTACCCACTTCTCCCTTCACCCTTCCACTAGAGGGTGTTTTTTGATAGAGTGTCTTAAGCGATGATTTTTTGGCCCCTTCGTCTAGTGGTTAGGACGTCAGGTTCTCATCCTGGCAACGGGGGTTCGATTCCCCCAGGGGTCACCAACACAAACACCTCCCAAAGGGCAGTTTTTGTGTTAGCTTTGAACTCGGGAAGGGAATCAAAAGGCGTAGGCCCGACGGGGCCGAGCCGGGGTCGCGAGCCGAGCCAGCCCCAAAGGGGCCACTTAGTGACAGAAATTTATCGTGACCGACTCCCCGTAAGGTCACCATTTACAAAAATAAATTTAGTGCTAGCATATTTAAATATGTTGCGAAATAAAATAGTTTTAGAAACCAAGAAACTAACCAAGATTTACCGCAAGGGTAAGCAAAACGAAGTAAAAGCTCTCGATAGGGTTAATTTTAAGCTCGAGAAGGGTGAGTTTGTAGCCTTGGTAGGGCCTTCGGGATCCGGCAAATCGACTTTTATGCATTTAGTCGGTCTTTTACAAAGGCCGACTTCGGGCAAAATTTTAATTGGCGGAAAAGACGTAACGGCTATTTCTAAAAAGTTTTATCCCAAAATAAGAGCCAGAAAAATCGGTTTTGTCTTTCAAGGATTTAATTTGATTGCTACTTTGAGCGCTTTGGAAAATGTGATGTTGGCGGGTCAATATGCCGGTTTGCCAAGCAAAGAGGCGCGAAGTAGGGCGCGGAAGATTTTGACCGATTTGGGACTTGAAGGACGTATGGGGCATCGCCCCAACGAGCTCTCCGGTGGACAAGAGCAGAGAGTGGCAATTGCCAGAGCGCTTATCAACAATCCTGAAATTATTTTGGCTGATGAGCCAACAGGTGAACTTGACAGCAAAAACTCGAACGAAATTGTCAAATTGCTTAAAGGCTTATCGCAAAAAGGGCAAACGATTTTGATCGTAACCCATAATCTGGAAGTGGCCCGAAAAGCCGATAAGATTATTAAAATGCAAGACGGGAAGATGATATGACTTATTTTTGGTTAATTAAAGAAGCTTTCGTCTCACTGTGGAGGCATAAACTGCGTTCGTTTTTTGCAATTGTAGGGATTATGGTAGGGATTGCGGCGGTGATAAGTTTGGTTTCAATTGGTAACGGGGTAAAGTCCGATGTTACCAAAACTGTCGAGGGAATCGGTACAAATCTGATCGTGATATTGTCCGGAAATATAGAAACCGAATCGGGCGGCTTCAATCAATCTCAAATGGGTAATCCGGCTAATTTCATATCGGGAGACATACTAAAACGTGAAGATGCAACAGAGATTTCTAAAATCGAAGGTGTCCAAGCGGTTTCTCCGATTGCTTTGGCAACGGGTAGTATTCGCAAGGAAGATAAGATTTCCGGTTCAACCCTAATGGGAGCCGATCCGTCAATAGAACAGGTGATGACCGGCTTTGAAATACAGTATGGTCGCTTTATAGACGATAAAGATAAAGACAAAAGAAACATTGTAGTCGGAGAAGCAATCAAGGAACAGCTCTTTGAAGATAAAGAAAACGTTGTAGGAGAGAGGGTTGTAATTGGATTCGACGAGTACGAGATTGTCGGACAGCTAAAAAAACCGCAAAGCTCGGGCGAACTTTTCTCTTCCGATTATGAGGCGATTGCGATTATTTCTATGGACGAAGCCAAAAGATTAAATGGGGGTGAAGATAAGATAATGAGAATTGCTGTATCGGCTTCTGATTCCAACAGTGTGGATGAAGTTGTGGAAAAAATTAAACAAAATATGTCAGAACGTCATGCCGATGATGAATTTTCTGTCTTGACCCAAGAGGAGTTGCTTAATATGTTTGGTGATATTATCGGGATTCTAACCACGGCTGTATCGGCTATTGCTGCTATTTCTCTGATTGTTGGTGGAATAGGTATTTCTTCGGTGATGTTTATGTCGGTTGCCGATAGAACGCGCGAGATCGGAATTCGTAAAGCGATCGGAGCGACCGGAAATTTAATTTTAACTCAATTTTTGATCGAGTCGGTAGTTTTGTCTATAGTCGGCGGGGTGTTTGGCCTAGCGGTGTCTTTAGCGGTTAATCGGGCGGTTGGGCAGTACTCGGTGATTACTCCCGAACTGACAATGTCGACTGTCGTTCTTGCTCTTGGCTTTTGTATAGGATTGGGAATACTATTCGGACTAATACCTGCTTTTCGCGCTTCTGTTAAAGATCCGGTTGAAGCTCTAAAAGAAGAATAAAAATTATCTTGCCAGAAGGCGTTAATGTTGATATTGTTAATTCGTGAAATTATCTAATTTTTTTGTAAAAACAAGAAAAGATTTTCCCAAAGGCGAAATATCTGTGTCGAGTCAGCTTTTAACTAGAGGTGGCTATATAGATAAGGTTACGGCTGGAGTTTATACCCTTTTGCCTTTTGGTCTGAAAGTTTGCAATAAAATAAGTCAAATCATACGAGAAGAGATGGAAGGTCTGGGGGCCAGCGAAGTTTTGATGCCCGGGCTTATTCCCAAGGAGAGATGGCAAAAAACCGGGCGTTGGGAGAGTTTCGACGCTTTGTTTAAATTAAAAGGTGTTGATGAAAAAGAGTATGCTCTGGGAGCTACGCACGAGGAGATAGTGGCACCTTTGGCAAAGCAATTCGCTCTTTCTTACAAAGATTTACCCTTTGGTATTTTCCAGATTCAGAACAAGTTCAGAAATGAGGTTAGGGCCAAGTCCGGGGTTTTGCGAACCAGAGAATTTATTATGAAGGATCTCTATTCTTTTCACGAGAATGAGGGTTGTCTTGATGAATATTACAAAAAAGCGCAAGAGGCGTATTGGAAGATTTTTGAGCGTTGTGGAATAAAAGACAAAACCTATCTGACTTTTGCTTCGGGCGGATCATTTGCTAAATATTCCCATGAATTTCAGACCGAAACCGAGGCAGGCGAGGATGAGGTTTTTGTTTGCAAGGATTGCAAAACAGGTTTGAATAAGGAGATTTTAGACGGAGACTTTAAATGCCCTAAATGTGGCAAGATCCAGTATGATGTAATTAAAGCGGTTGAGGTTGGTAATATTTTTAAGCTATCTGATAGATATAGCAAGCCCTTTGGTTTAAACTTTATTGACAACAAGGGTAAGAACCAAACTGTCTTGATGGGGTGTTATGGTATAGGAATCCAGCGTTTGATGGGGGCGATTGCCGAAGTAAATTATGATGAGAGGGGATTAGCTTGGCCGAAGGAGGTTGCGCCTTATCGGATTTACCTTATAGCTCTGGAGGGTAAGGAGAAGGAAGGGGAGGAGCTGTACCGAGAGTTGTCGAGCAAGGGTGTAGAAATAATTTATGATGATAGAAAAGATATATCGGCCGGGGAAAAGTTTGCCGACTGTGATCTATTGGGAATACCTTATCGTGTTATTTTAAGTGAAAAAACAGGAGACAACGTAGAGATTAAAAAACGCTCTGAAAAAGATTTAAAAATTATAAGTAAAAAAGATCTTATTGGGATAGCGGGGTCTTAAAGGTCTCTTTCTGTCCTGTAGCCGCGCTCCAAAGCATGGCTAGCGGGCTATCTGGTGTCGCTTGTCCACCGATAGCAGGACTGTCATGATCACCGCCACTTATACTGCCACTAGCCCCGGGCTTAATCAATAGTTGATCCGTATCTCCGAAGTCCCCATCTGCATAAGACACAGTTTCTCCTGCGGACATTGTTTCACTTATTGGTTTTATATTTCCGCCCCTGTCCTTGAAGGCACTTTCCATTTTTTCAATAATCGATTGCTGGGCTTGAAAATCGGCTTGGAATTCGGGTCTGCCTTTGATAAACTCAAAAACTTCTTTGGCAGTAGGTTTTCTTCCATCTAGATCATTTTGCTCTTTAAATGAATCAAAATCTGCCGGTCCAACTGTATTTTTTAATAATCCTACTACGTCTCCTCCTATATATTTTAATCTGGCATTAAAATAAGACAGCTCGTCGTCTGCCGATTCAAGGTAAAAAGCAGTCATCTCGGCAATAATCTCTTTGGCGGCTGTTATGCGTGCTTGGGGAAGTTTTCCTTCTTCTAAACTGCCTAACTGGGAAAGTTTTTCCTTGATGTAAGGCCTGAAAAATATGGCTTGATCGGGGTTTTTAATTAGGTTGTAAATTGCGGATAATTCAGAGGCTTGTTCTGCTATCTGTGCTATTTTGGCATCGTCCATTTCGGCAACTGCTTGCAGGAAGCTTAAAAATACTTCCTGATCCCAAATCGCTCCGGTCTCGGCAAAGATATGGCCCAGCTCGTGCTGAAAGTGATGGTTTGGATCATTATCATTATCCATAGATTTTTCATATAAGTAAATACTGGAAACGCCCCCTTCTACCCTAAAGAATGCTGCTAGATTGTCAGAGTTTTCGTAATCACCAACCTCCTCTCCTGCTTGCTTGGATACAGTTATCTCTCCATTTAACCTATCTAATATCACTTCGGCGCTAACTTTTCCCGAGAGGACGGTAGACAGCAAGCTCTCGCGTATGCTTTTGGTGGCGTCGGGCATGTCTTCAGGAACTTTGATAGTCCGTATTTTTTCTTCTATGCTCCAGATCTCTTGCGAGAGTTTTTGGGGATCCTCTTCAAAAGTGAATAGATTTTCTAATTTTTTAATTTTAAAATAATCTGTCAGCATTAAAACGGTTTCTGCTTTGTCGTCACTTGTTAACAGCTCTAGGAGTTTTGCTAGCTCTTTTGATTCTGATAATTGCTCTTTGTGGGTAATTTCAGTTTGTGTAGGGGTAAGATCAACCGTTAAAGCATTTACTTCTTGTCCTTGCTCCGGCACCCGTTCATTTTTTAATTGTTTCAGATCCTCTTCGCCAGCATTGTCATTACCTGTTGGTTCTTTTTCTATTTCCATCATCATATTTTTTTGGGAGCCAGGGCCGAAAGCTTACTATCGAAAGCGCTGTCTGAGGCAATTGCTCCTGACGCTACTTTTCTGATGGTGCTGTTAACTTGTCCCTCAATCTTTTTTTCTACTGCTGGCAAATTAGTTTTTGCTTCGTTTTCGCTAACCCCGCCTTTTTCTATGGTATCTATGGTTTCTAAAATATTCTTGCCGTGCTGAATTGTTTTTTCTATGTCTTGGCTACTGGCTTCTCTACCGATAGCAACTTGCGTTCCAGGATAATATTTATTGATTCCTTCTATGCTTTTCTGGGTGTCTTCGGGGGAGGTGGGACGAGCTATCTTTCCGACCGCTTCGCTAACTTCGGTTTTGATGCTACCTAGATCCTTGCCTTGATTCAAGCTCTCCGAGATTTTGCCGGCGATGGTTTTGCCAACAAGTGTTTTTTCTTGCGATACTGACGAGGCAATTTCGCCGGCGATGGAATTAGTGAGATCTCTAGAGGCAAAATTTTGCGTAAGTCGTCTTTTTGCATCATCAGAAAGAGTTTTTCCGGTTAAGTACTGGCCGATATTAGATGAATTAACATTTGCGTTTTGGGCAATAGCACCTGCTGTTTGCGCAGGCACTCCTTCTCTTTGAAGTGTTTTTGATATTTCCTGTTGAGATGCTCTGGATTGTTGTCCTAATCTCTCCAGATAGTAAAGCCCATTTTGGTTAACAGCATTTTTATCGACTTTCTTCATAGATTCCAGAATGTTTTTTCCGGAAGTCGAGCTGATTTTTACCGGATCAAGTATAATTGAATTCATAGCTGATCTTATGTCCTTGAATCCGGTAGCGAAGTCTTTCTGGTCTGTGTCTTCTACCTTGGCGATGTTTTTTGAATTAACGGCAAAAGTAGTGGCAGCTGACATTTGGTTTAAGCGACTGATAACACCGGGGGTATTGGCGCCGAATGTTTTTTGGATATCGGGGGCACTTATTATTTTGTCGTCAAACGCTTTTTTGAGGATATACAGAGGTAATTGGTCGAGAGCCCCTTTTTGACTTAAGAATTTGATGGCTTGGGGGTTAGTCAGGCTGTTGTTGTCGACTACTTCTGACAGACGCACTAATTTTCTGACGGAATCGGCCCGCAAGGCCGCTCCGGCTTCGTTTAATACTTGTCCTTTTTGATTTTTTAGCTGATTTAGGGTTTGCTCGTCTTTCCATATCTTAATATCTGAATTTTGCATTATCTCCCTTATAGTATCGGTTGGTATGTCGGTAGCCGATCTAATCATCAGATCGGGAGTTCGCTTTAAATTAGCTTGATGCGCTTCATTTACGATATCTTTTATATTGGTTATAAGAGGCTTTACTATTCGGGCGCGGGTAGGTATCCTGTCTCCCGACCCTTTGTCTGGAAGTGGCATTTTGACCGGAACGATTAATCCTTGAGATTCAGCTCCGCTCAATTTTTGATTGGGGGCTAAACCGCTAATATCCGTTTTTAGTTGCTGAGGTGGAGCCTTTATTATTTTATTTAAGCCGATAGAAGCGCCAAAATCTGTTTTTGACAGGGCTATGCCTATTTTTTTGAGATCAGATTCGATAGTGAAGGGAAATCTTACAAGGAAAAATATTGCGACAATTTTAACAGCCCATAATGTTAGGATGGCGATACTTCCTCCCGAGACGGGGATGCTGTTTAAGCCGTAAAAGATGAAGTTTACAAACGGAGCATAAAAAATGGCGATCAGTAAAAAACTCCACCATTTTCTGAAGATAAATTGGGTTTGAGGCAAGATGAGGGAGGCGAAGACGATAGGGGAAGCTATGGCTAAGATTTGGATGACGAACGGACGAAGGGCCAAGACATATTCGAACACGAATACCACGGTTGCAGGGATCAGGAGTAGTATTGAACCGACGATACCGCTTATGAAGGTTGCTCTTTCACCAGAAGTTAAAACTTTTCCTACTTCAAAGATAAGATTTACGCTGTTTTGGGGTCCTGTTGTGGCTCCGACACTTATATCTTCGATGAATTGATTGCCCAAGTAACCTCCGAAAACGTTGGAAATGGGATGTAACGCCTGCTCGGGTGAAAACATTTTCAGCTGGAGCAAAGCGTCAGCTAGAAACGACAGCAGGAAGACGATATAAATAGAAAGCCAACCGCCAATAATGGCAACAACCAGCATTGGCAGAGCTCGTTTCACGGAATAAGTGTTGATATTAATGTGCAAGATATTGGCGAAAGCTAAGAAAAATAAAAAGGCAACAGCAAGAATGGACATAATTCCGCGTGCTACTTTGAATCCGCTTAGCGTTTTGCCCGATATAATATCACTGGTTAGTTTCGTCCTTTTCGGCATCGTTAGCTTCGTATTGCACTGTCCGTCGCCCTCATCAAATTTAAAGCTGATTCCTTGCTGATAATTAGCGCTATATCCCGTCTCTTGGATTTTGCATGTTAGATCGGTCGAAAAATCAGCAATAGAGAGAGCGACTACGTTGATCAGAGAACAGAGAACTTCCCTGAATATATTATTGGGATCGCCTTTAAAAAGTTCTTCGCAAATGCTTTCGGTGGAAGCGCCGCTTCCGGTTGACTTTGTGATTTCACTTGGGCTGGCGTTCCAGTCCTTGATGATATCTTCTTCAGCATCTGCTGCCAAAGCGGGGGTGATGGTTGCAAACACCATGACCGAAAGCGCAATGATGGTTAATAATTTTTTCATAAGAAACTTACGTGAAGTCCATTATAGTTTTCAATCGGGTCAAGCGGTTTGTATGTTGTGTCGGGATACATCTGTTTTATCTTCTCCGTCAAAACAGCGCTGATTCCTTCCGTGGTTGATTTTTTAAGGTTACGTTCTGCTATTGCTTGATCGAAGGTGAGAGAGGCGGGTAGAACTTCATAGGGGTCGGAGCTGGCGCTTACCGATTTGCCTTGGGATGCTATTTCCTCTATCAGTTGGGCAGTCTTTTCCTGAACCGCCATTTTGGCCTTTTCCGGAAGTTGTTGAATCGGGAATTCTCCCGGAGAAAATTGTTCTTTGTAGGCGGTATAAACGGGGGGTTCGATTTGAGGATAATAACCGACGGCGCAAATTACTTTATCTGAATATGCCGGCATAACTAAGCTTTTCCAGTCATAGTTAAGGTTAAGATAAATAGGAAATTCGGTTAATTTAGTGTTGTTTGCGGTATCGGTGCATTTAATTTTATCAACGGCAACAATGTCAAACTCAAATGAATCATTAACTTTGGTTTTGCCGGGGACATACTCTCTGGTTCCGGTGTAGTGAATTTGGATTTGTTCGTGTAGTTTGGAGAGATTGTCTATTGTCTGCAGGGCAGGCGTGCCGATTTCGTAGTTTTTGATTTTTTCTAGGTCATCACTTGGGGCGTTGAAGACTATTTTGCCTGATCGGACAGAAGACTCTATGCTGGTTACCACCTGCTGGTTTTTGGGATCGTCTTTATCTGATGACAGCCGAGGAGCGACAATGGAAACAACGATCAGGATGATTATCAAAAGAAGGATTATTGCTAAGACGACAATAACTACTGGCCAGCCGATTATTGCGACTAGCCCTCCTCCAGCTACTGTAGCGCCTCCCCCTGCTGCCGCTCCTCCTCCTGCCGCTGCGCCTCCGGCTGCTGCCGCTCCTCCTCCTGCCGCTGCGCCTCCGGCTGTTGCTCCACCTCCAGCTACTGTAGCGCCTCCCCCTGCCACTGCTGTGCCACCAGCTCCTGCTGTGCCCGTAGCTCCTGCCGTACCTGCCCCTCCGGTTGTTGCACCACCTGTTGTTCCGGCTGCTCCTGTTGCTCCCGTTCCGCTTGCACTAGTTCCTCCTGCGCTTGGAGATGCTGTTTTTCCTGCCATATATTTATTGTAAAGAGCTTGTCCTCCGGCTTCTCCTCCCCACTCTCCGCCTTGTTCTGCTACTTCCGCTTGATTTTCATCGGCCCCTAAGGCCTCGGCTCCTCCTCTGGCGGTTGCTCCTCCGATCTGTCCCCCAACAAACCCGGCAGCACTAGCGCCTTTGCCGGCCTTGGCTACATCACTGGCAGCATCTTTGGCTTCATCGACATCTTCTATTTTGTCGGCTGTGTCGATCGCATTACCAGTCTCCTTAGCAGCTTTGGCAGAATCGTTGGCTTGATCTGTAGCTTCGGCTGTATTGCTGGCAACATCCTTTGCTTTGCCTGCTGGTGCTTCGTCTCCTGAAATGTCATTAGCGTTACCGCCATTTTTATCACCCGATCCGAATTTATCGGCCATGTAGTCATATCCTTTTCTTGCCGCTTCTCTCCCAGCATATTCTCCGGCATCACCGGACAGCTCCTGCGTGCCTTCGTTTGCTCCTAGGGCTCCTGTTGCGTCTTCGGCTATGGATCTTCCCACTCCGCCCCCTACATCTTCGGATAACCTCCTTGCTTTACTTGACTTAGACGGAGGGGTACTTTGGGCGCTATCCGAAGCGTCTGATTTCGGCTTGGCTTTACTGCCGTTACTTGACGCTGAACTATACAGATCTTTAAGATCGGATGCGGTATCTGTAAAATCCGTGCCATTGCTTCCCGTTGCTGATTGTGACTCTTGTGTTTCTTTAGGGTCCAAGGTATCGTAAACCATTTATCT
>Ga0172377_10006461_pt1 | contig 12069 bp, 14 predicted proteins | sample Pumphouse3metaG_FD_119749 | JGI IMG/M metagenome (GOLD analysis project Ga0172377, IMG submission 119749) | Leachate microbial communities from a municipal landfill in Southern Ontario, Canada - Pumphouse #3 metaG | ecosystem: Engineered > Solid waste > Landfill > Unclassified | place: Canada... | reverse complement strand
CCGGTGATTGCGCCGCCGAAAGAGGTGCAAGAAGTCAAAAATGCTTTAGCGGTGTACGAGCGGTTTAATGAGTGGAATCCGTTAAACGAAACCGACTTGTTGGACGCGCACCGCATTTTGATGTTGGGTTTGGTGGATCAGTTGGGCGCTTATCGTTCCGGTGGGGTTGGGGTAATGAATGGTTCGCAGGTCGTTCACATGGCACCGCCCGCGAATCAAGTCGCGCGTTTAATGAGTGATTTGTTTGGCTGGTTAAAAAATACCGATCATCATCCTTTGATTGCCAGCGCGGTGTTTCATTATGAGTTTGAATTTATTCATCCGTTTGCCGATGGTAATGGCCGAATGGGGCGTTTGTGGCAGAGTTTGATTTTGGCTAAGTGGAATCCGTTGTTTGCCAACTTGCCTATTGAAAGTTTGGTGTATGCGCATCAAGCGGATTACTATCAGGCGATTGGGCAGAGTAACAAGCAAACCGACTGTGCGCCGTTTATTGAGTTTATGTTGACGATTATTAAGCAAACTTTGCGCGAACAATTAACCGTGACCCCGCAAGCTACCCCGCAAGTCACCCCGCAAGCTGAACAACCAATTGTGCATGAGATTTTGCAGCAACAACTAGGCCTGGTGGATTACTGTCAAACGCCAAGAACACGCACCGAATTGCAAGCGTTTTGCGGTTTAAAGGACCGCGAACACTTTAGAAAAAGCGTGTTAAAACCTTTATTGGAGGCAAGTTGGTTACAGATGACCTTGCCGGATAAACCCAATAGTCCCAAGCAGAAGTATTTTTGTGCAGATGGAGCGCATTGATGATTGAAAAAACCAATACAGTCATGATTCGGTCTTCTGCTGCCGAGTATTTAACCTTTGTGGCGGCGAACGGTGAGCAGGGCGTTGAAACCCTGTATGCCGATGAAACGATTTGGATGTCGCAAAAAATGATGGCGGCGCTTTATGGAGTTGAAACACATACCGTTAATTATCATCTGAAAAAAGTGTTTGATGACAGTGAGCTGGAAGAAGATGCAGTTATTCGAAAATTTCGAATAACTGCCGCAGATGGTAAAAACTACAACACTCAGCATTACAATCTGTCGGCGATTATCGCGGTGGGTTATAAGGTGAACTCCGAGCAGGCTGTACAGTTTCGCAAGTGGGCGACCGCGATTATTCAAGAATTCACCATTAAAGCCTATGTAATGGATGATGAGCGTTTAAAAAATGACGGCTCAGTTTTAACCAAACGTTATTTTGAAGAGCAGTTACAACGCGTTCGTGAAATTCGTTTGTCTGAGCGCAAGTTTTACCAAAAAATTACCGATATTTATGCCACGTCGATTGATTATGATGTGACCGCACAAGCAACCAAGCGGTTTTTTGCAACGGTGCAAAACAAATTGCATTGGGCGATTCACGGCCATACCGCCGCCGAGGTGATTGTGGAGCGCGCGAATCACCAACAACCGAATATGGGGCTGACATCCTGGAAGGATGCACCGGATGGCAAAATCCAGAAGTTTGATGTCACTGTGGCGAAAAACTATTTAACGGAAGAGGAAATGGCGCAGTTGCAACGTTTGGTTTCGGCATATTTGGACTTGGCAGAAGATATGGCGTTGCGCAAAATTCCGATGACGATGGCCGATTGGGAAGCCCGGCTCAATAAGTTTATTGACGCAACGGATCGTGCGATTCTTCAGGATGCCGGAAAAGTCACGGCTGAAATTGCCAAAGCCCACGCCGAAACCGAGTTTGAAAAATATCGGATTATTCAAGATCGACTCTATGAATCCGATTTTGATAAGGCTTTAAAAGGCTTATTGGATAAGCCTTTGTAATCGGAAAAATAATAAAGCGGCTTAAATCTCGCTGATAATCCGTGATTCCGGCCAACGAGATTTGGGGAGTTTGGCGTTAAAGTCGTTCGGGTCTTTGTAACCGATAGCCACCACCGCTAAGGCTTTATATCCTTGGGCAGTTAAATCGAATTCGGTATTGAGCATATCGGTATCCACGCCCTCAATCGGTACGGCATCCAAACCCAATGCGCCGACACCGAGCAAAAACGATCCCATATTTAAATACACTTGTTTTTCCATCCAGCATTGCGTATCCAGCCAGGTTTTACGGTGTAGATCAGCGTAAAACGCGCGTGTTGCCCGCACTTTGCCTTTCATCTCTTCCGACTCAATGCGGCCGTCTTGGTCTTCTTGATTTAATAACGCTTCTAAATAGTCATCACTCATATCGGTTTTAACGCAGAACACAACCGAGTGCGAGGCATTCATAATTTTCGCTTCATTCGATGCATAAGGCCCGACTTTAGCGGCATCGGCAACGCGGCGTTTACCTGTTTCAGTGCCGGCGAGAATAAAATGCCAAGGCTGTGAATTCACGCTTGAGGCACTTAGGCGTAATAAGGTTTTCACCTGCGCCAAAACGTCATTGGGAATAGGGCGGTTGGCATCAAATTTTTTGGTCGAATAACGGGTTTGCGCGACATCAATAATGTTCATATCAGTTCCTGTTGAATTAACAAAAATTACAAAATTTGAGTTTATCGGCCGGCATTACTCATACACATCTTTACGATGACTGATTTTGGCGGTCAAAATCACGAGTTGTTGGTCATTGATTTGACAGATAACACGGTAATCACCGACTCGATAACGCCATAAACCACTAAAATTACCGAGCAACGGTTTACCAAAATCCCGAGGATTTTCACGCTCAGCAATCGTATTTTCAAGATAGTCTAGGATTCTTTTTTGCCAAACTTTATCGATTTTTTTGAGCGCTTTAAGGCTTGTTTCGGTGTATTTAATCGTCCAAGCCAAGTTCTTTTCTCACTTGTTCGGACGTTAAGGTTTTTTCCTTGCCAAGTTTGATATTGTTAAGGGTATCTTGCGCATCGTAATAATCTTTTACATCAGCCAAATACTGGGCAAGGGCTTCTTTAACGTAGAAAGATTTAGAACGCCCGGTTTCTTTGGCGAGCCTTTCCAGCTCTTGTTCCATTTCACTGTCTAAACGAACGGCTAACATAATTGGCTCCAAGTGTTATACATGTATGACAAGTATAACATACAGATAACTGAGCGTTTTAAATCCCTTTTTCGCCGAGTTGCTGCATTTTGTCCAACCAGGCCTGGTAATAAGGGAGCACCAATTTTGTTAGTTGAGACCGATTAAACATCATCATGATACTTGTTCGCTAAAGCTTCAAACGTCTGTTTAAATTCTGCTCTGAGTTTGCTGGGCGACAGCACTTCCACGCCATCGCCAAAACTCATTAACCACCAGCGCAACTGTTGGGTGTTTTTAACTTCGGCACGTAAAATTAATCGTCCTGTATCTTTTTCAGGCTTGATTGTTTGGTTTTCGGCTAGCGGCGATTCGGTTAAATGAAACGCAATCTTTTCAGACACGACCAGCTTGAGTTTAATCGTTTTTTCTTCTTCAATCAGGTACTCAAACTGGCCTTGTTTGATGTATTTTTGTAAATCAAAACCGAAATACTCCATCGCATCGTCTTTCGTGACTTCCGCTGATTCAAAACGATGCAGGGCGAATTGTTTAATGTCACGGTACTCCCATAGAGTGCCGACCAAATAAATCACCTTATCAACCAATACCAGTCCAAAAGGATTGATGGCATACTCTTTCGCTTCGTCCTCTTTTCTCGGTCGATAAACGGCTTGAAGTTGTTTATCGGTGAGAAGGGCCGTATAGACTTTATTCAGAATATCATCAGCTATGTTCGGGCTAAGTAAGGGCTGATTACGAGAAAGCAGCGCAATTTTATTTGTCCAGTCGGCCAAATGGTTATCCGGCAAATTAGATAAAACCTGTTCGGCGTAGTTAAAATAATCACCTAAATCATCCAGCGTGCTAGGAGGCATAAAACGGTCTAAAAATGACTTTACCATCCTAAAACTCAGCGCCACTGCCGGTTCCATCTCCGGTAATTCGAGTTTTTCAGCATCTTTTCGCCAATACCAACCGGGAATATCTTTATTGCCGTCGTTTTCAATCGCAAACAAGTTCGCCAAACTATTTACATCGCGTTGCACCGAACGCACATCAATATCAAAACCGTGACCGACCAGTTTTTCATGTAGTTGACTCACACTAATGCGAGTAGGGGCTTTTGGAATCAAACGTAGAGTTTGGATACGGCGATAACAAGCGTCATTCATGGTTAATGCCTCAAAAATGTTTTGCATAGCTTAGCGCAAAATTTATCAGCGTTTAAGATAAAAGCGACAGGTGGTGTCGCTATTCAATGTTGTTAGCCAGGCCTGCCAAAGTTATAGCGTCAGGTTTTACCCCAAATACGCCATCGGCAATGCCCAGAGATTGTCTCCAAATTGCACGGCGTGTTCGCCTAAATAAAATACATAGCCGCCTCTAAAGTCATCACCGAGGTTTTCAGCAAACGGCTTTAAATGTTTAAAGGCGGACGCGTCAATTTGGCTGGACGCTTTCACTTCTATGCCAATCGTTTGTTGCCCGCGTTGAATAATCAAATCAATCTCTTTTTGATCACTGGTGCGTAGGTGATATAACTCGGTTGGTTCAAGTGTCGTTTGTTTAGCACGATACAATTCGCTAAACACAAAGTTTTCCGTTATCAAACCGCGATAAGGGCTTTGCCAAAAGCTGTCTAAATTCACTTGCAACATATTGCACAGCACACCGGTATCCATGAAAAACAATTTCGGCATTTTGACATGGCGTTTGGTGAGCTTATCCCAATAGGCCGAAACCAATTCAATTTGATAGGTGGTTTGTAACAAGGCCAAATAGTCATCCAATAAGGCGGCACTGATGCCGATGTCGCGCGCCAAGCTGGCTTTGTTAAGCAGGTTGGCACTGCGCGAAGCCAGAATATGATATAGCCGATAAAACGCATCTTTTTTACGGATTTCTGCCAAATTAAATGCATCGCGCTCAATATAGGTGGTGATGTAAGCGCCCATCCAAAGTTTTTGCAAACGGGGCTGGGTGAGCGTTTGCATTTCTGGATAACCGCCACTGAGAATCTGTTCAATGATTGGTTTTTTTAGGGTTGGAGGTGGCTGTTTCATCATCGTGCCATTGAATAGATTATCCAGCAGATTTTGTTCATGGGTGTTCAATTCACGCAGGCTAAAGGGGGTGAGTTCGAGTACACCTAACCGTCCGGCCAGCGAGTCTTGAACATTTTTCATGCCAAGCAGATTGGCGGATCCTGTGAGTAAGTAGCGGCCATTATGACGATTTAAATCAATGTCCTGCTTAATCGCCAGCAGTAATTCTGGCACTCGTTGAATTTCATCAATAATGACCGGTTTTGGTAGTGATTGAATAAATGTCTGCGGGCTGTCTTGTGCCGCCATATAAAGGCTGATGTCATCGAGCGTTACATAATGGTAGTTTGGGAACGCCATCACCAACGTCGATTTACCGGTTTGACGTGCACCGCCTAACCATACAGCTGGAAACAGCTTGAGATAGTCGTTTAATAACATCTGAATTTGGCGTTTAATCATAATTTACTATCCGTTGTTTTGTAAATTATACATCTATACCTTTGTAATTTTTATATTTGTTGTGTTTTGAGATTTGGTTTGCACACTGGCGACAAGTGTTGTCGCAACCAGACTGTGTTGCGCTGTCAATCCTTTGCAATGAGTCATATATTACGCTCAAGCAATCAACACAGGAGCGATCAACATGGCAAAAGCTAAAACGACACAACCAGGCCTGGTGGTAACAGATGCGTTTATAAACGCTGAAGATAATCGCGCGTTTATTGCCTTGTGGATCACGCGCATTCTGCAAGATAGTTTCTACCGTAAACGCATTGAAAGCCATGATGGTTATCGGAATTTGTCAGGGTTGGATTTCGCCATGATGCTGGATGTTGACGCGCATTTCGAAGAAGAAGCGGATTTTAAAGAGGCACTCGCGGCGTTAGCCCCGTATATTTGCGCTTTAAATAGTCAGTTAGAAAAGTCTAATCTAAGTTTTAAAGGGCCGTTGGGCGACAACCTGCGTGCCATCAGCGCTATGCTCAATTTAACGGATGTTGAACAGGCGTTACTGGGTTTTTATAGCCTATTGCAAACGGTGAAGAAATTTGAAAACTTCACCGATTTTTTGGGCGATTTAAGCCGGCAAGAATTGGTGAATGTATTGTCAGTCACAGTAAAACAACCTCGTCTCGTCATTAATAATGCGCTCAATCGTGCAGGACGTTTGCATCAAGCAGGCCTGCTAAAAGTAGATAAAAGTTCAGCCAACGACTTGCGCCGAAAAGTCGATTTACTTGATGGTTTTGCCGATTTAGTGACCGCTGAAAGCCAAGCACCGCTTGATTTATTAAGCCGTTATTTTGTGTTGTCAGCTCAATCTCATCTGACATTAGATAATTACCCACACCTCAAAGAGCAAACGCAAACTGTGCTCGACTATTTAAAAAACCAAACCCACAAAACCGGCATCAATATTTTGGTGCATGGTGAGCCGGGAACCGGTAAAACCCAATGGATAAAAGCCCTTGCTCAACAGCTTAAAACTCCATTGTTTGAAATTGTGAGTGAAGACGAAGATGGCGATGGCGTGACCGCCAGTCGGCGTATTGATGTTTATAAATTGGCGCAAAGTGCCTTAGCTCACCAAGGGCAGTGTTTAATGATGTTTGATGAAGTGGAGGATGTGTTTCCAACCGACAATTTGTTTAGTCTGTTTGGTTCATCGCGCCAGCGCAGCAGCAACAGCAAAGCCTGGATAAACCAATTGCTTGAAACCAATCCCGTTCCCACTTTTTGGGTAAGTAACGCCGTGCGCCAAATCGATGCCGCCTATTTGCGCCGATTTGATATAGTAATCGAACTGAGTAATCCACCTAGAAGTGTACGACGCGGTATTTTGACTGACTTGTTTGCGCACTTGCCGGTTAAGTCAAGTTGGTTAGATGAACTCGCCAAACAACCAGGCCTGGTGCCAGCGGTGATTGAGCGTGCGGTAAAAGTAAGCAAAACCTTACACAACGACACCATGACCACCCAACAATTTCAAGACAAAGTGCTGAGTTTGGTTAATGCCACCTTGCAAGCGCAAGGCAAAAAAGAGATTCAGCTAAAAAACCTTGATAGCAAACTCGACTATTCGTTGCAGTACCTGAATACCGATGTCAATCTCGACAAGTTGGTGAATGGCATAAAGCAGAGACAACAAGGGCGTTTTTGTTTATATGGTTTGCCCGGCACCGGTAAAACCGCGTTCGGCCATTATCTAGCCGAACAGTTGGATAAACCCCTATTGATTAAACGCGCGTCCGATTTATTGTCACCTTATGTTGGTGAGGCCGAACAAAATATCGCCTATGCGTTTAAAGAAGCCCAACGCGAAGGCGCAGTATTGCAAATAGACGAAGCGGACAGTTTTTTACAATCGCGTGAAAATGCCGTGCGTAGTTGGGAAGTCACCCAAGTGAACGAAATGCTCACCCAAATGGAAGCGTTTGAAGGCGTGTTTATCGCCTCAACCAATCTTGTGAAAAACCTCGATGCAGCGGCGATGCGTCGGTTTGATGTCAAAATGGAATTCAAGCCACTCAAGCCCGACCAGGCTTGGTGGTTGTTCCAAGCGTTATTTAAAGAAGGCGAGTTTAGCCAAAACGAACTTGAACAAATCAAACAGCAGCTTTCACAATTGAGCTTACTTACACCGGGCGACTTTGCCGCCGTAAAACGTAAATTCAGCTTAGGCTATCAAGACTTTGAACCAGGCCTGGTGCTACAAGCTTTAAGCGAAGAATGTAGTTATAAACCGGGCTACGCTAAACAAAACGGCATAGGGTTTATGAGTGGGTTAAGTGTGCAGTAAAGTGTGATTCTGAAAAATGAACACCGGATAATGTTTTGATTACAGGTTTAACGGTGTTCTTTGCTGTGCCAGATACGCAAAATATAAATGGCTTCTCGTTGAATTTCATAGCGCACTTCATAATCTCCTATGACAATTCGCCGAACCTCTCTTGGGTCAAACGCCTCAAGCCGCTCTCCTAGTTTTGGGTGGGTTTGCAGATTGTTGGGCGCTTTGGAAAGTGATTGCACAACTTGGGCGGCAACCTGCTTATTTAATGGCGCTAAAAATTCATATAACCGCACCAAGTCCGATGCGGCTTTGCTTGTCCAATGCAACTTAATCATATGGGGGCGGGCTTAGGTTGATCAGTGTTTAAACTCATCGCCCAAGCTTGAACCTCTTCGTGGCTTATCAAATTGCCCGCGTCCACATCGGCAAGCGCTTCACGTGTTAAACGTTCACGCAATGATTCTTGTGCAATCCACGATGAAAGCGCTTGCTTAACAATCCAGCTTTTTGAACGCTCCAATTTTTCAGCCATTTGATCGATTTGATTCGCCATTTCGAGTGGGATATGTGCCGTTAATACACGAGAGTCTGTTTTCGCCATGATGAATATCCTTTTTATTTAATCTCTTCCAATCACTGTTAATCATAGTTAATCAAACTTAATAAATCAACCGAGCCTAATGATGAAATAGCTGGCGACAATTCATGTCGCCAGTAGCCTGCCCAGCTCTGTCCGTCAACCCATTAAATCGCTAAACTAACTGCCAACTTATAATAATTGGAAGAGATGCAAATTGATGCAACAGTCATTCATAAAGTCTATAGAACAGGCGGCATTGGCAATTTCGCAAGCCGAGGCCGTCATTATTTTAGCCGGTGCCGGTATGGGTGTGGATTCCGGGTTACCGGATTTTCGCGGTAAAGAAGGATTTTGGAAAGCCTACCCGATGCTTGAAAAAAGTGGTCGGCATTTTAGCGATATGGCCAATCCGCAAGCGTTTGAAGATACACCCAACTTGGCTTGGGGGTTTTATGGTCATCGCCTAAATCTTTATCGCCAAACACAACCCCATGCAGGATTTGAAATTCTTAAACGTTGGGCGCAAACCAGGCCTGGTGGTTACTTTGTTTATACCAGTAACGTGGATGGTCAGTTCCAAAAATCGGGTTTTGATTGCGAACGCGTTTTCGAGTGTCATGGTTCGATTCACTACTTGCAAACCCTTAACGGCAAAGGTGAGTTGTTGGCGGCTGACGACTTTGAGATTGAGGTCGATTTAACCACACTCAAAGCACAAAACCTGATTCACCACCCGCAAACGACTGATTTATTACGTCCCAATGTTTTGATGTTTAACGATTGGCATTGGAATGCCAGCCGAAGTGATGAACAACTTCAGCGTTATCAAACCTGGTTACGTCCTTTAAAAAGCCGCAAAAGTAAAAAGGTGGCGATTATTGAACTCGGCGCAGGTTCAACCTTGCCGGCGGTGCGCTCTCAAAGCGCCATGTTACGCAATTGGTTGGATTCAACCTATATACAAATCAACCCACAATTGGGGCACAAAGCCGATATTGGGATTGGTTTAGGCGCGTTAGATGCACTGACACAAATCGAACAAGTATTAAAATAAACAAAAGGAATGCAGCGATGCATATTTTGGACTTTGAAAAGCGATTGGAGCAGGTTGAAGCCTTTAATAAAACGCAAGAAAAAATTAATCGAGAAAGACAATATATACCCCTTGTCATTGACAGCGCCATTGATACGACCAGTAAAGACTGGTTGTTGCATTGTTTAGCTGTCAATATTGCGAATAAGCCGAGTGCACAACAACGCAGAAATGTCTTAGAATCGTTTTTGTCAAAAAATAAGCCACTTTATGAGCAAGTCTTGCCCGTGTTAACCGAGCTTGAGGCGTTACATTTTAATTAACCGCTTATTGGCTTTGATTTTCTAACCACCAAAACACCGCTTCTTGGGTTTCTTTTGACGGTGTGGCGTTGCGTTTGAGGCGAAGTTGGTCAATGCGCAATTGGCCGCGCACGAAATGCAGTCCGAGCGTCGCGCGTTCAGGCGCGAACACCTTAAAAACAAAATACTCACCGTTGAGCACACGCTTATGATAACTCGCCACACAATGCGCCATCTCCGTGCCTTCCTGCATCAATTCGTAAGCGGTTTTTACTTGGATTATCGCGTCGCTTTCTTCAAACGGACAGGTGGGGTAAATCGTGTTTTTCTGGGTGTTGATTTGGTGACGGTTAAACTGTTCGACTAATCCATCATGTAGCGCATAAAGTTGTTCAAGATTGTGACAATTTTGCAGTTGGTGTTCAGTGCGTTGGCGATTAAGTTCGGCTCCCATTGCTACTGTATCGCGAAAAGTAGTGCGCACCGCGCGAATGTCGGCATCACAAAGTTGGTGAAAAAACGGATAGTTCAACATACTCGGCTGTTCTAATAACCAAATCACCATCGACCGATTGATTTGGTTGAACCGACCCAATAAACGCGCTTCAAATCGCTGGCCTAGTTCATTGAGCAGGCGAATGTCTTCATGGTTAAAATCATCCGTAAGGTATTTATAAAGCAAGTTGAGAGTCGATTTAGTCGAGGGCAAACCGTGCAAAGCCAGAATATCGGTGCGTTTTATTGAAAACAACGGCAAAACCTGTTCGGGCGCTAGCCGGTGTTTTTTGGCATAGTCCATCAACATCCACATCAAAATCGGCGCACTGAGCAGTAATTGTCGCGCCGCCTCACAACGACTAACAAACCACAAGCTACTAAAGGTGTGACGGCTAAAACGCTGTTCAAAATCGAGTAACGCTTGCAATATATCGGGTGGAAAGTCCTTTTGCCAGGCCTGGTTGTCGGGCTGATTAAAAAGCCAAGCCAGCGATAAGCCATTGTCTTCATCATAGGCATTAATAAATCGTTGTTGCTGAACTTCATTAATCCAACTGACACCCTCCGACCAACCAGTCACTTCAAGGGCGAGGGGATAACCAAAGGTTTGTGACATATCAATTCGTAATGTGCTCGGCATAAATATTCCTCTGTCGTTTTTTTGCATTGTAAGACAGTTTTAATCGGGTAAGGTAAGTGATCTGCATTATTACGACAAGTGTTGTCGCAATGAGCAGTGGGAAGGCTAACTGGCAGTGGGTTTTATCAATTACACTGTCGATAAGATTCAAAAATGGGTATGATGTGTACTTTAAATATGTACATAATGGAGGTTGGCAGATGGAATCCTTATCTTTTTCAGAAGTGAGAACACATTTAGCACAGGCGCTGCAACAGGTTGAAATGACCGGTAAACCCATTGCGATTACTAAACATGGTAAGCCATGCGCCGTGCTTGAACCGTTTGATAGGAACAGGGTTGGTTTTATGAATGCGCTTGAACAATGGCGTGCCAACAGTCAGGCTGACAACGCTGATGAAGCTTTTGAGTCGGTTCGCACCGAGGATAAGGGGCGGGAATTTTCATGGTAGAGGCGAGTTATTTACTGGATACGAATCTATTATCCGAAGTCGTTAAGTCTCAGCCCAATCAACGGGTATTGTCAAATCTTAAGCGTAATGAACACTTACTTGCTATTCCAAGCTTGGTTTGGCACGAAATGCGTTATGGCTGGCTAAAAATGCCGGAAGGTAAGCGTAAGCAAGCGATTGGCGATTATCTGCATCTAGTGGTAAGTCAATTACCTGTTTTTGATTATGACCAACCCGCTGCACGTGTTCATGCTGAATTTAGAGCGCAGCTTGAAAAAACAGGCATCACGCTCAGTTTTGTCGATAGTCAAATTGCCGCAATTGCCATCGTCAACGGTCTAACGCTTGTGACAAGAAATGTCACAGACTATCAAGCGATACCGCATTTAAAAATGGAGAATTGGTTTGATTGATCCATCCATAGTCACAAAAGAACAATGCTTAAGACCGAAGACATCAAAGCACTCAATAAAGTGCGGTGTGCTTCAGCATTAAAAAGACCGCATTAAAACTGCACTTATCAAGTTACTACCGGCTTTTGCCAACCCCTTTTCGTACACAAAGATCCCAGTTTTACTAACTTTTCTGAAAGTAAAGTCATATATACTGTATAATTAGCGCATGAAATGTAAACGTACTTCAGATGGCCGCGCCATCGATCACCACTCACTTCAAGTCATGCGTCAGCAGGCGGT
>Ga0172377_10006460_pt1 | contig 12071 bp, 9 predicted proteins | sample Pumphouse3metaG_FD_119749 | JGI IMG/M metagenome (GOLD analysis project Ga0172377, IMG submission 119749) | Leachate microbial communities from a municipal landfill in Southern Ontario, Canada - Pumphouse #3 metaG | ecosystem: Engineered > Solid waste > Landfill > Unclassified | place: Canada... | reverse complement strand
TGCTATTTTCTATCATCAGGATAAACTTATGAAGAAGAAACCACAGTATAAAGAAGTGGAACTTTCATGGGCCGGTGATTTTAATCCCAAAATTATTTCTTTATACGAATCGGTAGGAGGAAAGCATGTGAAAACGCATTATACTATGCGATATCTTTTTGACAGAAATAAAGTTTTTACAAGAGCTCCGTTAATTGGTATTTGAAAATAATAATTTATTTTGTATAAAACACAATTGTATGTATCTTTGTCCCCTCAATAAAATGAAAAGACAAAAAATAAATGAATGAAGGTCGATAATATAGTTGAGAAAAAAGGATATAGCCGGAACTTAAAGATTTGAATGTCAGATATTGAGAACTAAGATAAATAAAAAACAGAAGAATAAAAAAATAGAAAATTTTAAGAATATGAAAAAAGGAATACATCCAGAGGATTATCGTTTAGTGGCATTCAAAGATATGTCAGACGGTACGATTTTTTTAACAAAGTCTACTATTAAGACAAAAGAAACAGAAACTGTTGACGGAGTAGAATATCCGCTGGCAAAGTTGGAAATTTCCAGTAGCTCACATCCTTTCTATACGGGTAAGATGAAACTTGTTGATACTGCAGGACGTGTAGATAAGTTTATGACCCGTTACGGGAAAAATATGGAAGCTCGTCATAGTAAATAATATAACTATAATTAAATTATCATTTAATTATAAGAGAATCTATAAAAAAGGCCTCGCATTGCGGAGCCTTTTTTATTTTTTTATTGAAAAATGAATATTATTCTTTTTGAAAATAGTAGCAGGGAAAATTTACTTCCCTTGTGCTTTACCCGGCCGGTATCTTTACTGAGAACCGGAATACTTTCGATTTACGAAAAATGGGGGAAAAGGCTAAAGGGAGAATATTCCTTTAAAACAGAAGATTATCTTCAGAAAAAATATCCTCTCACAGTAAAAGAGGATAATCTTTTTATATCATCACATGTGTGTCCTAACTGGGAACTGATAAGAGAAATTGAGTCTTTGAGGCCGGAAGAAGGGCTAATATATAAAGGAGAAACAATTGCAGTTCGTTTATCCTGCAAAGATTCCTTTGACTTTCCAAAATTGCCGGATAAAATTAAACTTCATGATTTTAACGGGGAACTGGGATTGATTTCAAATCTCTGGGATCTAACTGAAGGAAATAACAGACAACTTAGTCTGGATTTTGAGTTACTTACAAAAGGAAGAAAATCGGCGGACATTTCGCCGTCTAATTATATTGCCGGAAAAGAAAATGTTTTTCTTGAGGAAGGTGTGAAAATGGAATGTGTTACAATTAATGCTACCGCAGGTCCCGTTTATCTCGGTAAAAATTCCTGTATTATGGAAGGAGTACTTATACGCGGCGCCTTTGCACTATGTGAAGGCAGTACGGTAAATATGGGAAGTAAAATTTACGGTGCAACCACAATAGGTCCTCATTCGAAGGTGGGCGGAGAAATAGGACAATCTATCCTTAACGGATATTCCAATAAAGGGCATGATGGGTATCTCGGTAGTTCTGTGCTTGGTGAATGGTGTAATTTTGGAGCTGCCACGAATGTTTCCAATCTAAAAAACAGCTACGATAAGGTAAAACTATGGAATTATGCACAAAACAGATTTGTAAAAACCGGTTTACAATTTTGTGGTGTTTTTGTAGGGGATCATACTAAAACAGGGATCAATACCATGTTGAATACTGGTTCTGTAGTTGGTGTAGGATGTAATATTCATGGAACAGGATTCCCGCGTCAGTTTGTACCTTCTTTTTCTGATGGGGGAGCTTCAGGATATCATGTAAATCAGCTGAAGTCTGTCTTAAAAACTGCAGAAGTAGTTATGGCCCGCCGTAATTGTATACTTACAGATGAGGATCGTAATATTTTAGAATTTGTTTTTAATCAAACTGCTTCATACAGAAGGTTTTAAATTTAGATAACTATTTGTATCCCAAATCATTGAGATCTAAATATTGACTATTTTTCCCATTTTTAGAAAAATGTTTTTTAAAAATAGTAATAAGACAGGTATGTCTTATTTTAGTTAGGGAAATATATTATGGCACAAGTATTGACTATTAGGGTAATGTTAAAGAAAAGTGTCGTTGCGACAGAATGTCATTAATAAACTGAAAGCTGAAATGGTAGATAAAAAAGATAAACAAAATATAGAATTAATATTTTCGGGTATAGCTGCTAATAATGAGATTATTCCGATTTTAACTGAAGGAGACGATTCGGATTCTGAATCAGCTGATATACCTAAAGAGTTACCTATTTTACCTTTAAAAAATACTGTTCTTTTCCCGGGAGTATTTCTTCCGATTACAGTGGGAAGAGAAAAATCACTTAAATTGGTAAATAATGTTTCAAAAGGAGATAAATTATTAGGAACACTTACGCAACTAAATGGTAATGTTGATGATCCGGAAGGTAAGGAATTGTACACAATCGGAACGGTAGCCAGGATACTTAAAATTTTGAAAATGCCGGATGGCTCAACATCTGTAATGATACAGGGATTGAAAAGATTTGAAATAGCTGAGTATACGGCAAGTGAGCCATATATTATGGCTAAGGTAAAAGTGTGTACTGAAATTATTCCTGAGCAGAAGAGTGATGATTTTAAAGCAGTCATAGGATCTGTAAAAGATTTATCTGCCAAAATAGCACAATATTCCAAGTCGATGGCAGAATCGGGGTTTATGATTAAGAATATTGAGAATCCTTCCTCTTTAATAAATATTGTTAGTTCCAGTCTCGATCTTAAAGTAAATGAGAAACAGCTTCTTCTGGAAAAAAATAATCTTTACGATCGTGGGTTAAGTGTAGTTTCATTTCTTTCACGGGAAGTCCAGTTTTTTGAATTGAAAAGGGATATACAGTCTAAGGTTAAAGTTAATCTGGATCAGCAGCAGCGCGAATATCTATTGAATCAGCAGATGAAAACCATTCAGGATGAACTGGGTGGAAATCCTGTGGATCAGGAAATTAATAAATTACAGGAAAAGGGAAAGACAAAAAAGTGGAGTAAGGAAATTGCTGATTATTTTGATAAGGAAACAGATAAGTTACATAGGGTAAATGCAGCTTCAGGAGAATATTCAATTCAGTATTCTTATTGCCAGACGTTACTGGAATTACCATGGAATGAATATACCGAAGATAATTTCGATCTGCATCATGCCGGGGAAGTTCTGGATAAAAATCATTATGGACTGGAAAAGGTGAAAGAACGTATACTTGAGCATCTTGCAGTTTTGAAATTGAAAAAAGATATGAAAGCCCCTATTCTTTGTCTTTACGGACCACCGGGAGTAGGGAAGACATCTCTTGGAAAATCAATTGCAGATGCACTGGGAAGAAAATATGTAAGAATGAGTCTGGGAGGATTGCACGATGAATCTGAAATTCGAGGACATCGTAAAACATATATAGGAGCTATGCCCGGAAGAATTATACAGGATATAAAAAAGGCAAAATCTGCAAATCCTGTATTTGTACTTGATGAGATAGATAAAGTATCTAATGATTACCACGGAGATCCTGCGTCTGCTTTGCTTGAAGTGCTGGATCCGGAACAGAATTCGGAATTTCATGATAATTATCTGGAAGCCGATTTTGATTTGTCCCATGTTTTGTTTATTGCCACTGCTAATACATTAAATACAATAGCTCCGGCGTTAAGAGATCGTCTTGAACTAATAGAAATCAGTGGTTATATTACTGAGGAAAAAATAGAAATTGCAAAACGTCATCTTATACCCAAACAATTGGAAAATAACGGTCTGAAAAATGGTGATGTTCTTTTTAGTGATAATATTCTTACATATATAATAAATAATTATACACGTGAATCGGGAGTACGCGAACTGGATAAAACAATTGCCAAAGTATGCAGGAAGATTGCAAAAAATGTGGCATATGGAGAAAAATATAATAAAAAAACAGGTCTGACAGACATCAAAAAATATTTAGGCTCTGTTACATATACCCGTGAAATGTACGAAGGAAATGAATATCTCGGTGTTGTAACCGGACTGGCGTGGACTTCTGTGGGTGGAGAAATTCTGTTTATAGAATGCAGTGAGTGTAAAGGTAAAGGACATCTTACTCTTACCGGAAATTTAGGAGATGTAATGAAAGAATCAGCAATGATTGCTTTTGAATATCTGAAATCACATGCCGGAGAATTAAAAGTGAGTCCTTCTTTTTTTGAAAAGCATGATTATCATATTCATGTTCCTGAAGGTGCTATTCCAAAAGACGGACCTTCTGCCGGAGTTACCCTGACTACTTCTCTTGCCTCTGTTATTACAGGAAGAAAAGTACGCAAAAGTATAGCTATGACCGGTGAAATAACCCTTATGGGTAAAGTCCTTCCCATAGGAGGTGTTAAGGAGAAGATTCTTGCCGCCAAACGTGCAGGGATAAAAGAAATTTTACTTCCCTCAGAGAATAAAAAAGATATAGAAGAAATAAAAGACATTTATTTAAAGGGACTGACATTTAGATATGTTAATAAAGTAAGTGAAGTGCTGGATTATGCCCTCTTAAAGAAATGATTTTTGCTTTTCTTATTGTGCATTAAAGGCTTATAAGCTATATTTGTTGAAAAGTTTGTTTATGACTAAAGTTCAGGGGACAGCAAAACATGTTTTGATTATAGGCGGTATTTTACTGACTCTGTTCCTGTTGTGGTATTTTAGTTCTATACTTGCTTATGTATTAATTGCTGCAATTATTTCTTCAATAGGGAGGCCTGTCGTAAGATTTCTCCAGAAGATAAAAATTTATCATTTTCATTTTTCAGATGGAACTTGTGCAATGATCACTATTATTCTCTTCTGGTGTTTTTTTATTAGTTTCTTTAATTTTCTGATTCCTTTGATAGGCAGCGAATTTAAAGAATTTTCAAATATAGATATGAGTAATGTAATCACAGAGATTGAAATTCCTGTGAAAAAGGTAATGGATTTTTTCGGGATTCATGATAATAGTATAAATACTTATGATATCTGGGGACTTCTTAAAGAATGGCTGGCTACTCATTCTGTATTTTCAAACTTAACGGATACTTTTTCAACTATAGCCGGAGCTGTGGGTAAGGTGTTGATTGGATTTTTCTCGGTATCTTTTATATCTTTCTTTTTTCTCAGGGATGAAAAAATGTTTAAAAATGGAATTTTGTTGCTTACTCCACAAAAATACGAGGAAAGAGTGGCAAGAATTCTAATATCAATAGGAACTTTATTAAAGCGTTATTTTATAGGACTTTTTTTTGAAGTTCTTATGGTCGGAATTTTGATCACAGCAGGAATGTCCATTCTTGGAGTGGGTTTTCATCATGCGGTAATTATAGGTCTGTTATGCGGATTGTTTAATATCATTCCTTATTTAGGACCATGGATGGGAGCTATAGTAGCATTATTAATCGGTGTGGCAATTAATCTTCATTCTGATTTTATGTCAGTTACTTTCCCGCTTATGGGAGGAATGGTTCTTGTTGTAGCGATTGTTCAGATAATTGACAATGTGTTATTTCAGCCTCTGATTTATTCAAGTAGCGTAAAGGCTCATCCTCTTGAGATCTTTCTTGTGATTATAATAGCCGGTACTCTGGCCGGAATCGGTGGTATGATTATAGCTATTCCTGTTTATACTATTTTACGTGTAGTTGCAAGAGAATTCTTAAATAATTTAAAAATTGTTAAGGCTCTGACAAAAAATCTCGGATAACTTTAATTTGTTCGTCTTACTTTCCTTAATAATTTTTTATATTGTGTTTAATTTAGGTTTTATAAGAAATATCCTGGTTTTAAAATTTTTAAATAAAGACCCTTTGCCCGCAACTCTTAGCAAAAAGTTGATGGATATCTAAATTTATTATATAATATATCTATTGTTTATGGTTATAGCAGTCATTGATTTGGGAACAAATACCTGTAATTTGCTTATTGCAGAAGTTAAATCAGATGGAAAGGCAGGTCAGATTTTTTATCAGGGGACAGAAGCAGTAAGGATAGGTGAAGGAGGAATAAATAAAGGAGTACTTACAGAAGAAGCATTTAAACGTGCAGAATCTGCATTATTAAAACATCTTGATAAAATTAAAAAATATTCGGCAGAAAAAATATTTGCTTTTGCTACCTCAGCTGTCAGGGATGCTTCGAATAAAAATGAATTTTTTAAATATATCAGGGGGAAAACCGGAATTTCCCTGCAGATTATTTCAGGAGAAAGAGAAGCAGAACTTATTTTTAAAGGAGTACTTTTTGCTTTCGGGAAAATACCTGATGATTCACTTATTTTAGATATTGGAGGAGGAAGTAATGAATACATTTTTACTTCCGGTAATAATATTTTGTGGAAAGAGAGTTTCCCATTGGGAATGTCCAGGGTTATGCAGAAATTTAATATTTCAGATCCTGTTCAAAAAGACGAAATTGCAGATATTGAAGACTTTTTTCGAACAGGTCATAAGGATCTTTTCGATATGCTTAAAGAAAAACATGTTAATCAGTTAATTGGTTGCTCCGGTGCTTTTGATACAATTGCTGATCTTAAGGATGGAGTATATGCTGGTTCAGTTAATCGCATAACGGAAGCGATTCCCTTAAATGAATTTATGACCATATATAAAAAAATTATTGAATCAACTGTTTTGCAAAGAAAAGAAATGATTGAGATGTGTTCTTTTCGTGAAACGCTGATTGTTCCGTCTCTTATTCTTATGAAATTTATATTGGAAAGCTTTCATATTAAACAGATTATCCAGACAGGCTTTTCTCTTCGTGAAGGAGTCTGGGAAGAAATAACTAAACGGCAGACAAATGTCTAAAATATTAGTAATTGATGATGAACGCAGCATCCGTGATTCTTTAAAGGATATTTTAAAATTTGAGAATTATGAAGTAGCAGTGGCAGAAGATGGCCTTAAGGGGATTTATATGGCAAAAAAAAATGTATTCGATCTTGTACTTTGTGATATTAAAATGCCTGAAATGGATGGTATAGAAGTACTGGATCAACTTCATGTGCTTGCACCGGATACACCTGTTGTTATGATTTCCGGACATGGGGATATTGATACTGCTGTCGAGTCTATTAAAAAGGGTGCATACGACTTTATTGAGAAACCCCTGGATCTTAACAGATTACTTATTGCCATAAAAAATGCTACAGATAAATCCAGTCTGATTTCTGAAACAAAAGTTCTAAAGAAAAAAGTTAGTGAAAAATATCAGATTATTGGTCATTCTCCTGCATTAATTAAGGCTGTTGAAATGGCTGATAAGGTTGCGCCTACTGAGGCCCGTGTACTTATTATGGGAGAAAACGGAAGTGGAAAAGAATTGTTTGCACGTCGTCTTTATGAAAGGAGTAACAGATCATCAGCTCCTTTTGTCGAAGTGAATTGTGCGGCTATACCTTCAGAGCTTATAGAAAGTGAACTTTTTGGTCATGAAAAGGGTGCTTTTACATCTGCGTTAAAGCAACGTAAAGGTAAATTTGAAATTGCCGATAAAGGGACGTTATTCCTTGATGAAATAGGCGATATGAGTTTGTCTGCCCAGTCAAAAGTATTGAGGGCCTTGCAGGATGAGAAAATTACAAGGGTAGGCGGTGATCATTATATTAAGGTTGATGTTCGTGTGATTGCTGCTACTAATAAAAATTTGATTGAAGAAATTCATAAAGGCAATTTTAGAGAGGATCTCTATCACAGACTCAGTGTAATAATAATTCCCGTTCCATCGCTTAATCAGCGACTGGAAGATATTCCGGAACTTACCAGTTATTTTATTAACCAGATTTGCGGAGAATACGGTATGCCTCTGAAGACTTTTACTTCTGATGCTGTTGATAAATTAAAAGAATTTCACTGGACAGGAAATATAAGAGAATTTAGAAATGTAATAGAACGTCTTATTATATTGTGTGACAAAAATATAACAGTTAAAGATGTCGAAGATTATGCTGTTCCTTTGCAGTAATTTTGATATAAAAACTGCTATGGCATTCTATTTGTTACATATTTATTAAGTTTCTTAACGATAGAAAAATTACATTTAAAATGAAGCATATTAAAATATTCAGGCCTGCTGTGATTATGATTGGTTTTTTCTTTTTCTGTTTGCAGCTTTTTGCCCAGGTACCTGAAGATATTATTACAGGCTTTAAGAATGGTAATTCAGAAACTTTGTCCAAATATTTTAATCAGAGCATAGAGATGGTTGTTCTTGAAAATGATGATATTTACAGCAAAGAACAGGCCAGGCAGATTGTTTCCCGATTTTTTAGTACGAACAAACCAAAAAAATTTACGGTACTCCATCAGGGAGGGAAAGATGATTCTTCTTATCTTATAGGGAAATTACTAACGGATAAAAAAACATACAGAGTCTATTTTTTTGTCAAAGGGATATCTCCTAACCAGTATATTCATCAGCTTAGGATAGAGGAAGATCAGCAATAATTCAGTCATAATCTTTTCCTTTTAATAACTCTGTATTCCTGTAAGACCAATTAGTTTGTCTTTATTTCTTAATATTGAAAAGTTCCTTTTTTTCTTCGCCTGTTAGTGAATCATATCCGGATTTTCTGACTTTGTCAAGAATATGATTAATTTCTTCCTGATCAACTTTTTGATAAGAAGAGGACTGTCCTGCATTTTTATTAGACCGTGAAGAGAATTTTATTTTGTATTTTTTATCGAATAATTTGCATAATTTGTCTAAAAAGGAAATAAAATATCTTGTAATATCATTTCCTTTACGATAATTTATGGCAAAATAACCACCCAGAAATCCACTTCCTATATAGGCGAAATTTATACCAGCCATAGCTGTACTGTTACCCAGAATATAAAGAAGAATTGAAATAATGGCGAAATTTTTCATTTTGATCTGACCGATTAACATTAACTGTATGGGATGGTTCGGTGCATATAAAGCTACAGCTGAAATAACAGCTATAACCGGAGTAGCAGCTCCCACAAGACTAATTGCAATCATATCATTATGAAGTCCGGGAAAAAGAAGCAAGGCCATCATAAAAAATATTCCGCCTAATATTCCGCCAAGCAGATAAACTCCAAGCAATTTCTTTTCGTTAAAATAAAAAATAAATATTTTCCCTATCCAGTAAAGGAAAACAGCATTAAACAGTAAAGAAATAAAACCTGAATCAAAGAACATAAAGGTTAGCAATGTCCATGGCCTTAAGAGAAACTGATCAAAATCGCTGGAAAGAGTCAGATAGTTTAAAAGGTTAATTTTCGCACCACCACTGGAAAATAATGCATTAAGAATATTTAAAATAAAAAATAATCCGACATTAATGTAAATTATTCTGGTAATAACAGAGCCCTTTTTAAAAGATTCCTTTATTTTATTTATAATTTCCATTGATTAATAAAAATTTTTACGGTCCTTTTTATTCCAGTATTTAATCATTAAAAAGCCGAATAACATTCCTCCGAGATGAGCGAAATGAGCAATATCACTTCCCGGCTGGGATAAACCAAGATAAAGTTCCAGGGCCCCGTAACCAATGACAAAATATTTTGCTTTAATAGGAATCGGCGGGAAAAGCAGCATGAGCTCTGTATTGGGAAACAGCATTCCGAATCCCAGCAGTACCCCGAATATAGCTCCTGATGCTCCTATTGTAGGTATATTTATCAATAGGTTTAAAGATCCCATCATTGAATCTGTATAATTTTTTCCCTGCTGGAAAAGATCGGTCCCCTGCTGAAGAACCATATTGACTTGATCAGGACTCATTTTTGATGTCAGATATTCATATTGTATGCCTTCTACCAGAAGATGAAGGAATGCTGCACCCAGACCACAGACAAAATAAAAAACAAAAAATCGTTTTGGTCCCCATACATTTTCCAAAACACGTCCGAACATCCATAGTGCAAACATATTGAAAAAAAGATGCATAAATCCGCCATGCATAAATAAATGTGTGACAATTTGATATGGGTGAAAGGCCTGAGATTTTATAAAATGAAGGCCCAGAAATGAAACCAGGTCAATATTACTAAGGCTGAGACCATAAGTGAATAACAGCATCAGGGCATTGATGATGATCAAATTTTTTACGACCGGAGGTGTGTTCCCGAAAAGGGATCTGTAATTTTGCATAAAAGACTTTTTTATTGACTACACTTCAAGAGTCAGACCAAATTATAAATTTATTATAAAGAAAGTAAATACCTGACAAAAAATCATTTTAAAAACTTCTCAAATTGTTCCATTGGCAAAATATATAACGTTTTCTTTCCTGACGGAGAATAATTTGGAATTTTACATGCAAAAAGCTGATCTATAAAAAAGTTAGTTTCTTCAGATTGCATAGTATATCCATAAGGTATTGCAGAGGCTTTTGCCAGAGAAGCAGCTATTTTTTCTTTAGTCTGATTATTTGCGTCTACTTCAGAATCTTTTAATTCTTTCAGCATTTCATCGACGATTTCTACAGATGAAGTATTTTTAATTATTTTAGGTAATCCGTTTATAATGAAACTGTTTTTTCCGAAGGGGCGTATGTCAAATCCCAGAGGTTTTAGACTTTCCATAACTGATCTGAGTAATTCCCCGTCAGCAGCATTTAGTTCAAATGTTTCAGGGAAAAGTTGTTGCTGACATTCATTGTTTGGGTGTTGAAGCATAGAGAGAAATTTTTCGTACAGAATACGTTCGTGTGCCCGTTTTTGATCAATAATCATCAGTCCTGATTTAACAGGAGACAAAATATATCTGTTTTTGAACTGAAATCCGTTACCTTTTTGAGAAATTGTTTTGTTTTCAAAAATTTCAGTGTCTTTGGTTATTTCAGGTTCGGTATAAAGTTTTTCCCAGTGGGGTAGCTGAGAGTTTTCTTTCATGGAAGAGTTTGAAGGAAAATGATATTCCTGTTCTTTTTTGAATGGATTGTACAGAGGATCGGTTTTTATTTCGGGAAGTATTACATCATCCAAACTTTTGGGAGGCAGGGGAATTTCTATGCTTCCTGCCTGATCAAAATCAATAGAGGGTTCTATGTTATATTTTCCCAAAGATTCTCTTATAGTTGCATGAATAATTTTCCATATAGCCTTTTCGTCTTCAAATTTTATTTCTGTTTTTGTAGGATGAATGTTTATGTCAATATTAGCCGGATCTATTTCAAAATATAGAAAATAAGAAGGTATAGTATTTGCAGGCAGTATTTTATCGTAGGAAAGCATTATAGCTTTGTGGAAAAACGGATGCTTCATAAAACGTTTATTCACAAAGAAAAATTGTTCTCCAAACGATTTTCTTGCAAATTTTGGTTGCCCGATAAAACCCTGAATATTAATTAGAGATGTTTCTGTATTAACAGGAATAAGATTTTTTTCCATCGATTTACCAAAAATGGAAATAATCCGTTTTTTGTAAACAGGAGTTGAATTTAATTCATAAATAGTATTGCTGTTTTGAATAAGTGTTATTTTAATTTCAGGATTAGTCAGGGAAATCCGTTGAATTTCTATTATAATTTTTCTTAATTCAGTAGAGTTTGCTTTTAAAAACTTTCTTCTTGCCGGTACATTGAAAAACAAATTTTTAACTAAAAAATTTGTCCCTTTACTGCAGGCTTCACATTCCTGCTTAAATATTCGTGATCCTGCAATATGAACAAAGGTCCCTGTTTCCTGATCATGAGGTCTGGTATGCAGCTCAACATCGGCTATAGCTGCTATTGAGGCCAGGGCTTCTCCCCGGAATCCCATGGTGCGGATTGCAAAGAGATCTTTTGCATCCTTTATTTTTGATGTAGCATGACGTTCGAAAGCCATTGCAGCATCTTTTTCAGACATTCCGCATCCGTCATCAGTTACCTGAATCAGAGTACGGCCGGCATCCGTAAGGTTTACTGTAATCTCTCCGGCTCCGGCATCAATAGCGTTTTCTACCAGTTCTTTTACGACAGAGGCGGGTCGCTGAATAACTTCACCTGCGGCAATCTGATTAGCTACTGAATCGGAAAGTAGTTGTATGATATCTGGCAC
>Ga0172377_10006458_pt1 | contig 12073 bp, 7 predicted proteins | sample Pumphouse3metaG_FD_119749 | JGI IMG/M metagenome (GOLD analysis project Ga0172377, IMG submission 119749) | Leachate microbial communities from a municipal landfill in Southern Ontario, Canada - Pumphouse #3 metaG | ecosystem: Engineered > Solid waste > Landfill > Unclassified | place: Canada... | reverse complement strand
TCCATATGCCCGAACGGTGAGTGCCCTTGCGCGATAATCCTTCAGCGATTTGCTTCCGCTTTGGTCAACGATTTCTTTGCTCAAGTAGGCCAGTACCTTATTTGCATTGGTATGGGGAGTTGCTGCCAATAACCACCAGGTGTAAGTAGTACCCCTACTGTCGGCTTTCCATGGTTCAAAGCTGGCATCTATGTTATAATATGTTTCATATGTGCCGGTACTTCCCAATGTGGCTTCTCCCAATACAATATCATTTCCCCTAAGATTGCCAAACAGATCCTGGTTAGTAAGGGGATTTGTCGGATTACTGCTAAAACCGGAATAATCACCGGCCAGCCTGAAATTGGCATCCAGTGTTTCCACCAATCCGCCCATTATCAGTTTAATCCTTTCTTCGTCTCCGGAAGCCAGGATCTCCTGGATCATTTCGTCTGTGAGGTTATTGGGTGGGGCAACTTCCAAGCTGTCTTCACATGCGGAAAACAGAAAACCCATCAATAAAAAATATAGAAATATCTTTTTCATCATTTTCAAAAATTAATAGCGTTTAATTATAATTCAACATTTACACCAAATGATACGGTCTGCATGGTAGGATAGGTATAGGCACCTACTTCCATTCCACCGGTCAATGACATACTGGGGTCAACACCCTTAGCCGCAGAGATCATAAACATGTTATCTGCAGAGACAAAGAGGCGCAACTTGCTGATTTGGTAGTTCGACAGCAGTTTACCCGGCAATGTATATCCTAATGTGATATTCTTCAGCCTTAAATAGGATGCAGAGAAGAGGGCCATGTCGGTATATTTCCATGAACCGAAGGTTGAACCGTCGTAATTATCCGCCCCGTACCATTGCATCGGGAATTTGGCATTTTTGTTTTCAGGAGTCCAGGTGTTGTTGATCAATTCCTCTGAAAGGACGCCGATATTGTACCTTAAGTAATAACTGCTTCTGTAAAGGCCGTTTCCATATTCTACGCTGTAGAATTTACCACCCAATTGGTATGCTGCCATGGCGCTCAAATCAAATCCTTTATAATTAATTGTCGTAGAAAAACCGCCAATCCATGTTGGAATGGCACTGCCCACTTCATATTTCGAAGCCTCGTTGTAATTCTTGGTCTTGACATCGTCACCCACTTTTGCACCGGGATACTTGCCATCTGTAACATCCTTTTCGCTTACTTTGTGATAGAATAAAGGCAGCCCTGTTTCCTGGTCTACACCTCCATACTTATAAATCCACAAGTTATACCAGTCTCTTCCTACTCCTCTGAGGTAGTATTGTCCGCTGGCCGCATTGCCAGCACCGCTGGCTGACCATCCTTCACCGTTAGCTTCGTAGGTATAGGGAGGTAAACCCGGAGTATATTCCGGAATAGAACCTGCCGGTACATCTTTTAACGTAGTGGCGTAGTGTGTTCCGTTTGTAGAAATAGTCCAGGAGAAGTCTTTTCTGCGAATGATATCCACCCCGAGTTCTACTTCAAAACCGTTGTTCTGCAATGCTGCACTGTTGGATTGGAGTGATTCCTGGCCAACTGCCATATAGTTCACCTGTTGGTTGTAGAATGTGTTGTCGGTAAGTCGGTTATAGTAGTCAACGGTACCGTGCACCCGGTTAAACAAGGAGAAATCAATTCCTACGTCAAAAGTCTTTGTGTTTTCCCAAGTCAATGCATCGTTCACAAAACCACCTACGCTCATTGTATAGGCATTGGGTGTACCCGTACCCGCTGATGTTTCGGTGTACCTCGCTCCGTAGCCCCAAGTCCTATAACCGCTGTAGCGGCCAATTGCATTGGAGTTACCGATTACCCCGTAGCTCGTTCTCAATTTCAGGTTGTCCAGCCAGTTTTTGGTCCCCATCATGAAGGGTTCGGACGCTACGCGCCAACCGGCACCCAACGACCAGAATGTACCCCACCTGTTTTTCTTGAACTTGGATGAACCGTCACGACGGATCGAAGTGGAGAGGTAGTACTTTTCGTCGTAGATGTAATTGGCACGGCCCAGGTAACTCTCCATTCTTTCAATGTCGTCTCCGTATCCGGGTCCTCCAAATCCTCTGGCATTGACGTATCGGCCTACAAAGTTTCCAGAACCCAAAAATCCCGGGATCAATTCATAGCTGGATCCCCAGTTAATGCCTTCATTTCTCCAGTCATTGAATTCGTGTGCAGCCATGGCATCCACATGGTGTTTGTCAAAGTCTTTGTTATAAGTCAGGATCTCCTGGGTATTGATGATGGTTTGGTTAGTCAGCCTCCTGTAAATCCCTCCTTGGTCCTTTGCCGCTCCGGTTACGCTATTGGCGTATCTTACCTGAGAAATATTGTTCTTGTCAAACGAGAAGTTCACCAAAAATTTAAAATCATTCAAGAAACTGATTTCAGCATATGACCGGGTAGTAAGCATGTCAGCCACATCCTGCCATTTGTCATTTTCCATCGCATAGGCGATGTTGGTGCTTCCATACAATGCGCCTGTTTCTCCAATTGGTGAATAGGTGCTTCCTGCCGTGGAATTGTATATTGTGCCATCTTCGGGATGAGTTCTGTAACTGCCGTCTTCGTTGTAAGCATATACGGGAACAATGGGGGCAAACCCGTTGATAAACCTAAATACGTTCCCTTGGTTAGAGCCGGCGTTTCTTCCCCAGGTGGTACCCATTTTGTCGGTGGAAGTTCTGGAAAACCCAACATTGGCTCCTACTTTTAACCATTTGAATAGCTGAGAGTTTATGGTTGATCTGCCGCTGAACCGGTCAAATTTTGAATTGCTGATATAAGAAGGGTCAGACAGGTAACCAAGAGATACGTAATAATCAACCTTATCGGTTCCTCCGTTGGCTGAAATATTGTATTCCTGCCTGAAGTTCTCGTTTAACAGTACTTTGTCGAATGTGTCGTTATACAGAAGTTCAGCTTGGGGATTCAATCGTCCGTCGGTGCCTACCAGATAGGCACCCGTCATTGTTTTGGCGGGAATTCCGCTTACGTTTGTTTCATCTACATAAACTGCGCCCGGAACGCGGTATGCCATGTAGTTTCCAAATCGATTTGTCCCAAAGGTTGATTCTGAATTAATGTAGTTGAACAGATGCTGGCTGGCAAATTCTGCGGCATGCTCATGTGAATAATTGGGGTTGTTTACATTGGTGGTCCAGTTTTGCGGTTGTCCTGTACCGTTTACCCCATAACGGTATGAGTTATAAATCGATTTCCATGCAAATTCATAAAAATCTTTTGCGTTATCGATCTTTCCCAAGTCAAACGGTCCCACGGAATTGAAACCTGCTTTGGCAGAAAATGAGATATTGGTTTTACCTGATTTTCCCCTCTTGGTAGTGACAAGCACCACACCGTTTGCACCACGGGAACCGTATAGTGCCGTAGATGCTGCATCTTTTAATACGGTAATACTTTCAATATCGTTCGGATTGATGGTTGACAGTGGGTTGTCGCTTTGCGCGGGCACTCCGTCAATCACAACCAGCGCTACGGAACTGTTTAGGTTTGCCGATCCCACACCGCGTACACGTATACCCATATCCATACCGGGCTGGCCGTCTACAGAAGAAACCTGCAAGCCTGCTACAGCGCCTTCAAGAGCGCGGGATACCGTAGATACCGACTGAGAGGATACGATTGAACCGTCAACGGCGGAGATTGCTCCGGTTAAGTCCTTCTTTTTGGCAGTACCGTATCCAATCACCACCACTTCATCCAACGCTTGTGTGTCTTCCATCAGGATGATGTTGAAATTGGATTTGCCTGCAGTTTGGATTGTTTGATTCAGGTAGCCGATATAGGTAATGGTGATTACCGCGTCGTTCGCTACAGTTAAGGAAAAGTTGCCATCTACGTCCGTAATGTTTCCGTTGGTAGTGCCCACCTCCAGGATATTCGCGCCAATTACAGGTATGCCTGCATTATCCACCACTGTCCCGGTAATTTTCCTTTTCTGTTGCTGTGCATCGGCAAGTCCTTCTGCTACTCCTTCTGCTCTCTTGGAGAGGAGGATATGATTGCCTTCCAACGCATAATTGACGTCTTTATTTTTTAAAAGTGCATGGAGTACATTGGAAACAGCTTGTTGTTTGGATTTTACCGATACCTTCTCGTTCGTATCTACCTCGTCGCTGTAGATGAACAGATAATCGGTTTGCTTTTCAATCTCGTTTAATACTTCTTTGAGTGTTACGTTTCGTTTATTGATCGTCACCCTGGCATTTTGAGTGTAGCTCATTTCGGCCATAGAGCAAAAGATGCAGGTAAACAATAAAATAAAGGTTGTTCGCATAATCAATAAAAAATGTTTAATGGGCACTTTTTCGGTTAAATGATTACCCAATGAATAGTTTTTCTTCATACATTTGTAATTGTTTTTAGTTAATACATTGAATATTTCTTGGTTGTGTTGACGAAAACGCATAATCGGTGAGCGTTGCAGCGCTTGCCGATTCTTGTTTTCCAGGTGGTCTGTAATTCGTTTATCTCATAGGCACACGTGTTTTAGTACGTTTTATCTTATATAAATTGTTCCTGTTTCTTCGTTTCTTTCGTAAGTGAACCGGATGCTTCTTTGCAGCACCCGCAATGCATAATCAACACCGTCGGATTGACGGAATTTTCCAGTGTATGTGTGTTGCGGTAACTTTTTCGAATCGATTTGAATTTTTATATCGAAATATTTTTCGAGGGATAACAGAATCTCTTCTAACTGTTTATTATTAAATGCGATCAGGCCGTTTCTCCAGAGGTATTCGTCGGTATCTTCTATTTTTGACACAACTAATAATCCATTGTTGCTCAGAACTGCTTTTTCGTTTGGTTTTAAAGCCGCGAGTTTAACCTCATTTTTGTAAATCTCCACACCTCCTTCAAAAAGACTCGTTTCGAAAGAATTGAATCGCGAGTATGCTTCAACATTAAACGATGTGCCGGTAACACGTACATCCCCCTGGCCGGTTTTTACTATAAACGGTTTTTTTTCGTTTTTGCTAACATCGAAATAGGCTTCACCGTTCAGGTATACCGTTCGGTTTTTCTTTGAAAATGAGGACGGATAGCGAAATTCGGTATTCGAATTGAGCCATACGTTAGAATTATCGGCAAGGATGAGGTTGATACGTTGGCCGGGCGGTACAAATAGGGTGTTGTACGGTCCGGTTGAATCTTTCCCGATGAGCAAGTATAATCCGCTAACGATGAGTAGCAGGGCTATAGCCGCTGCAGCTCCTGTTGCCCATGGCGACAGCAAAACCTTCCTTTTTTGTTTTAATGAGGTCCCTCGTGTGGTTAATAAGATTGCATCATAGACTTTTCGTTCCTGAAAGAATACACGATGATTGGCTTCAGAAGCATCAAGCCATTGCTTTATCTGTTTTTCTTCATTAACCGAAGCATTCCCCTCGAAGAAACGGTATAAAAGTTCTTTGTTCACGCGTTAGTTTCTTTATCCTGTATATGTATAACAGTTCAGGAGTGAATTACCCTAACGGAAAATGTATTTTTTATTGAAAATAAAATAAAAAAAGCAACAAGTGAATGAAGTCTTTTAACGAAAAGCGAAGTTGGGCCAAGGCTTTTGACATATGAAATTCTATAGCTTTAGTGCTCAAATCCATTTGGTTGGCAATGTCTTTGTAGGATAAGCCCTGATATCGGTTTAAAATAAATACTTGGCGTGTTTTCTGGGGTAATTTGTTAAGGGTGGATTCTACAATTTTCTGTATTTCGTCTGAAAAAATGAAATCCGGATCGCAGGCCTGTAAGGTATTTATTCGTGTAGATAATAGCCATTCAGCGTGGGCGTTTATTTCTTTCTCGGCACGTTGACGCACCTGGAGGTGTTGTAAATAATTGATGCATTTATTTTTAATTATAGACAAAATGTAAGCATGAGGCTTTGTGTCCGGTAAAAGGTCTTCCTTGTTCTCCCAGTACGTTGTAAAAGCTTCCGATACAAAATCTTCTGCAACCTGTTTCTCTTTTACATATCCCCATGCGAAACGAATAAAACGATCGTAATATTCGTTAAACAAATTATTGAAATGTTGTACGGAAGAGAAAGAATTCATCGTCTCAGTTTTCGCAGCAAATTTAGGCACAAAAAACTGTCTATTGAAATTATTTGATAAAAATATTGTTTAGGATCAGGCCAACAAATTCAAAAACAAGTCACTCTTCCGGTGTTTTTTCATCGGGATATTCTTGCCGGAATCCTTTCCAATAGCCTTTTATCGTTGATTTCACTTCCCTGTGTAACACCAGCAGGCCGAAAAGATTGGGAATGGCCATAAACGCTACCGTGAGTAGCGACACGTTCCAGATGATAGTAGTATCGGTAAACGACGCAAAAAAGAAGGCGATCACGAAAACTATGCGGTAAATCAGTACATAATTGGCTCCGAAAAGATAAGTTACAGCCCTGTCTCCGTAATACGACCAGGCAATGGACGTGGAAAAGGCAAATAAAAGCAAGCCGATAGAAACGATGTATTTTCCAAAATCGCCGAAGAAGCTCTTGCTGAACGCGGCTGTTGTAAGCGGGGCACTGTGGATAAGTGAGTTCCCACGGAACGTTACATTATAGGGGGTGGTTGTCACTTTTCCATTTACAACATCGATCCGGCCCGTGAAAGGTTGCCCTGATTCCAGGACCACCACCTCACTGGCCAATGAACGAGCATGGATGATGGATACATTTTCCTGCAACTGACCGTCTTTAATGTCCAGCTTTCCGCTAAAAAGGGGAAGTCTGGCTGTCTGGTTGAGGTGATTCTCCAGACGCGAGACATCGGACGGTTTATTTTCACTGTAATGCGCTGTCAAGACTTCAATATCCGTTTTCTGAAACTGGTTGGGCAGTTTCTCTTTCCACACCCCAGATGACAACAATACCAGTCCCGTCAAGAAACATATAATGATCGTGTCGATAAAGGGTTCCAGAATAGCCACCATCCCTTCGGAGACGGGTTCATGCGCTTTGGCAGCAGCGTGGGCAATGGGTGCCGAGCCTTGTCCGGATTCGTTGGAAAACAACCCCCTGTTTACTCCCTGGTTGAAAGCAAAAGCAAATCCCGCACCTAAGAATCCTCCCGTAGCAGCTGTTCCCGTGAACAGGTCAAGAAAGATAGAGGCGAAGGAGGGGATTATATTCTGGTAATTAAACAAGATAACAGCTAATGCTCCCACAAAGTAAAAGATGGCCATAAACGGAACCAACCGTTCGGTAACCTTGGCAATCCGTTTGATCCCACCAATAATGATCAGGGCAAGGAAAAAAGCCATGATGGCTCCCGTAATGACGTGCTTGATGCCGAAAGTAGCGAAAACGGAGTTGGATATGCTGTTTATCTGCGGTAAACTTCCCGACCCAAAGGATGAAAGGACAGTTGCTACGGCAAAAAAGCCGCCCATCCAGTAACCGGTTTTTATCCGGTATCCGTTTTTTATGGAAATGTTAAGCCGTTTTTTCATGTAATACATCGGGCCTCCGGCTACCATGCCTTTTTCGTCGAAATCACGGTACTTATGAGACAGCGTTACCTCCACGAATTTCGTACACATCCCAAGAAAAGCCGTAAGCAGCATCCAGAAGATGGCGGCGGGCCCTCCCAAGTGAACGGCGAGAGCTACTCCTGCAATGTTTCCCGTTCCCACGGTTCCGGATAATGCTGTCGCCAGTGCCTGAAAATGGGAGGTGTCTCCTTTGTCTGTTGATTTATCGTACTTGCCTTTTACTATTTTAATGGCATGGCGGAAATACCTGATCTGGGGAAACCGGAGGTAAACAGTAAAAAAGGTACCCGTTCCCAACAGGAGAAAAATAAACCAGTAGTTTCCTCCGATGTAGTTATGCAGGGTAGTCAAGAAGTCGTTTATTTGTTGCATATGATAAGGTGGTTTTTAATAGCCATCTTTCGCGAGTATAATGTTACCCTGCTAACCGTCTTTCACGGCAACCGGTTTAGTGAGTGACGCCAAATGTTTCGCAAATATACATATTTCATTAAAAGACCGGCCAAAAGACTTAAGAAAATATAAAGAAATTTTGGATCATTATAAACCAAAGTTTTTATCTTTGCAAGAGTAATCGTACTTGTATTTTTCCTTGCTTGCAAAATGAAGACCTTTGTTAAAATCCTGATGTTGATTGCACTTGCAAGTGTAATATATTGCTGTTCTTCGCTTTATCGTCTTCCTGTTTCTACGGAAATTCCCGTTAATAACCAGTCGTATCAGGTTGATTATTTGTTCGAGCACGATGGCTGTAAGGTTTATAGGTTTTACGACAGGGGGCAGTACGTGTATTTTACCAATTGCCAGGGAGAGGTGACAAGCATAAAAAACGATTCCACAGCTGCCAGAGTGACTAATTCGGTAAGGATTACATACGATGATTATGACAAAACACGAAAAAATTAACAAAACATAATGGAGAAACAACAACCGGAAAGACTGAAATCATTGGATGCCCTTCGCGGGTTTGATATGTTCTGGATCATGGGTGCGGAGGAGATTTTTGTTTTGCTTGGATCGCTGACCGGCCTCCCTGCATTACAATGGTGGGCCAACCAAATGACACATGTGGAATGGCACGGATTTCATGCATACGATATGATTTTCCCATTGTTTCTGTTTATTGCCGGGGTTTCTTTTCCGTTTTCGGCTAAGAAACGCTTGAGTATCGATGGGGGACGGAAGTCGCTTTACAGGCATGTCTTTAAAAGGGGATTGCTTTTGGTCTTGATCGGGGTTATTTACAACAACGGATTGAATTTTGATGTGGCAAATATGCGCTACGCGAGCGTGCTTGGCCGGATCGGGTTAGCCTGGATGTTTGCCGCACTGCTGTTTATGAACACTAAAAATGCGAGAATCCGGTTGCTGTGGCTTAGCGGGATCCTGATTTCCTATTGGTTGTTGTTTGTGTTTTTTAAAGCGCCCGACCTGGGGGATCCCGATCATTACTCCATGAGAGGAAATATTTCCAGTTATATCGACCGGATTTTATTGCCGGGTAGGTTTTGTTGTTATGAAATAGGAGACAACGAAGGGCTGTTGCCGACCGTTGCAGCTATTGGTACGGCGCTTCTGGGTATGCTTACCGGAGAGTTCTTGATGACTAAGCTGAAACCAACAAAGAAAGTATTATACCTTGCAACAGCAGCTGCCCTATTGATGATTGTAGGACAGGTATGGAACCTCGTTTTCCCTATTAACAAGAACCTGTGGTCAAGTTCATTCGTTTGCTGGGTAGGCGGATTGAGTATGCTGCTGCTCGCAATTTTCTACCTGGTTATCGATGTGTGGAAATTTCAGAAATGGGCGTTTTTCTTTGTAGTTATAGGGATGAACCCCATAACCATCTATCTGGCAAACCGGATAATAGGATGGGACAGTGCAAATAGATTTTTCTTTGGCGGGCTTGCCGGGCTGTTGCCCGAAGCATGGGCCCCGTTTATCATGGCTATCGGTTACGTGACTATCGGTTGGGTATTCTTATACATACTTTATAAAAAGAAAGTTTTTTTGAAGGTTTAACAGGATCGATCTCTTATGAAACAACTAAAATCGTTGTTGGCAACAGGAGCCCTTTCTTTGGGAGGAATTGTTTTTGCTCAACCAAAACCCAACGTAGTTTTTATTATTACCGACGACCTCGGTTACGGTGATTTAAGCTGTTTCGGGCAGGAGAAATTCCTGACACCGAACATTGACCGGCTGGCGCTTAACGGAACTCGGTTTACGCGGAGCTATTCCGGTACAACCGTAAGTGCTCCCTCGCGTGCCAGCCTGATGACCGGATTGCATACCGGTCATGCGTCTATCCGTGGAAACAAAGAGATGGATCCGGAGGGTCAATTCCCGTTACCGGAAAATACTTATACGCTTTTTCATCTGTTTAAAAATGCCGGCTACAAAACCGGCGCTTTTGGAAAATGGGGACTGGGATATCCCGGATCAACCGGTGATCCAATCCATCAGGGAGTGGATGAGTTTTTCGGTTATAACTGTCAGCGATTGGCCCACAACTACTATCCCGGCCATCTGTGGCGCAATCAAAAAAGAATAGAGTTGCCCGAAAACGATAACGGACGATCCGGAGCTTATGCGCAAGACCTCATACAAAAAGAAATACTGAGTTTTATCAGTAACAATAAAGGCAACCCGTTCTTTCTTTATGCTCCCATAGTGCTTCCACATGCGGAACTGATCGTTCCCGAAGACTCCATTATTCAACAGTTTCGTGGAAAATTTCCGGAAACACCTTATAGGGGGATAGATGCTGGTCCTTCGTTCCGGAAAGGGGGATATGCTTCACAGGAACATCCCCGTGCTACTCACGCGGCTATGGTAAAGCGAATTGATGTGTATGTGGGGCAGATTATTGAAAGACTCAAAGCCGAAGGTATTTACGAAAATACATTGATCGTTTTTACGAGTGATAACGGCCCACATCGCGAAGGTGGGGGAGATCCCGATTTTTTCAATAGCAACGGCATCTACCGCGGATACAAACGCGATCTGTACGAAGGAGGAATCCGTGTACCGACTGTTGTTTCGTGGAAAGGCCATGTGGCGGCCGGAGAAGAAAACAGCTTTGCCTTCGCTTTTTGGGATTACATGCCCACTTTTGCCGAACTGTTGGGTGTGGAATACCCAAAACCTACTGATGGGGTGAGTGTTCTTCCTACGTTTCTGAATAGAGACGGACAGAAAAGCCGCGATTTCTTCTATTTCGAGTTTCTGGAAATGGATGGAAAGCAGGCCGTCATTCAGAGTGATTGGAAATTGATTCATCAAAGCATCCGAAAGAACCCGACGTTTGAACTTTATAACCTGGCTTCCGATCCGTCGGAAAATCACAATATCATTTCACTGTATCCTGAAAAAGCAGAAGAATTGAGAAAAATCATGCAGTGTGCAAGAACCGATGATCGGGCCTGGAAATTATATAATGACTAGCTTATCACCAGGACAGCAGAAGTGGATTTGGACAATTACAGCATAAATTTATGTGTAGATTCATATGATTGGTTTGTCAATTTATCAAACGTCAATTATAAAAAAAGAGACTGATCAATTTTTAATTGACAGTAAGACAGATAGATATGATGTTTTGATAGCTTGGAAGCTCCTCCCTGATTTTTTATTGCAGCTTTTTTTATGAAAAAAACTTTTTGAAAATAATTGCCATATATATAGGCGGTTACATGCAAGCTGTGCTTCTGTAGTTATAATTTAACATTGAGGCTAATCCGAAAATACAAAAAAATGTTCATTCAGTCCTAACATTTCTGTCCGGTACCGTAGTATTTTTACCGTCGCAAAATGCTGCACGCATTGTATGTTTAACATCGGCATTTTACTTCATCGCTTTCTTTCGAAAAAGAAGTAGCGTTAAGGTTATATATCGCTCGTTTTTGTTACGAAGAAAATTTAATGTTTAATTATTTTACAAATCCTTTAAAATTTTATCGTTATGCGAAAAAAACTGCACAACAATTCACAAATCATGCCGAAAGATGGATTTCTGTCTGTACAAGGTATGTCGGGAACGTATGTGGCACCCGATATTGAAGTTATCGATATTGAAGCGGAACAGAGCTTCTTACAGACTGGAAGTAATGGGGGCGACATGCCCGGAGATCTATTATAAGCTGAGCAGAAAAAGGTAATGATTATGAAATTTAAATTATTTTTTTATGCAGCTATTGCTCTCATTGCAGCTGGCTGCAGCAACGAAACAGTTGATCTCAGAGATGATCTGACTGCTGAACCGAAAGATAAGGTGTTACAAGTAACTGCTTCGTTCGAAGAGCCGGCCGGAACGCGCGGTTACCTCGAAGAAACCGGTGCTACAATAATTAAATCCATTGGATTCCGGTGGGAAGCGACCGATGAAATACAATTTTGCTTTGAGCAGGATGGGAATACATACAGCAATACAGCCAATGTCACAAGTGTAAGTATGGATGGCAAAACGGCTTCTTTTGCCGTTACTGTTCCCGCCGGAATTGATACCGGCAGCGCATACACACTCTATGCATACCG
>Ga0172377_10006455_pt1 | contig 12075 bp, 2 predicted proteins | sample Pumphouse3metaG_FD_119749 | JGI IMG/M metagenome (GOLD analysis project Ga0172377, IMG submission 119749) | Leachate microbial communities from a municipal landfill in Southern Ontario, Canada - Pumphouse #3 metaG | ecosystem: Engineered > Solid waste > Landfill > Unclassified | place: Canada... | reverse complement strand
CTAACTATAATTTTATAGGTATGAATTTCATCATCAATTGCATTAAATAATAAGCTATAAATATATGTGCTGTCATCATAAGAAACTGAAATATTTTGATCACTTGTATAATCATAAGGTAAAGTCATATCATCATAGAACACTGTGATATTATATAATTTCTCTTGATAAGAAAACGTTACATCATCGGCAGTAACTGGCAATTCATCAGAATTATTTATATAAACGTCATCGAAAGTTAAGTCTTTAACATCGTCGATATTAAATATATAATGTATAGGACTAGTTTCGCCACGGGCAAAGTTGTCGATGAGATAGAAGTAATATTCGCCTGAATTGAAGTTATAAATCACGTTACTAAAATTCGTGGAACTTATTGCCCCATTTAAATCTCTTGTAATTGTTTCCAAAGTATTAGTTTCAGCATTATATTGCTTTACGATAAAATTTTCTATCCAAGTTGAGCTTGTGCTAGTTGGCAAAGTTATTGCAAAAGTAATACTATATTCCACGATTGAATATTCTAGTTCCGAGCCTGGCCGTTTGATTTGAATAGTCAAATCATCGCCAAATCTATTTAATAAGTTGATTTCATAATATGCACCACTTGAACTATAAATTGAAGAATAATCTATATATGAGTTAATTTCCTCAATAATTTCTTCAATATCTGTGTCATAATTTATATCAAAAGTTTGCAACAAAGTTGAAGTTGATGTTTTGTCGTAGATTTTAATTGTTGACCAACTATCTAAATTGTTAATAGCCGACAGAACATAATCGTATTTCAAACTTAAAACTGAATTGCTTGCATTTCCAATAATATCAATTTCCGAATTATCTTCTGTATTATCAAAAGTTAAACTTAATTCATCTGTTTCAACATAAACTGTATAAACTCTTTGATTTCCCGCTTGGTCAATTTCAATTATTTCATAATAGCCATCATTAAGTCCACTATCTTCAACCATTTCAGAAAAGCTTTGTGAGTTACTTGCTGTGCTTAAGACATAACTAAAACTTGTGTAATCGTCGGTGTTTGCCATTTCAAATCGGCGTTTAGAACTATCAGTATACTCAGGGTCAGACTTTACATAACTTTGTTCTGCATTGTCTGAATTAGAGTATTTGTCGTATTGTCTAAAATAGACATATAAAGTATCGTGCAATGGATAGGTATAATCAGGATATAGGGTTGTTGAATAGCCCGTGTTGGTTGCGTATTCAAAAACATAATCTTCATCAATTGCAAAAGCATACGTTCTTAAAAATTGTCTTATAGTTTCCGCTTTTGTTTCATCTGTAATTAAGTTATTAACGTAATCAATTATATCTTGTTTTGATACTATGCTAGGATCTAGGCTTGTTGTTGGCAAATACTTATCAGCATAAACAAGTCGTAATAAGTTAAATGTTGGGGCAGTGTGGTCAATTACTATTGTGGTTGCTTGTGTTGCATTTTCATAATAGTTAACATAATCATAAGTGCTTCCATAAGTTTGTGAATAATATGCGTTTTCATAATAATCAACCTTATCACCATAGTAGTGAATAGTAATTTTATATTGCCCCTCAAATAATAATGTCGAGTCAGTGTTTGTTGGCAAAATAATTGTATATTTATAGATAGGCTCGCCATTTGTGTTAAACACTTGTTGTCCGTAAGTATCAACTAAAATTTCTTTAAATCCAATTGTTTCAGACAAATCGGTTAGGTCTAAACTTGTAATTGAACCATCATAACTTGTTTGCGTAAATTGCACAGTAATTGCATTTTCAAAAGTTGTTGCACCCTTTGCTTTACGCTCAACTTTTACATCAGTATATTGAATATTTGCCTTATATGGATTGCTAGAGTCTGTAAAAACAAACTTCAACTCATCGTCTGATGTGCTTGATATATTGTTTATTCCACTTGCGCTACTTAAATTTTGAATTGCTTTATCCGTTCCATCGGCATTTGGAGTTCCGTAATAAGTGCCAGTTGGATAAGTTTTGGTGATTTGGATTTTAAATGTAAAAGAATTTGGACTTTCGTTTGAAGCTGTTTTAACATGTGTTACGCTATCGTAGATATCATAACCCGCTTGGTCATAAATTGTTAAAGTGTATGTGCCAATTTTTCTAAATAACATTGAAGAAATTGTAACAAATTCGCTTAGCGTTAAATCGCTAACAAAAGATAAAGTATCTATGCCACCGGCGGGCTTAAAATACAGCTTAAAGGTTAGATTATAATCATTGATGATTGTATAATCTAAGCCAGTGTCTGCTAATACCGAATATTTATTGCTTGGCAGTTGAACATTAACCGGCAATAAATCTGTGGATAAAATACTTTGAGTGGAACTTTGAGTTGCAAGCAATAATTCATTAAATACTTGTTGAACTTCATCTGCCCCAAGCTTAAGATAAATATTTTCGCCCACAGTTCTCGAAAAGTCATCAGTTGTTCCAGATAATGGAGTATCAACAGTTATATTCGCGATCGGAGCTGTCCTATCTATATAATATGTATAAGTCTTGGTTCTGTTTGTATCATATGCATCGGTAAAATTGTAATTATATTCATAAATTCTTGTTACAATATACATACCTATTTGCGTAACTTCCGTTTCAAGACTTTGTGAATATGATGTATTTATGTTGGCGGTTCTTTTTTTAGTCAAATCGTTTGAATCTTGAGATACACTAGTTAAAAGAGATTCCGTGAAACTAGGGTTTTCCGCATACGGATAATTTGAAGAAGTAGTATCTAGCGTTAGTGGATAAAAATCATAATATAATTCTTCAACAATAAAGCCATCTTGCTCTGCATAATAGTTTAGATACAAAAGATTTTGGTTACTTGCACCATTTTTATACAATCTATTGTAGTCGGATGTTCTTGTCATAAATGCTAATACTTGGCTTGCATCTAAATTAACTTCTAGTAAAGTATTTACAACGCCCGTTGTTGAATAAGGCAAAATTTGGCTAACATCTGTTATAGTTAAATCATAGAAATACTCATCGACATCTTCACTTAAATTGTCGACGCTAATATCGACACTGGCTGTTGTTAAATGTTCTTCATCAGCATATGCAATGTCGCTTTCTGCTTCTGCACTTTTTAATATTTTACTGGTTAAGCCAACTTTAATTAAACTTAAACCATTTTCCAAATCATAAAGAGTATCGTTTAAATATCCATTACTAATTGCTATGTCTAATAAATTATCGGTATTAGTATCAATATCAGTATAATCAAGATATATAGCCTTATGTGTTCCAAAGGTAACCGTTGTGTTTTCTTTTATAATGTTATAGTTATTTGTTAAATCAGGGCTAAATTGCAAACTTGGATTAGTTTCATCTAGTAATATTACGAAATAAGTAACATTGCCCGCTTCATCATAAAGTTTACATACATACAAACCTTGATTAGAAAAAGTGGTTGTTCCATTTGAGAATGAAAGCGTTGATGAAATTGAACTTGTTCTATACCCATTCCACAGATAAACATCATCGCCATCTAGCGTTATATTTCCTGAATCATTAAATGAATATTCTGAATCTTTCATTAAAAGCATACATTGATATTCAGCATATATTTCTGCACCACTTGCTTTTGCTCCCCAAGTTATGTTAAATTCGCCATTAATTAATCCATAATTAAACACCTCAGCTGTGTAATCCGTGGCGTTGTTAAGAACTTTTATATCACTAATATTCGATTTATCTATTGTAAACTTATAAGTTGAGTAAGTGTAAGCTGAATTACCATATTTGACTTTTAAAATATAATAGCCGTTTTCTGTCAATGTGGTTGGAGATGTTGAACTTAGGCTATTGAAGGTAACATCGCTTTTAACGATATTACCACTAAAATCGTATTGAGTATAGGTGGCAGACAAACTTGCGTTAAAAAGACTAGCATTCACAAAATTTGCTTGGACATCTTTATTCGTATAACCGTCGTTATATAAAATAGTGCTAACTTCATCATCAACAGAATAAATACTAACAACTGGGGGAGTGTTTTTGATTTCAAAAGCAAAAATTTGAGTATAGGTTGCTGTTGTATTATTTGTATAATTAACTATTAAAACATAAAGTCCAGCATTTGTGAAATAATCGTTTTTCTTGTAATTGTTTGCAGTGCCATAAGTTAAATTATCATAATCAAGCGTTGAGGTGGATGAAAAATAATAATAAAAAGCATTTGAAAGCGTGCCAATGTAGTCAAGCCAGATAGGTGCCTGATTTGTCGTTGGAATATATTCCTCAACGCTATTTCCACCATTTAAATTAAAAGTTAAATCAGATGTCGAGCGTTGGTTAAGCCCCTTTGAAATATAAGTGCTATTCAAATATGAAATATCAGCATATAAATTATTATCCACACTTTTTAATTCACTTGATCCAGTGCCTGAATCTGCATATTTAAGTTGATAACCAAAAAGTGACAAGGTTTTTGAAACCTTAGTTAAATTTGTATTTTGAATCATCGTCCCTGAAGTTGTTTCTATTATGTAATTAAAGTTAAATTGATAAGTTCCAATATCTTCGAAAACTAAATTAATGAAAGGGTTAGTATCGATATTTGCAATATTCACAATTGTTGTTTCACTGACTGAATTAATTGTTGAGATGAAAGTTACAACTGCCGAACGATCTGCATTAATTACAATAGAGGAGGTTACATTTTCAACAGTATTATATACAATTTTTGTATAGGACAACAAATATTTGCTAACATCATATTTAATGGTTGGATAATTTAAAGTGCCATCATTTCCGCCAGTATAAAAATTATTATAGTTGTAATAATGAGCAGATGTATTCACATCACTCTCTTGATATGTGCTTGTGTATGTGTTATATAAATTATATGTATTTACATCAGCGTTATTAACATCTGTAAAAGAATAATCATAATTTGTTAACAATCTAAATGTGAAACTTGTGCTTTTTTCAGTGCCTGTTCCACCACTTGTCGTATATTCACGATATGTAAAATTAAAAATGTATTCACCAAGACTTGATTCAAGATAGCTAGTTGTTCCATTTGTGTTTTGTTTTAAAACCTCATTAGATGTGCCAAATAATTTAAAAGAAAAGCTAGCGTTTGAAGATGATGTCACAACATCTGGCACAACAATTGATTGTCCGTTTAATGTTGCGGATCTTGTTAATGATTTTAAGGTAATATCAGTTAATCCAAATGACACCTTGACATATTCTGTTTCAATGTCATTCATAGCTTCATTTGATTTAATTGCTTCTATTAATTCATCGTTATTAATTTTGATAAAATTACTACTTGTATAATATTCAACCAAACTTTCAGAAGTTGTTTCATCAATTAATTCATCATTCAACTCATCATGAGTGATGTTTCCTAGGCTGTCCACTGAAACCAATGTTTTAATTTTTGAAACCTTAACAAGTGAGGTTGTGTCAGCATATGCATTATCAATTTGTTTAGAATTTAAATTCAAGCATACAATACTAAAAAGTGCTGTAATTAAACTCAATAGTATAATGATATTTCTAATATTTATCAAAATCCCGCGATTAGTCATAATTCCTCCAAAGTATAAATCATTAAATTAATTTAATTTTACCACACTATATTAGTTTTTCCAAGTAATTGATATGTATTAAATACAAATTAATATAAAATTTATCAAAATATTACATTTTATTTCTAAACAAATGGCTTAATATTGTATTTACAAGCATGTTTTTTTCTATTATTTTAAGCAATTACTTAAATTGCTTTATACACGCAAATACTAATATAATAAAATGGCTTAATTATGTAGTAAAACGCATGTATTTTTACAAATATTAAAATATTTTTATTTATTTCATGTTTTATAATTAAATAATTAATAAAAATCTACTCAAATTTGATTTTAAGGGCATGTTTTTTACTTATATTTTAGTATTTTCGTAATTTAATAGCTAGCAAATAAATCTTTAAGAATATGAACGGATTTTATGTAGCAGTTTAATAAAAAATAAGCGCAAATTAATTGTCTTTTTTAATATTACAATTATTATGTGAAAAAACTATAATATTATTATTATAAATTAAAATATAAGAATTATCGTATTTTATAACATATGCCCCCACGGGCAGAGTAATCTGGTCGATATTATCCACAAGACTTCTTTCAATAACCTCACCACATTTTACTAAAAAGCAATGTGTGGCAACCGGTAGATAATAGTGTTTAAAACAACCACACATTATTTAGCTACAACACAATTTTAGCATATTACAAAGGCTAGCCAATGTTATATTCAAAATAAGAGAACAAGAAAAATAAAAAAACAACGCCAATATTAAATATTGTTGTATTAATGTAGAATTTATATATATAAGTGTTGTTTTACGCAACTATGTTGCAAAAACTTTAAGTAAATATAATTATATAGAACGTTATTTTATATTAACAGCTAAACAAATTGTCATTAGACTTATACTTAAAAAATAAGAAAGAGCTAGCTTTATCATAATATTAAAAAGAAATGTATAAAAGAATAAAAAAATAATCAAAAATTATTTAACGTTATATTTTGTGATAAGTTTTAATAATTACTTTCCAATTTAATAAAATCAAAACAAAATAGCCAAAACTCATAGAAAAAACAAAACTATTTATATTAAATAAAGGAGTAGTTATAAATAATAATAACAACATAATACAGTGATAAATTAAGGTATGATAAAACACTCTGTCTTGTTTAGAAAGTCCAATTAAAATATTATTAGTCATGACCGCCGTAAACATAAATGGTGTTATTAATGAAGTTGTAAATAATAGTAAGTGAAGGTTATTTCTTTCATAAAGCAGATTGCCAATTTGTTCCCCAAAAGCTAAAAAAATCAAACAATTTAAAACGCCAAGTGAAAAGGCAGTAACGCAAATTTTTTTTATTATGTTGTTTATATAGGGTTTATCTTTTTGCAAAAATTTTAATGATATTTTTGGAACAATTAAAAGAGCAATTGAAGTAATAATTATAATCGGGCAACTTGTGAGTGAATAAGTAATCGCTTTAAAAGTTCCAATTGAATTTAATGCGTCGATATCATTTAATCCAGAATTTACCAGTTGATAAGCAACAATTAAAAAAGCGCAAAGATTTGAAATTTCTATCATGCAATTTGAGAAACAGATGGGCAAGCTCTCTTTAAATAATTTTTTTGAAACGGTTGTAAAATTATACGAGTAATTTTTATAACTACTAATTTTTGATAATATACAAATATTATTAGGCTGTAATTTTTTAGTTTTAGTTCTTAGATTATTATTAGTCTGCAATTTTTTATCTACACTTAATTTATCAATTTCAATATGTTGATTTTTTAATTTTTTACTAATACTTTTATAATAAACGCCAAAAAAAATTACACTTATAATTTCACTTACAAAGTAACTAAAGACTACAAGCTGAATTATTTGATTTGAAATTGCATTTTGAATTGATGCGATGAAACAAAGCAAGCAAATTATCCTAAGACTTTTCTCAATAAAGTCGATAATTGAGGGGATTACAATTTTTTGAAGCCCTATAAAATAACCTTTAAATATACTTGTAAAAGAATTAATTATTAAACAGGGGCATAAAAGTAATATGCAAATATAAAAAGTTGAATTAATTACGTTAAAATATTTTAACAAAGAAAAAATCATAATTATAATAATGCTTAAACCAATGCTCCAAATAAAATTTGATGCAAACGCATAAGGCATGGATTTTTTAATTTTATCTTTATCGGTTGCAAAAAGAACTGTAACGATTTTTGAAATTGTAATCATAAAGCCATCAGTGTTTAGGGATAAGAAGATATAATTAAATGTAAAAATTAAGCTAATAATTGCTAAACTTGAATTACTGTAAATGGAGGCTAAATAAATTGTGAAAATCAATTCAAGAATGCCAACAATTATATTAGCTGTCACAAAAAAAGACATTTTCTTTCCAAATTTTGATATTCTCATAATAATATAGATATTCTAATTTAGTTTAAAAAAGAATTAATTAAAATTTTAACTTTGTAAGGCTAGTTAAGCATATTTCATGAAATTAGATGTCCATATAGAAAAATTTAATAAACTAAAATGATTATTTTTTTAAATGTCCAAATAGAAAAATTTAATAAACCCAAATGACTATCTTTTTAAGTTTATTTACTGAAAAGCAATTGTTTGTTTTTTAAAAAGATTAATTAAAGTGGGCTTATAATTTCTTATTATAAATAATTATATTTTTTTAGAAGTTTAACAAAAAAAATTATTAGATTGAATATCTAGAGATTTTTAAAAGCATACCAATTTTTTAATTTTTTAAAAAAAATAAAAACAATAATGTTTTGTTGTGATTTTTTATTAATTATAAAAAAATTAGCATGTTTTTTAATTTTTTTAAAAAAAAATATTAATAATGTCATTTAAACATTACTAATATATAAAAGTTATAAAATAAGCTTATTAATGGCTGGCTCGGTCGGACTCTAACCGACAACCCAATCCTTCAGAGGGATTTGCTCTAACAAATTGCGCTACGAGCCAAAAATATTATAGCACTTGATTATTATTCTGTCAATTTTTAAAAATAAATATTTTGAAAATTTGCTTGCAATTTAAAACACAATGGTATATACTGGATATAGCATGATGATATGAGAGCCTAATTTTAATTTAAAATAGGCTTGATGTTGATTTTTAAGATACACATTATTAATGCGACAAAAGGTTTACAATGATATTAAAAAATTGCATAAGATTTTTTGCGACTAATTTTTTATTAGTTTGGAAAAATCTGGTTTTTAAGTCAATAGCGCTTGCTATTTCGATTTTTGTATTCATTTCTTTTTCAAGAGAGTTTATAATTTTTTTAAGCCAAGCCGAATTTGGGGAAAGTTTTAATTTTTTAATATATAATTTATCCACTATTTCAATTGAAACAATCTCGACGCACTTTGCAACGATGTTTGATTCATTTATAAATGTAATGATTTTAGAATTATCTGCATTTATTTACTCAATACTTGGACTAATTTTAAGTCTTATGATATTCACTTTTTTAAGTGGAATGGCAGAGGCAACATTTTGTGAGTTAATTAGGCACAAAATGAGTAATTCAACCAATGTGGGATTTATAGGAACTTTTGTTGGAAAATTGCGTGTAAATTTTAAATTTGCGGTGGCATATACGTGCATTTATTTGCCGTTAAATCTAGGGGGATTAATAATATCACTTAGTGCATTATCGCTAATTAAATTAGGGGCGGTATGGGTATTTTTTGCACCAATAATAAGCATAATAATAATAATTGTAATTTCTTCAATTGTGCTTACGGCATTATCATGGTGGCCAACATTGTATGTTATCCAAGAAATTAGTGCATGGGATGCATTTAAGAAATCAATACAAATATCGAAAAATCGATTTAAAAAATATATTTCAGACGCGATAATTTTAGTAGTGGGACTGTTATTTATTAATGTAGTGTTTGGTAAATATACATTTTACATCAGTTTGATTATAACTATCCCATTAAGTTATATTTTGTCATTAATATTTAAAATGATTGTTTGCTATAATTCGCAAGGCATGAGATATTATATTGATGATCAAATCATAGTCCCAAAGAAATTTGAACAATTAGACCAATTATGTGATGCAAAATCGGTAATCTAAGAAAAAAAGAAATAATTAAGTTATTAATTGTCTTTGATATTTAAAATGATTATTAATATAGTTTAAATTGATATTTGCGATAATAAAAAATAAATGCCAGCTAATTTTTTTTAAGGCATGAGATATTATATTAATGAGTCAAGTCATAGCCATAAAGGAAATTGAATTAAACGAAGTAATGCGATGCAAAAAGGTAATAAAAAAAAACGACCTTAACACAAATTGTTTTAAGGCTTAAAAATTAAAAAAAGAAGGAAAGAAAAATGGAACAAAACGAAGTTAAACAAAACTTAAATGAAAACAAAAATGTAAACACAAATAGTGTAAATACAAATGAAAAAAATGGTGTAAACACAAATTCAAACACAAATGCGAATTTAAACACGAGCAAAATCACAAATACAAATGCTGAAAATTCAAACACAAAATTTTCAAACACAAACACAAATAGAGGCACAAATGTAAATAGTGCGAATGCTAATTCAAACACAGGCGTAAATGCAAGTGCTAGTTTAAATGTGGGAATTAATTCAAATAACAATAGAAATTCAAATACAAATTTAAATAACAATCACTTTGCAAATTCAAATAGAAATATAAAAGAAAACAGAAATCAAATTGTGAATAAAAATGCAGACTCGAATAGATTTGTTACTATAAACAAAAATGTTAACACAAATCACAATACAAACAGTAATGCTGAAAAAAATGCAGTTATAAATCAAGAAGATAATCAAGCAAACGAAGAAATTGAAATATCGTATGATGATATAATAAGTGATTTAAAATTAAAACAACAACGCAAAGAATCATTAAAAAATGATAACAAAGAACGAAAGAGCGGGACAGAAAGATATGTTGAAAAAAAAGAAATAAGCAATTTATCTCAAACAACTGAAAACACTGATGTTGCAAGTATTCAACGCAAGGAAATAAATCCAAGTGTTTTTAACACAAAAAGAGCAAGGGGACATGTAAATAATAAAAATGTAAAGATGTTTAATGGTGATTCACAAAATGGCGACAATAAAATAAAAAAAGAAATTGTTGCATTAAAGAAAAATCCCAAAGCACTAAGAATTTATTTTCTAGGTGGAGTTGGTGAAATCGGCAAAAACATGACAGTGCTTGAATATGGTGACGAAATTATTGTAATTGATGCAGGGCTTTCATTTCCAAGCGAAAATATGCCAGGAATTGATGTAGTAGTTCCTGATATCACATATTTAATACAAAATAAAGAAAAAATTAAAGCAATATTTTTAACACACGGGCATGAGGATCATATCGGTGGATTACCTTATGTTTTAAATGATATTCATTGTCCAGTATATGGCACAAAATTAACACTAGCACTTGTCCAAAACAAGTTAAGAGAACATCCAAAGTGTAAAATGAAATCAATAGAAATAATTGCAAAACAAAAAGTAAATGTTGGTTGTTTTACAGTCGAAGCATTAAAAGTTAGCCACTCAATAGCAGGCTCACTTGCTTTTTCTGTAAACACACCAGTTGGAGTTGTTTTCTTTACAGGTGATTTTAAAATTGATTATCAACCAATTGATGGTTCGACAACAGATTTAACAAGAATGGCAGAATTAGGACAACGAGGGGTGTTATTATTGCTTTGCGAAAGCACAAACGTTGAACGTCCGGGTTATTCAATGAGTGAAAAATCTGTCGGAGCAAGTTTAGATATTCTGTTTGCAAAAAATTCGCAAAAAAGAATATTTATTGCAACATTTGCAAGTAACATTCATCGTATTCAACAAATCATGGATTTAGCTGAAAAACATAAAAGAAAAGTTGCATTTTCAGGCAGAAGCATGTTAAATAACATGGATGTCGCATCAAAAATCGGCGAATTAAAATTTAATAAAAATAATATTATCGATGTTGATAAAATAGATGCTTATAAAGACAATGAACTTGTAATTATTACAACAGGCAGTCAAGGTGAACCTATGAGTGCCTTGACAAGAATTGCAAGTGGAGAATTTAATAAGGTTAAAGTGGGCGAAAATGATTGTATAATTTTGTCATCTTCACCAATTCCAGGCAATGAAAAGGCAATAAATAACACAATCAATGCTTTATATAGGCAAGGTGCAGATGTTATATATGATTCACTTGCGGATATTCATGTTTCAGGGCATGCATATCAAGAAGAATTAAAATTAGTTCATTCATTATTAAAGGCAAAATACTTTATTCCTATCCACGGAGAATATAAGCACTTTAAACATCATAAAGATTTAGCACTTAGCATGGGTATGAAAGATGAAAATATTAGACTAGTTGATATCGGAACATGTATAGAATTAACGCCTAATTCAATTGATAATATTGGATATGTTGAATCTGGTTCAAGAT
>Ga0172377_10006454_pt1 | contig 12076 bp, 12 predicted proteins | sample Pumphouse3metaG_FD_119749 | JGI IMG/M metagenome (GOLD analysis project Ga0172377, IMG submission 119749) | Leachate microbial communities from a municipal landfill in Southern Ontario, Canada - Pumphouse #3 metaG | ecosystem: Engineered > Solid waste > Landfill > Unclassified | place: Canada... | reverse complement strand
TCCAGACTCCAGGTAAGGCCAAACCAGATTAAGGTGCAGCCACCAGCTTGCAAATTCAAACCATGGCCTGCAGAGGCTGGATGGATGGCTGCTACCGGGATCTCCCCTTGGTTCCACCGCTTAATGGAGCTTGTGCTTTCAAGTTTTTCTGCGGGGAATCTCTCTAATATCCGCCCCAGATCATGCTTAAACCAGTAAGCGATTAAGACCGGTTTGCCATTAGTCGCCTCGATTAGATCCTCTAAGGCATCAAGCTTGCGGTCATGTATCTCCACTACACTGCCATCTTCGTCATATACAGCCCCATTGGCCATCTGAAGCAGTTTACTGGACAGGGCAGCGGCATTTACGGCATCAATCTCCTTACCCTTAAGCGATAGCACCAACTCTTGTTGCAAAGTCCGGTAGTAATCCGCCTCTTTGTCCGACAGTTTAACGGCCACTTCGTTCATCACCAGTTCCGGTAGCTTCAGATAGTCTGTGTTCTTCATGCTGATGGTGATATCTGCGATGCGCTTGTAAATTGCCTGCTCTGCCCCGGGCTTTGGTTTGTAGCTGAACACAATCTGCTGATTGCGTTTATCCGGCACAAAGTAGTCCTCCCTATACCGGCCAATAAAGCGGCCCAGCCTGTGGCCCATATCCAAAAGACGAAACTCTGCCCACAAGTCCATTAGGCCGTTGGCTGATGGTGTGCCGGTGAGGCCCACAATCCTTTTTACCTTGGGCCGCACCTTCATCAGGCTTTTAAAGCGTTTCGCCCGATGTGACTTAAAGGAACTTAGCTCGTCAACGACCATCATGTCGTAATCAAAAGGAAGGCCGCTTCTATTAACTAACCAGTCCACGTTTTCCCGGTTAATGATGTAGATATCTGCCTTTTGCATAAGTGCCGCTTTACGCTCCTTTTCACTACCGGTGGCAACCGAATATGTAAGACCTTTTAGATGATCCCATTTCTCAATTTCGGCCGGCCACGTGTCTCTGGCCACCCTTAAAGGTGCCACCACCAGAACTTTACGAACTGTAAAACTATCCAAGGTCAAATCAAATATGGCCGTGAGGGTGATAACAGTTTTGCTAACCTAAGCCCATATCCAAAAATATCACCGCCACCGGATTTTCAAGAATATAGTTAGTGGCATACTGCTGATATTTATGTGGTATGAACTCCATCTGACATCACCTCCGCAAGTACCTTTTTTATCTCAGTTGCATCATCTAGCACATAAACCTTAAAACCTAGGTGCCGTAACATTCGGTGTCTTTTTATTTGTAAAGGACGAGGCTTCATCCCGGGGCTTTTAACTTCAACAAAAGCCATCTTGCCTTTTGGCAGTAACACCAGGCGATCAGGCATACCGGCAAGGCCCGGACTGATAAACTTTGGTGCCATGCCCCCCGCTGCTTTTACTGCTTTGACCAGCTTTTGCTCAATATGTTTTTCGCCCATGCCTTACCTCCTTGGCGTCAGGGATTAGGCAGGGGTGATGGTCGTGATGGTCATATATATAACTTTTTATATATAGTCTTTTTTTAAGCCCTTAAGAAAACTTTATAATATGACCTACTCCTACCTACACCCAAAAAGAAAATGACCTAATCCAGGAAATCCGATTTTAGCTTTAAGCCCCTCACGATCACTCCAGTCTTTTTTCTGTGTCTTATAAACCCCGCTATATCAAGGGCCGTGTAAAAATCAGTAGTGCTCCTGGTGTATTCACCTGTCCTCATACAGAAGGCCCGGTACTCGCTATAAAGCTCACCCGACTTTTCCGTAAAGATTTTGTCTAGCTCGCAACATTCCTCAAGGAAATGGGCCAGCCAATCATTATTTTCTTTATAGGCTGAAACCGCATCGCGCACTTTCCCTGGGAGTTCTATCCTGTAACCGGCTTCAATTACTTTTTTCGCACCCTTAATAATCCAGCTAAGTATGGCCCCGCCAGCCTGGGTAAACAGGTAATCGCCATAGTTTTTAATATCGTCATGGCCTTCGATCTTGGCGGCAAAAGGGATGACGATAAGCCTCCTCCAAGTGCCGGTATCAATGGCCCCTACTTTTGGCAGGTGATTGGTATATAAAACTAGAGTGTGGCTGGGGATATAGCTGAAAGGGTCTTTATATTTCTTTTCCGCATAAATCTCGTCAGTAGAGCAAAGCTGCTTAACATTGGAGGTGCTAAGGCGCATACCTTCCTCCATTTCTGCCGCCAGCAGTAGCCTTTTTCCTTTGGCTTCCGCAAGCTCCGGCTTTACATTCCTACGGCAGCCTACGGTCAGAATGTCGGCAGAGATATTGCCGCTATAGCTACCAAGCACCCTGGAGATTACGTTCCAAAAAGTAGATTTGCCGTTTCTGCCCTCGCCATAGGCGATAATTAAAGCCTCCACGTAAACCTTGCCAATGGCAGCTAGACCCACTACTTTCTGCACATAATCGATTAACGATTTATCCTTTAGGAAAAAGGTGTTGAGGGCATCCATCCATTTATCCATACCGGCTGTACCCGGTTCCACCGCCGTTTCTTTGGTGATGAAATGTTCAGGGTTATGCTCCACCCTGGCCCCGGACCGTAAATCATAGGTGCCCTTGGGAGTATTTAATAAAAATTCGTTCGTATCAAGATCGCTCTGCCTTATTTCCAGCATGGGCCGGACCTCTTTTAACGATGCCGCTATGAACCTCGAATCCCTCCGCTTGATGGCATATTTCCTGTAAGCGGTAGCCGCTTCATACATATCGAAGGCATGGGATTGCTGTTCATTAAGAGTGCCTGCTGCCTTTTTACTCCCCATAGTGGCCAGCAGATCTGCCGCCCCGTTTTTCACCATTTCATCCATTGCTTTTTTCATTTCGGCTCTGGCTTCTACCAATTGCCTGCTGGTAAGCTCCTGCGCTATGGCCTGGGCTTTAGGTTTTGATTCCTCCCAAAAGCTGCCGTTGTAGACGATAAAATCTGTAGCCGGGGAATACCTCAACCTGTTTTTATATTCCCTGGCCAAAACAACTGCCTGTCCCACATCTGAAAAGTCTGCTGGCTTTAACACAGTGTCTGAGTTGTAGACCTCCGGGGGAATGTATCCGGCTTGGACAGCTACCTTTTTCCCAAAGCTGACTGCGCTATTCCAGATAGTATTTAATTCGCTGTCCTCTAGGGGTGGATTGCACCTCTTTGCCTGTTTAAGAAACCGGGAATGGGCTTCTTCTGTATTACCGAAGCGCTTAATTACCTTTCCGGCATAGTGGCTCATGGTACTATTGCGTTTTCCCTGGGGTATTTCTTCTTGGGTCTCATCCCACTTTGTAAAGCCGCTATCTTCCAAAAACCAAGCTATGTCCATTTGCCCCGGAGAAATCTCAACTTCTCCCTTATCTGAGCCAAAGATAAACCGGGCACTATCAAGGGCGTTAGTATCAAAGAAGGGGAATGTTGCCGCCACTTCCTGCTTAAGGTCGGTATATTCTGCCTGGTCGGTAATTGTTGGAGTCGTAAAATACACATGGAACCTGGGCCGCGGTGATTTATTAGCCTTTTCTCTCAGGTGGTTTCTGCTGTAAGCTATGGCATAAGACACCCCGGGAAAGGCTATAGCAACATCCGCAGCAGAAACCCAATCTTTTGGATCATCTGAATGATCGTTGTCGCAATCCAGAACAATGTTATCTGCCTTTATAAAGTTGGTGTTGCTTCTGTAGTTGTCCTTGTATTCCGCACTGACATGGTCAAACCTAATCGCTTCCACGAAGGAATCCTTATCTTGAACCACCACTTTTTTAGGATAAAGGCAGTTTTGGAGGTTTCCTGTGCAGTTAGCTGTATAGAGCGTAAAGGCGATCATCTGAAAACCTCCTCACATCTGGCGTTAAAATATCTAATAGGCATACTCCGCTTTTTTGCCTTGGTGATTTCCCTAGCCATACCGCTACTGATACGGTCACCAAACACCCATAGCTCATCGCATTTCCCGAGCAAAATAAGGGCAAACTGAATGCCTAACTCCCTCTCTTGCCAATCCTCATCCTCCATAAACTGGGGGTAGAGAAGGTGCGGCGCTAAAGGAATACATCCCTTACTTACAGCCAGTCTGCAATAACCCCGGGCCCTTTCTGTGTTTCTTTCTGTGTCACCGGCAAAAGGTGATGCAATATAAACTAAGGGGCGATAAACCTTGCTTGCTTTTTCTAGGGACTTAATCGCTTCGTAAGGAGTGGGGTCAGGATAACCTTCACTATTGAATTTGCTTATATTCATGGTTTAACCCCACCTTTACGCCGATCTTTCCATAAGTTTTGTTTTATACCATTCCAAGTAGCGCTTCCGCTGTTGGTAGTCCGGAACCGAAACCAATAAACCGATATCAACCTTTTGCAGCGTTTCTACCATTTTAATTTGCTCATCAGTAAGGTATGGACGGATACTTTTACCCTTTTCGAGACCGTGGAGCCTCCTTATCTCTTTGGCCGACATCCCGGTAACGATGCGGTTGATCATGTCGCACTCATTGCTAAAATGGTACGGCTTGGGGTTTTCATGCAGTAAATTGATGTTTTCCGTTAACAGCGGGAATTCTCTGCGGGCTGTGACTAGGGTTTTAATAAATTGTTCCATTTCATTAAAACGCCTAATATATAGTTCCTTGAATTTCATAGCCTTTTTACCTGTGTAGCCCATCACTAAAATCGTAAAACCGTCTCGGGTCATCATGTAGCAAGGCAATTTTCTTCCAGTACTATCCTTGTAATAAGCCGGCTCAAAATTGGATGTAGCGAATTCTTTACTCAATCCAGAATTGGTGTCAGTGATTTTGGCTATGTCCCGCAGCACATGAAAATGCTCTTTTTCAAAAAACCGTGCCACATATAGACTGTTTACCCTTGCAATATCCCGGGTATCAGCAAAGACCCCATATTTATCTGCCGGAATTAACTCCTTCATCTATTTCCCTCCCATCATAATTAGAGTGGCGGTTTGGCAACCTGCCCTCTAACATACACAGGACACTTACAGTGATTTTGAGTATCCTTTTAATAACCGGCTTAAATACCAGTCAGCCTTTTTAAGATCTTCAAGGCCGTTTTTATGTTCAAAGCGGGAAATATATTTAATTACATTGCCAACAAGGTAGCCTTTAAACTGCTCCTTCGTTAACTTGGCCTCAATGTAGTCGATGGTCTCAATGCCGCCTATTTTGTAGTGATCAGGATTGATTTTGCTGTCCATCTACTGGCCACCCCTTTTAGGGCGATCAATCTTTTTGGTAAAAATCACATTCAAAACCTTCTGCCCTAAGTAGTAGCTCCTTGGCCCAAGGTGGGGTCTCACTCATCACTTGGCATATTTCCTCAGTTGACACTTCCCTTGGGGCTTCAATGACGATCTCGTCGTGAATGTGCATCACAATGGGGAGATGCTTAAGATTTTTCATGGCATGGCTCAAAAGATCCCTACTGATGGCCTGAACGACGTTTTCTACAAATTTCGGCCCGTAGGATTCCACTCGTTCCCACCTTCTGGCCACACCAGTGCCTTCGTAGGTCACGCAGTCTGAGCCAAAACGATTGGTGCCTATGCGGGGTTTTACATATACAAGACGCCTTCTGGAAGGTAGGGTTATAAAGAGCATCCCGCTTTGATAGTAAAAACGGATGCCCTGGATTTCTGTTGGAGTACGTTCCCTAACCGCCCTCATAGCAGCCCGGTCAACATCCCACCAAAAGCGGACGATGTTGAGGTTAGCGGCCCTCCATGTTGTAACTAGGGGCTGTAGTTCTTCTTCTGTTAACCCCATTTCCAGTGCACCCATGGCCTTGAGGGCGCCTATTGAGCCGCCATAACCTAGTGCAAGCTCGCTTATTTTCCCTTTTTGCCGCAGATGGCCGTTCACTCCATTCTTTACTACCGGCACCTTAAACATCTTGGATGCCGAGGCACAATAGATATCGCCGCCGGTAGCAAAAACCTCATTTCGCCAACGCTCTTTGGCCAGCCAAGCGATAACCCTGGCTTCAATAGCCGAGAAGTCTGCCACAATGAATTTACAGCCATTTTTAGGGATAAAGGCTGTCCTAATTAACTGTGACAACAATTCCGGAACTGAGTCGTAAAGCAGCTTCAAAGCAGAAATGTTGCCCGAGCATACTAAGTCTCTTGCTTCTTTTAAATCAGGCATGTCGTTCCTTGGCAGATTTTGTGGTTGTAGAAGCCGCCCGGCCCACCTACCGGTACGATTAGCCCCATAAAACTGAAAAAGTCCCCGAGCACGGTTATCTCTACAAGCCACATTTTCCATGACCTGATACTTTTTCACTGATGATTTAGCCAGTTGCTGGCGCAACAACAGCACTTCTTCTAAGGGTTTAGGCGCCCTTTTTATGAGATCTGCCACTGCCTTTTTACCAAGAGTGTCTGTTTCAAGCCCTCTTTCCTTTAACCATTCTTTTAACTGCTGTACGGAGTTGGGGTTTTCTAATCCGGTCAGATTTTTCATCCTTTCAAGGATTTCAGTGCGGGTGCTTCCATCAGCTTTAATGGCGTTTTGAACTAAAGTCATATCCAAAGTTACGCCCCGGTCGTTTATCTCCTGATCTAAATGGAATTCCTCCCACACACTATTCGGGACGGGGAACTTGGCCAATTTTTTCTGTATGGCTATTTCCACCTCCACATCCCGGGCGTTATAGGCTTTAAACTGCTCCCATCTAACAGGGTCATGGCAGGCCAGGTTTCTTGTCCTTTGACCGTTAGCGATTGTAGGCCTGCACGGGGTGCAAAAGTATTTAATTAGGTCTTTGCCCTCCGTCAGCTTTTGCTTCTCCAGCCCCAGTACTGCACCCACACCTTCCAAAGAAAGGGGCAAGCCCAAGTAGGCAGACCAAACCATGGAGCATTTCCAGGACCTAGGGTCGAGGTATTGGCCGTGGGAAAGCCCGAGCCACATGGATAAGCAAATGCGTTCAAACTGGCTATTAAAAGCCCATTTAATGACGCCGGGGTCTTTTAGTGCCCGTAATACTTCCTCTGGCAGATTTTCACCAGATGCCAAATCTACTACCCTAATCTCTCCGCCATCAATGCTGTAACCAAACAGGAGAATTTCAAAATCAGGGGATTCAGCATATTTATAAACACCGGCCTTTTTAAGATCGGTGCTAGAAAATGTTTCAATATCAATTTCTAGTGTTTTCATTAGGCACTCCTTTCCTTTTAGAGTATTGGGCAGCGAGGCATAACCCCGCCGCCCTTATTTACCAAACCGCTAGGAAAGGAAATCCTCTTCAACACCAGTAGCAAAGTCATCCTCCGGCCTGCTTTTGCCACCCAGGGGTTCACCGTCTTCAAGCTTTTGTAGATTTTGCAGGGCAGCGCTTACCCCCCGGGAGCCGTTGGTGTTGTAAGCGAAAAACACGATTGAGGCCCTACCATAGCAACCGGAATAAAATTCACTTTGATCCATGATGGTGTTTAGGTTTTCGTCTACGATTCCCGGCCTGGTATTGCTGCTTACATTAATAAAATAGCTCTTGGCGTAAGCCTCATCATCCGCCCTATCTACATCCCCGTCCCGCAGCGGCATTCTTAAATTGACAGGCATCTTACCGCCCCACTTATGAGCCCCTTCCTTTTTAACCGTCTCAATAGCCCTATTAATTTTAGTTAGTGTCTTTTTATCCGATTTAGGGATAATGAGGCTGACGCTATACTTGGGGGTACTGCCATTAACTGATTTGGGTTCAAAAACATTGGCATAAGAAAACCTAACCTTACCCGTAATTACCTTCATTTATATCTCCTCCTCAAAATCTTGTTTTGCCGTATTAATAGCTGGGCGTTTATCATCTGCCGGCACTAAAGTCGGTTTACCCGGGGGCTTTTCCACAAAATTGCCGAGCAGCTCGGAAAACTTAGCCTTACCCAGGCTTTTTTCCATGGCGGTGATGCCTTTCAATCTTTTTTCATAGGGGTCATAACCAGCCTGCTGAACCGCCTGGGCCGCTGCATCTTCGTTTTTATATTTGCGAATGCTCCGACCCTCGATCAGTTTCCATCCGTTCCATTCCTTGCCGTCCAGGGCAGCTTGTAAGGCATAAGTCTTGATGTCATTGGCCCAGGATACAAGGGCATCAATTCTGGCTAGGATATCTTCCACTTCATCGTCTTCCAATAAAGGGGGCAACTTGAAATCATATTGGGCCAGCTCCATATTGTGTTCAGCCCTGGCCCGGCACTCGTGTTTCGCTTTACAGAACTGGCACCATTCACCACATAGGAACTCCCCGCCGCCAGCATAGGCCAGTTTTGCTTTGGGTTTTAATTCTTCCTTACCCCAGCGGTAAAGGTCTTCCTTTTTCATGGTATAGGTGCTGATATTACTTCTGCGGGGTTGGTAGATGGTCATAGAAACTGTATCAATATCGAAGAGACAATCGAATATCTCCAAGGCCCCCAGCCCGTAGAGCATCATTTGTGGATTTCTTTCGGCCTCAACTAGAACGCCCTGGCCGTGTTTGTAGTCAACAATATAAAGAAGTCCGTCTCCGGCAATAACGCAATCCCCGGTACCAAAACCTCCTTCGGCATATCTTGAATAGTCGAGCCGCTGCTCAATGAGTACAATCGGATTAACGCAGGTTTCATTTGCCGCTTCCACCAGTTCCAAAACATAAGCGGCATAACCGTCCGCACATTCTTCCATCTCTTGGTCATGGTGGCTAAGGTCTGGAGTGGGATCTTCGGCTTCCAAGCCCAGTGCAATCTTTAGCTTGTATTCGCAAAGGAGATGGGCGGCTGTTCCTTCGGCAGCATAATCACTTTCCCTGTCCTCGTAATTTTGTGAGAGTCTGGCAGAGGGCGGGCAACTCAACCACCGATGTGAGGATGAAGCTGAAAGCAGCGCATGGGCCGGTTCTCCCGCCTGGCTACTCATTACCCAGCACCTCGGCGCCAGCCATTAAAGCCTTATAATTTCCCGGATCAACCTCTGATAACTTAGACGCACCATACTTTTCTATGAGTGCCCTCACCTGTGCTGTAAGACCACTGCGAGACTTATCTGCCAAAACTGCCCGAACCGCCTCCAAGGTTACAGGCTTCTCCCCGGGCTTTGACTCACCGTTTTCTACATTGCCACTAAAAAAGTCAGTAAGTAAATCGGCTGCATCAGAAAGGGCTTTGGCTGCATTTTTTAATTCTGTTACTGCCTCAGACCAATCGCCTGTTTTACCCATCTGCCTTCCCCCCTTCCCCTTTGCGCCCACCCTGATGCTGTAGGGTCAATAACTTTTTCGCCAATCGTTTAGAGACAACACTGATAGCGCTTAAAATACCGGCCAACTCCTCATCCAGCTCCCTATCCCGGGTGTCGGCCTCCTTCGTTTTTGTTTGCATATAGCTACCTCCGTTTCTTGGGGTTTTTTAGCCCCTCACCATTCAAAGGACAGTCTCCGGGGTTTTGAGTAATTTTCACCTGTAGTCTTTTAGGCGCTGGTGAAGTTGGCCAAAAATGCTGGTTTTACGGTTGTTGATGGTTTTTTGGGAGAGCCCCACCTCAGCGGCAATCTGTCTTTCAGATAGGCCCTCACTATATAGTTCAGCAATTCTCCTGTTTATAGGGTCAAGTTCATTAAGGGCCGCTGACAGTTCTTCTAGCAGCAGCTTTTCAGCCACAAGCTCGTCCATATCAAGGGAGTCAGAGATTTCATAGCCGTCTTCCACAAACTTGTCCAAAGAGAGCACACTGCCCGTCCGCTGCCAGGTGCAATTGCTGCAATCCTCCATACACCGCTTTGCTTTGCCTTTGCCATCACTAATGAGGCATCTTTTTTCTCGCTCTTGGCGTTTACGCTCCGCCCACACCGGTTGCCAATAAGCCCGGTAGACCTCCTCCGTTACCGGGATTTCCTGGCCGTCAATGGGAAGGTAATAACTCTTGGCCGCCTTTTTCATAAAATAAGCCCCTTTCCTCAGCGAGAAAAAGGGCATAGGTATTAGCCGAAAAAACTCGCCTTTTTTTTATTGCGAGCCTTTCGGCTGTGCCTGTTTACGGAGATATGTTTCCTCCGTCTTATACAATTTTAGGCAATAAAAGGACTACCGTGTCGGACACTACATGTCCGAAAAAGAAGAGGTAAAGAGGGGAATTTCATTGGATTACTTTAAAAAAAGGTAAAAAAAAAGAGCCGTGCGTAAACCCTTTTCGGGGATTCGTGCACGGCTCTAATAAATTTGAGCATAAAAAAACCGGACATCCCGTGTCCGCTTTTTGGTAAATTATTTTATAATGGTTCAGCCCCGTGCCGTTCTAGAAATGCGAAAATGTGTTCCAAGGGTTGGGAATACAAATGGGTCAGAGCAAACTCATATAAAACATGGCTTTCATTATGGAAGTTGAATGAGTGCGGTGAGCAATCAATGATATGTTTGCTAATTTTAGGGGGCAGATGGAGGGCAAGGCAAATTAAAACCAGTGTATTGATGGAGCCTTGGGTTTGACCATTAATAATTCTTCTGGCGGCACTTTCATCCATAAATATTCTTTCACCTAATTCTTCGTATGTTACTTTCCTCCACTCACGCGCCTTGTAAAGGCAATCACGGTAATCAGTTGTTAATTGACGATAGATTTCAGTTTCTTGCCGAAGCACACCCAACAACAATTCTGTCTGTTTTTCAGGGGCGGCATGTTGGTAGCCGTGATTATATTCAATTCTAAAGGTGATATTAGAACTTTCATCCCTATTTAAAAAGCACTCAGTAAAGTATCTTTCTTTACCACCGGCCTGCACCGACAAGTCAAAAATTAGACAGCACTCATCCATATGAGTTCGGGCGTATCTAGTAAGTACGGTTTCGCCTAACAAATTCACTGTTACATACTTTGGATGATCTAAGACGAAGTGGGAATCTATGTATAGGTAATTGCCATTTTTTATTTCTGGATGAGCAAGGCTTTGAATCGCAGCATCTATAGCGCTAATGGAGAAGGTTTGATTCCTTTCCAAAACACCCTTTTTGAATCTATGGGGCTTAACATAGCGGCCATCTATATAGGTGAATGTCCCGATGGCTTCCTCATATCCGGCATCAATCATACGAATTTTGGCTGCCAAGCGGGAAACACAGAAGAAAGTAGCCAGGGCATCAATGACAGGTTCCATTACATCTATCAGATCAGTGGTGCCTAATTCTTTTTGAAAGGTTTTAATAAATTCATGTGCTTTGGTTTTAAAGGGACCCAGAGGCATTTGGATTCTTGGTGCAAGGGAGTTGGCCTGCCATTCCATCCAGTCGGTGGCATTTCTTTCATCATCTTTTATGCCGCCAACCACCTGGCATTTAATTTTAGTAACACTGACATTATATAGGCGTTCCAGTTCAAAGGCTTTTCTGTGCTTGTCCCAGTGGACACACTCATGAACAATGGTATTATTGACAGCGCCTAAATTGCGTAAGAAAAATACATTGGGATCAACAATAATTGTTCTAGCCTCGACTGCTGTTTTAACTAATTCTCCCCGTCCGGGATCATAAAATTCTGCGTCAGAGTCTTGAAAATATATCTGGCCAAAGATAGAGAGGTCTTCAGTTATTTCCCGTACTGCCACCTGTAGCCCCATTTTTTTGGCCAGTTTTAACGGTTCAACCGCCATAGGGGTTTTTAATGCTTCGGGGTAATACCTTTGTAAAAAATTAAGAGCTTCTGACTCCAAGTCTTCTTTATAAATGTATGGAACAAGGGCATCGGAGAGGGGTTTTGACATCTGCCCCTTTTGGTATACGGCAATACTGACAATCTGAAAATCATCTAAACTGCATGCCAAGTCCCCAGCACAGCGGACGGTAAGCCACTGGTTGCAGATATCATAATCATCGTAATGATAGTCGCCCTCTGTAACTTCAATTTCGGCATCCACAACCACATCGAATTCTATTTTCAAATTCGGGAGGTCGCCAACCGATACAAATTTTATTTCCATATCCGACATAGCCACCCCGCCGATGGTGTGAACATTGGAAATGCGCAGGTCGAAGCTTTCCCAGTTCTGTTCCACAAAATCGCTAGCGGCTGTGTAGAT
>Ga0172377_10006452_pt1 | contig 12078 bp, 32 predicted proteins | sample Pumphouse3metaG_FD_119749 | JGI IMG/M metagenome (GOLD analysis project Ga0172377, IMG submission 119749) | Leachate microbial communities from a municipal landfill in Southern Ontario, Canada - Pumphouse #3 metaG | ecosystem: Engineered > Solid waste > Landfill > Unclassified | place: Canada... | reverse complement strand
TTTGATTCTGGGAAAATTGCATCATAAAGGAGAGAAAATGGGAGAAGTAAAGAGCAAAAAACAATACATGAAAGATTTATTGGATTTAATGGAAAGATACGGGGAATTACAGAGCCAGTATATTGATCGAACGAACAAGTTCTTGTCGCTGAGCGAAGATTATATCATTCTTAGAAGTGATTCAGAAGTTTTAGAAGAAAGAATTGGAAAAATGGAAGAAAATGTCGATGAAGCATTAGCTGACATCCGAATTTTAGCCAAAAGCATTGAGAAAAATAAGCGACACGGATGCCACGCAGCTTCAGTTCTGTCAGGATTGAGCAGAATCACAGACGATCTTAATGGAGAGATGAGTTTTGAGAACTACGCAAAGGCGATTGGACTATGATAATGTTAATAATTGGGTTTGTTGGACTTGGCATGACTACTGGATTTCACATTGCAACAAAAGGGAAATATCCTTTAGTATCAGGTTTCATATGTCTTTTTGTCGGAATCATTGGAGGAGCCGTTTTATCGTTGATTAGTTAAAATAATAGTTTTATTGTTCTAAAAGTGTCAATAATTTGTCTTGCAATTGTCAACACTTTATGATATAATGTGCAAATACATGGAGCTGATTAATTTATTAAATAAAAGGGAGAAAACAATGCAAATTAACGTGAACTTTGGAATAGACGCTATGGAGATTAAATTAGAATATGCGGGAGAAACATACTCTGAAAAATGGATCGAAGGAGACAGCGGAGAATTGACAACAAAGGGAAAATGTATTTCTTCTCAAATAGAAGACGAAGGTCTTTCGGATGAATTTGGTGAGGATTTGCTTGAAGCAATTGATTTATTAGACTTTTGCGAAGTATGGGAAATATACAAAGAAACTTGAAACACAGATTTTATTGCAATTTTAGGGTCTAAGAATGGGGCTATAGGCGGGTTTCAAAATTACAAAAGGGAGAAAATCATGGAAAACAATGCAAAAATTTTAAATAAGTACAATATTGATTTATTTGATGATAAAGGAATTATTAAAGAAGCAGATTCCATTATTCAAGAAATAAGAGATATATGGGATTCTTTATCGAAAACAGAAAAACTTGAATTGGCACATTTGTTTGTTACAGAAGATGGGCATAACGGAATTATAATATAAAGGAGAAAATATGTTTTGGAGAAGAAAACCGAAAGAAAAGGATTTGTATTATCAATTAAGTATGGCTATTATAACTAGGAGACACATTTTAGATATTGAATCAATTGACGGAGGATTTATAAACTATGAAGAGAAAACAATAAATTCACTTTATCAAGAGATAGCTATCCTTAGAGAAAAACTGGGAGATCCTTTTGTTGAAGAAATCGTAAAACTTAAAAAGGGGTGTTTTGAACTAAAATATGCTCCAAAAGGTTGTGTGCTGGTAAAATTTTCCGATAGACATATTGAACAAGCTTCTCTCTGTGAGAATATTTTAAAAACATCAAGAAGTGAAAGCAATGATACAATTATGGCTACGTATTATAAGAACTAAATAAAAGCAACATTTTATGACAAAATACGAACCCGCAAACGGCTCTGTGAAGCCATTCTTAAATTGAAAATATTTAAATTCAAAATAAAAGCACTCTATTTAGGAGTGCTTACATAATCCTTTAATATTGTAATAACCAAATTGTTGAATGATCTATTTTTCTCTTTTGCCAATTCTTCTAATTGTGTCTTTAATTCTTTCGGTATTGTTATCAACGTTCTAGTATTTTTATCAGATATACTTCCCATCAATCTCACCTCCTAAATGTATTATATCATATAATTTAGTAGTTGACAAGCTGTTATCAATATGTTATAGTATAAATTAAGAAAGGAGGTGATTAAAATGAAAGTAAACAGAACAGAAACACAAGTGATCCGTAAGTCCCATCCAATGTGGAAAGTGGTTGATGAAAATTGTTTCTATGCTAAAAATCTATATAACTATGCCAACTATATTGTAAGACAAGAGTTTTCTGAAAACGGGAATTGGCTAAATTACCATGCACTTCAAAAATCATTAAAAACTTCTGATCCTTACAAGGAACTAAAGAGTCAACCTTCCCAATGTGTGCTCCAAATGTTAGATAGAAGTTGGAAATCATTTTTTAAAGGGATGAAAGGCTGGAAGAAAAATAAATTTGACTATCTTGGAATGCCAAAGCTTCCTGGGTATTTAAAAAAGGATGGAAGATATGTGTGGATTATTAAAAACAACTGTTGTTATGTCCAAGATGATGGTGAAATTTTCTTCAAAGTAAAGAGATTAAAGGGGTTTCGATGGACAACTCAAGCTAAAGGCAGACTAATATGTGTGAGATTTGTTCCAATGGGAACCAATTACAAAATGGAAGTAGTTTTTGAAATTGAAGTTCCTGACGTTCAAACATTTGATTCAGATAAAGTGTGTTCAATTGATTTAGGCATTAATAACTTTGTAACTTTAACAAATAATATTGGTAAACAACCAATTATTATTAACGGCAAAGGTTTGAAGTCCTATAATCAATTCTATAATAAACAAAGATCAAAAATAGTGTCTAACTTAAGAAAAAGGAATTCCCAATCATGGAGTAAAGAATTGGCAGCTATCACATTCAAACGTCAAAATGTTGTTAAGAATTTTATGCATAGCTCAAGCAGATTTATTATTGATTTTTGCATTGAGAACAATATTGACACTTTAGTTTGTGGGCAGAATAAAAAATGGAAAGATAAGAATAAGCTTAGAAATGGGAACGTGCAACAGTTTTGGGCAATTCCATATGGTTTGATTATTAAGCAACTGGAATATAAATGTCAAGAAGTAGGTATGCGATTTATCACAACCGAAGAGTCTTACACTTCAGGAACATCATTTTTAGACGGAGAAATTCCCTGCAAAGAGAATTACGATAAATCCAGAAGGATCAAAAGAGGGTTATTCCAAAGTTGTGAAGGATTGATAAATGCTGATGTGAATGGTTCACTTCAGATCATGAGAAAGGTATTCTCAAACGTCATTGACTATGAGATAGAGGGTAATCTAACCCCTATAGTTATAAATGTTGTAAAATTTACAGCGTGACTTACTATAAATGCAATTGAAAAATTGCAATAGAACTAAGTATTTATCGCAAAAATGAAGGAGTTTAAATGAATATAAGAACTGATAGAAAAGCGTTGTTTGAAGATTTAGAAGTTCTGGAAAATAAAAAAGTATATAGGACGAACGAGTATGGGAAACAGGAGTGGTCACTTCTTATTGATGAAACTATAGGATTGAAATGCACAAAAGAAGCAATAGAAATGTTGAAAAATAGTGAATACATTCAAGAAAATTTTGAGATGGACATAACGAAATATGCAGATGACTATTACAGTGTTTATTTCGATAAAAAGCAATAAATAGTTTCTTTTAATGCAATTATGAAAGGATAAATATGGAAGAAGAATTAGGAAAGATTGAGTCAGTTAAATTTGGATATAACGAATATCTGTTTGGGTTATCATTGACACTTACAGGAGCGTCTTGGGGAACAAATACTGGGTATTATTATAATCCTAGTGCAACAGACGTATCGCCCGAAGAAAATAATAAATACCTAGAAGAGATGATTCACAACATTCAAAAACTTTTAAAAGATGCAAAAGTAGATTCCGTTGAAGGACTTAAAAACAAGCCTATTTTATGTAGATTCGAAAAGAATTCTATCAAGGATTTTAGAATTTTGACGGAGGTTCTTTAATTATGGTGTCAATAGCAGTAAACACAGATATTTTTACTATATTGGACATATATGGAGTAGTTGAAATTCCAGAACCGATGACCGTTTCGGATTTTCACAATTTGTTCTTGGATTTCATCGAAGAAAATGGTTGTTATTTTGGCGGTTCAATAGAATTAAGTGAGGATGTAAATAAATGAAAATAACTAAAACGCATACAGGTAAGATATATTCAGACGATGATCGGAAGTTGGAGTTTTTAACAGTTGGGGATTATGGGAAATCAAACAATATAAAGGCTGATTTTCTAGGATTTACCGATAAAATATTGGGTGTTGCAAATACAGAAGTAGACTTATCTGATAAGTGGGTTGCAACAATCAGCACCCAAAAAGGTTGCCCGATGAAATGCACGTTCTGTGATGTTCACAAATACGGATTTCATGGTAATGCAACCGTTGAAGATCTCGAATATCAAATAAAGACGATTATCGAAAGCGAAAAGATGAATCATACAAATCGTTTCAATGTTCATTATGCAAGAATGGGAGAGCCTTCATTTAATTTTGATGTTTTGAAATTTACATATCACAAACTCGATGATTTAGTAAGAAAGTGTGGACTTAAAGCAAAAACTATTCATCCTGTAATATCTACGATGATGCCAAAGAATAACAAGCATCTTATTCAATTTTTGAACGATTGGTGCGTGATAAAAAATTATGAAAGAAACGGTGAAGCTGGATTACAGTTTAGTATTAACTCCACAGATGATAATCAAAGGAATAAGCAATTTAACAACATGTCTCTTGATTTAAGAGCAATTTCTACAATCCTTGAAAATTTACCTCATCCAATCGGACGAAAATATACTTTAAATTTTGCAGTCACAAACGAAACAATCCTCGATGTAGATGTCCTCAACTCACTTTTCAGCAAAGATAAATTCATTGTCAAGTTAACTCCAATCCATCAAACAAAATCAGCAAATGAAAACAACTACAATGTCACAACTTCTTATGATGATTATGATGTTTACGAGCAATTTGAAAAGCCTTTAGTTGCTGCTGGATGGGATGTTATCGTGTTTATTCCTTCAAAAGAAGAAGATTCAGATAGAATTACATGCGGAAACTCACTATTAGCATTAAACCAATAAAATCTAAGTTTTATGACAAAATACGGTTTTGAAACGGCTTGGGAGAGCCATTCTTAAAGGAGAAATAATGGAAAATAAAGAATTAATATGGGTTACTAAAGAAGTAGCAGAAGAGTACAAGGCGTTAGATAGCGATATCGTGAAAGCAGATTTAGTTAATGAACTCATTAGAAGAAAAAAGATAAGCATCGATGGTGATTTAGAAAGCTTAGAAGATGACCTGATTAGATTTAAAGGATTCGCTTCGAATTACGCAAACAGATTTAAAAAGGCATATGAAGAACAAGGCGACAAAATAAATCAAATATGGGAAGACTGCCAAGAACCAATTGATAAAATACACTCAAAAACAAAACAGATGACAAATAGCATAGAGAAATTACACAAAGACGTAAAAAAGATTTCTGACGAACTCGATAATTTTAATACGTACAAAATAGAGAAGGTAATAGATTTAATTGATCAATATAATAGAATGACGGACGAAGATAAGCAAATTTTCAGCGTGATATTGAGTTCTGGCAAATTTTAAAGGAGAATAATGAACCGTTCGCTTTATAAAAGAAAGACAACATCTTTTTGTCATTATTGTGATCAAATATGGTGCAGAAAAAATAAAAAGTGCAAAGCATATAAAATTTATGCTAAAAATTTTAGGAAAAGAGAACTAAAAAGGAGGTATGAATAACATGGACATTAAAAAAGAAAAAGAAATAATGGAAGATATTATAAAAAAGATCGAAGCTGAAAAAGACGCTACCTTAAAGCACAGCGATGAACTTTCAACGATGGAAGAAAATGAAGAATTTATGGATGGAGAAATGATATATCAATCTGGCTTTGCATGGGGAAGATTCACTGGATTGAGATATGCTTTAAAGATATTAAAGGAGGGGAACTATGAATAAAAAAATATTGTTAATCATACCTATCGTGGTAATCGGCTTATTTTTACTTACAGGTTGCAACAACAGTGAAAATTCAGTCAACGCTGCTTCTAGTAGTAGATTCAGTATAAATGACGAAGCTATATCTATATCAACATTTGTCGATTCAAAAACAGGAGTAGAATATGCCATCGTAAGAGATAGAATACATAGCGATATTGAAATTATCGTATTGCAAAACGAAGATGGAACACCAAAAGTAAAATAAGAAGGAGAATAACTTATGTCCGAAAAACTAACATGCAAAAAGTGCGGGAGAGAAATTATTGGAGTTGACTGGGGGTATGGTTTTACATGGATCTGCTCAGACTGTGAACCAAAAGGAGTTTTATATTGTGAAAAGGGCTCAAAAGTTGCATTTGTACATCCTGATAGTGGATATTTAGGAGATCAAGAAAGTGTGAAAAAGCATTTAATTAAAAATGGCGAATATACCGTTGAATATTTAAGTATTGGGCGGTCATCCTCGACTGTTCAATTAAAAGAAGTTCCTGGAATTAAGTTCAATACAGGCCATTTTGAGAGAGTCTCTTAGATGATAACACAAGAACAATGTGATGAATTGACAAAATTAATAGATGATGAAGTGGAAGCCAGACGAAACTATGCAGAAAATAATATTATTGGAGACGATAGATATTTTGAAGGTGCGATTCGAGGATTATTTGATGGTCGTCAATTCATAACAAGGAATGTTATTCAAAAAGAAAGTAGATAAATGGTGAATTTTATGGTAACTAAAGAGAATGAAAGTGGATGTAATTTTTGTAATCCTGAGAATGATGGATATTCATATGATGAGTGTGTATGCGAAGACGGTGACGGTGGTTATGAAATCCTCATAGAGACTTCTGAATGGAGTGAATATGATGACTCATATATTGTTCAAGCCATCAAACATGTGAAGTTTTGCCCGTATTGTGGAAGAAAAATGGAAAACAAATGAAAAGATCATTTCATTGCAAAATATGGCTTGAGAATGGCTATATAGGTACGTTTCAGAAAGGAAATTAAAATATGATAAATTTTAAAGCGTGTAAACACTTAGATTTTGATCAAAGTAAGTATAGTGCAAAATTGGTTGGAATTAGCACCTTTATAGGATGGGAAAGAATAGATTCTTATGGAGAACTTCAGTTGTGCCAATTTTGTTCAAAAAGAGGACGATTGAATGATCCTGAAGCATGCATTGGAGAAAAAAATAAAATGTGTAGCGAATACGAACCAGAAGACTTTAATTTTGGAGAAATAACATATACTGAATAAAAGCAACGATTTATTATAAAAAGGAGAAAACATGAAATATGAGTGCATCAAAACTTTTACTACAACTTGTTATAATGTTTACTTAGAAAAGTATTTTGGCATAGTAGATGTTATAGCTGGGTCAGTATGGGAATTGGTTGGAAAAACCAACGATGGAATACATATTACAAGTGTGATAGGCTCTGATTTTAACGTTAGAGTACATCCTCAGTTATTTAATATGTTATTTAAACCATATAAAAAATAAGGAGAAACCATGAAAGAAAAAACACCTTTGGAATATTTTGTAGAGCTAAAAATGAAGCTAAACGTAACTACTCAATCGAATTTAAAAGAACTTTATGAGAACTACTTATCTTTGTTAAACAAATACGTTAAAACTGGTCAAGTAGAAGGAGCTAAAAAATTAGTTTTCCATTTAGAAACAGTCGAGAAAGAAAAAAATCTTGTTGAGATGGGAATAGATACGTTCGTCTATAAAGATGACATAGACGAATATATAGACGTTGTTGAAAAAAATGTTGTTAAAATAATCGAACTCCGTAATTATGAGAGAGAAATACCTGATGAAATCGTAGGCGTGATTGAAAAAACAAAAGATTTGTTTGATGAAATGTACGTAGTATTTACAGATTATACAGGGAAAGCTGAAAAACAAGTAGAAGAAAAAAGGAGAGAAAAAGATCCTATTTTATTTGGTTCTTTTCAAGACAAAGAAAAAAAGATTTTAAGCGATAGGTTTTATTTTTTAGGTGATTGGGTTGATGAATACTGTGATTTAACATTGCTAAAAATGGTTGAAAGAATGAAAAGTTCTAAAAAAATAAACATTGCCCATAACATAAAAACACCTGAAGACATAGCCGAAATTAAAATTCAAATAAATAACTTAGATAAAAAAGAAGATAAGTTCGTTGTTAAAGAAAAAAAGAAACCTTTCTTTGACAAAATTAGAACGTTTTTGAAAAACAATAAAAAATGAAAAGAAATGTAGATTTAACAGAAGATAGAGACTTTAGAAGTGATAAATGGGATATGATAATTCCAGACATGTTTTTTGAATCAACGAAACAAACAGGAATGATAATGACAGGTAAAGCTGATGAGAGAGCATCTAAAAAATTATTTAACCATTTAGAAGAAGGAAAAATCTGTGAAATGTGTGGGAGAGAAATAAGATGGTTTGCTTCGGAAGAAATGACCCTTTGTAGCGATTGTCTTGCCTCTCTTGAAGTAGAATTTTTAAACAAAAATTGGATTTTTAAATAGATAAAAGTAATATTTTAAGATAAAAAGGAGAAAAATGCTAAAAGTTGTAATTGCAGGAGGTCGTGATTTTGATGATTTCGAATTGATGGAAGAAAAACTCGATTCATTGCTTCAAAATTATGATCATAGAGATATCGAAATCGTTTGTGGATGTTCTCGAAGCATAGATAAATTAGGAGAAAAATATGCTTTGAAAAATAACATGGAAACATCTCATTTTGTTTCGAATAAAGAGTTTGGGAAACGTTCTGTTTATTTAAAAAACGAAGAAATTGCAAAATATTCTGATTGTTTAGTTGCTTTTTGGGACGGTAAATCAAAAGGAACAGAGATGATGGTAAATTTAGCAAAAAGAAACGACTTAAAAATAAGAATTATCGAATATTAAGGAGAAAATATGAGTGAATATGGAACGTGTGAAGAATGCAATGTTGATTTAGAGGCTTATTGTTTTACTGAAAAACAGTATGACTCCTATAACCTCCCTACTGGATATATAAAGAGTGCGGTAAGCCATTTATATTGTCCTCGTTGCGGTAAAGAATTTTGTGTCGATGATACGTTTGATGGAGATTGGTATAAAGGCTAAAAAGGGAGAAAATATGAGTAAAAAAGGCTATGCTTTAATGGAATATGGTGGTAACTATGAAGATTCGTGGGAAAATATTGTAAAAATATACTTTTCTGAAGAAAAAGCTGAAAAAATCAAGAAAATAATGGAAGAACAATTAGCTAAAAAAGAAGAAAAATATGACAAATGCGTTGATTGCATGAGTGAGTACGAACCATATTTGATCGAAAATCTCGGAGAGTTCAAAGTTTTTAAAGAAAAAATATCTAAGATATGTGATAGAGCTAATTTTGTTTGGCGAGAAGATAAAGAATATAAAGCCCAATGCAAGAATAAATTTGATATTTTGAGTATGGATATGTTTGAGCCTTGTGGTTATCGTATTGCGGAAGTAAAAGTTGATATAGGGGAGGCATAATAGTATGAGTTTAAAATTTATGCAGTTAGTTAATTTAAATAATATATCAGGAGATCATAAATTAAGTGGCATAGATTATTTTAAAACTCCAAAAAGTGGCTATGAAAAAGAGATGATACTCACATGTGTCTCATCCTTGATAATGAAGAATATATTATCAAAGGAAAATATTTTAGTTTTAGAATGTTAGAAAATGGAACTGTAAAAAATAAAATCAATTGTGTTGATGTTGTTTGCACGGTTGAAAAGAGAAAAGATTGTTATAATACAAATGAGCAAGACGTATTCGTTGTTAAGCGTAAAGATAATGGTGAAATAATATTAGAAGTTGGTTCTTATTTCGCTGAGGGATATGATTGGACTTTATATTCTGACTATTATCCTGAAAATATAAAAAATAAATAAAACGAGGATTTCATTTTGTTCCACAAATTACAAAAATTTGTCTTGCAACTGTCAACATTTTGTGGTATAATACAATTAAATAAAAGGGAGGTAGCAATGATCGATTACAATGAAATAGACGAGGGCTGTATTCCAATGGTGAAATTGTTTAATCGGATCGGATTGACAACTGAATTTTGTTGCCAAGGACACAAAGAGAACGACGGATTCTATGTTATTTTTGATAAAACAGTGAAAGACCAGGATATAGTAAATTTCCTCAATAGTATTAAGAATCAATCTTACATTGTTGGAAGTTTATACAAATGGGCAAGAAGAATCGGAGACGAGATATGGTTTAATTGGAAATACGAGGTAAAATATTTTGATTATCTTAAAAATAAGTCCCTTGCCGATGTTGATTACGCTAATCTTGTCAAAAATTTTGGATGAAAGAAAGGATTTATGTCATGATTAAACCAAGTGAAATATTAGAATTTAACAGAATTTTGCAAGACAAATGTGATGATTGTGAAGATTGTAGTGAATGCCCATTAGGAAGGACTTATCCGCAACACGGATGCCTAAAAGATAATTTAGTTGACAAAAGAGAAGCAAAGAGACTTATTAATTTTGTATACGGAAACAGCATTAAAAATAAGGAGGACTAATAATGAGAAAAAGAGATTTGACTGAAGATAATTACAATCTGGCAATTGCAATTAAACAAGGCTCTCAAGAGACTTTAAATTGGAGATTCCAAGAATTCTGGAAAGAACGATGCGGGAATGATTCTTACTTATCGGACATGGAAACATATAATGTACTCCAATATTCCATCTCTGAGATGTTTGTACCGCATGAAATGGCTGCAATATTCAACGAGATGGGGAGATTTTTCTATTGGAGCAAAGAAGACATCTCATTAGAAAAAATGAATGAGTTGTTTTTACGAGCGATACATGGTATTAAAATGATGTTTGATGAATAATATTAGCACTATAATTATAACCATTCTAATTTACTCAGCAATCACTACTTTAATTTTTATTGCTTCTAAAGAAAATGATGATGTTGCAGTATTATTGGCAATCGGAGTTCTTGCAATAGTCTTGATTCCTGGGTTTGCGTTAATCCGAAAGCTGATTTCTCTCAAAAAGTTTGGCGGAAAAAGATCAATCATATTAGACAATGATGAAAATAAATATTATTGGTGCAAATTATCAGATACGAACGACCTTTCAGACTGGTTTAATCGATATAAGTTAAAAACCCGATATGCAACTAAAGACGAGTGGAGCAAATATGAAAGAATCAGCCAAGAAAAGATAGAAAAATCTAAAATAAATTGCGATTACTGTGCAGACGAGTGTAGTAATTGGTATGAAAACAGTCACAAATGCAAAACTGATAGTTATGAGTTCTTTAAACCGAAAACAAAGCATTAAAATGAATATTTTAAAGGAGAATAATGAAAAATAGTCTATACACAAGAGATTGGGAGAGTCTCACTGAAAAATTTCGTCATCCTAATGATGTAACAGTGGAATTAGGAATAGCTGCTTTTGAAAATATTTATTATGAAGGAGATATTGTAGTTGGAGAATTTGGCTACATAAATACTGGAATCGGAATCGTTCGTTTTGGAGAGTGGGAACAAGACGGAAGTGGTGGAGAATATGGTTCTAGCCAATGTTTTGGGTTCTACGTTGAGAGAATGAGAATATTTGTTCCAGAATGGGAAGACCCAGAAGATATATGGGAAGAAAGCTGGTATAAAACAGTATCAATTCTTGATTTTGAATTTAAAATAATCGGGAATATACACGAAAATCCTAAAATAATTGATGAATACAATGAATGAAGGGAGAGACTATGGAGGGTATCCAAGATTGGAATAATTATATTGCAAAAAGAATAAATGAGATTTCTTATTTGTACCCAGCATGTGAAGAAGATGCCTTCATTATATATGAAGAATGGGCGAAAGGGATTTTATCTGAGTGCAGACCATCGGAGGAGATGCTTCGTGCTTATGCTAAATATACAGCAGATCCAATACAATTTAAAATATGGGCTAAAATGATTTTAAAAAATAGATGAAAGGAGTATTTTATGGATAAGATAGGATGTGCCTTTTGTAGCGATGATTATGACAATTATGACTGGAGTAATTGTATTTATAAAGATGTTATTGATGAAACGTTTACTCTTGTATTAGAATCAAACGAATGGGATGACCGGAATGACTCTTACTCTATGGTTGGTTTGCGAGATATCAAATATTGCCCAAAATGCGGAAGAAAATTGGCATGAAATGAACGATTTA
>Ga0172377_10006451_pt1 | contig 12080 bp, 13 predicted proteins | sample Pumphouse3metaG_FD_119749 | JGI IMG/M metagenome (GOLD analysis project Ga0172377, IMG submission 119749) | Leachate microbial communities from a municipal landfill in Southern Ontario, Canada - Pumphouse #3 metaG | ecosystem: Engineered > Solid waste > Landfill > Unclassified | place: Canada... | reverse complement strand
TGGCCTCATACTCCGGCAGTTTCAGCTCATCAGAAGCAACCGAGTAGATACCCAAAAAACAATCGCTGGAAGGGAGATAAAAAGGGAAGATACCTTTAGGTGCTTCCGGTGCTTCAGTCTTTACCTCTTTGAAATCTTCAAGTTCCCCTGCTTGTTCTAAATGATGTGCAAAATTCCCTGCAACTCCCAGTCCGATCATTTTTTCTAAATCCATGGCAACTCTTTTTTTGCGTGCATTATAACATCTTGTCACTGGCAGAGTGCACAAAGAATACACATAAGCATTTTATACTAAAACATACAAATAAAAAAAGGATATATCATGGCAGCAGATGATCATAAGAAAAAAGATAATAAGAATATTATTTTTGTATCTGTATTTATCGGTGCAATGTTGATCTGGATGCTTGGTACTGTGATCTATGTGACTAACGACGTGGCAAACTGCTCCAGCGCAAAAAAGTTGGATAATGCTTGTTAACGTTAAAATATAAAATATTGAATCTACTCCAAATAGGCAATCTTCACTATTTTTTTAAATCATCCGCTTACTTTTTCCCTTTAATAATTTATTTTCTCTAATTTACTTTTCCTTTTTTTCCAATCAGGCATATGTAAACTCAAATAGTTATAAAACCTTTTATCATGGTTATGATGAACCAAGTGAGCTAATTCATGAAACACTACATATTCAATAGCAACTTTCGGCTTTTTTATAAGCTCTAAATTGAGATTGATATAAGACTTCTTTGGGTTACAAGAGCCCCATCGGGTTTTCATCTGCCTAATGCGCATATTGTTGATTTCAACTTTTACGATTGAAGCATACTTTTGAGTTACCTGTTTGAAATGCTCTTTTGCTTTTATTTTGTACCACTCTTCAATAAGTTTGGCTTTTTTACTGTAATCATTTTTATTTTTAACATAAAGCTCAAAGTAGCCTCTGTTTAGTTTGGCTTTTTCTTCATGTGATTCTATGATCTTTAACCGATAATTTTTTCCAAGATAGACAAAGTTTTCACCACTTACAAGTTCTCTATTGGATGGTTTATTTTTTGCAAACAGTTCTAACTGTTTCTTTATCCAGGATGATCTTTTTTTAAGCACATGATCTATCTCTTTATCAGTCATATCAAGAGGAACTGTTAGCAGTATCTCTCCTGTCGGTTTGACTTTCAGGTTTACGTGCTTTACATCCTTGTGAATGATCGCTACATTATTTTTTTGCATAATTGTTAATGCCAAGTGATCTTATTTGGGAGATTATCGTATCTAAGTCATCAAACTTTATAGCATGCTTGCTTTCAAGCTCCCAAAGCATATCGTCTATCTTTTGATCTATACTATTCTTAACATCATTGTTATTTTCCCAGTCGGGTTTTTTGGAGGCTTCTTTAAAGATAGAATCAATTTTTAATACGGTTTGAATAATTGGATCTACAGCATTGTTTCCATATGCTACTCTCAAGTCAGCAACCAATTGACTGTTATTGATGTTATTTGAAGCCGATTCAAACATTGGCTTAAGGTTATCATATAATGATCTGGCTGCTACATTATGTTTAATTTGCTCCGGGTATTCGTCCATATCTTCATTGTTTTTTTGCATCAGTATTGCCCGGATATCTTTAGCATGTTTTAGCTTTTCTTCATCACTAAGTCTACCTTCTTTATACTCATCAAGTATCTCTTGAATTCTTTTTGAGAGTTTGTCGTAGTAAGCTGGGTTTTGTTCTCTCTTTTCTGTGATAACTTTTGTTGTAGCACTGATGATGGTATCTGCTCGTGCGTTATCTCCCACCACACGCTCTAGCTCTTTGTCAAAATCTTCATCAAAGATATTTACAAGTTTTGTTAGCTGATTTACCTCTTCGGCACTGATGAATGTATCCAAAAGCTTTTGCATCTGTTTTTCATATTTTCCAAAGTCTACTTCTTCATGGTATCTGATCTTAACGCTTTTGCGAAGTTCGCTATAGAACTTCATAGCTTTTTTATAATTTTCTATTTCCTCTTTGCTAAATACTTCAGTAATTTTATCGCTGGAAAGAGCAAGCTTCAGAGCTCTGGCGTAAGCGGAGAGCAGTTCGTAGAAAGATTTTCTTTTCTCTTCATCACCTAAAAATACTTCAAAGCTCTCTTGATCATTTTTATTTCCAACAGGTGCAAAGAGTTCCTGAAGATGGGAATAGTAGGTCTTAACCCTTGCAACCTCTTCTTTTATATCTATCACTGCACCGACCAGATCTTCTTCTTCAAATCCATCAAGAGAGCTGTAAGAAGTCAGGGCTTGATCCAGGTTGCCAAGTAGTCCTCTGTAATCTACGATAAACCCGAAATCTTTTCCATCATAGAGACGGTTTACCCTTGCTATGGCTTGCAGGAGGTTATGTTCCTTGAGTTCTTTGTCTATGTAAAGTATTGCGGCTCGTGGCGCATCAAAACCGGTTAGAAGTTTATCTACAACTATGAGCAGCTCTATCTCATCACCTTCGATAAACTCATCTTTGATCTTATCTAAGTATCGCTCTTCATCGCCATACTTTTTCATGAGCTTATTCCAGGCCTCTATCACAAACTGCTTATTGCTCTCGTCTACTTCGTCATACCCCTCTCTTGTATCTGGTGCCGAGATCACAAATGAGGTTTTGATATTTCCAAACTCTTCAAAGATGGTATGGTATTTGATGGCTTCATATTTACTGGCAGTAGCAAGCATTGCTTTAAATCCGGTGCCTTGAACATTTTTGATGAAGTGTTCGTTAATATCAAGGGCGATCATTTCAAGTCTTCTCTCACTTGAAGCTATACGTTGAAATCTTGCCCATTTTCGTTTCAGGTCAGCTTTTTGTTCATCATTTAGATCACGAGATATCATCTCAAAACGTCTGTCAAGGCCGCTTTGATCGTTGATCCACTGATCAACCAATCTTCCCTCATAAAGTAGCGGCAAGACCGCTTTATCCCGCACTGCCTGATCAATGGTATACTTGTGTATGAGCCCACCAAATTTATCTATAGAGCTTTTTTCTCTTTTAAGCAGTGGCGTACCTGTAAAGCCAAGATAGCATCCGTTTTCAAAGACTTTTTTCATAGACTTGTGAAGGTCTCCGCCTTGTGTTCTATGCGATTCATCTACAAGCACGAATATATTCGGATCATTCAGTACCATTTTCTCTTTCTCTACGGTTTCAAATTTATGAATGAGTGTGGTGATGACACTCATGCCAGACTGTAGTTTTTCGATCAGATCATGTCCGCTGTTTGCCCGACCTGCTCTGATCTCACTGTTCGCAAAAGTAGTGTGTATCTGTCTGTCCAGATCTTTTCTATCCGTTACTACGATGATCTTTGACCCGGGAATATCTCTTTTGATCACTTTTGTGAGCATGGCCATAGTAAGCGACTTTCCGCTTCCCTGGGTATGCCAGACCAGACCACCGCCGCGACGACCTGTATTGTCAAAAGTATTGATCTTCTTAACTATCTTTTTTATTGCAAAGAACTGTTGATAGCGTGCTATCTTTTTTACTTTATTGTCAAAGATGACATAAGAGTGCAATATCTCAGTCACCCGTTTTTTCATAAATAGTGAATAGATCGTCTTGTCAAGACTGCTCACAGTTCTATCTTTTATAAGACTGTCTGGCTCATTTTCAAACGCTTCCTCTTCCCATACGGCATAGAACTTTTTAGGCGTTCCTGTGGTCGCGTATTTTGGGCTATGGTTGCTTCCTGCTACAGTAAACTGGATGTATTTAAAGAGATGTGGTATCTCGTCTTTTCCCTGATTCCGTATCATTTGCGAGATGCCCTGCTCTGCATCTATGCTTGATTTTTTTAGCTCGATCACGGCAAAGGGTATACCGTTGATAAAGAGGACAAGGTCAGGCCGTCTTGTCTTTTCGGCCTCTGTTGTTGTTTGGCGGTTGACTGTGTATTCTTCTGTGAAATGGTAAACATTGTTTTCGGGGGTTTTGAAGTCTATGTATTGCAGCGAAAAGCTTTTTTTCACTCCGTCAATGAGTTCTTCATCATAGCTGGTGCCCAGCATGAGCTTATCGCTTATCTTTTGATTGGCGATCATCAGCCCTTCATTAAGTGGCACATTGAGTTCTTCTATGGCTTTGGCGATGTTCTTAGGGGAAAACTTATACTGTACGCCCTTGTATTCAAAACCATTGATCTTTTGGAGTTGCTCAAGGAGAATGTCTTTGAGGATCACTTCACCAAGCTTACCACCTCTCAGTCTTGCATTTTCCTCCTGGCCTATAAAGATGTAGCCCATCTTTTTCAAGAGTTCTATGGTGTTGCTTTGGATTGTTGTTTCATTTGAGATATTCGGATTCATTCTTGCTCTCCTAAGCTACTTAAACTTTCAAGATATACTTTTTTTCTTTTTTCAAATATTTGATTGACTACAGCTGCGGCTTTCTCTTGATTCTTTTTACTCTTCGTCTTCTTCTTTTTTTGTCCTCTTATACGCTCAAGTGGAGTAAGGCTTCTCTCTTCAACCTCTTCGCTATTATTGACCTGAGGATGGATTCCCCCGCCTTTCCATTCTTCAGAATATAACCACTCTTCGTAATAATATAACCAAAGATAAATCCATTGCACAATTGTGCCACATAAAGGAATTTTATTAGTCCACTCTTTATATGTGGGATAATAAAGACAAAGTTTAACTTTTTTTTGATCATAAAGATGCGGTATTATTTTTTGTTGTGATATCCCCCAAACATCTTTATCTAAAATATAGATATCTGGTGAATAATTGTCGCTATGAAACACTATAAGGACTCTGTAAGTGCTGCTTAATACAGTAGGCTGAACCTCAAATTCCCAATAAAAATATTTCCCTTTAAATTCACCCTTTCCATATTTTGATAATGGGCAATACTGCAAACTTGTGTATTGTTGCAATAACGACAAAGCTTGATACTTCGATACACCCTTCGCAATCATTTATTCTCCATAAAATGTATTTTTTTTCATGGGCGTTGCTGCTGCACCTGAAGAAGATAATCCCAATCCAAGTACGCCTGCTTCTCTACGTTGAGAAACTAGAGAATTCATATCTTCATATACACTTGATACCTGTTTTTCGCCAAAACTACGACCAAGAGTGTCAAACATCTTATGGGTTCCAGATAATGCATACAGAGAGTTAAAGAAAGCCAATGCATCTTCATGCCATGCATCAAAAGCACTTTTCTTTGCAGCAACTTCATTCCATCGTTCTGCAAAGTTTTCGCTAGTTTCCTTTGGATTCAAAATTCTATACTCTCCCAAAGAAGTATCTATAAATAATGGCATTTTTTCAACTATATCAACTAATAAGTCTAATTCATTATCATATGTATTATGTCTCAAGCAGTATGCGTATGCCTGTGTTGCCAATGTAGTAATAATAATTGAAATAGGCTTATGGTCTTTCTCCTGAAACATTACATCTCTATGACGTTTCAAAATTTGAATATATCTTTTCAACAAAGGCTTTGATTCTTCATTCTCTGGAAAATCAGATACATGGTGTGCTTCAACTGTTAATGTTAAACCATCTCTTGTAACATAAGATCTAAAGGATGGAAATACTGCGGCATTACTATCAAACCACTCAGCGTAATCTTTAGGGTTTGATGGTTTCCAGTCCTGTAGCTTTCTATCTGGCACTAATTCACTATTATCAGCATGAAAATGTTTGTTTATTGATGGCGTAATATCTAAATGAAACTCATCGGCATAAGTAATTCGCCATCCTCTTTTTAATCGCCCTTGATCAGGCGATGCATCCATCATTCTTTTATAATCAGGGTTTTCTCTTAACCGCTGACCAATTAAACGGTTTAGCTCTGATGGCTCTATATCATATTGTGATACATTTGGAGAATAAAACACCAAATCTACATCAAACTCTTCCTGCCCGATAGGTTTTACAGTTGTAGCTAACTTTAATGACCCTTGAGGATAAATCTCCCCATCATTCAAGCAAACTCTTCCGCTAGTTAGACAGTATGTTCCTTCCGCTAGCCATTTCCCAACAGTATCATATCTTTCTTTTGCTTTTTTGTATTGTGTTTTTGTAATATCCAATTTCTCACCAATACGGTCCAATATTGTAAAAAGTTCATGTTTCGCTTCAGTTATCATTTTGTCTCCTTGTTAGTAAAAAAATCCATAATTTCCTTGCTTCGATAGGTATATTCCTTGTCTGCTTTTGAAATAAAATCATCAATCATTGACACATCATCCATTGGAACTTGGTACCCTTCCTTTGTGTTAATCCTTAAGTATTTTCCGAGATTCAAGAAATCAGTATTATGATGACTTACCATTGATTGTAGATTTAAAGTTATATCTATTACTTTGGTACCCCAACCGATAAGACCCCAAAACCTTTTCTTAAGAAAGTGATTATTTCTTTTAATTTCAAAGTAGCTTTTACTCTCTATTGTGCCGATAGAAAGTAGTTCAACTTCATCATGATTTTTCTTAAATCGATTTTTTGCTTCTGCAACAGCACATATGCTAGGATTATTACACCACAAACCACCATCAGCCAACAAATATTTTCCATCCAATAAATACGGATTGAAATAAACGGGTGCAGAAGTTGAAGCCAAAACCGCATCACAAAGCTTAACGCCTCTATCTCGAGTAAATTCTGGATCATAAGGTGATTTAAAAACATGCGGGGTTGCATTTGCTATATCAGTTGCAAACAGCATTAAATTTGCATTTGTATCACTCATTGTTGCATCACCGAAGATATTTTCAAGCTGCTCTTTTAAAATTTTCTGTGAATATTTCCTAGTGAAGATCCCCTTGTTTAAACAAGGTATAAAAGGGATAGATATACCCAAATATTTTTTTATTGGACAAAATTTAGAAGAAAATATATTATGGCCTTCTTGTTTATATAACTCTATTACTTCATTAATATCCTTATCCATTGCTAATGCAGCAGCCAAGATGGCACCCGTACTTGTCCCTGTAATCAGATCAAAGTAATCACTTAACCTTATCCCTGTATCTTCTTGAATACGCTTTAATATATGTGCTGTATATACACCTCTGATTCCACCACCATCTAAGGATAATATTCTAAAATTTTTACTCACACCTTCACCCTCACTTCCCCAGTTAATAGTTTTTGCATCAATCCTTTCTTTTGTAGTTTGAGCTCTTCGAGTTCGTTTTTAAGAAGGTGTATCTCATCATCTGCAAGGCTTAAAACTTCTGCAATTTTTTGTTGTTCTTTAAAAGAAGGCTTATTGATTGTAAATTTTTCAATCGTACTTTTTTGAATATTCGGCAATCCTGAACCAACTCTAAGTTTCATAATATTATGTTGATTGTATTTCAAAAATTGATACAAAAATATCTTGTCAAGTTGTAAATTTAACAATGTATAACAATGTCCTCCACTCCAAAATTTATTTTGAAGAAAGTTCACATATCCACAAGAATTTCCACCCTCACTAATTGTGATTGTATTGGCTTCAGTATTCCAATCATCAGTAAAGCCAGAAGGTTCAATACCTCCATTAATTACAGGAAATTCGCCATCATTCTCTAAAGTATCTTTGTTGAGTTGTTCACCTTTTTTGATATCGCAAATCTCTCCTAATCTCACTTCTTCCCACTCATCACTAAACCCATCAAAACGAACTTCACCGCTTAAAAGCTTTTGCATAAGGGCTTTTTTTTGTAGCTCTTTTGCTTCTAAAAGCTCGGTTTGTTTGGTGATGGCTTCGTCCCAAGTTGTCAAAATCTCGGCTATTTTTTCTTGTTCTTTTAAGGGTGGGAGGGGGATTTGTAAAGCTTTTACAATGTCTAAATTTAAATTATCTTGATTACTACCATGAGATAAATCTCTGATTTTTTCATAAGATTTATCTAAATAATTAAAAATAAAATTTGTTGAATAATTTTTGTTTGGTTTGATTGAAGCAAAAGCCTGATTTATAGTGCTTTCGATTCTTAATAGTGCAACTTTTCCTCTAGTTTTGCCTTGTCCATACATTGCTAACAAAATTGTATTAATAGGCAATATCTTCATTTTTAATTCTGCAACTGCTTGATTTGTAATTTTTTCATTAGTTGAGACAATATAAGTTTCATTTACTTCCGTAGTAGTTGCCCAATTTATAGTTCCATTATCCCAAAATTGTTTATTGCTTCTAAGTGGAGTTTTACCAGTTTCAACAGTTGTAAGCTTTCCTAACTTCACAATCTCCCAATCCTCTGGAATAATCCCCACTTTTGTTTGCTTGTAGCCTTGTTTGATTTGATTCATGACTTTTTCTCCACCTTTTGCACAAGCTTGTCAAAGTCCGATACATAGAGCTTATCTTGTTCGGTTTTGTATTTCTCATATTCACCTATGGCTAGTTGCTCGGCAAATTTAGCGGTGATCTTGCCTTTGTCTTGGAGTATCTCCCTATCGTTCATCGTTAAAAAGCCGTGAAGCTTCTCTATCCAATCTTTTTGGGTCATGATCTTTTTGCTTTTTGCTTGAAACTCTGCGAAGTTTAAGTACATCTCTACGATGCGATTGTACATATCTAGCTCATCGGCACTAAGATAATTTTTAGCAACGGTGACATCACTTTTGCGAATGGCTCCATTTGGAGAGTTTTTCCAGCTAGTAAGCCCCATATTTGGCTCGGTGCTTTTTGCTCTTTGGTTGATGATCTCGGCAGCTGTTAGCCCAGTGATGGCATAGTGGAGTTTGTTCTGTACTGTGGCATAAAACTCTTTGGTTATCTCGCTGTTTGCATCATAGTCGCTACTGCACTGTGCATAAATGTCGGTGATCTTTTGATAAAATCTTCGCTCGCTTGCTCGTATGTCTCTGATTCGCTCTAACTGCTCATCAAAGTAGTCTTTGCCAAAGGGTTGATCTGGGTTTTTGAGCCTCTCATCATCCATGGCAAACCCTTTGATGATATACTCTTTGAGCACCTTTGTAGCCCAGATCCTAAAATGTGTCGCACTGGCACTATTGACACGGTAGCCTATGGAGATGATGGCATCAAGGTTGTAGTGCTTTGTTTTATAGTTTTTGCCATCTGTGGCAGTTGTCAAGAAATCCTTGACAACTGAACTTTCATCCAATTCGCCTGACTCAAATATATTTTTGATATGTAAACTCACATTCTGCTTTGTGGTATCAAATAGCTCTGCAATGCGTTGTTGCGATAGCCAAATGGTCTCATTTTCTACTAAGATCTCTACTTTTATCTCTTGATTTGGTGTTTTGTATAAAATGATTTCGCTCATCTCATAGCCCTAACTCTTTGAGATACCCGCTCATTTTAGATCTTATCTCCAACAACTCATTTTCTATTTTTGCGATATTTGTTTTGGTAGCCTCTATGTCGATGATCTCCTCTTCTTCAAAAGTATCTACATATCTTGGAATGTTTAGATTGTAGTCGTTCTCCTGTATCTCTTCAAGTGTCGCTATGTGCGAGTACTTTTCTATCTCTTTTCTATTTTTATAAGTATCAAATATCTTTGCTATATGCTCATCTGTTAAGCTGTTTTGGTTTTTTGCTTTGTCGAATTCCCTGCTTGCATCTATAAAAAGAATGTCACGATCTGTTCTGTTCTTTTTAAAGACGAGTATGGTCGCAGGTATCCCCGTACCAAAGAAGAGGTTTGCGGGAAGCCCTATGACTGCGTCTAGCAAATTATCTTCTATGAGTTTCGTTCTGATCTTTCCTTCACTCGCTCCTCTAAAGAGTACACCATGCGGAAGTACAACGCCCATGCGTCCTTTTTCATTGAGACTTTTGATCATGTGAATGACAAAGGCATAATCCCCTTTGCTTTTTGGAGGTACGCCATAATCGCTAAATCTTCTGTAGGGGTCATTTTCCGCAAAGTCTGCTCCCCATTTGTCAAGACTGAACGGTGGATTGGCAACGACCACATCAAACTTCATGAGCTTGTCATCCTCTACATGTAGAGGGTTTCTTATCGTATCTCCCCACTCTATCTTGGCATCGTTGATCTCATGCAGATACATATTCATACGGCAAAGCGCATGCGTTTGTCCGTTTCTCTCCTGTCCATAGATGGCAAAGTTTGGAGAGCCAACTTCTTTACTCGCTTTGATGAGGAGCGATCCTGATCCACAAGTCGGGTCATAGATACGATCCCCCTCTTTTGGCTCTACCAGTTTTGCAAGAAGCGTTGATACTTCACTTGGCGTGAAAAATTCTCCACCTTTCTTCCCCGCATCACTCGCGAAGTGTGCGATAAGATACTCATAGCTATCCCCGATGATATCCTGTCCAGTGAGTTTACTAGGACTTAAGTCTAGTCTTGAGTCGCTAAAATCTTCAAGCAGGTGTTTAAGTATGGAGTTTCTTTCTTTGGTGTCACCCAGCATTTTTTTATCATTAAAGTCTACATTTCTAAAGATGCCTTCCAGTTTTTCAGCATTGTCTTCTTCTATGCGTTCAAGAGCCTTATTGATCACTTCACCAAGATTTGCTGCTTCTTTATGTTTAAGGAGATATTCGAAGGTACAACTCTCATCCAGTACGAACTTCTCTCTTTGAAGGGCTCTTTTGACCCTCTCTTGATCACCGTCATATTTTGCATTGAGCGTTTCGAGCTTCTCTTTGTAAAAGTCAGACAAATATTTGACGAACAGCATACTAAGTACATAGTCCTTATACTGTGAACTATCCATTGTGCCCCTAAAGGTATCACATGCTTTCCACACTACATTATTAATAATTTCTTTTGTTGTTTTCATTGATTGACTCCCCTCTGTAATATTGTATCAAGTATTTCATTTTTAAATTGAGTTTTCATATTTTTAAGTTCCTCCAGTAATTCTAATTCTTTGTTAACCAAATCCAAAACAGAAACAATTTTATCTTGAGTTTCTATAGATGGAATAGTGACTTTAAGATCAGCCAATTCACTAGTTTTCAACATAGGAATCGTTGTTCCTTGTAACTCTTTTTTTAATTGTCTCTGTGCACTATTTGAATTTATAAAATATGTAAGATATTTACTATTCATATCTTTTTTGGGTTTAACTATAGCCATCAATGCCGGTACTATTAAACCTGCACTATACTGATCTATATAGACTGCAAGATTTGGTTCCCTAAGCCTTACCAAAACATCTCCTTCTTCTGCTATATAATTAGCACTTAGCTCTTCACTGGCAATAAACTCATCAAGTTCATTTAATAATAGAAAGCCACTAGATGAAAAAGCTTTTAGCGTAATAACTTGATATCTATAGAATACATCATCATGGATATCACCTTTTTTTCTAATCAGTGGCAATCCAACTCTAATATTTGCTAGTTCATTTAACTTCATAACCCATTCTCAGTATTATATTATTTGAAAATAATACAAAAATAATATCATAAAGTCAAGAATATTATGTTTTATTTCAAAAATAATACAAAATTATTTTATAATTTATTAAACTTTTGTAAGTTAATATTGACTCATACAACTTTTTCAAAAGGAAATATCATGAGAAACGAAAGATATTGATCCTTTAGGGATAGCGTAAGCGAAGCTTCATTTAGAAATAAAGAACTTGATCATATACAGTCATTAATGATAGAGTTAAAAATTGGACCTTATCATGCCCTACAAGTCTCCTCTTCTCAGGAAGAAAAGTTATTAGCAGATCAAGTAATAGAATTAAAGCAAGAAATTAAAAAGAAAGATACTGCACTAAAAAAGTTAAAGATAAAAACAGAAAACATGTGAAAAAAATTGAGAGTCTTGTCAACGAAAATGATGAATTAAGAACAGCAATTTATGAGATGGAATTGCGTAAAAATATGGAATTTAAAACAAGTCCTATTAACAATAAAATTTAGAGATTTTTTTGAGAAAATAATTATAGTATTTGATAGTACAATTAAAGCCCACTAACAAGGGCTTTAATGTGATATTATTTACCAGCTGCAACCGCGTCTTTCAATGTTTTACCTATTTTGAATTTAGGTGCAGTGTGTGCAGGTTTTTTATATGTTTTGTTTGTACCAGGTACTGTACCTGATTTTTCAGCTACCTCTACTGTCGAG
>Ga0172377_10006445_pt1 | contig 12085 bp, 9 predicted proteins | sample Pumphouse3metaG_FD_119749 | JGI IMG/M metagenome (GOLD analysis project Ga0172377, IMG submission 119749) | Leachate microbial communities from a municipal landfill in Southern Ontario, Canada - Pumphouse #3 metaG | ecosystem: Engineered > Solid waste > Landfill > Unclassified | place: Canada... | reverse complement strand
TAGAGGAAGATTTACTATCTATAAACTCCACTAAGAATCAAGGGGCCGACATACAAACTATTCGTCGTCAATACTTGGAAATGAAGAAAGCTATTCTTCCTTTAAAAGACCAATATGCTAGACTTTTTAGAGCAAATCACAACTTAATATCTGTTCAAAATAAGGCATTTTTTAATGATGTAAATGACCATTTACAATTTGTTCTGCAAAACATTGAGTTATGCAGGGAGACATTAGCTTCATTAGTAGACTTATACATCTCTAATAATGATTTAAAAATGAATGATGTTATGAAGCGTCTCACAGTGGTTTCTACTATTTTTATTCCTTTGACCTTTTTAGTTGGTGTTTGGGGCATGAATTTTTCATCTATGCCTGAATTAGGTTGGGAATACGGATACCTTATTGCTTGGTTAATTTTAATTATTATTGGTGTTCTTATCTTTTTATACTTCAAAAAGAAAAAATGGTACTAACTTAATAGGAAATTATTATATCTTCTTTTTAAATATTATATAAAAACACAAGGCATATGAAAACTATCAAAGAATTATACCGCATAGGAACAGGTCCATCAAGTAGCCATACCATGGGACCTCGTAAAGCCGCAGAAATATATCTTGAACGTTTTCCTAAAACAAAAGCGTTCGAAGTAGTCCTTTATGGTAGCCTTGCAGCCACAGGAAGAGGTCATATGACCGATGTTGCTATTTTAGATACATTAGAACCACATGCAACTGTAAACCTTGTTTGGAAACCGAAAGAATTTCTTCCTTTTCATCCCAATGCAATGACTTTCAAAGCATTAGACAAAGATAACAACCCTATTAATAGCTGGACAGTATATAGTATTGGGGGTGGAGCACTCTCTGAAGGAGAAAAAGACTCTAGTATAGAAACTAAAGAGGTCTATTCCATGCACTACATGACCGATATACTTCAATGGTGCGAGAAAACAGGCAAAAGTTATTGGGAGTATGTAGACGAATGTGAGGATTCTGATATATGGGACTATTTAGAAGAGGTGTGGATAACAATGAAAGATTCTATAGAAAGAGGATTATCACAGGAAGGAGTTTTACCTGGTCCTCTTAATTTAAGAAGAAAAGCAGCTGCTTATCATATTCGTGCAACAGGTTATACGGATTCACTCCGTACAAGAGGGTTAGTTTTTGGTTATGCATTAGCTGCTAGTGAAGAAAATGCCTCAGGAGGGAAAATTGTTACTGCTCCTACTTGTGGATCGTGTGGTGTTGTTCCTGCTGTTCTTTATCATTTATATAAGAGTCGGGATTTTGCTATACAACGCATATTGCGGGCCTTAGCTACAGCAGGATTAATAGGAAATGTTGTTAAACATAATGCCTCTATTTCTGGTGCAGAAGTGGGTTGTCAAGGTGAAATTGGTGTAGCTTGTGCAATGGCCGCAGGAGCTGCAAACCAATTATTTGGTGGAAGTCCTGCTCAAATTGAATATGCTGCTGAAATGGGCTTAGAACATCATTTAGGCATGACTTGTGATCCTGTTGCGGGTTTAGTACAAATTCCTTGTATTGAACGTAATGCTTATGCCGCGGCTAGAGCACTAGATGCAAATATTTACTCTACTTTTACCGATGGTATTCATCGTGTTTCTTTTGACCGAGTAGTTGAAGTTATGAAGCAAACTGGACATGACTTACCTTCTCTCTATAAAGAAACAAGTGAAGGAGGTTTAGCTAAAAACTACGAACAAATGTAATAACACTTAATTCGTTATATTATACAACAAAATCCCCTCTTCTACTACTTAGCAGAAAAGGGGATTTGTTTTTCAACTATTAATAGTGTTTTTATTATTCAAACTTTTTAGTGTTTAAATAAACTAACACAACTAACCTATAAAGCCAGGAAGTAATTGTGTAGCTAACCAAAAATATATTAATAATGCACAAGCATCAACTACCGTTGTAATTAATGGTCCTGCCATTACTGCAGGGTCAATGTTCAACCACCTAGCAATCATTGGAAGGGTACAACCTGTAACTTTTGCTAAAATAACAGTTGCATATAAACTTAAGCAAATTACAAATATTATACCTATAGGAACGTCCGCATCGAAAAAGTAAATACGTATAAAATTTAAAGCGGCTAATAAAAGCCCAACAATAATACTAACTCTAAACTCCTTCCATATAACCTTAAAGAAATCTCTTGTTTCTATTTCTCCCAATGCCATACTACGAATAACTAGCGTAGATGACTGTGCACCTGCATTTCCTCCTGTATCCATTAACATAGGGATAAAAGCAGCCAACATAACTACAGATTGAAGCCCTTCTTCATAACTGCGCATAATCATGGTTGTAAAGGTTGCAGAAACCATAAGTATAATTAGCCAGGATATTCTATGTTTTGCATGAGACAACACAGAGACCTTTAAATACTCCTCCTTAGATGGATCAACAGCAGCCATTTTATGAATATCCTCCGTACTCTCATCAACAATCACATCCATCACATCATCGGCTGTAATAATACCTACTAAACGATTTTCTCTATCGGTTACTGGCATCGAACTCAGATCATATTTCCTAAATAGCTCAGCTACTACCTCTTGGTCTTCGGTTGTAGTTACTGAAACTACATTGCTATCCATAACCTCCTTCACTAAGCTTATCTCTGATGATAGAACCATATCTTTCAATGATATTACTCCTTCGAGTTTTCTGGTTTCATCGATAACAAAACAAAGGTTATTATTGCTTTTTTCATCAGCCATTTTTCTATAATAGGCCATAGCTTCTGCAATAGTCATGTAACTTCGTAATGAAACATATTCTACAGTCATTACACTACCTGCACTATCGTCTGGATACTGCAAAAATGTATTTATCTGCTTACGAATATCAGGAGAGGCATGCTCTAATATTCTATTCACTAAGTTTGCTGGTAACTCCTCTATAAAGTCTACCGTATCGTCTAATTGCATCTCAGTAATAATGTTTTGAATTTCTTCATTACTGATTCGCTCCACTACTTCCCTCTGAATATCATGGGGAAGATTACTAAAGACCTCTGCAGAAATATCTTTGGGTAATATACGGAAAAGCACTAAACACTTCTCATGTGACAAATCATCAAATAATCCTGCTATATCAATAGGATTCATATCAAACAGTAGCTTGCGAGCTTCATCAAAACGATGAGCTTTCATCTGATCTGCCAATTGCTCTAAAATAGCCTCTCTTTCATTCATTATTAATCTTTTATTAAAAAACACAAGAAAGAATAAAACTCAACTAAAAATAGTAATCCTTAATCCATCTCGCCTCTATAAATAATTCTAATTTATTACATTCTCAATGTTAAACAATACACATAGTATTGCATGTTTTTATGCAGCTATACACTATTAGTACTCAAGAACGTACAAAACAAAAAAAGGATAAATAATAGAATAAAAAATGTCTTATTTAATTTGGAAATTGTTTAGGTTCTTTCAATATCCAAGTAATTTGTTTTTTAGTGACTAGCCACTTTATTTACTTTAAATAAAACAACACAATCGATCAGGTTCTCGAAGAAGATAATTTGGAAACCTGCGATTACTTAATATAGTAAAAGACTCAACAAAAAATTGTATAATTTGCTTATACCCACACCTAACCAACATGTCTAAAGCATACATTTGGCGTTTTCTTTTATCTTTATTTCTTATATATAATATCATTTCAAATGAAATAAAGTAATTAAAAACTATAGATTCAATACTCTACTCAGGTTTTAGGACTCTTGTTAATGGAGTTCTTTTCTGGAACACAAAGAAACAAAATGCAATTGATATGAGCAAGAAAGAGATGAAGGTTATTAACTTACCACCCTAAATTTTTCCATCCTCCAATGTGATACCATTCGTAAGAGTGATAATACTCAGTCATTTTGTTATAACCTGAACGGGGAACATACATTGATATGCCATGTGAGTTACTCATTGGTATTAAACTATAGCTATTAGTGGTATAAGCAGAGAAAACTTTGTTCGTATGCTTATAATAAACCATTTCACGTTGAACATTTACTAACTCATCCAAAGAATCTTGGTTAGATTCTCCTATAATTGAACTTAATACACCCTGAATATCATAATAAAACGATTTTCCTTTATAGGTGCTTGCCGTTCCCCGGCAGTCGTAATAACGAATATTATTCAAATTAACTTCTTCTTTATCACTTAAAGAAGCAACTAATATTTTATGAACTAGATTACTATACCCCTCAATATAGGTTGTATTTATTGATGATATAGCCACACCAGAAGTCCAGTTTTCGTTACTTCCGTATTGATGTTCATTATAAGTCTCTTCATAGTGTCTAAAATAAGAATCTACTATCTTATTAGAATAATTAGCACTAGTATCAAAAAGAGAGGCAACCATTTTATGGTAAGGACCACCAGGACCTGGAATCTCAGCTGGAGAACCTATAAGATACTTAGTAGCATGACGTAACTCATAGGCAACCTCAACCGACTGCATTAAACAGGCATCAAATAAAAGGTAATCTAATGGTTTCGAGATTCTATTTGTCACACTATTTAAAACCTTGGCAAGCTCAGTAATATTTATTGATCTTTTATTATCGTCACCAAAAGCTCGCATACTAATTGAAGGAAAAGGTAACCAACCATCAGCATGTGATCCCATTATTAAACCATAAGAATCGTTTTTATATCTATTGAAAACCTTCACCATAAGATTTTCCATAAATTGAGAATCTGTAGCATTAACTTCTGGATCATATTCTTCAAGTACATTCTCAACTACCTCTCCTAATTTATTCTTTTCTATTTTTATTAATGATGGTATTTGAAATCGACCATCATTACTAATAAAAACCAATAAATCAAACTCTTTATTATTAGGCAATAATTCATATCCTTCCTTGAGTTCTTGAAAATCTTTTTCCAGCAAACCTGAAACTGCATCGCGTGTCTTCCCTACCATGTAAACCAATACTGTACGCTTATTTCTATCTTTAGGTAAATCTTCTTTTTTATCGCTACTGCAAGAAATAAAAAAACAACTCAATGCAATAAAAATAAGAGTATAAGAAGTTATAGGTTTCATATATAATAGGTTATTCAAATTCTAGTGAAAAAGGTCAATTCTCTTCAGTTATTACTTCTGACGTAAACGGATTTTTAAAAGTAAACTCATTTGAAGAAACTGGAATCACAGTATAAGTCTTGTCTTTTTTGTATTTTCTTAATACAGAAGAAAGACGCTTTTCAAGTTTTCCTTTATTAGTAGAAAAATAAATAGCACACGTTTGGTGAGGCTCATTTTTATCAAGCTCCAAAAAATCTTTAAATTGGTAGCTATAACGTTCTCTTCCTTTTAATAAGCCTTTATTTAGGACTCCACCTTCTAATACTTGAATATCCGTATAAAAGACGGTGGGTTTTTGAAAAGACACAGATACTGCTACTGCATAAATTTGTTTTTTATCTTTTTTCTCTGCTTTTAGGTTGGTTACACTCAATGAAAAGGCCAATACTAGGCAGAACAATAGTCTAAAATATTTCATTTTAAAATGTTTATTCGTAAGTAATAATACAAAGATAGCAAAAAAGGTTATTTCAATTAGATAGACTCTAATTAATTTACAACCTTTCATTCTCTACCCTAATAGTTATAATCAAAAGAAAATTTAATTAATAGAATAAATAGCTCTATCTTATTAAAAAAACATAAAGCACAAAAAAGCCAGTAATTACATTTACTCAATCAATGCATTACTGGCTTCTGTATTTATTCAATTCTAAAAAAGAAATTAAAGGTATCTCTATCCTAAATAAGATTTCAACAATCTACTTCTATCATCTTGACGTAATCTGCGAATAGCTTTCTCTTTAATTTGACGAACTCGCTCACGAGTTAAGCCAAAACGATCACCAATTTCTTCTAATGTCATTTCTTGTCGACCAATACCAAAGAACATTTGAATGATTTCTTTTTCGCGATCTGTTAATGTAGAAAGAGCACGATCAATCTCCTTAGATAAGGATTCATCTACCAGTGTACTATCAGCACGAGGAGAGTCATCATTTACTAACACATCAAGTAAGCTATTATCTTCACCTTCAACAAAAGGTGCATCAACCGAGATATGGCGCCCTGAAACCTTTAAGGTATCACGAACCTTATCTACAGGCATATCCAACTCATCTGCAATTTCTTGAGGAGAAGGACGACGCTCATTTTCTTGTTCAAAGCGTGAAAAAGCCTTATTAATTTTATTTAATGATCCGACTTGGTTTAATGGTAATCTGACAATTCTTGATTGCTCAGCTAAAGCTTGAAGAATAGATTGACGAATCCACCAAACAGCATAACTAATAAATTTAAAACCACGAGTTTCATCAAATTTCTCAGCAGCTTTAATCAATCCTAAGTTACCTTCATTAATAAGGTCAGGTAAACTTAATCCTTGATTTTGATATTGTTTAGCAACAGAAACAACGAATCGTAAATTAGCTCTAGTTAATTTCTCTAAAGCAATGCGACCGTCCTTTCCACCTTTTTTTATACGCTGGGCCAAATCCACCTCTTCTTCTACAGTAATCAAGTCCTCACGACCTATTTCTTGCAGATATTTATCAAGAGATGCACTCTCCCTATTCGTAATACTTTTAGTAATCTTTAGTTGTCTCATTCTGTATAAATCAATTTTTCAGCGTGCAAAGCTAGTCATAATATACTACAAATGAAAACTTTGCACAACAATTAACAATAAACCTCACTATACCTATAACAAAAAAATAGGCTGACATGTTTAGTGTCAGCACTACTTTGTTAATTATTCAGCCAATATTTGACCTTATTTATATTTTACCGACTAATCTTGTATTAAATCTACAGCATAGAAGGCTCTTTTACCAGAAGGGAACATTCCTGTAATAAATAATACAGGATTTGTTGATTTAGAAGATTTTTTCATTTCAGCTTCTAAATCGCTAACGCTCTTCATGGGCTTATCATTCACACGTAGAATAATAAATCCTTTTCTTACACCAGCATCAGCCATCTTTCCTGCAGTAACACCTGTAACTTGTAATCCATAAGCTAAATTTAATTCTTTCTTTTGCTCATCAGACAATTCTGCAAAACCAGCACCTAACAATTCCATGCCAGCATCCTTTACGATCTTAGTAGTACCTTGTTCATTTTTCAAAGTAACATCCACTACCAATTCTTTCTTTTTGCGAACTATTTTCACTTTCACCTTATCGCCTGGACGATATTTAGCCAAAGTTTCTTGTAAATCAGCAAAACTAGATACTTTTTTACCACCAATTGCAATAATTACATCATCCTCTTTTAGATCTGCATTACTTGCCGCTCCACCTGAAACCACTTCCGATATTAAAAATCCTTCACTCACACCTAGTTCTTTTGCTTTATCCTTAATTTCTTCAGCTGATGTTGGATCGCTATAATATCTATCATCGGATAATGAGATTCCACGAATACCTAATACAGCACGTTGAACTGTTCCATATTGCTTAATATCAGTAACGACTTTTGTCATTATAGATGTTGGTATAGCAAAGCCATATCCTGCATATGTACCCGTAGGTGATGATAGAACAGCATTGATACCTATTAATTCACCGTTTGAATTGACTAGGGCTCCACCACTATTCCCTTGATTAATTGCAGCATCTGTTTGAATAAATGATTCTATTCCTCCACTATAAACACCTAATGAACGAGCCTTTGCACTATCTATACCTGCAGTAACAGTAGAAGTCAAATTAAACGGGCTACCAATGCCAATAACCTACTCTCCTACTTTTATATCTTCAGAGTTTCCTACAGGAATTGTAGGTAAATCATCGTCCGCTTCCACTTTCACTAAAGCCAAATCGGTACTTGGGTCAGTACCTATTACTCTACCTTGAAATTCACGGTGATCGTTTAATTTAACAGTAATTTCGTCAGCTCCCTCTATAACATGATTGTTGGTTACTATATATCCATCTTTAGATATAATTACACCAGAACCAAATCCAACACGAGGTTGTGTTTGGTATTGACGCTCACCACCTCCTCTGGGATCTCCAAAAAAGAAATCAAAAATATCAGGTGCTCGTCTTATGGTTTTTGTTTTAGATAATTGAGTAGAACGAATATGTACTACAGCATTTACTGATAATTCGGCAGCTTGCGTTAAATCAACAGGTTTTGCATCAATGCGATTAAATGCTGCAGTCTGAGCATAAGTATTTTGCTCAAAAATATCATTAAATGTTTTAACAGATTGATCTGTATTAGAACGTTCTGCCACTTTATACGCTGTAACTCCAGCTACTCCAGCCGAAATTAAAACCAGAAGTATAACACCTAAAGCATTCTTAGTTATTCTCTTCATATTATTAATATTTTAGTTTAATGTTTTTAATTTACTATTGTTAATCTAGTAACAAAAACTATTCAAACCTACTTTTGGTTCTTATTTTCTTCTATTTTAACAGCGATTAAATTATATTCATGTCATTTTTACACTCATTATGACAGTTTTGCACAATTATGTGTTTTTATCATAATATTAGCATATGACACAAATACTCAAAATAGACAAACAAAAAAGACAGGAAAACTAATTAAGCTTTCCTGTCTTTTCATTCCAGAATATTATAGAATTATAGTCTTATTCTACTACTTCTTTTACAGAATCAATTGCATCATTTACAACATCAGAAATATTTTCCTTTGCTGATCCAATGATATTTTTCAATTCATCTAATCTTGCTTTTTCTTCTGCAGTTAATTTATCTGCTTCCTTTTCAGCTTTCTCAACAAGAGCATTGTATTCTTTTTCTAATTCAGTCCATTGCTCTTCAGAGTAATCTGCAATATTCTCAACTGCTTCTTCAGCCATTTCTTGAACTGTAGTTACAGCTTCTTCAACTGCTGGTTTTTCTTGATTACTTTTAGAACCTCCACAAGCAAATAACAACGATGATGTTGCTAAAACAAATAACAATCTTTTCATAAATTTTCAATTATTTAATACCATATTAAAAATAGCATGCAAAGATAAGTCTTTTATTTTATCAATAAATTATATTTCCATTTATTTTTAAGTGTTAGACTAACAAAACAAATAATTTTATCACTCCATCAACCCAACTTTGAAATTATTTACAATATTTCTGTATTAAATCATCAACTAAAGGATCATTAAGCTCTTTTGCTTTATTAAAACTTATACAAGCTTCAGAATTATTTTTCAGTTGTATCTGTGTTACTCCAAGTAAGCGATAGCTTTCAGCATAGGTGGGGTCAATCTTAATAGCTTCTTTAAATATTTTCTCAGCCTCATCATTACGCCCTACTCTAAGATTAGTAGCTCCCAACTCTATATGATAAACCACTTCATCGGGACTAATTAGAATTGCTTCTGAGAAATCATTTAATGCTTTCTGAAATAACTTACTATCACGTGCTACTTGCCCTCTAAGGTAATAAAACACATCATTAACACGTCCGCCCATCACATCATAAAACGTATCATAATCTTTCAAAGCATCTCGATGACGATTCAGAATTGAGTAAACATGTGCTCGTTCTAAATAATAAGTCGCTTCTTCTTCCGTTGGCCGTTCAGAAACATGAGCAATACAACTATCTAAAAAAACAACTAATTCTTCGGGTTGAGCTCCTAATAATTCTTTTGATTTAGCTGCACTATAATAAGATGTAGATGTGGCTTCATTAGAATTATTAATTTGCTGATAGATATCAAATGCCTCTTGATACTTTGCATCCGCAAAATAAATATCACCTTTCAACTGGAGATAAATAGATAAATTATTAATTTCTAATCCGCGATCAATAAGTTCTAATGCATCTGTTAAAGCCCATCCTTTAGGTTTTTCATTGGCTTGTACTAAATTATAATTATAAATTAATTTGGCATAACTATAGTAAACTTCGGATTTATCTGTAGCTACATTTACCGCTTTAGCCATAATATCTTTAGCTTCTTTTAGATTAGCTTCATCATTTATATCATTAAATGCATAATAAGAAGCTTTTCTAACATATCCTTCAGGATTAGTAGGGAACTTCTGTATAAAGTCATTTAATAAACTAAGGTATTCCTCACCTTGTATTTGAGAAGAAACTATAAAAAGAAAAACAAGTGCTTCTTCTTCGGTATCGGGCAAAGCCTTTTTAATACCTATTTTTTTCAAGGATAAATCATTAAACGATAAAGCACCTATAGATTGAGCAATAATATAATTAGTATCCACTGCATAGCTAATTGAAGTAGCCTCCTCGTCGATGGCTTCTTGAGATAAACCTACAACCTCACCATTCTGATTCATTATAGGACAACTGACCATTTTATCTTTTAGAGGTAAATTCAAAGTATAATAGTTGTAATCCCCTATTCGTGACACCTCTTTTATTGTACCAGCTATAGTTTCCTCTTTTTGTTGAGTTGCATAACCTAATAAATAGACTGCATCACCTGCGTTAAGCTTTTTTTCATTAACCACTAAAGCCTCTACACTTTTATCTACAGCCACTTTAAATTTAATAACATCATAGAGGTCATCAACCCCCATAATAGCTTCAACCTCAAATCCTTTACCATCAGCATCTACTATTGTAGCTCGCTGAGCTCCTTCAAACAAAGCATATTGAGAGACTCCTACCCCTTTACTATCAACAAAAAAACCATTTCCGGTTCGAAGTATTTCGTCTTTATCATTATAGGTAATGATTGAGAAAACTGCTTTACGTGCTTTTTTCACCCATTTGGGTGATTGAGCCATTGTCCAGCTAAAGCTTAATAGGCTTAAAACTGAAAATAAAAGTATTCGTTTCATTTATTAATCTTCTGTATTTAACATTCTACATTTTAAGGCTTCATAAACAATTATACCTGCAGCAACCGAAACATTTAATGAATCTATTGTTCCCACAATAGGAATAGAAGCCCAATGATCACAAAGAGCTAATAATGGTGCTGATACCCCCACATCCTCGGCCCCCATAACTATACAAGTAGGAGCAGTATAATCAATTGATGAATATATTTCCGTTCCCTTTTCTGAAGCAGCTACAATTTGAAATCCACTATTCTTAAGGTATTGAAGAGTTGATTTTAGATTCTCCTCACGACAAACAGGAAGAGTCATTAAGGCTCCTGCCGATGTTTTAATAGCATCAGCATTAACTGACACACTGCCCTTTGATGGAATAATTATTGCATTAACCCCAGCACATTCACATGTACGAGCTATAGCTCCAAAATTTCTAACATCTGTAACCCCATCTAAAAGGATAAATAATGGGCTTTTTCCTTCTTCAAATAAAAAAGGAACAACATCTTCAACTTTATAATAAGTAACTGGAGAAATAAACGCAATCACTCCTTGATGGTTTTTTCTTGTTTCTCTATTTAATCGTTGGATAGGTACTCTTTGAACAGGGATTTTCTTTCCCCTAATCGCATCAAACAACTCTTTTGATAACTCACTTTGAATATCTTTTTTAATTAAGATTTTATCTACTTCTTTTCCCGCTTGAACAGCCTCAATAACTGCTCTTACGCCAAAAATCATTTCATTTTTAGGATTCATTTTATTTTTCTTTTTATAAAAACCCTAGCAACTCTTTAGCATTATCTAAAGCAGCTTGAGTTAAAGTAGAGCCACTCACCATCTGAGCTATTTCTTCTACTCTTTCATTGTCGTTTAATTCATTAATATGGCTATGTGTTTGATGTTCATCATCTTTTTTATACACTTTATAGTGGGTTTTACCACGAGCCGCTATTTGTGGAAGATGCGTAATACTAATTACTTGCTTATCATTAGTACTCATTTCCTCCATAATAATAGCCATTCGTTCAGCTATTTCCCCTGAAACCCCAGTGTCTATTTCATCAAAAATGATAGTAGGCAATTGCATTTTTCCTACCATCATAGCTTTTAATGATAACATAACACGAGCTATTTCACCACCTGATGCTACCGCACTTAATGGCTGCAAAGGAGTATTCTTGTTTGCTGAGAATAAAAAGG
>Ga0172377_10006444_pt1 | contig 12085 bp, 3 predicted proteins | sample Pumphouse3metaG_FD_119749 | JGI IMG/M metagenome (GOLD analysis project Ga0172377, IMG submission 119749) | Leachate microbial communities from a municipal landfill in Southern Ontario, Canada - Pumphouse #3 metaG | ecosystem: Engineered > Solid waste > Landfill > Unclassified | place: Canada... | reverse complement strand
TGGATTGAAATTCCGCTCAATAATCTCTTCATTTATAACAATACGGATAACCTGGTGATTGCCGTCGATCAAAACCTGAGAGGCACCTTCTTAGCCCATAATTACTACTTTCTTGACACAGCTTCCACCACGAACCGTAGTATAATATATTACAATGATAACACCAATCCGAATCCTGCCAATCCGCCTGACGGAACTCTGCGGGCAGGTTATCCCAATCTGATGCTGGGCATGGTTGGCCTTGCCTCAACGACCCCTGTAGCCCCGATTCTGGACTTTCCTTTGGCAATGACGAATCTGCCTAAGGCGGGGTTTGAGCTAAAGTGGACAAGTAATATCATTAGTAGCCCCATAGATTATTATAAGGTTTATCTCTGGAAAGCTAATCAAAGCATTAGCCAGGCTCGGGTCTTGATTACAACGGGAACTTCATTGAATCCTGCCAGCCCTCCCAATCATCTGGGCAACCCGCAGACTCCGATCTCCTTTAATTATCTGGACTTCTATTACTGGACAGTGGAGGCTTTTGCCATCGCCTATCCTAATCAAATGGCATGGGCAGAACCCAGCAACTTCACGATTGAAGCCAACCCCATCATCAGCAGCTTCCCCTGGCAAGAAAGCTTTGAAACCTATTCTTTCCCGCCCACCGCCTGGCTCAATCTGGATGTGGATAATGACGGCGAAAGCTGGATTCGTGTGGATGACGCTGATGCCGCGCACACCGGAAACCACTTTATCGCTTCCGCTTCCTGGAGAGAGAGCGGAGCCCTCACGCCCGACAACTGGCTGATCACCGCGCCTGTAATCCTGCCCGCCACAGGTGAATACTCGGTGGAATACTACGTGGGCTCTATGAACACCCTCGATTTCGCAGAGCACTACGGTTTGTACGTTTCCACCACCGGAACCGCTCCTGCAGATTTCACGCTCTTGCATCAGGAAACCCTTACTGGTGCCGCCTGGTCGCATCGCCATTCCAGTTTGGGAAGCTATGCCGGACAGACTCTGCGCCTTGCCTTCCGCCATTTCAACAGTACTGATCTTTACTTTCTGAAAATAGACGACCTGAAGGTGCGGATTACTACCAACTACCCCGTCCTGACCTATATGCCTGCCACTTGGGATTTTGGCGTCACCCACACCAAGACTCCATCCACCCCCAAAGACTTCGTGCTGGGCAACGACGGGACCGGAACCATCACGATCAACACTGGTAACATCTCCTTGATCGATCCGGAGGGAAACTTCGTGATCACCGCCCCGAATCTGCCTGCAAGTATATCTGCAGCAGACACCTACACCTTCAGCGTGCAGTTCATCCCCCAATCCGCTGGCAGCAAAACAGCCACCCTCACCATCCAGGACAATGTCACCCGTGCCATCCACTCCATCAGCCTCTCCGGAGAAGCAGTGGCAGAGCCCCTCCTGGGCATTCTGAACCTCGCCGGTGCAGCAGTTGCGCCAAATAATGTCTCCCTTAGCTGGAGCACTATTTACGGCAATCCTGGCACGCCCGGATACCTGCATTGGGACGATAACATTGACCGCGAAACCATGGGTATTTTAGCGGGAACGAACTATAATGTGGCGACCAAATTTGGCACCGACGTCACCACCAAAGCCAATGGCATGAAGCTAAAAAGCGTGATGATCCACCTGGGCGAATCACCCCAAAAAGTGGACGCCATCAAGGTCTGGAAAGGCACGAATAATACTCTTGCACCCGCCACTCTGCTCTACACGCAGGCTGTCAGCGGGCTCCACTCCGGCTGGAACAACATCGTGCTTACCTCTCCCCAAACCGTGAGCGGTGCCAATGCCCTCTACGTAGGTTTCCATATTACATCTGCTGTGGATGCCTATGTCGCTTCTTTCGATGGCTTCTCAGAAGTTCCCGGACGCGGAAACCTGATTGATTATGGTGGCTGGCAAGAACTAAGCAACTTCAACAAGTTCGGCAACTGGCTGATCCATCCTTACTTCGAAGCTGCCTCAACCAAAATGAGCGGAAACGCAGAGCAGCATGTCGATGCTGCTGATCTTGGAGAACAACATGCCGATGCAATTGATCTTAAAATGAGTAATCACTCCCTCACAGCCAGCCCAAGCTCCAATGTAGACCGTGCCTTATTGGGCTTTAATATCTACCGCAATGGAGTCAAAATCAATGGCAGTCCCGTCGCCGGCTACAGCTATCTCGATGAAGACCTTGCCGCCGGCACCTATCAGTATGCGGTGCAATCCGTGCAGCACAGTGCAGCAGGACAGATCTCCAGCCCCATTACTGTCGTTGCCCTGACTCCTCCGGCTCCCGTTTCTCTGCCCTTTACAGAAGACTGGAGCAGCGGGAACTTTAGCACCAACAAGTGGAGCATCAGCACCAGCAACTGGGCGATCAAAACTGACCAGGGAGCACCTATGCCCTCTGCAAGCTTCGGATATAACCCTGAGCAGAGAAACTACAGCAGCGCCCTGCGTAGCCGCAGCTTCAATGCTACTGCTCTGAACAACGTGCAATTCAGCTTTGATCTGTATCTGGATAATGATTACACTTCTCAAGAAAACGTGATGACCTGGCAGGTCTGGAATGGCAGCACCTGGATCACTCTTGGTAGCTACAGCTCTACGAATGGTAGTTTACCATTGACGCACTACAGCTACGATGTCTCGGCTTTCGCCGGGAACAAAATCTCCAAAATACGCTTCGTAGCCTCCGGTACAAATAGCAATGCGATCAACGCTTGGTACATAGATAATATCTCAATCACTGGCTCCAATGTGGTTACAACAGCCATCACCGGTCTCAGCATACAGCATTCTGGCAGCAGCTTCCTGCTCAATTGGAATGCTTTGTCCGGAGCAAATAGATATAATGTATACATCAGCAGCGATCCCTATAGCGGCTTTGTGCTTCATGACACTACGGTAAACTCCCAACTCAGCATCTTGCAGAGCCAATTGCCGGCGGCAAAAGCCTTCTTTAAGGTGACTGCGGTGATAGATCCATTACCAGGAGCTGATAAACGGATCAGCCCACCTGCTATTCCCCAAACCCTCAAAAACGCATCTAGATAAAGGAGTATTTCGGATGAAAAAGATTATTCTGATTAGCATGGCATTGACGCTCGTAGCCGCTATCTTTGCCGAGATAATACCGATCGGCACAGGCACCGCATACGCCTCCGAACCAATAGGTGCATATTATGGTTATCACCGTAGTGCTTCGATCTACACTCAAGCAGAGCTTGGCGGCATCGGTAAGATAAACTCTATATCGTTCCAGGCTCAAAATACCAATGCAGCTGTTATCCCGATTAAGGTGTATATGATGATGACCCGTAGGGATAGCTTTGTTTCAGACACCGACACCTGGCCCAGCCTGATCCAATATCTCAGCCCTGTGTATCAAGGGAATATTTCCGGTTTCACTGCCGGAGAATGGAAGACCATCACCCTCAGCACGCCCTTTAACTACAACTCATCCGGCTATAATCTGAGGATCATGATTGAATCTAATTATGGTGGTGCCGGAGAAGGCTATGGTGGGCCTCGTTGGTTCTATTCCAATGCTCCGAGCCAACACCTATATATGCGCAGCTACACCAATCCCCCCACCCCCACCACGACGGGATCATTAAATTCTAATCGCCCCAATATCCGCTTGAATATGAGTAACTTCGTGTGGTTTTCTCCTCCCGTCCTCGGCCTTTTCCCCAATCTCACAAGCTGGGATTTTGGTGAAACCCATATCAATATCGCCAAAACAAAGCAGTTTACGATCTACAATAGCGGAGCGGGGAATCTTCATCTGAACAGCATCACAACCTCCAGCAACTATTACAGCATTATCGAATCTCCTGCAGACATAGATCTTAGCAACGGTGAATCTGCCAGCTTCACAGTGCAATATCTGCCCACTGCCGTCGGAAACCAGCAAAATGCTATAGTGACGATCAATAACAATATGGCGGTTAGGACAATTAACTTCTCAGCAAGCTGCTACTACCCTGGCGAGCCTATCCTCAACCTGCCCTTCTTTGAGGGTTTTGAAACCGGAAATGCAGATAATTCATCAGGAATCAATGGCTGGTCACAAATTAAAAATGCAACACAATTTTATTACTGGCTGAGAAACAGCGAGAGTAGCTCGGGCATAAAGCCCAGAACTGGCCAGTGGAACGCAACCTTGTCGGCTAGCTCAGAATGCTCTCTGTACAGACCGATTCAATTGATTGCCGGTAACAATTACTATATCAAGCTCTATGCCCGGCCCGAAAATACAAGTTCCCAAAGCACCATTAAGGTTAGCTACGGTGATTATTACTCTCTTAATGGCATGAACAGAATTATCATCAATACAACTGTCTTAAGCAGCTTAGCCTATCAAACATTATATGGTGTATTCTCTCCTCCCGCTACCGGTCTTTATTACCTCGGAATTTATGGCAGCTCTGCCTCAAGTAACCAATACATCGCCCTGGATGACATCACCATTGATCAGCTTCCTACAAGCCCGATCTTGTTTCATGATCCCACAACGATCAATTTTGGAAACAAGTGGCAAAATCAGGAGCAGGGCCCTCGGAACATTACCATCACCAATGAAGGCGGTAGCATCCTAAATTTATCGGCCAATGAGCTCAGCATTATCGGTGCCAATGCCGCACAGTTCAGAATCGGCACCACCAACTTGCCCGCGGCTTTAAATCCTGGCCATTCAATCGTAATCCCGGTCTATGGCACAGCCAACATCGAGGGTTCCCTCTCTGCCACCCTGCGCATTAGCCATAATCAGACCGGAAGAAATTACGATATTCCCCTCAGCATAACCGGCCTTCGGGAAGGCTCTATAAACATCGGTACAGGCAATAACCTCGGATACCTACCTATCTTAACCAGTGCTAACTATAGCTATAGCCAGAGCATCTTCCTGCAAAGCGAGATCAATGTGCCAGGTAAATGTGTTGACAAGCTATACTACTACTGGAACGGCTATGATGAAGCGATCAATAGCAACGATTGGACCATCTATATGGGGCACACATCTCTGACGGCATTTGCCAATAATAACAGTTGGATTCCTCTTGGTCAGCTTAGCCAGGTCTTCCAGGGTGAAGTGCTTCTGCCCGCTGAAGCTGGTTGGGTAGAGATCCCGCTCGCCGCACCCTTCCTCTACAGCAACCAGAGCAATCTGGTGATTGCCGTGCTGGAAAGCCGGTCAGGTAAGGATCAATACGACGCATTCTTCTTTTGCACCGTTACAAGCACAGCTCGCAGCCTTTATATTGCAGATGCTACAAATCCGCCAAATCCTGCCAGTCCGCTTTCTGGGAGCACAAGTACAAGGCATCCCAATATACTGCTAAGTATGGCTACACCTGTCAATAAGGAAGTGACTATTGGGGTGGGTACTGGTAACACCTACGAGCCTATAGCCAGCTATTGGGGTTATCACCGTAGTGCGGCAATCTATCTACCGGGGGAGCTTGGTGGCTCTGGCACGATATATACGATCGCCTATAAAGCCGCTACTACCACTACTACTGTAATCCCGATCAAGATTTATATGAAAATGACCACAGCAAGCAGCTTAGCACCCGCTGCTCCCTGGGCAACCCTGATCGCCGGGCTTAGTCCTCTGTATGAAGGGACTATTTCGGTCACCAGCGTTGGGGGGTGGAAAACCATCACCCTCACCACGCCCTTCATCTATACCGGAAACAATCTGGAAATCCTGATTGAATCAAACTATGGTGGCACCGGAACCAGTGGACCTAAATGGTATTATTCACCTGCCACAAACCGAAACCAATTCATTCGCAAAGATTCCTCTGCACCTACCACAGAAGTTGGAACAGTGGATTCTAACCGCCCGGACATCCAATTGGATATCAGAGGATTCCATGATTTTCCACCTAGTCTTGCCGCTAGTCCCGCCAGTATCAATTTCAGTTCTGTTGTTCAGAGTGTACAGACAGGTCCCCAGAATGTCACTATCAGTAACAATGGTGGTAGCACTTTGAATATCACTGCCTCAGATCTCAGCCTTAGTGGCATTAATGCTAACCAGTTCAGCCTTGTAACTACCAATCTACCCGCAGCCCTAAGTGCTGGCCAATCCGTGGAGATTCCGGTCTATGTAACCGCTAACACCGTCGGCACTATCTCTGCCAACCTGCGCATTGTGAGTAGTCAGACCAATACGGTTTTAGACATTGCACTTAGTGCAGAAGGTTTGCCCGCAGGCATCGTGGTCATTGGCAATGGTACCGTTAATCTTGGTCTGCCCGTCGATCCTTACTATGGCTACACCTATAGCCAGAGCATCTATCTGCAAAGCGAGATCAATACTGCTGGTAAGCGGATTGAAAAACTGTATTACTACTGGAATGGAGTATCCGCAGCGACTAAGAGCAACGACTGGACCATCTATATGGGACACACCGCACTTACGTCTTTTGAGACCAATACCAGTTGGGTCCCCTTTGCCAGCCTGAGCCAGGTCTTCCAGGGAGAAGTTGCCCTGCCTGCCTCAGCCGGGTGGATCGAGATTCCGCTCAGCACCGCCTTTGACTATAACAACATGGACAATCTGGTGATCGCCATTGATGAAAACGAAGCAAATCACGATACAAATTCTCATTATTTCCTTTGCACCGGCACCGCCACGAAACGCAGCATTAGGAATCGCTCAGATAGTATCAACCCCAATCCTTCCACTCCGCCTTCCATATTACCAACGTCCGGCTATCCCAATGTGATGCTGTTCTTAGTTGGCGACATAGCCGAGGCACCTGAGCTGGGGATTTCCTCCACTGGCACTCTCAATTGGACGCCAGTGTCAGGAGCCGCTCTCTACCAAATCTACAAGGCAAGCGATCCGAATATACCTTTTGAGCCCTACGCAACCACAACTGGAACAAGCTGGACAGATCCCCTGTTTCCCCAAGGCAAAGCTTTCTACCAAGTGAAAGCAGTGGACAGTGCGGGTAAATAGTGAGGCGATAAAACCCAATCAGCCTCTGCAACCCGGCAGGAAAGTGAGCAATGATGTAACGAGGGAATGCCTGCGTCCTCGCAGGCAAGGTTCTATCTAGCCTGCACTCGAGCAGTCGAGTGTCCTCGTCGGTAGTCAAAACAACTGTGGGTGGGGACACCCACAGGCCTTTCCAGTCAGGAGCCAGGAATTCCCAGTTTCGCCGAACTTACAGCCACTAGGGTATTTTTTTAACTTGACACCCTAAAGATTTATATAAGAGTTGGATCAGGTGCCTAAGGATTAGCTGTGGATACTTGCGACAATGAAGCTAATCCTACGACATTGCTGTTTAGATTGTAAATATCGGCACCCAAGCCAATACCTACTAATATGGAGCCATAATGAGAAAACTCGTAGTTGCCATTCTTTTCCTATTGCCGCTCTTGGGGCTATTTGCAAGTGCCGTTTCACCCGAAAGAGCAATCAACATCGGGAGAGAGTTCTTTTCATCTCTCACCGATGACAGTAATGTCCTTTGCGATATTGAAGCTTATCACAGCTCTGTAAATCAAGCCACAGATTTCTATATTATCCGCTTTGATCCTGTTGGCTTTATCATTTTAGCAGCAGAAGAACAATCCACGCCGATATTAGCTTATTCAATGGAATCCAGCTTTCCAAGAGAGACGATGCCTCCTCAGGTAGAGTGGTATCTTGGCGAATATGCCAGCGGAATGGCGCAGATCAGGGAGCATCCCGAATGGCAGCTTGATCCTCTTTGGGATAGTTTGGAAGCGGGGGATTTCTCTGCTTATCATCATAACCGTAATGTTACTCCTTTGTTATCCACAACCTGGGATCAGGATTGGCCATATAATTCCATGTGTCCTTCCGATGCCAGCGGTCCCGGAGGCAGGGTATATGCAGGCTGTGTGGCAGTATCTATGGCGCAGATTATGAAGAAATGGGGATATCCGCTCACCGGCAACGGCACACATTCATATAATCTAGGTATATACGGAGTGCAAACGGCAAACTTCGGGGCTACAACATACAATTGGGCGAATATGCCAAACAGCATCTATACGGCAAACACCAGTATCTCCACGCTTATGTATCACTGCGGAGTTTCGGTGGATACACAGTATGGCGCAGATGCCAGCGGTGCCTTATCCGAGAACGTACGCAATGCCATGGTAAACTATTTTAGGTTTAATACTGCGGCAGTGTATAGAACTGCTTCTGCTTATACAAGCACCGCTTGGGCTGCGATGCTGAGGGCTGATTTGGATTTGGGACGTCCTGTTTACTATGGCGGGAGCAATGGGAGTGCCGGACATGCTTTTGTGATAGACGGCTATACGGGCACTGATTTTTTCCATATAAACTGGGGCTGGAGCGGGACTTACAATGGCAATTTCCACCTGACGAACCTAAACCCCGGTTCATACAATTTTAACCTGACCCAAGCAGGGGTATTCAATCTATATCCTCTTAGCTCTGCGCCACCTAATCCGCCCACGAACTTTGTGGCTAAAGAAGTGGCAAACACGGTATATTTGAATTGGGATTTGGCGGGGTCTTTTTCAAAAATATGGCGATTAACACCTGGACAGGAAAGCAATGAAACAGCTTGGGTAAGCCTTATTCCTGGCACTCAAGGCAGTACCTATTTTATGGAATACACTTGGGCTTCTTTCCCATACGGAACCTATCTGTGGGCAGTTAAAGCAGTTAGTGGCGCGGGGGTTTCATCAATTCCGGTTTTCTCCAATCCCATCATCAAAGCAGTGCCCACACCCCTTGCCAGCGGCTGGAATCTGATATCGCTCAATCTTACCCCCGGAGATCCCTCTATCGCCGCACAAACCGCTTCGATAGCGGCAAACTTGCAACAGATAAAGTGTCCGGAGGGGATATATATACCCAATAACCCGTTTTCCACGCTTAGCTCCTTTGCAGACAGAAAGGGCTACAACATGCAAATGGCGGCGGCGGCGAGCTGGGGAGTAAGTGGCGTACCCATTGCTCCATCTACCCCCATAGCATTGCAGGATGGCTGGAATTTGGTGGCATATCTGCCCCAATCTCCGCTCCCTGTGGCAACCGCAGTGCAAAGCATCAGCAGTTGGTTGGTTCAGGTAAAAGGAAATGACGGCATTTACGAACCCAATAACCCCTATTCTACGTTAACCACGATGTTGCCCAATAAAGGCTATTGGATAAAGATAACGGGAAATCATAATCTTATCTATCCCGGTGCTAGTAAAGATGTTTACCAGCCTACACAAACCTTGTGGTCTAAATAAAGGAGTAATGATGAACTACCGTATATTGATTTTCGCCATCTTGATCCTCGTTAGTAACCTGGTATTTGCCACCGATCCTTGGAATAATCCTTCTCCTCTTGCGGGGAGTATGACAGTTATGGCACAGGTTAGCATCAACGGTTCACCGGCAGTTAGTGGAGATGTTCTGGCTGCTTTTGTTAGCGTAGGTGGAACTCCCGAGCTTAGGGGAAAGGGGCTCGTGCAGGTTGTCAGCGGAATATCGGGATGCCTCCTGCAAGTGTTCACCGATAATAGCGGTGAAGTGATAAGTTTCAAAGTGTGGGACGAGAGTGCGCAACACGTGTTTGAGGTTAGCCAAACCTTGGTTGCAGATGTAGATGGAACCATTGGCAGCTATCCCTCCAATCTATATCAGATTAATGCAGATGTGGATGTTCAGGTAGTAGCGGTGCCTTCGTTTTCCATCCCTGCTGGAACTTATTACACACAGCAATATGTAAGCTTAAGCTGCCCGACAACTGATGCACAGATTCATTATACCACCAACGGAACTAATCCTACAGAGACTTCTGCCTTGTATAGTGCGGCAATAAGTATTAGCACCACCACAACTCTTAAAGCCAAAGCCTTCTTCCCAGGCTGGACACCCAGTGCTGTAGCTACTGCCCTTTATATTATCAGCGGAACGGTAGCCACGCCAACCTTCTCTCCACCACCAGGACAGTATGAATTGCCTATGGAGGTAACGATTAGCTGTGCAACTCCCGATGCCCAGATTCGTTACACTATCAATGGGGCAGAGCCAGACACGACATCAGCCCTATATGCACAACCTTTGTATTTGCTTCTCTCTGCAAATAACGTCCAAGCCAAAGGCTTCAAAACAGGGCTAATCCCCAGTGAAACGGCAATTGGTTATTACGAATCTGACATGGCTATCCCTGATAATCCTGATACACCTGTCGTTACCGGCATCTTTGATGTTTACCCCAATCCTTTCTCTTATACTACAACCATTCAATTAGGAGCTAAAGAAGCCAACCAGCCTTATAGCCTAAAGATATATAACATCAAGGGAGCATGTGTTTACCGCACTGAAGGCGTGGCAAAAGGTAGTTTCGAGCTTAGCTGGGATGGGTGTAGCTCTGAAGGGAAGAGGCTTTCCTCGGGAATATATCTCATCTCGTTCCGTGCTGGCAATACCACGCATACCCGCAAAACAGTGCTGAAATAGTCCGTGCAGCTACTGGGAATTCCGGTCTCCTGACCGGAAAGGCCTGTGGGTGTCCTCGCCCACAGTTGTTCTGGCTAACGACGAGGACACTCGACTGCTCGAGTGCAGGCTAGTTAGAGCCATGCAGCCTTGCCTTGCCTACCAATCCACAATCTGCTGGTTTGCTATTTTTCCGTTTTTTTCATGCTTCGCACCTGCTTAAGAGAGTATATCATAAGTTAATCATCCCTATATCAACCGTATATAATATACGGATGATATACGGGGGATATAGGAGTGATACACATCGTTAAGCAAGGGACCAGAAAAGCCCATTTATGGTTTTTAGATGAGTGCATAAAAAATCACTTAAAGATAGGAACAATGGGGAACTGGAAACTGCTGGCAAAATATATCTTGACAGCATAATGATTGCTAATATAAATGCCATTGAGTCTTGAGTGTGTGTGTTAGCCTTGGTTGATTAGCTTTAATAAAAACCAACAACGCTCTGGCATAGCGATTTAGGGAGACGATATGAGCTCTTTGGTGGCAATAGCGAATTACGCATTTATATCGGTAGGGCTAGCCTTATCATGGCTAGCGATATGCCATCTTGCGCCAGTTATCTCCAATTGCAATCTCATTTATCATATAGCCTTTTATCTTCAACCCCATTATCAACCATCAACCATGGAAGAATCATGAAATCTAACTACTTAAGTTTAATGGCGATTTTCACAATTAGCATTGCCTCTGCCAATTTAGCATTTTCCCAAGGTAATCACAGCAACATTAAAACTATGTTTACCAAATAGGAGATAAAATGAAAAGACTTTTTTTCTTTATCCTGTTCATAATCCCGCTTTTAACTGCGTTTGCAAGCTCTGTATCTCCGGAAAGAGCCACGAGCATCGGGAAAGATATCTTTGCACATCTTTCCGGCTCTGCTGCAAGATTCTCCAGTTTGGAAACTTATCGTGGCTCAGAAAGCCAAACCGTGGATATTTATATTCTTCGTTTTGAACCGCAAGGGTTCATTATCCTTGCGGCTGAAGATCAATCAGCACCCATTTTAGCCTATTCACTGGAATCAAGCTTCCCCAGCGATAAGCTCGCCCCTCATGTAGAATGGTATTTGAACGAATACTCCAAGAGTATTACAGAGATACGTAATCATCCACAATGGGCAGTTGACCCAGCATGGAAAACATTGGAGCGCAAAGATTTTTCAGCATACAGCTTCAATCGCTATTTCTATCTTAATAATCTAAATCCGGGCTCCAATACTTTTAACCAATATCAGGCAGCGGTGCTAAATATTTATCCTTTAAGCACAGAAACTGCCGATCCCCCCACAAATGTGGTGGCAACCGATGTAAACAATAATATCAATATTACGTGGCAGGCTCCAGGAACTTCGCAACCGTGTTTTTCAGACGGTTTCGAAACTTATGCAGATTTTGCCGTAACTTTTGCTCCTTGGACATTGGTGGATGTAGATCTCAGTGTTACCTATGGAATCACCGGCACAACTTTCCCAAATTCTGGCAGTGCCATGGCTTACATCATCTTCAATCCCAGCGCTACAACTCCTGC
>Ga0172377_10006442_pt1 | contig 12086 bp, 10 predicted proteins | sample Pumphouse3metaG_FD_119749 | JGI IMG/M metagenome (GOLD analysis project Ga0172377, IMG submission 119749) | Leachate microbial communities from a municipal landfill in Southern Ontario, Canada - Pumphouse #3 metaG | ecosystem: Engineered > Solid waste > Landfill > Unclassified | place: Canada... | reverse complement strand
TTGCTGTTATAGAAGCTGGAACCGGTATAGGTAAAAGTTTTGCTTATCTTGTTCCAGCTTTAATGAAAATTGAGCAGGATAGTGAAGACAAAACTGTAATAGCTACAGCAACTAAAAACTTGCAGAAGCAGTTGTATGAAAAAGATATTCCCCAATTATTTAAGGCTTTAGGTAAAACTTGGAAAGTGGCAATTTTGTACGGAAGACAAAATTATATTTGTAAAAGAAAAATTGAAGAAAAAATGGCTTTTGTACCACTTCTCATCGATGATGATTCAAATGAACTTAGTCTTTTATATAAATATTCAAAAGCAAGCCCAAACGGTCTATACAATGATTACAATGGCTTTTTTTCAACTGAACTTCGCCAGGAAACTTGTAGTGATAGTGAAACTTGTTTAAGTTATAAATGTCCTTATCTTTCAAATTGTTTTTATTATCATGCTAAACAGTTGGCGAGGGAAGCATCTCTTTTAATTACAAATCATCATCTGGTTTTTACTGATTGTGCATATAGATATCAAAATGAAATTGATTTTACTAAAGATGCAATATTACCACCCTATTCAAGATTAGTTTTAGATGAAGCTCATAATATTGAACAAAATGCTACAGATTTATTTACATTTGTTTACAGTAGTTATGAATTAAAAAAGCAACTTTTAAAATTGACTAAAAAACATTCAATGAACAAGAACCTTCTAGAGTTGTTAGCTCCTTTTAGCAGTAAAGTTGAATTAATTGATATCATTATGGATCTACAATCGTATTTAAAAACTGAAAGTGATACCTTAAATGATTTCTTATCAAGTTTTTTTTCAAATAATAATACTACTAATTTTCGAATTAAAAATCCACAAGATATGGTTTATGATAAATTCTTCCCATTAATAACCAAAATTGGAAAATATATTGAAAAAATATCATTAAATGTTAGTTTATTTATAAAATCTTTAGATGATGATAAGCAAAGCCCATTCAAGATCGATGAGTTACAGATTGTTTCTAGCCGTCTAGCTAGTCTTGCTTTAGCAATTAATAAGTTTTCAGATAGAAACAACTGGACTAAAGATGTTTATTTTATGGAAAAACGGTACATAAATAGAAATGATGTATATGAATTAAAGATAGCACCTCTTTCAATAGCAGAAATGATGCAATCATATGTTTATTCTTCCTTAAGAACCGTTATTTGCACAAGTGCTACCTTGGATTTAAAAGATGATTTTAAATACTGGGGTTCTAGAGTTGGCCTTCCTTGTCCAAATAAAAAGATTTTAACAATGAAAATTGATTCTTCCTTTAATTATAAGGACAATCTTCTTTTGTTAACGGCTTTGGATAGTCCGGAATATGATGATAAATCACCTGAAAACTATGTTTCATATATTAAAGAAATGGTTTATTCGAGTATTATTAGTAGTAATGGTGGAACCTTGGTATTATTTACCAGTTATAAAATGATGAAAGATGTTTATAATGCTCTTTCAGACAAACTACAAAAGAATAATATTAATGCCCTTATTCAAGGGAGTATGGATCGTTTTAGGATTTTAAACATATTCAAGGAAGATGAGAATAGTACTCTTTTTGCAACTAGTAGTTTTTGGCAAGGTATTGATGCTCCTGGAAATACATTAAGATTAGTTATTATTGTAAAACTACCTTTTCCTTCTCCTGGGGAACCCATTTTAGGTGCCCGTCTTGAGGAAATTGACAGTCGTGGAGAAAGCGGGTTTGCAAAAATGTTACTTCCTGAAGCAATTATGCGTCTAAAACAAGGATTTGGCAGGTTAATTAGGAAAAACACTGATAAAGGCATCGTTTTAATTCTTGATTCTAGAGTTGTAAAAAAGAGTTATGGGGGTTATATGTTAAGTGTTTTACCTGAGTGCTATCAATTAATTACAGAAAGTAAAAATATTTGTGATAAAATTGAAAATTTTTTATATTAAAAAAAAGAACTGCTTATAAATTATAAACAGTTCTTCTTTTTGTGAAAGGTTAATTTAATTAATCAATTACAGCTAAAACATCTTTTAAATCAAGAATAAGATATTCTTGGTTGTCCATTTTAATTTGGGTTCCTGCATACTTGTCATGAAGGATTTTATCACCCTTTTTAACATTTTTAACTTCAGTTCCAACTTCCTCAACAGTAGCGATTTGAGTTTTCTCCTGTGCTGTCTGAGGGATAAAGATTCCACTTGCTGTTTTTTCTTTAACTTGTTCTGCTTTTACAAGAACTCTTTCACCTAGAGGTTTGATATTCATAATTATTTCTCCTTAATGATATGTTTTATATTTCAATGTTAAATATAGTAAAAAGTATCTCCATAAGCAAGTTTTTTTGTTATTTTTTTAATATTTATTTTTAAGAAGAAATGTGAAGTTTTGACTTTCCTTTTAATAATTTTCTTATTATATTCTCTTTAACCAATTAGGGAGAAAAGAATGAAAAACTGGATGGAGATTTCGGAAAAATTTAGAGTAGAAGGGGCTCTTTATAAAAAGGCTAAAGCTAGTCTCCGTTTAGGTGATATTCCCAATTGTCTTGACTATATTACAAGATACTTCTTTTTGAGGAATAAAAGGAAATTAACGTCAAAAGGCGAAGTTTTTTTTAGAATTCAATTTGCTCTTTATCTTCTTGGGAAAGAAAAGATGGACTTTTCAAATATGGAAGGTGATATGATAGCTGTTTATATTATGGATAGCTATGAGGAAATTGAAATTGATTTGAAAAATAGTCCCATAAGTCCAAATGAGAATTTTGTTTCATGGTGTTCTACTGTTTCACTGGATTTTCCCTTCTTTTATCAATTTTCAGAAGATAAAAAGGACCAAGAAATCAAGGATTTTGGGTCAGAGTGCATCAAAATGAAGTTGTGTTGATTTTTTAGAGGAATTTTGACTCGTTTTTAAGCAATATATAAATTCTGTGGGTCAATTTGATACAATTATAAAAAAATAAATTTTAAATGACTGTTTAAGCGTTTCTAATAAAGATTAATTTTTGGCATGCATATTGCATGTATTATTAGAAAGGAGATTAATATGTCAAAAACAATGTTACAAACGAAGGCTTATAAGTCTGATGACAATTATCTTTCAGTTTATCTTCATGAAATCGATCAAATAGCGTTATTAAATAGAGAAGAAGAATATGATTTAGCAGTAAAGGCTAAATCAGGAGATTTATTTTCAAGAAATCGTCTTGTAGAATCAAATTTAAGATTTGTAGTAAGTATTGCAAAGCAGTATCAAAACAGAGGATTAGGTTTATTGGATTTAATTAATGAAGGCAATATTGGTCTTATGACTGCTGTTGATAAGTTCGATCCAGAAAAAGGTTATCACTTTATTAGTTATGCTGTTTGGTGGATTCGTCAGGCAATTTTAAAAGCAATTGGAGATAAAGTACGTTTAATTAGACTTCCAATGAATAAAGGTGCAGATTTACTTAATATACAAAAAGCAAAAAATGAAATTGAAAGATCTGGTATTGAGCCTACTATAGCTCAAATTAGTTCAAAATGTAATATTTCTGAGGATGACGTTTCTTCATTGCTTAAGTATAATAATGAAATTTCAAGTTTAGATGCACCAGTGGGAAGCGGATCTGAAACAAAGTTTGGAGATTTTATTGAAAGTGATTTACCAGAAGTTGAAGATTATATTTTTGATGAATCTTTAAAAAGTTCAATGAATAAAGTCTTAGATAAACTTTCAGATAAAGAAAGAAACATTATTGAACTAAGATTTGGACTAAATGGAAATTATCAAATGAGCTTAAAGGAAATTGGTGAACTTTATAATTTAACAAAGGAAAGAATCAGACAAATTGAAAAGAAAGTTTTGAATAATCTTTCCAAAGACGAGGATTTTAAAGAACTTGAGGTTTTCTTAGCCTAGGGTTTTCCAGATTAATTTCTGTTCATATAGATAGCTGACTTATTAATTTGAGTCGGCTTTTTTTTGTTTTAAAAAATAGAAAATGATAAGCAAATTGAAACAAATTTTAGGTAAAATTTGAAAAAAAATTATATAAAAACTAAAAATTAAAAATAATATTGACAACTCATTTTATATCGTCTAGATTTAAATCTGGTTAAAAATATAAAAGAACAAAACAAGAATTAAGGAGTAATTATGTCAAGTCAGAAAAAGTACGTTTTCTTTTTTGGGGACGGAAAAGCAGAAGGAAAATCTTCAATGAAAGATTTACTCGGTGGTAAGGGCGCAAATTTAGCAGAAATGACTGCTTTGCAACTTCCAGTTCCACCTGGATTCACAATCAGTACGGAAGCTTGTGAATATTTTTCAAAAAATGAGGATTCCTATCCAGAAGGATTAAAAGAAGAGGTTTTAAAGAATTTATCAAAACTAGAGAAGATGATGGGGGCTAAACTTGGAGACAAGGATAACCCTCTTTTAGTTTCTGTACGTTCAGGCGCAGCCCAGTCTATGCCGGGAATGATGGATACGGTTTTAAATTTAGGTTTAAATGCTGATTCAGTTCAGGGTTTAATTAGGAAAACAGGAAACGAAAGATTTGCTTGGGACAGTTACAGGAGATTTATGCAGATGTTTGGAGACGTTGTCATGGGAGTACCCCACAGCGAATTCGAACAAGCCTTCCAAGACGTTAAAGAAGAGGAAGATAAAGTCTATGATACTGAACTTAACGTAGATGATTTAAAAAGTGTTATTAAAAGATATCGAAGGATTTATAAGCATTACACAGGTGAACAATTCCCTACAGATCCTTTAGTTCAACTTTTCAAAGCAATTGATGCAGTATTTGGTTCTTGGAATAATGAAAGAGCTAAGAAATATAGACAGATGAATGATATCAAAGGTCTTTTAGGAACTGCAGTTAATGTTCAATCTATGGTTTTTGGAAACATGGGTGAAACCAGTGGAACTGGGGTTGCTTTTACAAGGGATCCATCAAGTGGTGATAATAATTTTTATGGTGAATTTTTGATGAATGCTCAGGGTGAAGATGTTGTTGCAGGAATTAGAACTCCTAATACAATAGATACGTTGCAAGAAATTAACCCAGAAATTTATGATCAACTTTGTGATATTAGAAAAACTCTTGAAGCTCACTATTTTGATATGCAAGATATTGAATTTACAATTCAAGATGGAAAGCTCTTTATGCTTCAAACTCGTAATGCTAAAAGGACAATATTTAGCTGGTTAAGAACTCAAGTTGAAATGGTTGAAGAAGGTTTAATCGATAAAAAGACTGCAGTATCAAGAGTTCCGGCTGGTGAGTTTAGTAAATTATTTGCTCCAGTTCTTGATAATAAAGTTATTAAAGAAATGTCTTTAATTCCGCTTTCAACGGGTTTGAATGCTTCTCCAGGTGGAGCTTGTGGTGAAATTTATTTTACAGCAGCAAAAGCCGAGGAAATGGCAGCCTTAGGCCATGATGTAATTTTAGTAAGAACTGAAACAAGCCCAGAAGACATTGGTGGAATGGCTATAAGTAAAGGTGTTATTACCTGCCGAGGTGGAATGACAAGTCATGCAGCCGTTGTAGCTCGTGGAATGGGATGTCCTTGTGTAAGTGGTGTCGGTGACATTAAAATCAATCTTATAAAAAAAACTTTAGAATGTAATTCAACAATTTTGAAAGAAGGGGATTTTATGAGTATGGATGGCTTTACAGGTCATATTTATGCTGCAAAAATTGCTGTTAGAGACCCTGAAATTATGCAGGTTCTTTCTGGACAGATGAAAGAAAACGAATCAACTATTTTCAAAAATTATAAACAATTCATGACTTATGTTAATGAAATTAAAACAATGGGTGTTAGAACTAATGCTGATACTCCAAAAGATGTTCACAATGCAAAGATGCTTGGTGCCGAAGGTATTGGACTTTGTAGAACTGAACATATGTTTTTTGGTGGTTCTCGAATTATTAGCATAAGAAAAATGATTCTTGCTAATAATGTAAAAGAAAGAGAGGTTGCATTAAAAGAATTGCTACCAATGCAAAGACAAGATTTCATTGATATTTTTACAGAGTTAAATGGTCTTTCTGCAAATATTAGGCTTTTGGATCCACCTTTGCACGAATTCCTTCCAAATGATCATACCTCAAGACATGAAATGGCATTACAACTTGGAATGAGTGTTGATGATATTGCACAAAAAATTAATAGCCTTCATGAATTTAACCCAATGTTAGGTTTTAGAGGTTGTAGACTAGCAATTGTTTATCCAGAAATTCTTCGCATGCAAGTTCGTGCAATTATTGAAGCGGCAATTTTGGTAAAGAAATCCGGGATTGAAGTTCATCCAGAAATTATGATTCCACTTGTAGGTAACTATAAAGAATTTAATTATTGTAAAAAGATTGCAGTTGAAGAAATTAAATTAATTTTTGAAGAAAAGAAAGCTACAATTGATTACAAAATAGGAACAATGATTGAGGTGCCTAGAGCTGCAATTACTGCAGATGAAATTGCAAAAGAAGCTGAATTCTTCAGTTTCGGTACTAATGATTTAACCCAAATGACTTGTGGATTTAGTAGAGATGATGCAGCTAGTTTTCTTGGTCATTATGTTAAAGATGCTGATAAACAATTTTATGAGTATGATCCATTTGCAACTATTGATGAAGAAGGCGTTGGAAAACTGGTAAAAATAGCAACTGAACTTGGTAGAAAAACTAGACCAGATATAAAATTAGGAATTTGTGGAGAGCATGGTGGTGATCCTAAAACTATTGCTTTCTGTCAAAAGATAGGGTTAAATTATGTTTCTTGTTCTCCTTTTAGAGTTCCGGTTGCTCGTTTAGCCGCAGCTCAAGCTGTATTAATGGAGAAATAGAAAAATTTAATGGATAGTGATAGCAAACAGAAGATTAAGGGTATTATTTGTATAATATTAGCTGGTTTCTGTTTTGCTACCATGAGCTTGTTTGTTCGCTTAGTTGGAGATATCTCAGTATTTCAAAAAAGTTTTTTTAGAAACCTTTTTGCTTTTGTCTTTGGTTTTGCAATTTTGATTAATTCTGAAAGAAAGGAACGAGCAAAAAATGGTAGCAAAGAAGAGAAAATAATAAAACCAGGAACGTTTAAATATTTAATTTTACGATCTGCCTGTGGAACAATTGGAATGATTTGTAATTTTTATGCAGTGGACCATCTATATTTATCAGATGCAACGATGCTTAATAAATTATCTCCTTTTTTTGCGATAATTTTTAGTTTTCTTATTTTAAAAGAAAAAGTTAATTTCAAACAGATTTTAATGATAATAGTCGCCTTTGTAGGTAGCCTTTTTGTCATAAAACCTTCTTTTGATTTTGCCAAATCCTTTCCTGCCTTTATTGGTTTCATAGGAGCTATAGGGGCGGGAAGTGCTTATGCTTTTGTGGGGAAACTTCGTTCCTCGGGAGTAAAAAGCTCCGTAGTCGTTGTGTTCTTTTCGGCTTTTTCCACTATTTTAACAGCTCCTTATCTAATATTTTTTTATAATCCCATGACCTTACAACAAATACTATTGCTTTTGTGTGTTGGTCTAGCTGCTTTGGGTGGACAATACTTTATTACCAATGCCTATTTCTTTGCCAAAGCGAGAGAAATCTCCATTTATGATTATTCTCAGATTTTATTTGCCTCAATTTATGGTATTATTGTGTTTTCTCAGTATCCGGATGTGTTTAGTATTTTTGGATATTTGATTATTCTATCAATGGCATTTTTAATGTTTAGATATAATTTAAAGAAAAAGGAATGAGAATATGGAAAAAGAAAGAGTATTAGTTGTTTGTTTAAATCCAACTTTTCAAATTACCTTTAATTTTGACAAACTAAATCAAGGCGAAGTAAATCGTACAAAAAATTACACTAATTTTGCTTCTGGAAAGGGTGTAAATGTAGTTAGAATGATAAAGCAACTTAATGAAGATGCTGTTCTTCTTTCTCATCTTGGTGGTGAAAGAGTTGAAGAATTTATTAAACTAGCTTTAAAAGATAATGTTAATATAATCTCAGCAGATAGTAAAAGTCCAATTCGAACCTGTGTTACCTTGAATGATGGTAAAACCACAGAATTGGTTCAAGAACCTGAAAGTGTAGATTTTGAGACAGGAAACAAAATTCTTGATAAATATAAAAAGGCCTTAAAAGAATTTTCAATTGTTGTATTTTCAGGAACGAGAGCTCCTGGTTATCGTAAAGATTTTATTGCAGATATGGTAAGAATAGCAAAGGAAAATGGAAAACAAGTAATTTTGGATATCAAAGGTTTCGATTTACTTGATAGCCTAAAATTCAATCCTGATTATATAAAAGTCAATTTATCAGAATTTGCTGATACTTTTTTAGATAAATCTAATCTAATGGAGCAAGATGAAAATCTTCAAATAAAAAATATAGTTTTTGATAAAATGAAAGAAATTTACTTAAATAATAACGCCATGTGTATCATTACTAGAGGAAAATATCCTACTTGGTTTTTGGATAAAGATTTAAATTTACAAGAAAAAGAAATTGAAAAAGTTAAAGTGGTAAATACCGTTGGTTGTGGGGATGCCTTTACTGCTGGATTAGCTGTAGGTCTTTTAAGAAAAAAAGCTTTCAAGGAATGTTTAGTTTTAGCTAGTCAATGTGGGTCAAAAAAAGCGACTTGTAGTAAAGTTGGAAGCTTGTTTTAATAAAATTTAATAAGAATATTGACATAAATATGTGATTTGGTTACACTCTCAATGTTAGTCATAACTAACAAGGGAGCGATTATGATTCCATTAGCACTTTTTGAAATAGGCAAAAATTCTTCAATAAAAAAGATAAACGGAAATGATAAAGTTAAAAGACATCTTGGCGAACTGGGATTTGTAGTAGGTTCTCCAGTTAAAATTGTTTCAGTTCTTTATGGTAATTTAATAATTCAAATTAAAGATAGTCGGATAGCTTTAAATCGTGATACAGCAAACAAAATTTTAGTATAGGAGTTATAAATGAGAACTTTAGATTGTGTAAAGCCAGGGGAACAGGTAAAAATTGTTAAATTAAACGGTGAAGGTTTATTGAGAAGAAGAATTATGGAAATGGGAATTACAAAGAATATTATGGTAAAAGTTATTAAGGTGGCTCCGTTGGGAGATCCAATGCAACTAAATGTTCGTGGTTATGAATTAAGCCTTAGAAAATTTGAATCTAGTCTTATTGAAGTTGAATAAAAAAAATTTATAAATAAAGTTAGTTATAACTAAGGAGAATTGCATGAGTTTAAAAATTGCCCTTGCCGGAAATCCAAATTGCGGCAAAACGACTATGTTTAACAATTTGACAGCATCCAGTCAATATGTTGGAAATTGGCCCGGAGTTACGGTTGAAAAGAAAGAAGGGAAGTATAAAAGGAATAAAAATATAATTATTCAAGATCTTCCCGGAATTTATTCACTTTCGCCTTACACACAAGAAGAAGTGGTAGCCAGAAATTATCTTGTAAAAGATAAACCAGATGTAATTATTAATATTATAGATGGAACCAACTTAGAAAGGAATCTTTATTTAACAATTCAACTTCTTGAGCTTGGTATACCAATGGTTATTGCAATGAATATGATTGATGTTGTGAGAAAGAATGGAGATAAAATTGATATTGATAAACTTTCAGCTGAATTGGGATGTAAAATTATTGAAACTTCGGCTTTAAAGGGCGAAGGATTGGATAAGATTGTTAATGAAGCCATTCAAGTTGCTGATAAAGATGCAAAAGAGGTTAAAGTTTATTATGGTTTAGTTGAAATGGCTTTAAATAAAATTGAAGAAGTTATAAGACCAAAATTAGGAAATAAGTTTTTATTTTGGTCTTCAATAAAAGTATTTGAAAAAGATGAAAAAGTAATTAGTGAAATAGAATTATCATCAATTGTTTTAAAGGAACTTAATAAACTTATTGAAGAATGTGAAAGACAAATGAATGATACTAGCGAAAGTATAATTACAGATCAACGCTATAATTATATTGCTAAAATTGTTAAGAAAGTTATGAAAAAGAAAGAATATGGCAAACTAAAAACCACTGATAAAATTGATAGAGTAGTCACTAATAGAATTTTGGCTCTACCAATATTTATAATAATTATGTTTGGAGTTTATTATGTTAGTGTAACCACGATAGGTTCAATTGTTACTGATTGGACTAATGATACTTTATTTGGTTCTTTAATAATTGATAATCTTACCAATTGGTTTATAAATATTGGTGTATCTCCTTGGTTAAATAGTTTGATTACGAATGGAATTATTGGTGGAGTAGGAGCTGTTTTGGGATTTGTTCCACAATTGATTGTTCTTTTTATTCTTCTTTCTATTCTTGAAGATGTTGGTTACCTTTCGCGTGTAGCTTTTATTATGGACAAAATTTTTAGAAGATTTGGTCTTTCTGGGAAAAGTTTTATTCCTTTGTTAATTGGAAGTGGTTGTAGTATTCCAGGGATTATGGCTTCTAGAACTATTGAAAATGAAAAAGATCGGAGAATTACAATTATGACAACAAGCTTTATTCCTTGTGGGGCTAAAATGCCAATAATAGCACTTTTTGCAGGTGTTATGTTTAATAATGCTTGGTATGTTGGGCCTTTAGCCTATTTTATAGGAGTCTTAAGTGTAATAATTTCTGGAGTAGTCTTAAAAAAGACTAAAATGTTTGCAGGAGAAGTTGCTCCATTTGTAATGGAATTACCAAATTACCATATACCAGGATTTAAAAATTTGTTATCTAATACATGGGAAAGAGTTTCTTCCTTTATTAAGAAAGCAGGAACTATTATTCTTTTAGCAAATATTATAATTTGGTTTTTTTCTTCCTTTGGGTTTGTTAAAGGTTCCTTTAGAATGGTTGATAATATTGAGATTTCTTTATTAGCAAATATCGGAAATTTATTGAGATGGATATTCATTCCAATTGGATTTGGTTCTTGGAAAGCAACAGTTGCAACTGTTATGGGACTTGTTGCGAAAGAAGAGGTAGTAGGGGTTTTAGGCGTATTGTACCATGTAAGCAATACTGCCCTTGATGTTGTTGATTCAGGTAATTTTAGTTTATTAGGTGGTATTTCTCAGTTTTTCACTCCAAGTCAAGCTTGGTCCTTTATACTATTTAATTTATTAACTATTCCCTGTTTTGCTGCAGTTGGAACTATTCGAAGAGAAATGAATAGTAAGAAATGGAGTTGGTTTTCTATTGGATATTTGGTTGTGTTTTCTTATTCTTGGTGTTTTATCTTCTATCAACTAGCTTTATTCTTCACATTAGGTGCTTTTACTTTTTTAACTGTTTTTGCAATTATAATATTTTCAGTTTGGATTTATTTAATTTTTAGAAAAAATAAATATCTGGAGGTAATTAAATGAAACTAATTGACTTAGTATTTCTTATTCCCATTTTAATCTTTATAATTTTTACTTTAAAACGTATTATAAAGGCTAAAAAAAGTGGTAAACCTATGTGCAGTATGTGTAATAAAAATGGCTGTAGCTCTTGCGATATGTGTAATATTGATTTTAGCAATATTACACAAAAAAAATAATAGTAATTTTTGACATACTTTGTTATAATATCTTTAGGTGGAAAAATGAGTTCAATTAAAGATATTGCTAAGACCATAAAAACGACGCCAGAAATAGTTTCTGGCGTTTTTAATTATGACTCTTCTATTTCAATTGACGATACTCAAAAAAAAGATATTGTAAAAGCTTCAATGGATGCAGAGATTGAAATTTTAAAAGATTATAAAAAAAATTATCATTTTAAAAAGAAAGTTTGTTTTGGAATTGTTGGTTCTTATCCTGAAGAAAGAGTACTTAACAATCAATTTTATTTATTTGTTTCTATGGCCATTTCTAAATTATGTAAATTAGATAAAATCCAAACAGTAGAAATTAACGTTTTGGACAATGGCTTTTATTTTAAGAAAGAACAAAAAATTGATGGAGTTTTTGCAATAGGAAAATTTTCAGATAAACAATTAGAAAATCTTGAGTTAATATCAGATAATATAATTTTTATTGATTCTTCCCCAAAACCTTCTAAATTTGATTCAATTTTGG
>Ga0172377_10006440_pt1 | contig 12089 bp, 16 predicted proteins | sample Pumphouse3metaG_FD_119749 | JGI IMG/M metagenome (GOLD analysis project Ga0172377, IMG submission 119749) | Leachate microbial communities from a municipal landfill in Southern Ontario, Canada - Pumphouse #3 metaG | ecosystem: Engineered > Solid waste > Landfill > Unclassified | place: Canada... | reverse complement strand
TACTTTTTTATCGAAGCTGGTTACACGGATATAAAGGATATTTCCGCCGATAGTACGGGTATAAACCGATTCTACGGTGATAATATCGCGGATGATGTGAAATTTAAGAGGTTCGGCTTCCCCTTTTCGAACGACGGTCAAATCGATCGGAGTTTTCGGTGCGCCGCGCATGATCGATACGGCATCGTCGATCGTCATGCTCAAAGTTGACTGATCGTTGATTTTGAGAATGATATCGCCGGCTTTCATCCCCGCTTTATCGGCCGGAGTCCCTTCGATCGGAGCGATGACGGTTAGGGCGTTGTCCCGCATACCGACGGTAATTCCCAGACCGCCGAATTCGCCGTCGGTTTGTGTTTTGAGATTGTCATAACTTTTTTTGTCGAGATAAGTCGAGTGGGCGTCGAGATTGGAGAGAAGACCCTGAAGCGATTTATCGATCAATTGATCGATTGTCAGGTTGTCGACATTGTATTGTTCGACGATACCGAGTACTTTAGTAAATTTGGCTAACGACTGAAGACGGGAAGCTTCAAGAGAAGCTTCGGAAGGTTCGGCGGCGTTATTCTTGGCCAGTAGGGATGTTGAGAGTGCAACGCTTACGGCAACAGCACTAAGAAAGCCGACAACCATCATTTTTGTGTTTTTCATGAGTTTTCCGAACCTCTGGTAGAGTCGTTATAAAAGATAGGCAATTATAGTGAAAACTCCATTAAATAACAATAATCATACGATATCGATCACGACATCGCCGATACGGATTTGTTCCCCTTTAAGGATTTTTGCCCGTTTACGGGTTTCGACGGTGCCGTTTCGGAAAACCTGATGATTTTCAATCAATAATTTGGCTTGTCCTCCGGTATCGACAAGGTCTAACAGTTTGATCAATTTGTGCAGTTCGATAAACGGTTCGTTGAGCGTGTAAGTCATTAATAGTCTTTATATTTAGGAAAATAGTGAATGGAATCAGGTGATAAGAGAAAATTAAAGTGGCATAAAGCCCGAAAAGGCTTTATGAATGTGATTACCAGCGATCGCGCGGAGGGCGTGGCGCACGGGGACGAGCTTCGTTAACACGAAGTGTACGTCCGCCAAAATCGTTACCTTCAAGGGCAGTGATCGCTTTGTTGGCTTCATCTTTGTTCGCCATTTCGACGAAACCGAATCCGCGGAAGCGGCCTGTTTCTTTGTCGTTAACGAATTTGACTGAACTAACTTCACCGTATTGTCCGAAAAGATCTGCAAGATCGTTTTCGTCTTTACCGTAGGGAATATTCCCGACATAAATTTGTGTCACATTGTACTCCGTGAAAAAATCGAACTATAACCAGCATAATCCTTAGCATATTTTATCCATTGGAATCTTATGGGAATGTTAAAAATAATTGTGATTCTGTGATTAGATCGCCTTTGTAACGTTTGTGAGATATTTTAATCTCTTTGGGAAATTTAACGGATTCATATCGAATATCCTTCGGCAGAAGAAGGGGTAAAGTAGGGGGCGTTTTCATGCAGTTTTTTGAGGATGAGCTCTTTGGGAAGCGGTCGGCAGAGATGAAAGCCTTGCAACGTATCGATTTTATAATCGACAAGCACCTCGTAATGCGAACTCTCTTCGACACCCTCGGCCGTTACACTCATCCCTAAAACATGAGCCAGATTGGACATGGCTTCGACGATATGGCGGTGAGAATTAACCTCAAATAACGTGAGAATAAACGATTTATCGATTTTGAGCGTATCGATCGGGAGCTGCGCCAGATAGGCGAATGAAGAGTATCCGGTACCGAAATCGTCCAATGCTATTTTAACTCCTCCGTCTTTGAGCTGACGAAGCTGCACCGTTGCAATTTCGATATTGTCCATTACGGCACTTTCGGTTAACTCGACTTTTAGGTATGCGGGGGGGATATTCCGGTCTTTTAGATAGGCAAGCAGTTCGTAAGCGAAAAATTCTTGCTGAAGTTGTTTGGAAGAGATATTGATCGCTACGAAAAAAGGTTCCTCCTGAACGGCGCGGACTGTTTCGATGAAATCGCACGCTTGCAATAAAACCTCTTTTCCGATGCGGTGGATGTCTCCGTTGGTTTCGGCCACCCCGATAAAAAGATCCGGCGAAATATATCCTTCGCTCGGATGCGGAAGTCGTAAAAGCGCCTCATACCCTTCTACTCGTAATGTTTTACTGTTGACTAAAGGTTGAAAATAGAGTTCGAATAGATTGTGCTCGAGACCGTCGCGAATTAGCGATTCGATATGAAGGAAATTGTGAATCGCGCATTGCATCGACGCATCGTAATAAACAAATTGGTTTTTCCCTTTTTTCTTGGCTTCGTACATAGCCGTATCGGCATGCCTAATCAAATCTTCGGTATTAGAAGCGTCTTGGGGATAGAGGACGATGCCGATGGAAAGTGAGAGAAAGAAATCGATTTCGTTGATTTTAAACGGATGTTTAAATGCTTGAATCAGACGCTCGGCAAAGGTGTCGATGTGCTCGATATCGGAATTATGGAGAAGAAGGACAAATTCATCACCGCCGAAACGGGCGAAAAAGTCATTGGAATCGAGCATGTTTTGGATCAATCGGCTCACCTCGCTGAGGATATGGTCTCCGATTTCGTGTCCCATCGTATCATTGACGTTTTTGAAGTTGTCGATGTCCAGAAAAAGGAGAGCAAACGCGGAAGAGGGAGGGTGCGCAAAGCGATCTTCCAATTGGAGCTTCAATTTCGCCCTGTTGGGAAGCATCGTCAGCGGATCGTGATAGGCTAAAAAAGCGATCTCTTCGCTTTGGGTTTTGGAGGTTGTAATATCATCGGTAATTCCGATAAAAACGTTGAGGCGCGAATGGTGATGGATACGGCTGTTTAGCCATCGGGTAATGCCGTCGTTTCGAATAATACGGAAACGGATCTCTCTGGATTGTCCGGGTGAGAGGGTTTCGAAAAACATTTTGACCAGTTCGCGGTCGTCGGGATGGATCTGCTGCTGCCAGAGGGTATGATCGGTTAAAAAGGTTTCCTGGGTAAATCCGAAAATCGATTCGACGGCGTTATTGACGTAACGCAGGGCGAGAGTATCGTTGTCGATATACCAGATCACTTCATTGATGCTTCCGAGAATCTCTTCGAGTTCCTGATTCTTGGAATTAAGAAGAGACGAGAGCTCTTGCGCCTGATATTCGATAAGTTCTTTAGAGAGACGAAGCTCTTTATTAAGGCGGCTGAGTTCCGTCAGATTGCGGATATTGACGAAAAAGCGGATATGCTCTTTGTTGCGAATCATCCGTACGCTTTTGACCGTATGGACGATATGCCCTTCACTATGGATGAAATCGGTCTCAGAATCTAGGGATTTCCCCTCTTTCATAACCGTGGCGATACATTCGCCGAAGACGTCGATATCGGCAAGCAATGAGAGGATGTTGAGTCCGAAAAGCATCGCCGTTTCATGACCGAGCATCTCCGCAAACGCATCGTTGACGAATAATATAACCCCTCGTTCATCGACCATTAAGATACCGTCGGGAAGGTAGTTCAGAATATCGTAAGCAGGGGCTTCGCTTTGCATTTTTTCCTAGTCGGTGATGAATTTGTGATATTGTAATTTGTTATGCTTTAAATCTTCCTTCTTGAAACATATTAGGAAGGGATAATAGGAATTTGGCTATAATCGCGAAATTTTATTTAAAGAGTTTTACGATGGTACAAGTTACGAAATTAACAATGCGTTTTGGAAGCCGGATTTTATTTGAGGGGATCAACCTTAAACTCGACCGTAACAAGCGTTACGGTCTTATCGGTGCGAACGGAGCAGGGAAAACCACCTTTTTGAAAATTCTCAGCGGTGAGATCAAAGAGTATGAGGGGGATATCTCCATTGAACCGGGTCTAAAAGTAGGCGTTTTGGGACAAAACCAATTTGCGTTTGAAGAGTTTACAATCGCCGATGCGGTTTTATGGGGGAACAAGCGCCTTTACGATGCGATCAAAGAGAAAGAGCATCTGTACGCAACGGGCGATTTTGAAGACGATGCGGTCAACAACCGTCTTGCCGATTTGGAAATGATCTGTGTCGAAGAAGACCCGACGTACGAATACGACGTACAAATCGCTAAAATCCTCGAAAACGTCGGTATCCCTTCTGAAAATCATCAGGATTTGATGTCGACCCTCCCTTCGTCTGAAAAATTCAAAGTTTTATTAGCGCAGGTTTTGTATCCGAAACCGGATGTTTTGTTCCTAGACGAACCGACCAACAACCTCGATATCGATACGATCGGATGGCTGGAGCATGAGCTTCAGCGTCACGAGGGGACAATGGTCGTTATTTCGCATGACCGCCACTTCCTTAATGCGGTTGTCACCAATATCCTCGACGTCGATTTTCAAAAGATTCGTGAATTTACCGGAAACTATGACGACTGGTATCTTGCATCGACCGTTATGGCGAATCAGGCGCAGTTGGAACGCGATAAAAAACTCAAAGAAAAAGAGCAGCTCGAAGCATTCGTCCGCCGTTTCTCGGCCAATGCGTCAAAAGCGAAACAGGCCACTTCCCGTCAAAAACAATTGGATAAATTGGTTATCGACGATATCAAACCTTCCAGCCGTCGTGATCCGAGCATCGTGTTTAAAGCCAAACGCCAAATGGGGGATGAAGCCCTCGATGTGATCGATGTATCTCATAACTACGACAGTCTAGAAGTGCTTAAAAATATCGATCTTAAAATCGTTCCGGGTGAAAAAATTGCCGTAATCGGTGCCAACGGCGTCGGTAAATCGACGTTGCTGAAAATCATCATGGAAGAGCTTAAACCGAGTGCGGGAAGCGTCAAATGGGGAGCAACCATCGAACCGAGCTATTTTCCGCAAGATACGACCGACCGTATCAAAGGGACGGAGACGCTGTATGACTGGCTCCGCGCTTTCGATCCGAAACGGGAAATTTCTGAGATTCGCAACTGTTTGGGACGTATGCTTTTTAACGGTGAGCAACAGGAAAAAAGTATTGAGAAAATCAGCGGGGGCGAAAAGCACCGCATGATGCTCTCTAAAATGATGTTGGAGGGGGGAAATTTCCTCGTACTGGACGAACCGACCAACCATCTCGACCTCGAAGCGATTATCGCCCTGGGTGAAGCGTTGTTTGAGTTTGACGGAAACGTTATTTGTGTCAGTCATGACCGTGAACTCCTCGACGCATTCGCGGGGCGCGTGATCGAATTGCATGCGGACGGAAGCTATACCGATTTCAAAGGGACGTACGAGGAGTTCGCCGAGGCTAAGGCCAATGGAACGTTATAAAGAGTACGTCGGTTTCGGCGTTGCCGGAAACTTCGCTCTGCATCTCGAACAAGCCGGTGAAATAGAGGATTTTAAACAGATTTTGACGGAAGACCCTAACGGACCCAAAGGGGTCTTTCCGTTTTATGTTCCCGGACGGGAAGGGCAGCTGGGTAAGTATCCGATCAGTTCCGATACGATCGTTCTTCCCGAAGAGGAGTGCAACGTTCAGCCTGAGCCCGAAGTGGCTTTGATTTGCGATTTGGCGTATGATGAACTGGGAAAGGTGAATCGGATCACTCCCCGATTTTTCGGTGCGTACAACGACTGTTCTTTGCGTAAAGAGGGAGCCGCTAAAATCAGCCATAAAAAAAATTGGGGTGAATCTTCCAAAGGGCTCTCTTCGATATTGATTCCAATCGATACTTTCGAAAAAGGGGGAATTATGGATACGTATCGTATCGCCTCTTTTTTGCGGAGGGACGGCATGTTGATGCGGTATGGCGAAGATGTCGAACTGCCGGGATACAGCTATTTTTATACGAAACTGACCGACTGGCTTAAAAATCAGATCAATGCTCAAACCGATTTCGGTCCGCTCGAAGCGATCGGTTCCTATCTCAAAGAGGCCGGATTGCCTCAAAAGGCGATTATCAGTATCGGGGCGACACGCTATACCCACTTCGGCGAGACGAATTTTTTACGCGAAGGGGATGAGGTAATCGTCGTTGTATACGATAATAACAAATACTGTACGAATCCTATCCTTACGATGGCTAATCGCGGGGTATTTCAATCCGAAGGTATCAGTGCGTTGATACAGAAGGTACGTCGTGGTTAAGAACGGCCTTTACCGCCATTACAAGGGGAAACACTACGAAGTTATCGGTGTGGCAAAACATTCCGAAACCAATGAGAGCCTCGTTGTTTACCGCCCTTTGTACGGGGAACGGGGATTATGGGTTCGCCCGTTGAAAATGTTTACCGAAACGATGCCGAACGGCGTCAAACGTTTCGAATACTGCGGAGAAGTCAATGGCTAAAGGGACGAAAATTTCATTGGATTTCGGTGCCTCATGGGATGAGGGCTGGAGTCTGGAAGAGGATAAAGTCTCCAAGACGATCGAACTTCTTCCCCCTTCGCAGCATCGTCTGGTCTTTCGAAAAGAGAAACGCAAAGGCAAAGCGGTAACGTTGGTCGGCTCTTTTAGCCTTAGTGAAGAGGATGCACAAAAAGCTCTGTCAACTCTGAAAAAATCGCTTGCCTGCGGCGGTGCTTACAAAGAGGGGTGGATGGAGCTTCAAGGTGATATTGCCCTTAAAGTTCGTGATAGCCTCGAATCGATGGGGTTTAAGTTCAAAAATCCGAAGTAAGTTACAGTTTATTACCGAAAACGACCTGATTTCGTCCCCGCTCTTTTGCCGCATATAGATTCGTATCGGCGGCATGGATAAGCGCATCATCTCCCATATCCGCGTTCGGAACGATGCAGATACCGCCGATTGAGACGGTAAGTACCTGCGCTACTTTGCTCCCCTTGTGTTCCATTTTTAAATTTTCAATGTTTGTACGAACTTTTTCGCCCATAGCGCGGGAATTTTTGCATTCGGAGTCGGTAATGATGACGCCGAATTCCTCTCCTCCTAGGCGGAACGGATAATCTCCCGGACGCTGAAAGGTGCTTTTGAGCACTTTAGCGACGGCTTGAAGGGCCTGATCCCCCTGTAAATGACCGTAGGTATCGTTATATTGTTTGAAAAAATCGATGTCGAGCATCATAAAGACAAAAGGTTTGTTCGAGCGGGCGGCACGTTTGATCTCCCGTTCGTAAACGATATTGAAATAACGGCGGTTGTACAGTCCGCTGAGCGAATCGGTATAGGATGCCTGTTCGAGTTTAAAATTGAGGTGTTTGAGGGTTTCAGTCGAAGCGATGAGTTGCTGCTGCTGCAGCTCGATACGGGTAAAAATTTTCCACGCCAGTCCCATGACAAGAATCAATGTCACCCCTAGAAAAAGGACGAGCTGAATGAGTGCGTTATGGTAGCCTGCCAGCAGGATAGAGTGTTCGTAACGGGCAGCGGCATTTTCATAGGTAATTAGCCTGTGAACGGTATTATGGATCGATTGGATATTTTCATCCAGTGTCGTTAGAGAGATGGGATGGTTCGTATCCGGCGAAGCGATCAAAGAGCGGACGTGCTCGAAATAGCGTTTCATCGAGTCGATTTGCGATTCGGTATAGTCCACATAAGCCATCTCTTCGGGACGTTTATCGTGCGAAAGATAACTGGCCCAGAGTTGATCGATCCGTTCGAGTGCAAGATCGATATCCCCAAGTGCCTGATCGGTATCTACAAGATGACCGTTCCAGCGGTAAATAGTAGAAGCGAGTCGGTTGTTATAGGTATCGGTGATTCCGTTGAGTTCGCTCAGAGGGATAAGCGAACCGAAATAGAGGGTATCCATATGACGCTTAATGTTTTGGATATTAAAATATCCGATGAGCCCGATAACCACAAGCCCAAATCCGACCAGCAGTAAAAGATAAAGAAGTTTGGATTTAAGTTTCAGTGATTCCACGATTGGAGTGTCTTTACTATTTGGATAAATATCCTAAGCAACTCCTATACCAAAAGCGATTAGAATAAGGGAGAATTTTCGGTCGGAGGCGGATTATGGCCAAACGGGTTATCAAAGACGAACGGATTAAGGTGATCATTCATAATATTGCCGAAGATTTTCGGTTTTCTCATGAAACGGGAGATTACGCGCTTTTATTTTATAAAGCCGATACGGAAGGGATTGTTCGGGGGAGCGATATCGAATCGATGATCGAATACCTGACGACAGGGCTTTCGGAATTGCAAGACAATATTCAATGGCGTCGCGAGTTTTTAAACGAAAATACCGGTATCGATGAGATGCGGATGTTGGAAAATCTCAGTGTAATCGAAAAAGAGTATTTGGAACTTCTGGAGTTTTTGCGTTAGCCGCTTCTGCATAAGTGATGCAGATCGGCTAAACGATATTAAGGTTTCGGTGCGTAAGGCTCAAGTGTTATTTTTTTGCCGATAGCGTATTGGATTCCTCCCGCCAAATCGATGACGTTGTATCCGAGCTGATTACCCAGATAGGTCCCCAGAACTTTAGAGCGGCTTCCGCTATTGCAAATTACGGCGAAACGTTCGTTTTTCTTGACATTTTTATTGAGTTCGGCCAGAAAACGGTCTAAATTATAGTTTCCCTGTTCGTCGAAAAACATGATCGGTATGGAACCTTTGACCAGTCCGGTCGTCTTCCACTCCCCCGGAGTTCGGATATCGATGATCTTGATTTTTGAGTCGACCAGTTTTTGATCGATCGGTTGACGAATGTAGTCGGCACTCAAGGTGCTTAAGGTCAAGAGTAATGAGAGTAGGGCTAAACGCATAATACATCCTTGAATCGGTATAATGGCGGTATTGTATCGACGATTAACTAACACGAGGTTATATGGGGACATCTAAAGCAGAAAATTCAAAACGCCTTCGGTATATACGCTTATTGGGCAGGTTTATCAGCGGCATACTATCATATCTGGCTAAAAGCGACAATCCGACCAAAGAGCAATATGATGCGAAAGTGGACATGAATTTTCGATTTTTAGAGAAAAACGAGGCGGTCAAGCTTTATAAAGATGAATACACCGAGCTAGAGGCGTTAGGACAAAAGATTCTCGATTTCAGAGCAAGCGATACCGATATCGAAACGATTAAGGAAGAACTCTTTTACGCCCAAAATCAGCTGGAAAAAAAGATCAACGCCCGTCGCTATAAAAAATCAAAGCACGACAATCATGCACGCGACGGATGGGATTAAAACCATCCCATATGCTCGGAGAGTATTTTAACTCCCAATGCGATGAGGATGAGTCCTCCGAGCATTTCCGCCTTGCTCTCCAACAATGAACCCAGCTTTTTCCCGATAAACACGGCAATCAGACAAAGCGCCGCAGTAACGATAGCGATAACGGCCGATGCGGTGTAGATATCGTCTTTTAAAAAGGCGAATGTGACACCGATCGCCATGGCATCGATGCTTGTAGCAATAGCCAAAGAGAGAAGGGTTTTGGAAGAGAGATCGGTGACTTCGTCATCGAATTCGTTCTTATAGGCTTCATAGAGCATTTTTCCTCCTAATCCGACGAGGAGAAGAAACGCGATCCAATGATCATACGTCTGGACGTATTCGGCGAAGCTGATGCCGATGAAATAGCCCGCCAACGGCATGGCTCCCTGAAAAAATCCGAATGTGGCGGCAACGAAAAGAGTTTTTGAAAACAGAAGTTCTTTGTATTTGGATCCGATGGCGATCGAGACGGCGACGGAATCCATCGCCAGTGCAACCGCGAGGAGGAGAAGCATTTCCATAATGATATATGTCCTAAAAAAAGTGGCGAATCATAGCGTGCCTATCTGATAAAAGGGCTTAGGGCTATTTGTTGATTTCGACGGTAATATGGACCAACTCTTCGTGGATGCGGAGCTGTTCTTTGAAAAAATCGGGATCGACTTCTTCGGCGGTATGAAGAGAGAGGATACAGGAATACTTCCCTTTACCGACGCGCCAGACGTGCAAATCGGTGATTGTCGCAGGGACCGGGCTGGCTTCGATCACTTCATATATTTCAGCGACGACAGGGGCATCCATCTCCGCATCCAATAAAATGCGTCCGGTATCGCGTAATAAACCATACGCCCATATTCCGACCAATCCTGCACCGACGATCCCCATCATCGGATCAAGCCATGCCGCTCCCCATATCTTGCCGCAAATCAGTGCGAAAATCGCCAGAACCGATGTTGCGGCATCGGCGATGACGTGCATATAAGCGGAACGGAGATTAAGATCGTGATGATGTGTATGATGGTGATGCTCATGTCCGTGGTTATGGTGATGGTGATCGTGCGAATGCCCTTCTTTAAGCAGCCATGCGCATATCAGATTGACACTCAAACCGATGATAGCGATAATGATCGCTTCGTCATAACGGATCGGAGTCGGAGCGATGAGCCGTTGCGCCGATTCAAACAACATCAGCGCCGCTACGGCAACGAGAAAAATGGCGCTAGTATATCCTCCTAAAACCTCTATTTTCCAGGTACCGAAAGCAAAACGGTTATCTCCGGCATATTTTCGGGCGGCGCCGTAGGCCATGACTGAGAGACCCAGCGCCAGTGCATGTGTCCCCATATGCCAGCCGTCGGCGAGAAGAGCCATGGAGTTGTATATCCAACCGCCGAAAATTTCAGCTACCATCATAAATGCCGTCAATGCAACGGCGATACGGGTATTTTTTTCGGCTAAAGGATTTCCTTCATCGAAAATATGGGAGTGATGCCGATACTCAGCAGTAGATGAAGTGTCCATTCAAGTGTGTCCTTTATTAAACTTATGATACTATACCCCAGTATACTTAATTACGATTAAAAGAAAGAGAACATTATGGCGCATACGATCCATTCTAAGAAACAGTTATTGACGCGTGTACGGAGAATAAAAGGGCAGGCCGAAGCACTGGAAAAAGCGCTTGATGACGAAAAGGAGTGTTCGGCAGTCTTGCAACAGATCGCAGCGATCCGGGGTGCCGTGAACGGATTGATGAATGAGGTGATGGAAGGCTATATTCGCGAACATCTCGGAGCCGATGTACCGGCTCAGCAGAGAAATGAAGATTTAGAGAAGCTGGTGGGAGTCTTGCGTTCGTATCTGAAATAACTCAGGGGAGGCGGTTCAAATGCTCTTTGACATCGCTGAGACGGACAAATTCAAATCCTTCGGATCTGAGCTTGCCGACACCTTGGATGATCCCTTCGCTTGTCCCGCTTTCGGGATGGTTCATATGAAAAATGAGGATGTCTCCCGCTTTGGCACTTTCAATCTGCTGTGCCACTTTTGATGCGCTGAAAGTGGCTCCCGCATCTCCCAAAATGCTGAATCCTGCGATTTCCACTCCGTTATGATGGGCAATCTCTACGGCCTGTTCATCGTAATATGCGGTTCCCGAGCGGAAAAAACGGGGACGTTTCCCGGTCAGTTTTTCGATGAGGTCGCCGTTGCCGTTGATCTCCTCCGCAACTTCTTCGGGCGAAGCGGTACCGGGTATATTATAAATACTTTTGCCGTTGACGGAGAGGGGATGGTGGGCCGTGCCGTGATTGGCGATTTCAAAAAGGGGATTGGAGGCCAATTTTTCAAAAATTTCGGGATTGCTGCGTATCCATCGGGAGTTGATGAACAAGGTCGCGGGGATACGGTTTTCGATTAAATAATCGATCAGTTTGGTATCGTATTGGGAACTTTTGGCACTTCCTCCGCAGGCGTCGAAAGTGAGGGCCACCTCGTTTTTGCCGGTGGTGAACGTCGTGACGACACCGGTAACATTTTCCCCCCATTGCAGAGGTTCTTGAGCCGAGAGGATGGATGCACATAGTAAAAAGCTTGCTAGAAAAGTCGGCATGGAATTCTCCCCGAATGGTGAAAGAGATTGTAATACACTCTTTGCAAGGAAGAGCTTTAAGAGGAGTGGCAGTCTGTATCTTTTCCGAAAATACACCGTCCGTTCGTGATGAGTTTTCGGATCAGAAAAAAAAGCGCTGCCGCGGCAATAATAGCGCTGATGAGAGCGTGAGGGATCAAACCGTGCGAATAAAAAGAGAGAGCCGCGACGATAAAAGCAACGGTTAATAGAAAACACATGGAAATATCACTCCGTTTTTTCTTTGACGTAGGATGCCCCCTGATTGACCTGCTCTTTA
>Ga0172377_10006433_pt1 | contig 12100 bp, 9 predicted proteins | sample Pumphouse3metaG_FD_119749 | JGI IMG/M metagenome (GOLD analysis project Ga0172377, IMG submission 119749) | Leachate microbial communities from a municipal landfill in Southern Ontario, Canada - Pumphouse #3 metaG | ecosystem: Engineered > Solid waste > Landfill > Unclassified | place: Canada... | reverse complement strand
ATACGGAGTCTTGCCAGGCATCTGTCTGACAGTGAAATCCTTGCCGAGCGCCTCAATCAACTGCTCTTGAGACAGACCGTTGAGATCTTTCACGACGCGATTGTAGTCCATAATCTTTAGCTGACTCTCAGGGAAGCATACCGCCATAAAGAAATTATATTCCTCATTGCCGGTATGATGCGGATTGGCGGCTTTCTTCTCGGCCCCAACCCTGGCGGCGGCAGCCGTGCGATGATGTCCGTCAGCGACGTAAAAAGCATCCACCTGATTTCCGAAAATCTCTGTGATTCTGTCTATGGTCTTCCGGTCATCGATTACCCAGAACTTGTGACCGAAACCATCCTCTGCGACGAAATCGTACTCAGGAGTCCCGGAGACCACATTCGCCATAATGGAATTCAGCTCCTCATTGTCCTTGTATGCGAAAAAGACAGGCTCTATGTTGGCGTCCTGAATCTTCACGTGGATCATACGGTCGTCCTCCTTGTCCTTTCTCGTGAGTTCGTGCTTCTTGATCTTTCCGGTGGCATAGTCATCCGTGTCCGCGCAGAGCACAAGTCCGTACTGTGTTCTTCCCTCCATAGTCTGGGAATAGACATAGTAGCACGGTTTCCCGTCCTGTACAAGCCATCCTCTGCTCTGCCAATCCTTGAAATTCCTCACGGCCTCATCGTAAACCCTTTGGTCGTGATCAGGAAGGATTGGGTTGAAGTCTATCTCCGGTTTGGTGATGTGCAGAAGAGATTTTTCTCCAGCCATTTTCTGAGCCTCCTCGGAATTGACCACGTCATAAGGCGGGGCAGCAACTTCTCTTACAATGCTTTTGGGCGGCCTTACCGCCGCGAAAGGTCTTACTCTTACCATATCTTTATTTGTTGACTTGGAATTTCGTGCACCCTGTCTCGAAGAATCCGACAATCTGTCTCGCAGCCGCAAGCCCGGCGTTGATGTTGGCCTCTTTTGTCTGAGCCCCCATCTTCTTAGGAGTGGCGAACACCCTAAGCCCGAATTTCTCTTTCAGAATCTCTATGTTGCTCGGAGCCACATCGGTGACATATTTAAGATCCTCTCTGGCTTCCAGAGCCTTCTCAAGCCCGGCCTCGTCAATCACTTCCTTGCGAGCCGTGTTCACAAGCGTCGCACCCTTAGGCATCTTGGTTATAAGATCGAAATTTATGGAGTTGATGGTCTCAGGAGTTGCGGGAATGTGCACCGACACGAAGTCGCATTCAGAGTACAACTTGGCCACGGTGTCCACAGGTTCCGCTCCTCCCTCTCGAATTTTGTCTGCCGAAATGAAAGGATCAGTCGCATAGACGTCCATTCCGAGAGCCTTGGCTTTTTCTCCGACAAGTCTTCCGACGTGCCCGAAAGCCTGTATTCCAAGCTTCTTGCCCATAATCTCACCGCCTGCAACCGGAGTGAACTGATTCCTGCTCATAAATATCATCATAGCTATGGCCAGCTCAGCCACAGCGTTGGAATTCTGCCCAGGGGTGTTCATCACCACAACCTTGTGCGCCGTAGCGGCATCCAGATCCACATTGTCGAATCCCGCTCCCGCTCTTACAACGATTTTAAGATTCTTGGCAGCGTCAAGAACGGCAGGGGTGACTTTGTCCGAGCGTATAATCATCGCATCGAAATCGGCGGCAGCCGCAATCAGCCGGTCCTCACCTTCATATTTCTCAAGCACTTCGACTTGGTGTCCCGACTTTGTGAGTATTTCCTTTATCCCATTCACAGCGACCGGTGCGAACGGCTTTTGAGTAGCTATCAGTATCTTCATAATAAATAGGTGTTACTTTTTCATTGTTTCAAATTCCTTCATCGCATCTGTGAGAGCCTTCACATCCTCGATAGTGCAAGCGTTGTACAGAGAAGCTCTGAAACCTCCGACTGAACGGTGCCCCTTGATTCCGACCATCCCTTTTCCTTTGGCGAAATCGAAGAACTCGTCCTGAAGCGCCTCTCTGCCCGGAGCCATCACAAAGCAGACGTTCATTATGGAACGATCTTCCTTGACGGCAGTCCCGGTGAACAAAGAGTTGCGATCAATCTCATCGTACAGCATCGCGGCCTTCTGTTCGTCAATCTTATGAATGGCATCGATGCCGCCTATGCCCTTAAGCCATTTGAGAGTCTCGTTCATAACGAAAATTGAGAACACAGGAGGCGTGTTGAACATTGATTCTTTGTCAATGTGGGTACGATAGTCGAGCATAGTCGGGATGTAACGGCTGACTTTGCCGAGAGCGTCCTTGCGGATTATTGAGAAGACGACCCCCGCAGGACCCGCGTTCTTCTGGGCGCCTCCGTAGATCATCGCATATTTGCTCACGTCCACTCTTCTGCTGAGAATGTCGGAAGACATATCGGCGATAAGAGGAACGGGACAATCCATATCGCGCCTGATCTCAGTACCGTAGATTGTGTTGTTGGTGGTGATGTGGAAATAGTCCAAATCAGAAGGAATCTCATATCCCTTAGGAATGTAGGTATAGTTCTTGTCGGCCGAGCTTGCGATAGCGTAAGCGTCTCCGATGCCCTGAGCCTCTTTCAAAGCTTTCTTCGCCCAGACTCCCGTTTCAAGATAGGCCGCTTTGTGCTCAAGAAAATTCATAGCCACATAGAGGAATTGCAGACTTGCGCCGCCTCCGAGGAACACGATTTCGTGAGTGTCGGGGATATGGAGCAATTCTTTCCAATTTGCACGGACCTCGTCCATAACTTCTCCCCACTCTTTCGATCTGTGAGAGACGGAGAGGACGGAAATACCTGTACCCTTGAAGTTTTTCAAAGCCTCAACGGAATTGTCGATTGCTTGCTGCGGCAATATGCACGGACCAGCGTTGAACACGTGAACTTTACTCATATCGATTTTTAACTGAATGTTTAACTGAAATTTCGATTCGTTCGGAATTCAGCACTAAAGATAATAATTTATTCTTAATAATCCTAATTCAACTTACAGATTGTTACCTATATCCCAAAAGATAGGAGATTATGGCCATTCTTACGTACATCCCGCCTCCGGCCTGCTTGAAATAATAGGCGTAAGGAGTCTCGTCAACATCCGTCGCAATCTCGTTGATACGAGGGAGAGGATGCAGAATCTTCATATTCTTTTTAACTCCCGTCAGCATCGAAGCGTTGAGACGGTACACATCCTTGACCTTGTCATACTCCTCCTTGCTCGGGAAGCGTTCCTGCTGGATCCTGGTCATATACAATATGTCACAGTCGTTGATGTGATCCTCCAGACTCGATGTCTGAGTGTAGGACAGGCCTTTATCATTGAGGAACTTGATGTATTCGTCCGGAAGCTTGAGCTCATCCGGAGCGGTGTAGATGAAATTGGGATTGAACAACGACATAGCCTCAGTCAGAGAATGAACGGTTCTGCCGTATTTCAAATCCCCGACCATATTAATGGAGAGCCCGTCAAGACGCCCTTGAGTCTTCTGAATGGCGTACAGGTCCAGCAAAGTCTGCGACGGGTGCTGATTGGCTCCGTCTCCGGCGTTGACCACAGGCACCGAGGCCACTTTTGCGGCAATCGCTGCGGCTCCTGCCGTAGGATGCCTCATCACAATCATATCCACATAGTTGGAGACTATTCTGATCGTGTCTTCCAACGTCTCTCCCTTGCTCACGCTTGTGTTGCGAGAATCGGGAAAACCTATCACTCTCGCGCCGAGTCGGTTGACCGCGGCTTCAAAACTCAGCCTCGTCCTGGTGGACGGCTCGAAGAACAGGCACGCAATCACCTTTCCGTGAAGGAAATCCTGTTCTCTGTTCTGCTCGAATTCTTTTGCGATGTCCAGAATATGCAGCATCTCCTCTTTGGAGAAATCCTGGATTGAAATGAGACTTTTTGACATTGTTATTAAAATTTATTTGGATGTATTCGTCACTCGGCAGCCTTCGATCATCGATGCTCTTGCCGCAAAATCCTCAACCTGAGAGAGCCTGACCCTAACGGTGAGCTTGCAGTCCAGACCGAAATTCTGCCCGGAGACCGGCAGAGCCAAGTCTTTGAGCAGTTTCATAACCTGATTCATAGTGTCGTAGCCGAAGCTCACCTCAAAATCCTCCCCGGCCACTTTTTCCACTATCGAGGCATTGGACAGAGCATCGGCCGTAGAAGTCTTGTACGCTCTTATAAGACCCGGGATTCCGAGTTTTATGCCTCCGAAATATCTCACCACCACCACCAGCACGTCACTTAGGGAGAAAGAGTCGATCTGGCCCAAAATGGGCCTTCCGGCCGAAGAGGACGGCTCTCCGTCGTCATTGGCGCGGAACTTCTTCCCATTGAGTCCGAGTCTGTAGGCATAGCAGTGGTGACGGGCGTCGTGGTACTCCGTCTTGATGGAAGAGACTATGTTTTTCACCTCTTCTTCTGTCTCTACGGGGAAGGCGTGGGCAATGAATCTGCTTCCATTGTCCTTAAAAAGTCCCTCAGCGTGGGCGGAGATGCTTTTGTAAGTGTCTTGAATCTGATTTATGTCCATAGTGATATGGTTAACCAAAAGTAGCGTTTTTTATAATATTTTGCAACCGCATAGAAATATTTTGTAACTTTGAACTCTGAAATAACAAAATATTGTCGTTATGGTATTGAGGTACAGAATTTCACTTCCGGGCATAAAAGGCTTTGCCAGGGTTTACAATGTCAATGATTCCACCACTTTGTACACGCTCCACAAACATCTGAGGGCTGATATGGAGTTTCCCCAGGATCAGTTGATACTTTTCAAAGGTCTTAACGCCGACGGCGGGGTTGTGGCCCGTTACGGGCTTTTCGACCTCGGCTCCGGGACAGTGGACTCCGTCACTCTTGCCGAAACCTTGAAAAAAGGTATAGCCTCATTCGTCTATTTCTACGATGCCCTGAACAAAAAGAGTGTCATCGTGACGTTTGAAGGTGAGGTTCCGGACACTATGCCCGTAAAGGCACCGACTCTGGTGGAGATCAAAGGCCCGAACCCTATTGAGTTCGAGAACGGCTACATCGCTTTCGAGGATCTGCCTGACGATCAGAAACACGTTCCGGGAGACTCCGAATGGGAGGCCGCAAAGGAAGATCATTCCGATGACGAGATTATCGGCAAAGGCGGGAAAGACGATGACGTCGATGACGATGATGAAGACGATGATTCAGACGAAGACGAAAAGGATCCGGACGAGGACGGAACCGAGATTTACGACGGCTCCGAGGAACTAACCTTATAGTCTCGAAATCGGGCCTTTAGCACAGTTATGGGCAGGAAACTTGTCATCATCTTGGGTCCGACAGCAGTCGGGAAAACTGATTATAGCATACATGCGGCACTTGAGGCTGGCTCGCCCGTGATTTCTTGCGATTCCAGACAGATTTTCAAAGAGATGTCCATCGGCACCGCCGTTCCTTCCAAGGCCCAGCTTGCATCCGTGAGGCATTATTTCATTCAGACAAACTCAGTCACTCAGCTTTACTCGGCAGGACAATACGAGACTGACGCACTGAGTCTTATCGAGTCCCTGTTCGCTCATGGCCACGAGACGCTGGTGATTACAGGAGGCTCCTGCTTCTACATTGACGCCATCTGCAACGGACTTGACGATGTGCCTCAGGGCGATTCCTCCTTGAGAGCTTCTCTGATGGCTAAACTTTCCTCGGAAGGAGTCGAGTCTCTGTGGCCGGACCTTAAGCGCCTTGACCCGGAAACTTTCGCCTCAATCGAATTGTCCAACGGACAGAGGGTCGTGCGAGCCCTTGAGGCCTGCATAGTGTCAGGAAAGCCTTTTTCCTCCTTTAAGAAAGGCCGGAAAGCCCGTAGGGATTTTGCCATTGAGAAAATAGGACTGACCCGGCCGAGAGAGGAATTGTACTCACGTATCAACAAGAGAGTCGACATAATGATGGAAGAAGGCCTTCTCGAAGAGGCGAAAAGCCTGCTGCCATATCGGGAATATACCGCAATGCAGACCGTGGGTTACAGAGAATTGTTCTCGTATTTCGACGGGCAGTGTTCCCTTGACGAGGCAGTGTCTCTGATCAAACTGAACACCAGGCATTACGCCAAGCGCCAAATGACCTGGTGGCGCCGCGACCCTTCCATCCTGTGGAAAACTATTCTATAGAACGGACGAAGGAATCGAACTTGTCCCGATCGCCCTTGGCCTTGTTCTTGGTCTTCGAGCGGTAATTGTAAATAGTGTTGGCGGAATAATGAAGAAGACTGGCAATTTTGCTCGAATCGCTGATTCCCAGCTTAATCAGCGCATATATCCTTAATTCAGGCGACAAAATCTCACCTTCCCTCGGAGTGATCTTCTCACCGTCCAGAAGAAGAGTGTTGAATTTGCTGACAAAACCCGGATACAGATTTACGAAAGTCTCGTCGAACATCTTGTAGAACTGCTGAATGTCATCATCAATCGGAGGCAGACTCTCGATCTCGTCAATCAGATACTTGTCATTCCCCCTTCGTATGTACTTGAGAACGTGATTCTTGTAAAGTCTTGTTGTGTTGATGTTCTCGGAAAGCCGGCTAAGAAAAAGGGCGATGTACTCCTGCTTCACCTTGTTCGCCTCCAGAAACTGAGCGTTGACCGCCTGAAGTTTGCCGTTCACCCTCACAAGACTCCTTTGATGTCTGATGATCATATAAGTCATCAGAATCATAATCACCAATGCGCACGCAATCACACAGATCAGCACTCTGGTGGCATTTGTCTGAGCCTGACGCCTCTGCCTGTAAGCCTTCTCTATCTTCGGGAAAAACTGGGAAATCTGCCATGGCCTGAGCTTCCCGTTGAAAACCAAGGCATCGGGCATACAGTAATCCGCAGCATATTTGAAGGATCTCTCTATGTCCCCGTTCTCGAAAAGCATCATCGCAAGAGTGTTCAGAGCCGCATAATCCTTCGTCACGCATTTGATGTCCGCAATCGCCGACTTGCAAAGCCACTTAATCCTCTCAGGAGCACCGTTCTGGTCCGAAAGATAAAACTGATAGAAGAAACACGATTTTGCATAGTCGTGCGTGTTCTCCGGAGACATCTGAACCATTCCCCAAGCATAATTCCTTGCCGCCTCGGTGTCGTGGCTCTGTTCCGCCGCCTCCCGCTTAAGATCAAGCCATTGGAACGACTGGAACGGCAGCAATGTGAACAACGAATCTCTGTAATTGTCTCTTTGAGCCATTCTTTCAATGAAGACCTCGTTACTGTTGGTGAAAGCCATCGTCTCTCCCGCAAGTGAATGACAGACAGTGAAATAGGCAAGTTTCAAGTCATCAGGAATCAATGACGAGCCGTACTTCTGAAGTATGTCTGAGGCCTCAACATTATAGCCGGCCGTGTTGTACTCGCTTGCGAGCAGCAGCTCGGTCTCTACGATTTTATGCCTGTCGGAAAGGGAATCCGCAAGAATCAGATTTTTGTTCAGGTACTTGACAGTGGAATCAAGGCTATAAGAAGCGTAAGCATCAGCCATCTGCCTGTTGATTTTGTAAAGAGCACCCGGATCCCTCTGATCTATGTACAAAGACCTTATGACCGATATCCTTCCGTTGAGAAGCCTCTCATAAGAGTTTCTCTCTCTTAGCGCGTCATCCAGTTCTTTAACATACGCATCTGTCTCCTTGCCGCAACTGCAGCAAAGAAAGACTAATAGCGGAAGCCAGAACAAACCCTTTGACATAACTATTACAAAGATACAAAAAAAGTCCGGCCCTTTCAAGACGAAGGCCGGACAAATGGAATACTATAGACGTCCGTTATTTCTTAATCAAATCAATGACCTCGATTTTGTCAGTCGCTGTCTTGGACAAGTCAATGGTGAGGACGTAGGTCGCTCCTTTCTCAAGCGGTTGGCCGACTGCGTCTTTAAGCTCTATGTTATGAGAATCCGACACATTCAGATACGTTGCCGCCAAATTGGTGAGTTTCACGGTGTTAGCCACTTTCTCGTCTATGATCTTACCGCACTCTCTGCCCCAGCCGTCCTGACCGAAGTACTTGAATGACAGATAGTCGTAACGGATTCTTCCGCCCACTGTGGTCGCATCCGTTTCCTCAACCGCGATTCCCGTGAACTGGAACACCATCGGCTTGATTTCGGCAAGACAGAACGCCGCACCCGGGTTGAAGGCAAGCTGACCGTCCTTCATAGTAGGGTTGGCAAGTCCCCAAGCCATCATCCACAAGGCGCCCTCGTCAATGGTTGCCTCCTCGCCGTTAGATTTCAACCTTCTGAATGTGGCGTAACCGCCGTCAAGATAAAGGTCGATGGCGAATTTGCCGCTCACCGCGTTGAACTTGAGCGAACTTCCGTCAATATAGAGGTAATCAGGATCGAGGAACCAAGACGTCAGATCCGTAACGCCCTCAATATTGAGAGCCTGACCCTTCTCTATGTCAATAGATTGAACCTGGTAGTGCGTCGAAGAGACTCTGGCCGCCTTGACTCCGTTCACGTGAATGTCAAGAGAAGACACCGGAATGTCTGTCTTGACGATGGACAGAGAAGCCGCGCCGAATCCCTTTGTCACGTCAATAGTGAAAGTGTAAGCCTGTCCGAGATCAAGTTTGACGTCTTCCGCAGGCTCTACGTTGCCTGAATTCGTAACTTTGATCAATCCGGCCCCGTTGACCGTGGCGAAAGATCCGAATTCCCCTCCCCATCCTTTCTGATGGAAGAATTTGATGGAATAGCCTGAAACGCCCAGTGACTCACCTGCGGTCAAGGTCAGTTGGTAGACCTTGTCGCTGATTTCAGAAAGACAATATGCCCCTGTGTCGGTGTTCCAAGAATCCCCTATCTTAGGCTTGCCGAAATTGCCGCCGATTACCCAGATCGCTCCTTCCGCGCTCCCGCTGTCGAAGGAAGAATAATTGTCCGCGTCAGCCATTGCCTCAACCTTGATGAACGACTTGTCGAAATCGGCCGTAAACTTGTAAAGACCGTCGATTGGCTTGAATGTGATTGTGTTGTCCTCATTCACCTTGAAGAAATCGTAGTCCATGTTCCAGTCGGTGATGTCAGCGATGTTAGGGAAAGCTACAGTGGTCCCCTGAAGCAGATTCAGGACTTCGGTTTTGGAAGCTTCGCTCACATTGCAGGTTATAGTCCCGAAAGGCGCTGCTGTCAAAGTCTTCAGGTCTACGGAGATTTTGTAGACTCCGGCCTTGGCGGCGGAGAATGGAATCTTAACAGAGGAGCCGACCTTGAGAGCCGAACTGCCGTCCCAACCGAAAGTCACGACGTGGCCGGAAGCATCGAGAGAAGGAGTCTTGATCAGAGCCGAGGCGGCTGCCGGGAAATTCCCGGTCACCTCGTACAGGTAGTCCCCGACTTTAGTCATCTTGTACTCCTTGCCCTCAAGCACCAGTGTCAGATACTCGCAGTCAGGCCGTGACACCGCCACTTCCACAGTGTCCTTAGTAATCCCCAACCCGGTGTTCTGGGCTGTGAAGATCAGAGACGCCGTGCCATCGGAAATGTCCGCGAAAATAGGAGAACTGATAGCGGCGGAATAGGTTCCGTCTTCTTTAGTTCTGATGGTGACGTTACTGACGCCAGTCTCGTCATAATAAAGATCAGCCTTAAGAGTTGAAAGAGGGAAATCATCGTTTAGACTAACTGAAAACCTAATTGAATCCCCCATAAACGCCGTTTCGTCGCAGGACAGAATCTCCATCTGAGGGCCTTTCTGCGTGAACTTGACATCCATACTGTCATCATTGCATCCCCACAGCAAAGCGGCTGAAACAGCTAAAAATATAATTGACTTTTTCATATTTACATTAAGATTTATCATTCCACTTCAGAGACACTATAGACTTGGCAGGCACTGTGTACTTGACAGAATGATCTTCGGAAACGAAGACCAGTTGCTGAGAAGCGCCGTTCTCGTTCAGAATCACGACGCCGTAAGAGCCGTCGGTGTTCTTGAATGCCTGATAAGTGATTCCTGAAAGCTCGTAGCCCTTGGTTCCTATCCTGACCGCCCCGGGGCGGATCACTTTTGAGCAATGGGCTATGTCATAGTACTGACTGTAGTAGTCGAGGGTAGTGTAGTTGGACGAAGCTATGGTGACCGCGCCGTAGCAAGTCTTGCAGGAGCCTGACTCATCGGTGTAAGGGCCTTTGTTCTCGTCCAGCATCAGATTCCAGAGAGTGACTCCTTTGCCGCCGTATGTCATAGTGCCGAGGAAAATGTCCCTCATATCGTTCAGAAGGCAGTCGGCGAAATTGTAGTTCCACGTTCCTATGGAAGCCTCGGTGAAGAATATGTCCTTTTCCGCGGCATCCTGCTGAATGTGCTTGAGCTCAGAGACGGAGCCACCGTAATTGTGCCAAGCTGAACCGGCTATGTACTTCGAGGCATCCGCGTCTTTGTAGATGTTCAGCGGATAATCCTTCTGAGACGAGATCGAGTCGTAGTTGTAATTATGGTCAAAGATCAGAATCTTAGTGCTCAGACCGGCTTTCTGCAAAGCGGGGCCGAGGGCGGTCTTGATGAAATCTCGAGCGACTTCCCAGTACATCAGCATTGACATACTGTTGCCCGCGTTCAGCGGCTCATTCTGAGGAGTGAGCGCATAGACTTTGAAGCCTTGCGACTCCATAAACTGAATCCACTTCACGAAATACTCTGCGTAATCGTCATAGCAAGACTCTTTCAGAGTGCCTCCTGTCCAGCTGTACCAGTCCCCTGTGCCGTTGGCTTCCCTTTTCATCCATCTCGGGGCAGTCCAAGGGGAACCTATGATCTTCACGTCCGGATTGATTGCGTAAATCTCTTTCAGAACAGGAATTAGGTACGTCCTGTCCTTCTCTGGAATAGCGAAATTCTCCATTCCTTCAGTGTCGCACCAAGTGTAACGGTCTATCGAGAAGTCGGAGCCTCCGATGCAGACCCTGATAAGGCTTGAGCCTATTCCGTCGGTCGGATCGAATATGCCTTTAAGAAAGGCAGTCCTTGTCTCTTTGCTCATCTTCATCAGATTGTAGCAGGAAGAGACAGTGATTGCGGCTCCGAAACCGTCAATGGTCTGATAGGTGTCATCGGTGAAACGCACCGCATAAGGAGACATCGTTGCTGTCTTTCCGAAAGCCACTTTCTCGGAAGCAAACAGTTTGGTCTTCGCCGCCGTTGTGACGTAGGCGACGGCGCCTTCGGTTATTTCCTCAGTGCCGCCACCCGTCCCCGGATTGTCAGGAGTCGGATCGTCCGATTCTCCCGACTGACAGGAGCAGGAGACGCAGCACGCCAATATAGACAATAAAAATAATTTAGTCTTACTCATAATTTTAATATCCCTCATTCTGTGTGAGACTCGGGTTCTCGTCCATATCTACCTGAGGCACAGGCATTAGAATAGTGTTGTCCGTCAGAGGAGTCCTCTGCTGCCAGTACGAATCCTGAGCGTACATCGCATCGTGAACTTCTTTCGCTTTGTCGTGGCGGACGAGGTCGAAGAAACGGAAACCCTCAAAAGAAAGCTCGAGTCTCCTTTCGTTCAGCACAGCGTCAAGCATCGCGCTCTGACTTGCGGAAGCACTGGAAGGAAGATCCTTAAGTCCCGCTCTGTTTCTGACTTTGTTGACATAAGCCGCAGCCTCGCTTAGCTGGTTGGTCATTGCAAGAGCCTCGGCGTGAAGCAGGTAGATTTCTCCGAGACGCATCATAATCCAACTGGAAGCATTCGTAGGCACCTTGTGCATAAACTTGTACTCGGCTCCGGGGTAATAATGGCTCCAAGAGCAGGCGTCAGTGGCGATGGACGCATTCTTCCTCTGTGTGTCCCCCTCGGCATCATAAGCAGCTATCAGACTTCTGGAAGGAGTGATCCATTTTGTCCACGTGAAACTGTCGTCAGGATTGTAGGCATTTCTGTGGAACATCATCCAATACCAGTTCCCTGAAGTCCTGGACCAGGTTATCTCGCAGATGGACTCTACCGAGTTCCTTTTCGCATCGGTGTCATCGTAGCCCCAAAGATCCCCGTATTTCGGCTCCAGAGTGAAGCCCATTCCCTCTACTTGCTTGCAATAATTGATAACTTTAGTCCAGTCCTGATGATCTTTTTCCGCATACACTCT
>Ga0172377_10006432_pt1 | contig 12101 bp, 11 predicted proteins | sample Pumphouse3metaG_FD_119749 | JGI IMG/M metagenome (GOLD analysis project Ga0172377, IMG submission 119749) | Leachate microbial communities from a municipal landfill in Southern Ontario, Canada - Pumphouse #3 metaG | ecosystem: Engineered > Solid waste > Landfill > Unclassified | place: Canada... | reverse complement strand
GCAAAAAGCTGTTGGGAGGATATCAAAGGAACCCTTTCTTTAGAGCAGAGAGAGAACCATCCTGCACGTTATGCTTTGGTTGAGCTTGAGAATATCTATGACAGCGGATTGGTCTTTGAACCCATCCACAGGCTTCTGTTCCATTCTGACTATGCTCAGTTTCTAAAAATCGTTCGAAAGAACGCACAAAAGGTTACCATCGAAGAAATTCCGAACCTGAGGGAATTGTCACAAAGAATCAATGGAAAGGGTAAACAGAAATTCGGCTATCTCGATAAGGAAGGATATAAGCTCTTTACCCTGGACAAGCCGTCATCCTCAATTGCCGCAGGTACTCTCCAGCTGGTCATTGATGAGCTTGTGGAGAACAGGAAATGCGAAGTTGACTACGTCCACGGAATCGATGTTGTCGACACTCAAGGGAAGCTGGAGGACAATTGCGGCCTGATTCTTCCTGCGGTGAGCAAGGATACGTTCTTTGACACCATCATCAAGGACAAGGCGCTTCCCCGCAAGACTTTCTCCATGGGAGAAGCCGCGGAAAAACGTTTCTATATGGAAGCGAGGAAAATCCAATAATCAGGAAAGCAGCGCACTGGCATCAAAGGAACCCTGGCGCACCAGCTTATAAGGATGGACTGTGCAATCTATCAGTGTGGATGGCACGATTCCTTGCTTTTCCGAGCCGACAACAAAAGTCGGCACCTTGCCTTTGAACGCAAAGATGATGTCGGTGATGCTGGTTATCGAGGCATAACCAGAGGCGTTCACTGAAGTCGAATAGATTGGTGAGCCCAGTTTCTCAAGCACCTGTTGCAGGAAAGGATCAGAAGGGACACGTATCGCAGTTGTCCCGCCTGTTTTATTTTCCATTATTGCGGTAAGGGCACATGGCCACACTTTTTCAATATCCTTGGGAACAATGCAAATCTCCTTGGCCTGTTTCAAAGTGGCAAGAAGAAGGAATGGTTTTCTCTGGTCCCTGCCTTTAATCTCATACAACTTTTCAGAAGCCGGTCCCATCTTTGCGCAAAGGCCATAGATGGTATCACAGGGAAGCACCATGGTTTGGTCATCCTGCAACCTGTTTACTACAATATCCAAAGTCCCCGGATTCTGACGATACAGGACCTCGGAGGATTCATCATTTTTCAATTTGCCCACCTCGTTTAGTTTTCAATCTCAGGGTATACAATATCACAGCAAAAAGAGCAATTGAAAGAGCGGACACAATCATACTCCAAAGAGGGAGGCTCTCGATTCTTGCTTTGGTCTCGATGGCCGCTTCCTCATCATTGGTGGCGGTTACACTCTTGTTCTCATTGTCATTGAAATAATAGACCTGCTCACCTTCCATCTGGTACCCAAGCTTGAAGGCGATGTCCTTCACACCCTCACCTTCAGATAATTTAGAACTCTGTTCTTTCAGGGAATTGACCTTGACATTGAGCATCCTTTGGGTATATTCGAGCTGGTTTATCTCTTTTTTTAACTCATGGGTATGGAACAACCCGTTTTTGCCAAAAATGAAAATAAAAATAAGTAATGATAATATAAAAGTAATACTGAATATTATAAGAATCTTTCTTGTCATGGATACTAACTACCTATATACTATTTATGATATAAGCAACTAATTGTAATGTAAATTACTGGGAGGATCCTGATGGCAGAAAATAAACATTATGGAAAGCAAATCTTTCTTAGTCTCCTATTCACTGTCTTGGTTCTCGGAATATTGGTTTTTGGCTTTTCGACTTATTTGCTTCCAAAGTATAATATCACAAAGGAACAGATTTATTCTGTGATGATAAAACTCTTTCCTGTGCTGGTCGGACTTGTCATGATTCAAATCGGAGCGATGATAGCTCATAACAACGATGAGCATTATGCGGATATGGTTGATAAGCTTCCACCAAATGCATATGACAGGCCATTGCACAGCATGCCTTGTGATGATCCTAATCGTCTTGCCCATCAAGGTATGCCAATGGCTGAGCCGACGGTCCCCCCTCAGGTTTCTGTGGTCGCCTCGGCCAAACCTGTCATCATCGAGGGCTCTGAACCAATCGTCGCCCCGACGGTCATGGTCCCTGCCGTCGAGACTATTGATACAAGTTTCGAATCGATTTTTGACAGCGAGCTCAAGGCCGCACAGGAATTCGACTATGATATCACTCTTGTACTGTTCAAGGCTTCAGAGGATGTGAGAGCTGATATGTATGGGAAAATCGGGAATCTTGTTGGGGTCAGTGCCTATGCTTTCACCTTGGATGATGATTACGAGGTGATTTTGCTTCCTTTCTACAACAATGAGGAAGCCAGGGACTACATGATGGCCCTTATCGAGCAATTAAAACAGGATTTTGAAGGTAGCGATATCAATATGGGTATCGCATCCCGCTCAGGAAGGATTCTTGATACGGAAATGTTGTTGCATGAGGCAAAGAATGCCTGCGGCAATTGCCTCTAGTCCTTAAGGGGAATCTCAAAGCACATCCTGTCGCGAGTGAGAATAGCCTCAGGATATACCGTCCGGGCATCTGCAATTAGATATTTCAATTCTTTATCACTGTATCGCGGGCTGTAATGAAGCAGCCCCATTTTTTTTACCTTGGCATCTCTGGCGATCATTCCTGCCTGTAAAGCTGTCATGTGCTTCTTTTCCGCTGCTGTCTCCTCCAAATCTCCCGTGAACATGCCCTCACAAAGCAACAGGTCGCTATTCTCAACATAATGGACGATCTTTGGGATATAGAGAGTATCGGTGACATAGCTGAATTTTCTTCCCATTCTTTTCTCGCCAATGACCATCTCTGGCTTGATGACCCTTCCATCGGACAAGGTCACTTCCCTTCCCTGTTGCAGCTGGCCCCACATCGGTCCCATAGGCACGTCCAGGCTTTTCGCCTTAACAGGATGGAATTCCCCGGGACGCATTTTCTCCTCAAACACATACCCGAAGCAGGGTTTTGTATGGTCAAGAAGAAAAGCTGTCACGGTATAATCGGGATTGTCGACAATGATGCCTTCGCTCACAGGCGTCACAATGATTTCATAGTTGATGTACATATCAAGTATTCTTCTTGAGGCATCAATGAATTCTGCCAGTTTTGAGGGGCCGTAAATATATAGCGGTTCAGTCCTGTCCACCTGACTTGAGAGCATGAGGATCCCGGGAAGACCTGTGACGTGGTCAGCGTGCATATGGCTGATGAAAATACTATTGATTTTCTTCCAATGAAGATTAAGCATCTTCAGGGAGACCTGGGTTCCTTCCCCGCAATCGAAAAGAAACAAATCCCCTTCACGACGAATCAAGGCACTGGTAAGGTATCTATTGGGAAGTGGCATCATGCCACTGGTCCCCAAAGCAAAAACTTCAAAATTCATGTTACCAGTATACTTAAAACTGAGCTTGTTGCAAGACGGGTATTTTTTTGACGGAACGTAATGAGATCAATGTGCTGAGGACCGAGAGAGCAAAGAGAAAAAGAAGCACCAGAGACAAAGGTCTGAAAGGAACAACAAGATCAAAGGTAAGCAAATAGTAGGAGAGTGCGCCGATATCCTGTTTTTGTAAAAACAAAAGCACTGGATGAAAGAGTTTTGTCAGCAGCAGGCCCAATGCCGTACCGAACACCACTGAGGACATGGTCACAAGAACAATACTCAATAAATAACCTTTGATAATCTTTTCATCAGGAGCCCCCAGCAACTTGAGAGTCGATATCTCTTTCCTATGGTCATTAATCAAGGACGAAGCGAACTCACTCACAAAAAAAGCGCAAAGAAGCGCAACCACAAGGAAAACCCCCACAACGGCATTCTGGCTAGTCATGAGATTGTCATACATATCCCGATTCTGATCATACCAAGCCGAGACGTTATATCCTTGTTCCTTCAATTGGGTCTTGACCTTCTCGATATCCTTTCCTTCAAGAATCAATTCCGTTCGCATTGGAAAATCAAACCGCCTCAACTGATCATAAGGGAAGAACACCAGGGAATCATCCAATTCCTTGTATCCACTGTCATAGAGGGAACCGACAACACAGAGGACAGGTTTGAAGGTCCCTTCATGGATGATGAGCAACATGGTCTTGTCGCCAAGCCTGAGATCAAGTTTTTTCGCCAGGCTCTGGGATATCATCACCGAGGGAAGGGAACTTGCCAGCTCCTCTTTTTTTAAGGTTATCTCCTTAAGCCTTTCCTCAGTGAAATATCCTTCCTTGATTCCCTTCACTGCGACAGTCTGGGTCTCAGCCTGCCCGTACATCAAGGCAGTGCAATAAAGGACCTCTTGTGCCTGTATTCCCTCCATAACAGGTACTTTCCCATCTACTGCAAGATGACCATTGCCAAGCAACGCATATTTGTTTGCAATGCCACTGCTCATCGAATAGACAAAGGTCAGGGATACGGTCACCAGGGAAGCGACGACAAGAATCAAGAAAAACTGGCTCCTCAATCGCTTGTCAAGCAGTCTTTTATGTGCAATGAGGGAAACAAAGGTCTTAGGCATCTTGAAACAGCCTTTTATCATGCAAACGATAAAGATGATCACATCGTCTCGCAAACGCAAGGTTATGGGTGGCAAGCATCAATGCCACCTTCTCTTCCTTTACCAAGGAAAAAAGCAATTCCTCCACCATCGCGGCATTTTCCTCATCAAGCGAGCCGGTGGGTTCATCTGCAAATAGGACTTCAGGAGTATTGGCCAGAGCGCGGGCTATGGCGACTCTTTGTCTCTCTCCTCCGGATAGTTGGCTGTTCTTATGATCCATGCGATTTCCCAGGCCTACCAAAGCCAATAGCCTGGTTGCATTCATCCTTGCATCCTTTTCCTTTTTGCCATTGATAAGAGGAGCCATCATCACATTTTCCAATGCACTGAAATCATTCAATAACAAGCTGTCCTGAAAAATAAATCCCATTTTTTTGTTGCGAAGCGCACAAAGTTTCTTATCAGAAAGTACGCTGATATCCTCTCCCTCAAACAAGACCGTACCATTATCATAATCAAGCAGGGTGGCACAAATTTCCAGAAAGGTGCTTTTACCGCAGCCGCTGTTTCCCACAATGGCCACACTCTGTTCCTTGTACAAGGAGAAATCAACAGCATCAAGGATTGTCAGTTGTTGATCTTTTGTCTCAGGATAACTTTTTACCAAGCCTTTTATCTCAAGTAGCACATCAGATTTTATCATCATGAAGCATCTCCATTATGGGGCATGAGAGTATTTTCTTCGTTCCCAGATAGGAAAACAACCAGGTTCCGACCAATATGAAGCCACAGACAAGCACCAATGGTCCAAGGGCAATATTCAGCGAGAGATCGCTACTGACTATACTCACATACCTTGAAAGAAAGAAAAAGAGTCTGGGAGACATAGCAACCAAAAGATAGGAGAGAGAAATCCCCGCGATAATTCCGATAATGGAAAAAAGCAGGCTTTGTCGCAGGAATATGAGAAGAATCCGTTTTTTTTCCAGTCCCATGGTCCGGAGCATGCCGATTTCCTTCTGTTTGCATTCAAGAAGGCGTTTGCAACTTGTACGAATGGAAAGGATGACTACAAAAACCATCAGGTAAAAAATGAATTGCATCAGGACCTGCTCAAGAAGCAGCGCACTACACAATGAGGCGTTCATCTGCTTATAGGTGACAGGATGAAGCGAAGGATCAAGAGCGTTGACTTGGCTGACGGCCTTCTCAACCATGGTCTTGCAATATACTCCCACCTGGTATTTACAATCAAAGGATTCCACATTTGAAATATCCATGACAAAGGTATTCGAGTTGAACTGCCCGTAAGGGGTATAGAACACTCCCCCAATAGGATAGGTGGAGGTAAAAGGAACAACCCTCGCCTGTTTGCCTTTTTTCAAAGTGGTTATCCTGACAACTGAATGGAGGGAAGATGAGAGACTCATGAGCGCTGAATAGGAAAAATAGGGACCTGAGCCATCTTTTCCAATCAAGTCAATTTTTTTCGCCCCCGGTCCGTTGATATCGAGGAAACGGATCCTTCCCATGAGCGTAAGCCCGGCGTCTGTAGTGACAAGAGCCGGGCACTGGGCGAAGACAAAACAACTTTCAATCTCTGGCAGGGATTGAAGCTTTGCGACAATCTCTGCTCCCTTGGTCAAGGAATCAGCGTCAATGACAGCATCGTAGCTTTCATAGCGACGAATATCATCAATACGGTTGTTTGCCAAACTTTGCATAAAGGAAAGTACCATTGTCATGGCGACAACACATACAGCCACACTGATGCATATCCGTATGTTATCCCGTCTATGTCTGTTATCCTTTGAGAATCCATATCGCTGGGAAATACGATTCACTATGTTCATAGGTATCTCACAGAGGCTACTGCTTTGCCATCGTTCCTATAAGTGACCTCGGCATAGGGTTTGCCATTGTTATACACAGTCTCGATCTTGCTTCCCTCATTTGTGATCACACTGCTCTTGATAGGCAGCCCCTTCTTTTCCTGATATGTTTTTGCGACTTTTCCTTTGTCATATATCACTGTGGTAACCAGAAGGGAAACATCAGTGGTTGTTTTCTTGGTAATCAAGCCATCCTCATCATAGTCGTAGGTTATCTCGGATTTCTTTTGTCCATTCTCAAGCAAAACCTCGGAGGCCAGTCTTCCGAGTGCATTGTAGGTCTCGACTGTTGTGATATCGCCTTTCGTCTTGGTATGGGTAAGCTGTCCTTGCTCATTGGAGCCTATCCGTGGCTGATCCTCAAAAGAAGTGGCGTATTGCCTGAGGACAAAATCACCGTTGACCCTCTCATACTTTTCAAAGAAGGTGCCATCTGAGGTTGAGAACCATTGGTCCTGTCCGTAATAGGTTGTACTGTTGTCCTTTCCAACTTCCTGAACCGAGGAAAGTCTTCCTGTTGCGATATTATAGCAATACCAGCTGATGCTCTCCACTTGTCCGGCAATGGAAGATACCACTTTCTCAAGACGATTGCCACTATCATAGGAATAAGTTGTGAGCTTGTCTTCCTCAATCTCGCTCATCAATCGTCCATTCTTGTAGTACCTGATGGTTGATTGTCCTGTGAACAAATCCTTGACAATCTTCTCGTCTGCTGTTTCCTCAATCGTTTGTATTTCCTGTCCGTTCTTTAGTACTGTTCTTGTATTGCCTGAGACGGAGAGTTCATATTCGGATTCCTCACCTTTTTGCAATGGGCCCTTATCCTGCCCCAGGATGTTGGATTTATGCAAAGCACTTCCCCACACCTGGGAGCTAAGAGCCAACATCGCAAGAAAAGCAAGAAAGGGGCTCCTCATTTATCCCCCAGTCCTACCAAGGTATTCAAAAACTCTTCCTTATTGAAAGGATGCAGGTCCTCATACCCTTCCCCAGTACCGACAAATGCAATCGGCACATGCAGTTTCTCTCCAATCTGGAGTAAGGCGCCTCCCTTGGAAAGGCTATCGTATTTGGTAAGAATCAAGGCGTCAAGAGGTACTGCGGCATTGAACAACTCGGCTTGGCTCACTCCATTTTGCCCGGTAGTGCTGTCAATGACAAGAAATTTCTTGTAATGTACCGCATCCAAGCCTCTTCCTTTGATGATTTTGTCAATCTTTGCAAGTTCTCTGACCAGATTCTCTTTATTATGCATACGTCCAGCAGTATCAACAAGGACAAGGTCCTCTCCTTTGGTCTTTGCGCTTGTGATTGCATCATAGACCACACTGCCCGGGTCACTTCCATTGCTTTGCTTCACAATCCTTACCCCAAGACGTTGCGCATGGATGTCCAGCTGATCAATCGCCGCAGCGCGAAAGGTATCGGCGGCACAAAGAAGTACCTGATGGCCTTGCCTCACATAATACCGGGCAAGTTTTGCAATGCTTGTGGTTTTCCCCACTCCATTGACACCAAGAATCAACCATATTGTGGGCTGTGATGCATCGAACTCGGGGGTATATGTCTCAATCTTATCCATGAGTATTGATTTTACAAGTTTTTGCAAATCTTCCTGGCTCTTTGGTTTCTCGCTTTTTGCTCTCAGATGCACCTCGTTGCTTATGTAGGAAGCCATGGAAGGTCCCAAATCCCCTTCAATCAGGAAATCCTCCAGCTCAGAAAAGAATTTCTCATCAAATGTCCGTATTCCAAACAACGCCTTAAGTTTTGCACCAAACTCTTGTAACATTTTTTTTCCTTTTATATTGTTGTGATGACACTATGGGTATACTCAATGGCATCGTGAAGAAAGTGCAAGGCAAAAACGCCTGTAGCCCCTTGAGCCGCCACATAGAGAGCTTGGGTAAACACATTACTATTCCCATATACCTCAAATAACGTGGGATATAGCAAAGTCAGCCCTATTGAGAATATCAAGTTACGGAAACTCAGATAAAATTCATTCTGTTGATCCTTGAGAAGCTTGTCGTCATCAAGCCATGAGGGACGAAGATCAAAGCTTATCAAGCTTCTACTCTCATTAAGTTGCACAATTTGATTTACAAATCCTTTTTTTCTTGCCTGGAATAATACAGGAATCTGTAATTCCTGAAGGGTCATGGCGCTGTTGTTCCCTATCACTTCCCCTTCTTTGTACCATGATACCAACCCGCTATGGGAGATAAGGGAAATGGGAGGAAACACAATCTGTTGCAAGCTTGCACCCACCTCAAGGCTTTGGCCGGATTTCACCTCGATCTCCTTACTTTGACCTATCCGTCCGAACGCGGAGAGAAACAAGGAATGCTTGCCCTCAGGCAAAAGCAAAAGATTATCAATCAAGGGCCTTGCAACATCATCGGCTGAGACATACAACGAAGGAGGTGTGTCAATAAAGTGAAGTACTCCAAGACTCTTATCAGTGACACACTTGGCCAAGGAAAGCAAAAGTTCCCCTTGGAAACCAAAATAATCACTCTCAAGGCTGATCTTATCAAATATAACCGAGGAGGTATCGGAACTCCGTACGTAATATCTTATGATGACATGCTCATAATCCGACAATTTTGAACAGTCGACAAGAAGCAAGGCATCATAATCATATGCATCACAAAACCACCGATAATACCCATGGGAAAAAATCGTGCAAAGTTTGTCCGAAGCATCCACTTTCGTGAGCTTGATGGGAGAATCAGCAATTATCCGCTTGGGGATGTCTATTGTTTCTTGAACATACGTCCCTGCTTCTTCCTTCAAGTACGCCTCATGCCGGTTTTTCCAAATCTCAAGTAATTTCTGATTATAGGCCACCTCATATGCGAAAGCATTATCAAAAGGGGTATCTTTTTCATAGGAGACAAGTACCCCTTGTGCATTACGCTCTAAAAAAGCCATGAAGGAAGGATTGCTCCCATTCATGTCAATCAATGCCATTTGATAGTCACGGGCAAAGAGCGTAAGGGGAGACAGGAAGAATAAAAGGAAAGTAAGGATAGTGGCTTGCCTTATCCTACTCAAACGGCAACCTCCTGCTGCTTGTTCCAAGAGAGATAGCATTCGATGAATTGTTCAATATCCCCATCCATTACCGATTGGATATTACCTGCGGTGTACCCGGTACGATGGTCCTTGACCATCGTATAAGGTTGGAATACATATGACCTGATTTGAGAGCCCCAGGAAATATCCTTTTTAGCGATAGCGTTCTTTTGATGTTCTTTTTCCCGTTGTTTCTCGTAGTATTCATACAAGCGGGAGCGTAGCATCTTGAAAGCAACATCCTTGTTCATGTATTGAGACCTTTCATTTTGACATTGGACAACGATTCCTGATTCATAATGGGTGATACGCACTGCGCTATCCGTCTTATTTACATGTTGTCCACCAGCTCCTCCGCTACGATAGGTATCCAGTCGGTAATCCTCCGGCTTGATAACTATCTCGATGTCATCATCCAATTCAGGAGAGGCGTAGACTGAGGAAAAAGAGGTATGCCTTCTTTTGGCTGCATCAAAAGGACTGATACGTACCAGGCGATGCACTCCAGCCTCTCCCTTGAGATATCCAAAGGCATAAGGCCCGGTCACCTTAATCGTGCAGCTCTTGATACCACCTTCGTCTTCCAAAGTGTCAAGTATCTCAGCCTTGAATCCATTTCTCTCACAATAACGAAGATACATGCGCATCAGCATGCTGGACCAGTCGCAGGCCTCAGTACCACCTGCTCCGCTATGGATGCTCAAGAAGCAGTTGTTCTTGTCGAACTTACCTGACAGCAACGTCTTGAGTTTTAGGCGCTCGTATTCCTGAGCAAGTTCCTGTATCTGGGAATCAAGTTGTGCCTGATCTTCCTCGTTATCCTGCTCATTTGCATACAGGCCAATTAATTCTTCAGTTTCTTTGACTTTCAGATACAGACTTTTCCAAGGGATATAGGAATCCTTTAAATCGGAAATAGTAGCAAATATTTTATTCGCCGCATCCTTGTCGTTCCAGAAACCATCACCCGCTGTCTGTTTTTCTAATTCGCTTATCCTCTGGCCTACATGAGAGTCTTCAAAGACGCCTCCATTCGGTATAAGCTTCTTCCTTAATGGTCTCAAACTGTGCTTTATTCTGGATAAACATAATCAACTCCTCAGTTATTTTTTTTCAATGCGAAGCCCTATGGTCAGTGTGACGCTCTCCATGCTTAAAAGGGAGACGGGCCAAACAGGAAACAAGAGCACATGTTCAAAGAAGTTCTCTTGCACCCCCATGACGGTCTTTGCTTGTATGGTATAGTCTTCTTTCAATAACGTAAAGGCACAATCACCAAAAAGCGTCAGGGTTGTCGGTCCAAGGATTCGCGCAGAACGGACATCCTCAACGATTACTTCCCTTTCGTTATAAGGTTTGGTCTTCTTTGTGCTCCAATCTGTGATATTGAATGAAAGGGAATCCTTCTGTGGAATGACAGAAAGGGGCACACACATTCCGTATTGCTTCTTCACAGTCTCCTTGCCGGTATTTGACAATGTCACTTCGACAAGAACAGTATTTTGTCGGAACTTGTATTGCTTGGAGATGTTGAGTGAGGCATCGACTTTTGTGATGAACTCCCCATGGATACTATTGCGGGAAAACACTGTGTATTGTGTCTCGGCTAAGTTCTCAATGTTTTTTGAGGAAAGAGAGAAATCCGACAGTGGAGAACCGCTATCCATCAGCACATCAGAGAATATCCGTAACAATTTGCCATTAGTTGCGTTATGGATCGCTGTGGTGGTCCCGCATCCCTTCATCGGGGTGAAAGCACCACCGAAGTTCGTGAGAGTGGGAAGATGGATCAATTCAGAGAGGCTTCCCCCGACAGGGGACAACACTGACGACAGGTTCTTCCCCATATAAAGATATTCGTCAAAACCATCCCTGTCATAATCATAAACAGAGGGAAAGGAAAAATCTTTCTGGCTGCATAGGAGCACCTGCGCCTCATACAGGAGACGATAGAACAGTTGCCTTACAGGCACTCTGAGCATCGAGGCGTTACTATCCATCACATAAGGATTTCCCATCCCGCATTTGGTAAGCAACTTCTCAAGTTGTTTCTTCACATCTTTGTTTTTCTTGTAGGTCTTAGCTATCTCTATAAAAGTAGAGAACCGGTTATAGAGGTAACTTGAGCTTTGGTCATTGATAAACAACGAATTAAAACAGGTCAGTCCGAAATGGTTGCAATCATAGCCATACCATCCATCGCATTGATATCCTTTGCCGACAGGAAGATCGTACTCATTGGTTCCAATGCTTTTTTGGGAAAGCAACATGGAAAAAAACTGTGCAATCTGCTCATTCGGGATATCCATAGTGCAAATCTGGTCAAGATTAAGGAAGGCCACCATGGTGTCTTGGTTACCTTTTGTGACAATCCCTTCGATTTCTCTATAATACGAATTGAATGAGATTTCAGCCGAGGAAAGACGGCTGGTCAGCAAACCGATGGTTTTATCAATGGGAAATATTTTGATGGATTTATCCAATTCCTGCATGATGAACGGTATTTTTTCATCGATTGAGCAACTACCGCTACAAGGACTGATGATCAGCGACTCAATATCACAAAGAGACAAGGTGCTCAGATAATAGGGAGAGAATACCTGAGAATAACAAAACAG
>Ga0172377_10006431_pt1 | contig 12103 bp, 6 predicted proteins | sample Pumphouse3metaG_FD_119749 | JGI IMG/M metagenome (GOLD analysis project Ga0172377, IMG submission 119749) | Leachate microbial communities from a municipal landfill in Southern Ontario, Canada - Pumphouse #3 metaG | ecosystem: Engineered > Solid waste > Landfill > Unclassified | place: Canada... | reverse complement strand
GGGCGCGAAGCGCCTTCTTTAATCTTGCCAGCGGTGGCGCGAAGCGCCATACTATAATAACCCTAGGCGCGGAGCGCGAAGCGCGGAGTGCCTAGGGAACAAGATACCCACTAAAACCGGCGCCTCGTAGAGGCGCTACAAATGGGCATAAACTGTTAGATACAAAGAAAATCTTGTGGTTGACGCCTTCTCACGCCGGCTAAAGCCGGCTAAGAGCGCAAGCTAAAGCTTGAACTACGAACATACGCCGGCTAAAGCCGGCGGAGAACAACAATTTCCAGGCTTAAGTTAGCGCCAATAGGCTAAAGCCGGCGGAGAACAACACTTTTCAGGCTTAAGTTAGCGCCAATAGGCATCAAGCCGGTTTCCGTCCCAGGTATGTAGTCCAGCCTTTAGGCTGCTCCCCGCTCCCGATCCCGTTCCCTGCCATTCAGCAGATTCGTGGCGCCCCTTCAGGGCGCCGGATTCGGGGGGGGCTTTTACCCAGGGTGGCGCTCGGCTCCTGCGGAGCCTCGCTTACCCTGGGCTGTATTAGGTTGCCCCTTTGGGGCAACAAATGGACAGATTCTCAAGAAAAAACTGAAATTCCAACTGAAAACTTGCGTTTTCAAGCTATTTCATCGAGTTTTTCTGTTTTATTGAGATAAAAACAGATTGTTTGAAATCTTGGAATTGTAGTTTATCTGCTTAATCAGCTTCTTTTTTTGTGCCTTTTGTGCTTTTTGTGGTTAATGGGCTTTTTGGACGCGGTCTAAGACACACGAAGGGTCTTTGTACTTTCAGCCCATGAACAAGCCGCCGTCCACGCTGAATTGCTGTCCAGTGATATAGGCGGCTTTTTCTGAGACCAAGTAGGCCACCAGGCTGGCGACCTCGTCGGCTTTGCCAAAGCGTCTAAGCGGTATGGTTTTACAAATTTCAGCCCGGCGTTTGTTTGGAATGGAGGCCGTCATATCGCTGTCTATGAATCCTGGGCAGATTGCATTTGCGCTGATGCCCAGGCCGGCCATTTCTCTGGCCACCGAGCGCATCAGTCCCAGCAAGCCCTCTTTGGCGGCGGCGTAATTGGCGCGGTTAGCCGAGCCTAGGCGCCCGGCGTCCGAGGAGAAATAGATGATTCTGCCCCATTTTTGTCTTGCCATGAGCATGGCGACCGCTCTGGTCAGTTCAAAGGGCGCGTTCAGGTTGAGTTGCATGACATCTCGCCATTGCTGGTCGCTCATAAAAGCCACCGGCGCATCCATGAGCATACCGGCACAGCTGACCAACACGTCGATGCGCGAGAGCTTTTCGATGCATTCCTGCACCAGGCTGGCGGCGGCGCCGGGCTGCAATAAATCGGCTTGCAGGCAATATACTTTGCTGCCTTTTGTCTCACATTGCCCCACTATAGGCTCCAAGGCCGCCGCATTGCGATTATACTGCAAGGCCAGGTCAAAGCCTGCCTCTGCCAGCTGCAGCGCGCAGGCCTGGCCTATGCCGCCGCTGGCGCCGCTCAGCAAAACCACTTTGCGAGCGCTGGAACCGGCGCTAACCGGAGCCTGAGCCGTCTGGCTGGGCTGAGCAGTTTTTTTGGCCGAGTCATCAGTTGTCTGGGCCGCCAGATACTGCTCGACATCCTTGCGATGCAGACTGCTCTTGCCGCTAAAAGCGGCTACCTTGGCCAACTCGACACCTTGCTGGCGAGCGTAAATACGGGCGGCAGGCGCCGCTTTGAAGTCGGGCTGAGAGTCGCTCGCGGCAGGGACATTGGCGACAGCGGCTGGGGTCTCGGCACTTGGCTGCAAAAGCCCGAGGTCCACACTAAGCTGAGCTTGGCTGCTGCGTATGCGGCGCTGATTATCAGCTTCGATGGCTTCTATGTCGGCGGCTGAGACGACATCGTCGTCGCTGAGCAGCGCCAAGGTGACGCCAAAGGGGAGCTGCGATTTTTCCGGAAAGAAGATTTTCACCACGACGCCGTCTGCCGGAGCCTCGATTTCAGCCGACATCTTGTCGCTGATGAGCTGCGCCATGACATCTCCCCGGCGCAGTTGCTCGCCCTCGCTTACCAGCCATTGGCCTATGCTGGCCTCATCCATATTCTCGTAAAGTTTTTCTAAAACAATAGGGTAGTTCATGGTTGCTTCGTGTGCCTTCGTGTGCCTTAGTGTGCAAAAGACCATTATTAGGGTCAGTCCTACTGCCTAGTCGCATTGAAGGCCGCCTCCAGGCCCGGGTCTTTTTCCGCGCCGTTACTCAATGCCATTTCGTACCATTTTTTAGCCTCGGGCAGGCGCGGCGGCTGGGCGGTGGCACAGAGCACCGCCAGGTTAAATGCGGCATCCGCGTCATTGGGCTGCAGTTTCAGGCAGCGCGCAAACTGCTGCTCGGCGGCCTGCGTCCAGCCCAGGTCGGCCAGGGCGGCGGCGAAATGGCTCGCCAGGGCGGGATTTGCCGGCTGCAGAGCCATGGCCCTGCCCAGGTATGAAAAAGCCCACTCGACTTGTCTTTGCTTGAGCAGGGCAAAGCCCAGAGCCAGCAAGACATCGTGGTCATCAGGGTCATAACGGAAGGCGAGCTGCAAATATTTAACCGTTTCCTCGTCGTTGCCGTGATTGGCGGCGATCAGGCCCAGGCGCTTCAGAGCCAGCAAGTGCGCCGGCTCTAGCTCTAGCACCTTTTGGTAGTTCCACTGCGCCGCCTCGGTCTTTTGATTCTTTTCGGCATCAAGCCCCTGACGCAAGAAACCATTCAGCAATATTTCTTTTTCGGTATATAGCTTTTGCCCTTCACTAGCTTGATTTTTGCCGCTGTCGGGCATCGCCTGGGTTTCGGCGGCAGCCTGATGCGGAGCCTGATTTTGCCCTTTGTTTTCGCTTTCTTTCTGGATAAGTGCGATTTCCAGCGCCTTGCGCTTGTTTTCTTCCAGCTCCAGCTTTCGATTTAATTCAGCCATGCGTGCGAGCCACAGAGTCTCATTTTTCGAGCCTTGTTGTTGCTTCAATCCCTGCGCGTTCTGCTCTCTTCTCTGCAGTTGCTCCTGCAGCAATTCTGCTTTGCCCAGCGCTTGAGTCAGCTCTTTTTGCAGCCCTGCCAGCTCATTGTTTTTAAAGAGCAGCTCTTTTTGCAGGTCTTGCAGGTTGCTTGCCATGCCGGCGGCGGCCTGCGAGCGGTTCAGGTTTTCAGCCAGATGGCTCTGGGTTTGGCGAATCTGCTCTTCCTGTTCCTGCACTTGCTTCTGCAGCAGTTTTTTTTGAGCTTCGGCCTCGGTCAGCGAGCTTTCCAGCCTGGCGATTAAGTCGCCGCGGGTCTCCAGTTGCAACTCCAGTTTCTTGACTGTCGTCAGCCCAGCCTGTCTTTCTTCTTCAGCACGCAGCAGTTTTGCCTTCAAGTCCTCCAGTTCCTGGCCAAAATCACCGCTGCGCCGCTGCAGTCTATTAAATTCGGCAGCCATTTGTGCATTGGCCTGTTCAGCTTCAGCCAGCTTGCGTTTGATATTTTGAAGTTCTGCCTGGGTGGAGTCCAGCGCCTGGGTTTTCACCAGCAATTCGGTGCTGGAGGCGGCCAGCTTGCGGCTTTGTTCCTGCAAGTGCAGGCTGCGCTGTGCGAGCAGCTCGTCCTTGTCTTTAAGCTGCTGGTTCACGCTAGCCAGTTCGCTGAGGCCCTGCTGCAGCTTTTGAGCTTGCCTCTCCAAATTTAGAGCATATTCCTGTGAGTGCCGCAGATCCCCTCTGTAGCGATTCAACTCATCCTCTAGGGACTTTGTCTTTTTTTCTAAACTTTGTCCATGTTCTTGAGACTGTCGCAGCTCCAGTTTCTGCTCTGTTAGTGTATCTTGCAAAAGTCTATTCTGCTCTTCAAGATGAAGGTTCAGCGTTTTCAGTTTTGCAAGTTCTTCTTCCAGAGGGACATGTATTGTCACGGCCGCATCGTTGCCCTGTTCTGCCTGCCCGGGCTGTTTGCCGGCTGCCGGCATTTCCTCCGAGGCTCTGGGTACAGGCTGCTCCTGCCGCATACTCTGTATCTGGCTCATCTGCTCATTGTAGGCAAGCACCTGACGGCGCAACTGCTCATTCTGCTTCGTGAGCTCCTCATTCTGCCTGGCCAGCTCCTGCTGGCCTCTGCGTTGCTCTTCAAGCTCAAAACGCTGCTTTTCATGGTTTTCCTGCAGACGGTTCTGCAACTCGGCAACCTGCTGATGCAATTGTTGTTCTGCGCTTTGAGCGGCAAGCGATTTTTCCCGCCACCCACGCAGACTGGCAATTTCCTCATTAAGCTCATTTTGGCTGTTTTCGGCGCGCTGCAACTGTTGCTTGGCGGCATTCAGCTCGATATCCTGCTGCCTACTTTTCAGTTGCAAGTCCCGGTGTTGAGCAAAAAACTTGTTGACTTGCTCGCCCAGCTCATTCACCCGATTATTGGCGGCTCCCAGGCGTTGCTCGTAGTCTTGGGTAAGTTTCAGCAGTCGCTGATTTTCAGCTTTGCCGCGCTGCGAGTCCTGCGCCAGGGCTTTGCCTTCATTTTGCAGGGTCTCTATTTGCCGTTGAGCCTGCTTGAGTTGCTCGCCCTGCTGGCGATAATCCTGGCGCAGTTTCGTCAGGGAACTCTGCTCAGCACTTTTTTTGCGCCATGCGGCCAGGTCTTCTTCAGCCTTGTTCAATTTGTTTTGCAAGAGCTGGCAGCGGCTTTCCAGGTCTTTGCGCGCCTGGCTCAGGCTGTCGAAATCGGCCTCGGCGGCGGCATTACGGGCCGCCTCGGCCCTGGCTCTCTGCAAGGACTCCGTTAGTATGTTTAGCGAATTTTGCAGCTGTTGGGCTTTGACGCTATTTTCATGCAGCATCTGTGCCTGGCTGGCGAGCTGCTCCAAAAGCTTGTCACGTGACATTTCGCTGACTTCCTGCCGCAGCTTGCTTTCCACCTGGTCTACTTTATCCTGGCAATACTTGACACGGAAATTGAGCAGCGAGGGGTTCCACTGCGGGTATTTGCGCCTCACAGTTTCAAAGACCAGCAGGGCTTCCTTGTACAGCTGTGCGGCTGCCATGTGATTATTCTCGGCCAGCGCCTTGTCGGCATTCTCCAGCTTCACATAGCCCTGCATCCATTCGCTGCGAGCATGGTCGACCTTGGCCTGTCCAAGCAGCAAGGTGGCGGCAAAAAGGGCGATAAGGAGCAGTGGCGCCTGTCTGTGATTGAACATATGCATTTCCCCCGTCACGATCTGCGGCACTAGCTGAGGCCGCCGGGCTGGCCGCATCTAATAAGCCAGGCGGGCAGGATTTTAGTACCTGCCCAGTTCCAGCAAGCTGTCTCGGACTATGTCCGGCCTATTGCTGAGCATGCCGTCGGCTCCCTGTGCCAGCAGCAGCCTGATATCCAGGTCAGTATCCACGTAGAAGGCGTTGGCTCTCAGCCCCAGTTCGCGGCAGAGGCGGTAGCAGTCCGGCCCGCTGTAATTCACCACTGGCTGCACAAAGCGGCAGCCCAGTTCCTTGCATTGTCTTAGTCCTTCGGGACTGCCGCGCAGGTTCCATGCCGGTGTGAAACAAATCTCGATCTTGGCGTCAATTTTGCGTATGGTCTCATATGCCTCGAGGCTGGCAATGGTCAGGTATCCTTGGTCATACATCTGGTACGCTTTATATAGTCGGCAGACCTCGACCAGGCCAGCATCATTGGCATAGACTTGTATATTCATGCCCACCTTGCCACGGAACTGCTGGAAAACCTCTTCCAGACTAGGTATGTTCATCTTCTCGTAGGCCGGGATTTTGAGGCGCTTTCCCGAGGCGGCGTCGACGCCAAAGCGGTAGTAAGAGAAGTTGCCGCAGCGCAGTGCGGCCAGCTCCAGGTCCTCGGGTTTGCCCTCGAGGTCGGAAGTTCTATTCAAGGTGGCGTCATGCAGGACCACCGGCACGCCGTCCTTGCTCATGCGCAGGTCGAACTCGATGATGTCAGCCCCGCACTCGATTGCCTTGCGCATGGCCAGCAAGGTGTTTTCGGGAAAGCTTCCTGACAGGCCGCGATGCGCGCTGACGATGACATGGTTCGTATTGCGGTGCAACGCGCTCAGGCCCTCAAAACTCTTGAATGACATAAGTAACTCCAAAACGATTGCTTCAGAAAGAAGGGAAGTACGCCATGCTGTTAAAGACCAAGAAAAGCTGCTCCAGGTTCCAAGCAGCAATAATATAACACCTGAACGGCGGGCTTATAAGCACAAAACAACATCCCAGCTGTGCAAACAAGCCTGCCGCCTGGGTTTCCCTAGTTTCCGTTCGCAAAGCGGCGCATGAACTCGACCAGGCGTTCCACGCCTTTTTGCGACAGGGCATTATAGATGCTGGCGCGGCAGCCGCCCACGGCGCGATGTCCCTTCAGACCGATCAAGCCTGCCTCGGTGGCACTCTTGATGAATTTCTTCTCGAGTTCCTCGCTTGGCAGTCTGAAGCAAACGTTCATGTTTGAGCGGCAGGCCTTGTCAGCCGTGCCCCGGTAGTAGTCCGAGCCATCGATGTAATTGTAAAGCAAAGCCGCCTTGTTTTCATTGATTTCCTGCATGGCTTGGATGCCGCCGAGCTTAAGCAGCCAATCGCTGATCAGGCGCAGCATATAGATAGCGAAAGTGGGCGGTGTATTGAACAAGGACTTGCTCTTGCTATGGGTGGTGTAGCGCAGCATGGTGGGCAGGCTTTCGGGCACGCGCTGCAGCAGGTCCTTGCGAATAATGACCAGGGTGAGACCGGCCGGCCCGATGTTCTTCTGCGCTCCGGCAAAGATCAAGCCGAATTTGCTCACATCGACCTGGCGCGACATAATGTCGCTGGACATGTCGCAGACCAGCGGCACCTGCCCGGTCTCGGGAAATTGCTTGAACTGCGTGCCATAGATAGTGTTGTTGGCGCAAACATGCACATAGGCCAGGTTTTGGGGCACCGGCCAGCGCTCAACGCCATCGATACGGCTAAAACCATCGGCCGAGCCGTCATACAGCATTTCTATCTCCGCACCCAGGATGCGGGCTTCCTTCAGCGCCTTGCTAGACCATTCGCCGGTGTTGCAAAAACCGATTTTGTGCCCTGGCAACGCGATATTCATCGGGATCATGGCAAATTGCAGGCTGGCGCCGCCTTGCAGAAAAAGCACTTCATAGTCTTCGGGAATTCCCATGAGCTGGCGCAGGTTGGCCTCGGCTGCCTGAATGATTTCTTCGAACTGGGCTGCGCGGTGGCTTTCCTCGATAATGCCGTAGCCGCAGCCCTGGTAATCAACAAACTCGGCCTGGGCCTGACGCATGACCTCCGGCGGCAGAACCGCCGGACCGGCATTGAAATTGAATACTTCCTTCATTATTACTCCTTGTTCTGTTGTTGCTTGCAAGTCGGAAAACGTGCAATTAATACCATGGCAAAAAACTTGCTTGCCTTAGTGTGCCTTAGTGTCCAAATTCCGTTCAGACTGGCTTTTTGGACGGGGCTAAGTCACCTTGGCGGCCATCTCTTTGAAGCGTGGCGACTTGTCACAAAGCTCATTGAAGTCGCCCTGAGCCAGCAGCCTGCCCTGCTCGAAATAAAACAGACAGTCGGCATTTTTCACCGTGCTCAGGCGGTGGGCGACAATAATCAGGGTATGCTTGCCGCGCAGCTCTTGCATGGCCGCGCTCATCGCCTCTTCGGTGAGCGAGTCCAGAGCGGCAGTGGCCTCGTCAAAGACCAGCAGGGGCGGATTGCGATACAGCGCCCTAGCAATGCCGATGCGCTGGCGCTGCCCGCCGGAAAGGCGTATGCCGCCCTCGCCTACACAGGTATCCAGCCCCTCTGGCAGACTGGCGACAAATTCCTGCAGCTGGGCGGTCTGCAACGCTCTTTGCAAAGCCGCCTCATCGACCTGCGCGCGCGGCACTCCAAAGGCGACATTTTCCCTGATGCTGGCGTCCAGCAGGAATATCTGCTGCGGCACCAGCCCGATTTGTTGTTGCCAGGCAGGCAGGTTTTCTTGTATGTCACGCCCGTCCACCAGGATACTTCCCTGCTGCGGGCGCAAAAAGCCCAGTATCAGGTTCAGCATGCTGCTTTTGCCCGAGCCGGTGGCCCCGACCAAGGCCACCGTACTGCCCTGCCTGACGCTCAGATTGACGTTCTGCAAGGTGTCCTCTGAGCTGCCCTCGTATCTAAAGCACAGCCCCTCCACCCGTATCCACTCTTCGAAAGACAGCTTCGCGGCGTCAGCCTCTTTTACTTGGGCAGCCTTTTTCTCCAGGCTGCGCAGGTCTGCGCTCACCAGGCTCACCGATACCCAGTTATAGCGCAAGACGCCAAAATTCAGCATGCCGTCCGTGACATAGCCTTTGAGCCTGAACAAGGCTGCCGCAAAAAAGGCCATGGCCGGGGCGACATTGCGGAAATCCTGCTCAGACAGGCTAATTGCCATAAAAATAGCAATGACCATGACACTGACGGTAACCAGCTCCAGATATGGCCAGATGATCTGCTGGTTGACCTCCAGCCAGCGTCGACTGGAGGCGATGCGCTCCAGGCTTTCATGCAGGCGCTGCTGGAAATAGCGCTGCGAGCCGCTTACCTTTATTTCCTTGTAGGCGCCAATGCCCTCGGCAACCTGGCTTAGCGCCCTCTCACGGTTTTGCGCATCTTGTTCCCCTAATTGGCGTGTTTTGCGCCGATTAAAGTAGAGGAAAATCCCGGCAAAAACCAGGAGCAGCGCAAAGGCCACCAGGGTGATAAGCGGCTTGTAGAGCAAGAGCACCAGGACTATGGCCAGCAACACCAGCAGAGAACGCAGCACATTAAAGGCCGGACCCAGAACACGGTTGACCACACGCTCGCTTTCAACTACCACCTTGTTGACCAGGTCCTGGGAATTGTGCCGCAAAAGAAAGCTATAGGGAGCCGACATATAGGCACTAAAAAGCCTGGAGCCTAGTTCCACGCAGCGGTTGTTAAGGATGCGCTGCTGCAGGCTGCAGCTGATATAGAAATAAAGCGTGCGGAAGGCAAATAACCCGACAAAAATGATGGAGCTGACGAGGAGTTCGCTGGATTCGCTGCTGGTAGAAAATCTGATTAAAATGACAGGGAGATCAAAAGCTCCGTCACCGTATGAATCGCTGAGCAGAGCCACAAAAACCGGCACGCTGGCCAGCGAGAGCAGCTCGACGCCGGTGCCGATCACCTGCAAAAAAATCAAGGCCAGAAAACGCCAGCGGTCTCGGCGTCGAAACAAGTAGAAGATGTCGCGAAAAAACTGCCTCATTTCAACATCCGGTACCTATATAGACCCCGTCCAAAAACCCCTTGAACCACAAAAACCCCTTAGTGTGCCTTTGTGTCTCTTCGTGTCCTCTCCCTAAGTTAGACCTCGTCCAAAAAGGGGCAAGCTGGCATCTAGCCGGTTTTTGTCCCACGTATGTAGTACAGCCTTTAGGCTGCTCCCCGCTCCCGCTCCCTGCCAGGCAACAGATTAGTGGCGCCCCTACAGGGCGCCTGATTCGGGGGGGCCTTTACCCAGGGTGGCGCTCGGCTCCTGCGGAGCCTCGCTTACCCTGGGCTATCTTAGGTTGCCCCTTCGGGGCACCAAATGGACAGATTCTCAAGAAAAAATTGAAATTTCAGTCAAAAAATTGCGTTTTTAGACAATTTCATCGAGTTTTTCTGTTTTGTCCGGCTCTCTTTTACCAACAAACTAAAACGGGCAAGCGGCTTATGCGTCGCCGCAGGCGACGCATAAGCCCTTAGTGTGCCTTGGTGTCCCTTTGTGTCCCTTCGTGTCCTCCCCCTAAGTTACTACCTGGACTGAATCTCGCCCCAGCTCAGTATATCACGCGTTTGTTGTTTCTGCCTGCGTCGTAGAGGCTCATAATCAGTTTGTGCGCCGTGTCCAAAATCAGCTCGCCATTGATTTCCGGCTCGCGGTCTTCGGCCAGCGCGGCGTAGAACTCATCGATCTGCTTGAGATGGCTGGCCCCCCAGTAAGAGGGTCCGCCGCCGTAGTCGAAGCTCTCCTGGGGGTTGGGCTTGGCCCGCAGCTCGCGCCCGTCATGAAAGAGCACCCTGCCCTCTTCGGCAGAAATCTTGGCACTGCCGTTTTCGCAGACCAGGTCGATTTCTACCGCGGCGTCATGACTGTAGTAGTTCATGCACCAGAAGGAGGCGCGCACGCCGTTATTAAAGACGATCAGTCCGTCGGCGCAGTCCTCCACCTCGATTATGCCCTGGTGGTCACGATTTGCCAAAGAGCAGTCCACCTGGGCGATATCGTAGCCCAAAAGCCAGCACATCAGGTCTATGGTATGTATGGCCTGGTCTATGATGGCTCCGCCGCCCTCTTTGTCCCAGGTGCCTTTCCAATCGCTGCTTTGGTAGTACTCAGGAGTGCGGCACCAGGTGACAAAGCATTTGGCGGCGAGCACCTCGCCGAGCTGCCCGCTGTCCAAACAGTTTTTCACCAGCTTCGAGCCGGCGTTGTAGCGGTTTTGGAAGATAACGCCCAGCTTGCGCTTATGCTTCTTTGCCGCCTTCACCATATCTACGCCCTGCTCGTAGCTGATGGCCATGGGTTTTTCGGTAAGCACGTGGCAACCCAGCTGCATGGCGCGGATAGCCACCGGCGCGTGCAGATAATGAGGCAAGCAGATATGCACCAGGTCCAGCGCTTCTTCCTGGATCATCTGCTCATAATCCTGATAAACGCCTTCACAGCCGAAAAGCTCAGCCATCTGCTCGGCGCGCTCGATAACCAGATCGCAACAGGCCAGCAGCTCCGCGTTCTCCTGATCCGCAGCCGGCATGCCGTGAAAACGTGAAATGCGACCGCAACCTATGATGCCTACCTTCAATTTCTTCATGATGGCTTTCTTTATAGTGAAAATTAAATAGTGTCGTAAAACGTAAATCCGGCTAATATAATACAAGTGCAGGCATTGTCTAGATAGACCCCGTCCAAAAAGGTCATAACGCCGAAAAGCCGTTAGTGGCGCCCCTACAGGGCGCTATTCGGGGGGGCCTTTACCCTGGGCTTTATTAGGTTGCCCCTTCGGGGCACCAAATGGACAGATTCTCAAGAAAAATTGAAATTTCAACAGAAAACTTGCGTTTTTTAGGCTATTTCATCGAATTTTTCCGTTTTATTCGACTACCTTTTCCCAACAAACCAAAACGGGCAAACGGCTTATGCGGCGCCGCATAAGCCCTTAGTGTGTCTTCGTGTCTCTTCGTGCCCCCTTAGTGTCCTCCCCCTTCGTGTCTAAAACCCTGTCAGGCACCCTTTTTGGTGGGAGTCTGGATTGAGACGCGAAAAAACAAGCGACAGGCAAAAAATGACTGGCAAAAAGCTGTTTATACTATATATTAAGTAGTCTCCCTTTTTTAGCAAATCGACAGCCTGCAAGCCCTATAAAATAAACCCTGCCCAAAATTTTTTGAGCCATTAAAGTGCTTTTGAAGGCTTTTTGGACGGGGGCTAAATTACAGTTAAGGAATATAGATGTCCAACTCAGAATTCGACTCTGCACAAGAGCCTCACAAGGGTCAAAAACCCCCGGTCGCCGTACAGAACGGCGGCAACTCGGACTACAATGCCAGCCAGATAACCGTCCTCGAGGGCCTCGAGGCGGTGCGCAAACGCCCCAGCATGTACATAGGCGACACCGGCGAGCGCGGCCTGCACCACCTGGTGTACGAAGTGGTGGACAACAGCATAGACGAGGCCATGGCCGGATTCTGCCATAATATCTCGGTGGAAATCGGCTTTGACAACAGCATCACGGTGAGCGACGACGGGCGCGGCATTCCGGTTGACATGCATCCCATAGAGAAGAAGCCGGCCTGCGAGGTGGCCCTCACCATGCTGCACGCCGGCGGCAAGTTCGACCATAACGCCTACAAAGTCTCCGGCGGACTGCACGGCGTGGGCGTCTCCTGCGTGAACGCCCTCTCGCAATGGCTCAGCCTTACCATTTACCGCGACGGCCTGCAGTACCAGATGCGCTTCGAGCGCGGCGAGACCGTCGAGCAGCTGAGCAGCAAGGAGGGGGACGGGCGCAGCGGCACCACGGTCAGGTTCATGCCCGACCCGCAGATATTCAATAGCACCGAGTACAAATGGG
>Ga0172377_10006430_pt1 | contig 12104 bp, 10 predicted proteins | sample Pumphouse3metaG_FD_119749 | JGI IMG/M metagenome (GOLD analysis project Ga0172377, IMG submission 119749) | Leachate microbial communities from a municipal landfill in Southern Ontario, Canada - Pumphouse #3 metaG | ecosystem: Engineered > Solid waste > Landfill > Unclassified | place: Canada... | reverse complement strand
TTGCGATAATCTTATGGGGCTTCAGACTTCCGCGGTCAATTGCGCTGATGATGTTGACGGAATGCAATTCGCTTTCGTTAACGTTTGCAAAAAACTGAACGGGGTCCAGGCAAGTCTCGTTAACACCGCGAAAAAATCAAACGGAGTCCAGTTCGGAGTTGTGAACGTAAGCAGCGAGAAAGGAATCCAGTTCGGTTTGGTCAACTATATTAAGGGTGCTTTCATACCGGTACTTCCGCTTATGAACTTTAAGTTCTGAAGGACCATAGTGTTTCATAGTTGTTTTTAGTAGTCGCGAGAGCAGCCTTGCTCCGCGACCAATGGCCGTAGATTTTCACTGAAATCATTGTTTTTCAATGCCGGAGCAAGGCTGCTCCCGGAACTACTTTATAACTATTAAAAATCCACAAAACCGCCGGAGTAACCGGCGGTTTTGTTTTTTATAGACCTTGAATGTTTCCCCGGAGTATTATATATTTAGTATTATTATGGAATTTTGTGTATTTTCAAATTGCGGCAGCGACTGATTATGGATGAGCAGACGGCAAAAACTGAAACGGCAATGCTGAACGTATCCGAGGAAACTTTCATCGATGAATATCTGGATACCGATATTTACCTGAATGAAAATAAACACCTTGGTATCAAAGCCGGTCAGTTTGAAATGGAATTGAAACTTTCCGCGGATGAATCCGAACTGCTGATGAGGAACCGGCATTCCGGCATTTCCAAACTGCTTAAAGATAAATTTGAAAGCCGATGGCATAAAACCGCCTGGCATAAAGACGGCGGCGCCATCCGTTTTTCCCTGCGCCTGCCTGACCGCCCGGTAGTGCTGAAACCGGACATGGTTCAGGAAATAATGCCGGGACAGCTTGTCTCCGCCTACTGCTCCATACCTTTATCCGTCGAACTGACCGTTTGCAGTTCCAAATTGGCTGAATACCCGCTTACCGTACTTTCGAAAACCTGGTTCGGCGAACCTGACGAAGGCGTACTGGGGTATTCCCTTAAAGGACAGGTATTGTCTTCCATGGAAAAATTGTCTCCATCCCGAATACAGGCGGTATGCGCTATCGAAATAGAAAACCATGCGGCGGAAATACTGCGCTTTGAACGTTTATGCCTGCATACTGAATATATGGGACTTTTCCGGGCGGAAGGAAACCGCACCCCGGCAACTTCAAAATGCAAGCTTGTTTACGCAGGGCGGGACCGGATGAATAAAATCAGTTACCTGAATCCCGGCGGCAGAACACTCAGTCCGCCGCGGATGAAACAGATTCAGTCTCTCATGTTTAAATCATTCAAAACAGTTTAGGGAATTATGCTGAATGAAATTTTAAAACTGTATAATACGCATTACCCGGTCATTCACCGGATAGCAATGATAGTGCTGATCGGCGTTATATTGTTGTTTATCCTGAACACTTATCTCAGAATACTGGCCGGTAAAAAGCTGAAGCCGCAAACCCGGCTGATCCTGTATAAGATAATTAACTACGGCGGTTTTATCATAATCGCCCTGTCTGTCATGTATGAACTGGACATCCGCCTTACCGCGCTTTTCGGGGCCGCGGGCATCGCGGCCGTAGCGGTCGGTTTCGCGGCCCAAAACAGCCTTTCAAATGTCATTTCCGGCTTGTTCCTGCTTTGGGAAAAACCGTTCAAGATCGGGGACCTGATAAAAACCGATGGCCAACTCGGCATCATATATTCCATGGACCTGCTTTCGGTCAATCTGCGGACTTTCGACAATTTGCTTATCCGTATTCCCAACGAAAAGCTGATGAAGGCGACTTTCGTCAATATCACCCGTTTCCCGATCCGCCGTCTCGACCTCAAGATCAGCATCGCTTACAAGGACGACGTTGAACACGCCTTTGAAGTACTGCAAGATATTGCCAGGCGCAACCCGTATTGTCTGGACGAACCGGAACCGATCCTTATTTTCCAGGGATTTATGGACTCTTGCCAGGAAATCCTTTTCGGCGTATGGTTCGAAAAATCTGATTACGTGGTTTTGCGTAATTCCATTCTAAAGGAGGTCAAAAAGCGTTTTGACGAAGAAGGCATAGAAATACCGTTCCCGCACCGTACCATTTACGCGGGAAGCGTTACCCGGCCTTTTCCCGTGGAAATGACTGACACCCAAAAAAGTGAGCCTGAAAATGCTGAAACTGACAACCGTTAAATCAAAATATGAACTCTTCGGCAAGCATCCGGGGTACCTGGATGAAGGCCGAAAAGCTTCGCCTGCCCGCCTGGAAATGCTGTCCTACAATGCTTCTGGAGCGAAACGCCAAAGCGGCATAACTCTTGAAGAAGCCCTGGCGCAACGCGCTGAAGACGGAATATCCTGGCTTATTTACCACGGTATCCCCGCGGTTGAACAATTGAAATTTATCGGGGAGAAATTCGGACTGGATGTCCTCCGGCTTGAAGACATCCAGAATTGTTCGATGGTGCGTCCAGGTTTTTCGGTGTCGGGAAACTGTTTTTTCGCGGTTTTGAAATTTCCTTTCATGACCGGCGGTTCGGAATTTAAAATGACTCCCCTGTGCCTTGTCGCGTCAGGGAAAACTCTGATTACGTTCCTGACCTCGGAAGACTCGTCTCTAGAACCGCTTGTCGAACGGGTTGAAAAAAGCAAAGGGCGGATATGTTCAAAAGGAATCGACTATCTGGCTTTCTGCCACCTCGACCTTGCGGTGGATTACTATTTCATGTTTATCAACCAGTTAAGCGGCGAACTGGAAGAAATGGAGGAAAAAGTTATTTCTTCTCCCATCCCCGAACTGCTGAAAGAACTTCAAAAGCTAAAACGCATTGCCGCTTTAATACGGAAATCGGTCTGGCCGCTGCGTGAAATGATTCATTCCATGCGCGGCGACGATTCGTCGTTCATCGGCGAAGAAACGGAAAAATATTATCAGGTTCTGGACAGTCACATGCTGTTGATTTCCGATAACGCGGAATCGGTCAGGGAAATGATTTCCGGGCTGCTGGAAATCTATCTTTCCAGCATCAGCAACCGGATGAATGAAGTCATGAAGGTATTGACCCTTATCGCCACCATATTTATTCCGCTGACTTTTATCGCCGGCATATACGGAATGAATTTCGCCAATATGCCTGAATTGAAATGGCGTTACGGTTATTTTCTCGCGCTTGCCATAATGACCGTGACGGCGCTTGTCATGGTGATGTTTTTCCGCAGAAAGAAATGGTTATAGAATTTATCTTCCTGAACGCATTTCGCCGTATTCTTTCAGAATTGCTTTCACCGCGCTTGCGTCATTGCTTTTATAGGCGTTATACAGTCTTTCCTTCAGGATAGCGACTTTTTCGTTATATTCCGCATTCGTTTTATCGCCGCGGGCGCGAGCGTCCTGCGCACGCCGCCGGAAACGGGCGGCGGATTCCTTCGCGTCATTCATAAGGTATTTGTTCCTGGCGACTTTTATACCGTCATTACAGCGCTCCTCAATTTTGGGATCTTTAGCGTAAGCAACCGCCGCCTGTCCTTTCAGTTCGGCACAGGTGCTGTAATATTCGGCCTTGGCCTTGTACCCCTGCCGGGCAGCCATCCTGGCCCGGTCCCGGTAGTTCGCCGCCGCTCGCTGGAACTTCCTGATTTTCTTTGCCGCCGGGGCATTGTATTTAGCGTTTGCCACCAGCAGTTTAAGTTGCGATATTCCTCTTTCAAGGTATCGGCAGTCATTATAGGCTTTGAATAATTTTTCGTTGGACACATCCTTCCCCTGTCCGGCATAGAAATCGCCCAGGTTTTTCAGGCTTTCGGCAAAATCGGCGCAGGCTTTTACGGCAGCAGGATTTCCGGTCGTTTCCGCTTCTTTCTTAAGTTTCGCGACATAAACGGCTTTCGCTTGCAGTATTTTAGCTTTTTCCGGGCTCTGCCGCAATCGCTCTCTTATGTTTTTAACCGTCGTATTGACCGACAAACTTGAACTCGAACCGGAAAGAGTTGAAGCAGTATCGAAATCCAAAGTGCTTTTTTTTCCCTTATCCAAAGTGTTGGAGCTGTCAAACTCAAACGTCTTATTGTCCTTTTTCAGCGTACTTTCTTTGTCTATTTCCAGTTTCTTTTTCTCATCTTCCTTTTTTGAAGCTTCAGCAGCTTCGGCTTCCGGCTTTTTTTCCTCTTCGGCTTTGTCTTCCGCCGCCAGGAAAAACACAGACACAAAGAAAGCGGTCAAGATAAACAAAAGTTTTTTCACACAGCCTCCTACAGTTTGAGTTTATTCAGTTCCGACCATGGATTGTTGCCGTCATCAGTATCTTCGCAATCGCATTGCTCCTTATTAAGGTTACAGCCGCAACAGCGGCACAATCCTAGGCAATTCTCATTACATATGCAGTTCATGGGGATTTCCACGACAAGAGCCGCGCGAACGTCTTCGCTGACATCCAGTTCTGCGCCGCAGACGTTTTCATAAAATAAACAGAGGTCGGAAATTCCGAATTTCCCCTTGAAATGTTCCAGGCAACGGCCGCACACGCCGTCGTAACCAGCGCTTACGCCGCCTTTTACCAGGATGCCGCCGGAGACTAGCGAGGCATGCAGTTTATAACGGATATTGTCTTTGAAGGATATCATTTCCGAATCCCCGACTTCCAGAAAGGACGGGGGTTCTTCGCCTTCGATATCTATATCCTGTTTTTTTAAAAGATCTACCGAAAAACTTATCATTACTGTTTCCGCATAGCCGCGAGTTTCCGGCTGATAAGCTCGAAAACCGGCGCCGGGACGTATTGTGAAAAATCAGCCCCCAGCAAAGCGGCCTCCTTGACAATGCTTGAACTTACAAAAGAATTCCTTGGTGTGGGCATCATGAAAATTGTTTCACATTTGTGATTCAGACTGCGGTTCATCAATGCCATCTGAAGTTCATATTCAAAATCGGAAAAAGCCCGCAAGCCGCGCAAAATAGCCTGGGCCTTACAGGCATTCAGGGCGCTAACGATCAACCCGTTGAACGGAGTGACAGTGACGTTCTGCAAATCAACGCAGCATTCCTGAATAACCGTCACTTTTTCCGTCTGGGTCAAAAAATAATTTTTATCCCGGTTTATAGCGACGCCGACGATAACCTCGTCGAAGAGTTTACTTGCCCGCTTGATTAAATCCAGATGACCGTTTGTCAGCGGATCGAAACTCCCCGGATACAATATTTTTTTCACTTTATAATATCTCTTTCGTTAAAATTCATGTCCTTTAACCGTCAAAAAACGTTATTTTTCCCCTAAACCGCAAAGTTTTCGCTAAAAAAACAAAATGACGGTAAAATAACGGTTGAAATTCCTTAACATAAATATACCTTTAAATACTATATATTGCAAAGATTTAAGCGATTTTTACCAAAATATAAGAATGACTGGAAATATAAAGCTAAATGTAAGTTCATTAGGGGAACTGGTTGAAAACGGTATTACGCGCGTCAGCGTCGCAATAGGGGTTTTTGACGGGGTTCATCGCGGACATCAGCTTTTATTGAAGCAACTCGCTGAAATGGCGGGAAAAAATAATTCCGTCCCTGTGGCGATGACTTTTTACCCGCATCCGCGCGCGGTCCTGAATCCGCAAAACCCGCCGCCGCTTCTGATTTCTCCCTGGAAGCGGATATGCCTGCTTCACAATTACGGAGCAGAAGCGGTAGTCACCTTGTCTTTTTCGCAGAGTTTTGCGGAACAGAGCCCGGAGAAGTTTATGGAAAAATGTCTGCATTCGCCGGAAGTTACAATCTGCGGACTTTGCGTCGGGGAAAAATGGCGTTTCGGCGCTAAAGGCTCAGGCGGAATCGATCTGCTGGAAAAAATGTCCGTTGAGGAAGGTTTCGATTTTGCCGCTGTCCCGGAACTGGTTATGAACGGTGAAGTGGTAAGCAGCACGAGCGTCAGAAGGGCGGTTGCCGGCGGGAAATTGTCAGAAGCCGCTGAAATGCTGGGGCGCAATTACAGTCTTGCCGGGATTGTCGAACGGGGCCATCAGGACGCAACCAGGGACTTGCAGCATCCAACCGCTAACTTAAATATCCAGTACGGGGTATTGCCCCCATGCGGAGTATATGCGGCGCGGGCTTTTATAAACGGAAGGAAATATACCGCCGCCGTTAATGTCGGAGTGTCTCCGACATATAACCGCCCGGACGAAAAAAAGGTTCGGCTTGAGGTGCATTGTATAAATTTTTCGGAAGATATCTACGGCGGGAAAGTGGAAGTCGAACTTCTGGAATATATCCGTGAAGAGCGTTGCTTTTTATCTCCCGGCGAACTGAAAAAACAAATAGAAACGGATTTGGAGAGAATTATACAAATTGTCGGCATACAAGGAGTTTAATTATGGACAACCGAAAAACTTATATCATCGCTGATTTTGTAAAGCTGCTCGACGTACCGCGTACCACGCTGAAAGACTGGCTGGAACGTTACGAACGGTATATTGACTTTGAAATCAGGGGACACCGAAAGATTTATTTCGACAGTTCCCTGGAAGTGCTCAAGGAAATAGCCGATCTCCGCACCGAAGGCAAAACGGTCTCCGAAATCATGCGGAAACTGGCTGAAAAACATCCGGCAAACGCAGATTTTTCCGATGATATGCCGGTAAAGGCAGATGAACAATTTCCGCCCGAAGCCGATCTTTCCATCGAAGAAATAGTGTTTGTCATTAAACAGCAGATCGAAAAAATTGAATATATGATTATAGAAAAACTGCGTGAGACCGCTACCGAACTGCATGAGGCGCAACTGGCGGCGATGCTGCCGGTATTGAAGCACCAGCAGGAAAAGCTCGAACGCGTCCTCCACATGAAATTCCATGATGTGGCGACCAACGCGCACAGCACTCACCTTGATGCGAATAAACTTACCAAACAAAACTCCCGGCGGCTTTTACTGGTTATCGCGCTGGGATTTACGGTCGTTATCGCGGTAGCGCTCAGTTCCAGCAAAATTTATTATCAACTGCTCAGCCAAAAAGAAACCCTGAAAAATACGGAACAGAACCTTGAGAAAAGCATCGCCCAGAACAAAGCTTTATTCATTGAAGAACTGCAAAAACACATGGTTCTCGACAAGGAGCGAGGGCTCGACCTGAAAAAACTTTCTTCAATAATTGAAGGCGACAATAAGAATTCCCGCGAAGACATTGATAAATTAAAATCGGAACTTTCCAATCAGCAGCTTGCTGTTAAAACCATGCTCGCCAAATACGGCAAATCCATGCTTGAACAACAGCGGGAGGAAATTAAATTAATGAAGGAAGGCGTCGATAAGAACCGCAAAGAACTCCTGGCCCGGATTGTCGAACTGAATACCCTGAATCGCGAAACCAAAGTATCGAACGAGAATTATAATAAAGAAATAACTGAGCTGAAGAAAACCGCTGCCGACTTGCAGAGTAAAATGGAAATTTTGCGAAAACAGAAAAAGGACGCGGAAAACGCTTTGCTGAACTACCGGCTGGAGGAAAAGATTCGCAAGCAGGACAAGCCCCAGAAAAGTAAATGAGTTTTTAGTGTGAACAATGAAATAAATAAAATAGACTTCTTTTATAAAGAAGGCCGGCGTTTGTGGCAAAGTAATCCGGATTACGTCTTAACCAAAGATTTTTACGAATTGTGGGAAAGCCTTTATTCACCGCAGCCGTTTACGGTCGGGGATTCAATCGAATTAATGGGAATAAAGTTCGACCTGCCGGAACATGAAGGAAATAAAATCGCTTATTACAGCTGGCTGACCAGCGACATGTGCCCCGCCCTGCTGATCGAAACAAGTGAATGGGAAAAACGTTTTCTCCTGACTTTCACCGATGGAGACGCCAGGATTTATGAAGACGACCTTATACTGTTCAGCGATGACGATTACAGTATGGGCGAAAAACTTGAAGTCGTTATGGAAGCCGTCGCGCATGTGCGCAGGCATGACCCCGGTAAAAATATTCTCGCTCTCACCAAAAAAGATTTCCTCGCGGTTCTCTCCGAAATTGCCGACTTGTATCCGCCGGGTCTAATCAATCTGATGAAACGTTCATCCGCCGCTTTCATTAAAAATTTGATTGGAAAAGCGACTGCGGATATGGCGACGGATGAATTGAGCCGACAATTGAGTTTGCCGCTCGACGGGGATTATTCACGGGAAAGCGGAAGTGATCTTGACCGCCTTGAGTCTACAGTCGCCGCTGCCGAGATCCCTGCCCGGACGCCGTGGCAGATACAGGCGGATATGGAATTCATCAACCAGGCGTACCGTCTCGCGACCGAAAAGGAAGTCCACTTCGTACTGCCATTGAAAGACGCTGAAATAATCGGCCCGGCCGGAAAATTTGATATCCCCTTGAGAATAAATATAAATGTGGAAATGCCGATAAGGCAGAATGATATTTTAAATGTTTTCCTGCGCGGGGAAAGAGACCTTCTGGGAACGTTCAAAGTCGATATTTTCGATGAAAACAGGATATTGGGCCGCCTGCGCTGCGATTATCCGCGGGATGTCCCGAAACTGCTGTCAAGAACCTTTATCCGCTTGCAGAGAAGTCCGCGCGAATTCCTGACCAACACTTTCGGGCAGCTTTATCATTCTTTCTGCGCCGGGGACGACGATGATCGTTCGGAAAGCGTCCTGAAGTATATTCTGGGTTTCAAGGAATTTACTTTCAGGCCAGGCAAAAAAGGTTCGCCTCCGGTCTCCATGGACGCTTCCCAGCGCAGCGCCTGGCGCAGCGCCGTCGATCCCGCCAATCCTCTTGTCCTGGTCCAGGGGCCGCCGGGAACGGGAAAAACTTTCTGTCTGGAACAGCTTGTCAGGACGTTGTGCGCCCAAAGATTGAGAATATTGATAACCGCGCCTTCAAATACCGCGGTTGATAATATCTGTCGTCGAATCATTGACCTGCCGGTTCTGCGCTTCGGCAAAACCAACCGGAGCATCGCTCCCGATGTGGCGGCGCAATGCTGGATCGGCGAGGGAAGAAACGTCAAACGTTTTGTCCTGAAACGGCAGCAGTTGAATACCGGCGGAATTTACGCGGGAACCCAGGTTGGACTGCTCCGGGACAATATCGTCAGCGACGACATGAAGCAGAACGGATGTTACGACGTGGTTATTTTTGACGAGGCGGGAATGTCCAATATGGAGGAATTCCTGCTTTGTGCGCGCTTCGGCAAGCGGGCGGTTCTTTTCGGCGATCACCTTCAATTGCCGCCATTTCCGCTGCCGCACGCGATAATCGCCGAAGCGGCGGAAAAATTCGGACCCTTATCCCACCAAAGAAAAGCTTTGATAAAACACAGTGCGCTTGAATGGCTGACGAAGATCAGGAAAGTCCCGGTTATCATGCTGCAACGCTCCTACCGCTGCCAGAATCCCCGGCTGCTGCGTTTCGCTTCGACTTTGTTCTATGACGCCGGAGTGCTTCCGAGTTCATCCGCCGAATACTTCAAGCTTTCGTATCACGAACGAAAAGATAAATATCCGGCGTCGACATTGTGTTTCCTGTCGACTTCCTCCCTGCCGGAAGCGCAACGCCGTGAGCATCTGGAACTTGAACGCCAGAAACCAGGGATATCCAATCCGGTTGAGGCGGGACTTTGCCTTTACGCTTTTTACCAGGCGGTTGAAAAATATCCGCTGGAGGAAATTTCGATAATCGCCCCTTACCGGCGGCAGGTGAGCCTTATCCGCGACAATATTTCGCTTGAAAAAGTCAGGGCTTTATGTCCGCAGCAGAAAATCTCCGACCGGCGCTGGTACGCTTTCGTCAATTCAAGGATTGCCACGGTAGACAGTTTTCAGGGTGCCGAAAGCGACGTCGTTATAATTTGTTATGTCCGCAGCAATAAGAACGAAGGCATCGGTTTTGTGGACAATCCCAACCGCATCAATGTGGCGCACACCCGGTGCCGCCGGGAAATAGTTATTATCGGCGACCTCGAAGGATTGAAACGCCAGGCCGGCAACAATATTTTTGACCGTATGTCAAGGGCGTTTCTCCGTGACGGCAAGCTTGTTGAAGTAACGGAAGACATGTTAGAGAAAATCAGCAAAGACATACCGTTATGTTTAAGGACGCCTGACAAGCAGTTCGCGCAACTGCCCGACGGTGGCGTCGAACAAATCCAGCGCCGCGTGAACCGGTTCCGGAGTTGACAAGTCAACCCCGGCGTCTTTCATTATGTCCAGAACATCTTTGGAATCCCCGGCTTTCAGGAAACCGAAATAATCATTTATTTTCTGTTCGTCTCCGCTCAGGATATTGTTTGACAACTGCACCGCGGCGGAAATGCCGGTCGCATATTTATAGACATAAAAATTATAGTAGAAATGGGGAATCCTGGCCCATTCCATTTCAATGCGCCGGTCTGCTTTCATGCTTGCGCCGTAATATTCGGCATTGAGTTCAAAATATTTTTTACTCAGCATATCCGCGTTCAGCGGCACTGATTTTTCAGACTGGCGATGCATCCACAATTCGAATTCGGCAAACTGGACCTGGCGGTAAATGGTGCCGCGCAACTCATCCAGCAGATGACAGAGCAGATAAGTTTTTAAATTGTCGTTATCCGTAGTTTTGATAAGATAATCATGCAAAAGAAGCTCGTTGGTGGTCGAAGCGACTTCCGCGACAAATATTTCGTAACCGGCGTAATGATATTCCTGCGCATGATTTGAATAAAACGAATGCAGGGAATGGCCGAGTTCATGCGCCAATGTAAAAACATCATTGAGCGTGCCGTGAAAATTTAAAAGCAGATAGGGATGAGAATCATAACAGCCGCTGGAATAAGCCCCGGAGCGTTTTCCCCGGTTTTCCAGCACGTCAACCCAACGCTGTTCAAACGCTTTGTTCAGATGGCGGCAGTATTCTTCGCCCATCGGCTCCAGCGCTTTCTTTACAGTTTCCCGCGCCTCGTCCCAACTGAACTCGACTTTGCATTCCGGCGTCAGCGGGGCGAATATATCGTACATATCGAGTTTATCCAGCCCAAGGACTTCCGCCCGGAGTTTAATGTACTTATGCAGGGCTGGAAGTTTGTCATGGACCGCCTGAATGAGTTCCAGATAAACGTTCTCCGGAATATTATCAGAAAACAGCGCGGCGTTCAAAGCCGACGGGTAATTCCGCAGTTTAGCGGATAAGACATGTTTTTTTACCGTACCGTCAAGAGTAGTTGCGAAAGTATTGCGCAGTTTACCGTAAGTATCGTGCATCGCCGCGAAAGCCTTTTTGCGCACTTCGCGTTTCGGTGATTCAAGGAATTTGATATAATTGCCGTGGGTAAGCTCCACTTTTTTGCCGTTGTCACCGGGTATTTTCGGGAAACGTAAATCGGCATTGTTCAAAATGCCGAAAGTTTTGGAGGCGTTTCCCATGACATCGGAAGACAAACCGAGGATGCGTTCTTCTTTCTCCGACAGGGTATGGGGACGGGCGCGAAGCAGTTCCTCCAGGCTCCGTTTATAGAATTCCAGTTCTGGCGCAGCGAGGAGTTCATCCATTTTTACCGATGGAATTGCCATTATTTCCGGATCGAACCAGGCGGTTTTCCCGGATATTTCAGCGAACAGGGTCCGAATGCGGTCCTCCCGCGACCGGTTTTCCGAATTGCCGGTATCTTCATCCGCCCGCAGGTGAGCATAAACATAAACTTTTTCCGCGAGCCTTTCCATTGCGTCATTCGTTTCAACAGCTTCCCGCAGGACCGCGGCGGATTCCGCAAGGCGGCCTTTAAAGCCCATAAACTTATCGACCAGCGGCGAAATAGCGGCGAAATCTTTCTCCCAGTCTTCGGGCGCGGCATACATTACCGCGATATCCCAGGTCATTTCCTCCGGGATTTCTTTTCTATTCGGGACTTTACTCATATTTATCCTTTTTATATAACCAAACTGCGGCATAATATACCATAAAGCGATATAGTATCAAGGCGTAAAGCATCCCGGAGAATAATTTAATTGTACTAAGGAATTGTTATTTTGATAGGTTGGCGACCGGCGCTCCCAGCTAAAAAAACTTTCCCCTTCTCCTCCAAATAAATCGTCTGCCCGATTATACTGTATTAATCTGAAAATTTAACATAAAT
>Ga0172377_10006428_pt1 | contig 12104 bp, 6 predicted proteins | sample Pumphouse3metaG_FD_119749 | JGI IMG/M metagenome (GOLD analysis project Ga0172377, IMG submission 119749) | Leachate microbial communities from a municipal landfill in Southern Ontario, Canada - Pumphouse #3 metaG | ecosystem: Engineered > Solid waste > Landfill > Unclassified | place: Canada... | reverse complement strand
GGTTATGGGTAAATTTTAATGAATCAACCCAGTGCAAAATTACCTGATTTTAAGGAGGTATGATAAATATTTTTAAAATATTTGTTAAATAGAAATTGTTGATTACCTTTGCAGGCGTTAATGAGGTATCGTAGCTCAGTCGGTAGAGCAACGGACTGAAAATCCGTGTGTCGCTGGTTCGATCCCGGCCGATACCACTCAAAAAGCCCCGGTTGAATTTCAATCGGGGCTTTTGCTTATAATTAATTATAGTTTAAAGACCTCTAAGCCCCCTATTTAATGCCAGGCTCAAGTTTTAGCCCCTGCTATCCGGTATCCGGAATGCACCTCTAAGCCCTCTATCGTCTGTAAGGATCAGGCTTCTCTCCCCGATATCCTGTTACGGCAATAATTTTCTAAGCCCCCTATTTAATGCCAGGCTCAAGTTTTAGCCTCTGCTATCCGGTACCCCGAATGCACCTCTAAGCACCCTGTCATCTGTATGGACCACGCTTCTCTCCCCGATATCGTGTTACAGCGATAATTCTCTAAGCACCCTATGTTATGCCAGACTCAAGTTTTAGCCCCTGCTATCCGGTAACCGGAATGCACCTCTAAGCCCTCTATCGTCTGTAAGGACCAGGCTTCTCTCCCCGATATCGTGTTACAGCAATAATTCTTTAAGCACCATAAACAGTATCAGGTAATACGATAAAACCAACAACCCCATGGCTTTAACCATGGGGTTGATAAATTCAGGGTATCAGTATCTGATCTGTTTCTTTACTCAGCCAGTATCAGAATAGTATTATTCTCCACTTCCAGGGTCCCTCCTGAAATTTCAATATAGGTAATTTTCTTTTCAGGATCCATTATCTTAACATTTCCTGCTTTCAGGGTAGCTACCATAGGGGCATGGTTGAACATGATTTCAAAGGAACCGGTACTGCCCGGTAATTGAACCAGAGACACTTCCCCCTTAAACAGGGACTTTTCGGGTGTTATTATTTCAAGTAGCATGACTGAGATTAATTATTTACCTGAAAGCATCTTTTTACCTTTCTCTATAGCTTCTTCAATAGAACCTACCATATTGAAAGCACCTTCAGGATACTCATCCATATCGCCATTCAGTAACATTTTAAATCCCTTGATCGTATCTTCAATAGGTACAAACACTCCCTTTAATCCGGTAAAATGTTCGGCCATGTGGAAAGGTTGCGACATGAAGCGTTGGATTCGTCGGGCTCTGTTTACCACCTGTTTATCCTTATCGGAAAGCTCATCCATACCTAAAATTGCAATAATATCAAGCAATTCCTTGTATCTCTGGAGTATTTCCTTAACTCTTTGAGCGGTGCGGTAGTGTTCTTCACCCACTACATCAGGGGTGAGGATACGTGATGTTGATTCAAGCGGATCAACAGCAGGATAAATACCTAACTCAAATATTTTACGACTCAAAACGGTCGTAGCATCCAAGTGGGCAAAGGTAGTAGCAGGAGCCGGGTCAGTAAGGTCATCGGCAGGTACATACACTGCTTGAACAGAGGTAATGGAACCTCTTTTAGTAGAGGTGATGCGTTCCTGCATAATACCCATTTCAGTTGCCAATGTTGGTTGATAACCTACTGCTGAAGGCATTCGGCCTAACAGTGCGGATACTTCGGAACCTGCCTGAGTAAAACGGAATACATTATCAACGAAATACAATATATCCTTTCCACCTGATTTTTCATCTCCATCTCTGAAAAACTCAGCCATCGTAAGTCCTGAAAGGGCTACCCTGGCACGAGCTCCGGGAGGTTCATTCATTTGACCGAACACCAGCGTAGCTTGTGACTTTGCCAGTTCTGTTCTGTCAACTTTGCTCAGATCCCAACCTCCTTTTCCCATATCATCTTTAAAAGCGTCACCATATCTGATAACACCTGATTCAATCTTTTCACGCAAAAGGTCATTCCCTTCACGGGTACGTTCACCAACACCACTAAACACAGACATACCAGAGTACTGCTTTGCAATGTTATTAATCAGTTCCATGATAATAACCGTTTTGCCGACACCGGCACCACCAAACAGGCCGGTCTTACCACCTTTTGCATAAGGTTCAATAAGGTCAATGGATTTGATACCCGTATATAGTACTTCTTTTTGAGTGGTCAGGTTTTCAAACAGAGGCGGATCACGGTGAATGCTATAAAGCTTTTCACGTGATACATCACCCAGGCCGTCAATAGGGCTGCCAATTACATTAAAAAGCCGTCCTTTTACATCATCACCTACTGGCATTGAAATAGGACTACCTAAACTCACCACTTCCATACCGCGCCGCAAACCATCCGTTGAGTCCATGGCAAGTGTTCTTATGGTGTTTTCACCTATATCCTGTTGGCATTCCAGTATAATGGTTCCCCCGTCGTCTGTAGTGATTTGGAGTGCATCATAGATATTTGGAAGCTTAATTTCTTTTTCAAAAGCAACATCTATCACAGGGCCTATGATTTGTGAGATCTTACCCTTCACTGTTTCTGCCATAGTTTATTATTAGCTTTTTTATGGACAGCAAATTTATAAAACATTCTTTACCTGTATCCTTTTCAGCAAAAATTATTAATGAGTATCTAAACAGCGGTTAAGGGGTTTCAGGCAACCCGTATCGGGTCAGTCTTATCAGCCGGGTACCCTTACATGAATGAGTGTCCGGAGTTTTGCTTATATCGTATCAGTAAATTTCCACAAGAGGTTTCAGCAAGATGAACAACAGCTTATCAATAATAAATCATTTGGAATCTTTTAAACTTTTTTTGTACTTTGGCTGCCCGAAGCAATATTCTATATTCCTATCGTTTAACTAACTATAAAATGTAAATTATAAAACTGCGAACAATGCGAAATCTGAAGTCTCTGAGTACACTGTTGGTTGCCCTGGTGCTTTTTACCGGACAGTCCATGGCATGTACCAATTTCATTATCTCTAAAGGAGCGAGTGCCGACGGGTCAACAATGATCACCTATTCGGCCGATTCACATGTACTCTTTGGTGAGTTATATCATCGTCCTGCTGCTGATTATCCTGAAGGTACCATGATGGATATTTATGAATGGGATACCGGAAAGTATCTCGGACAAATCAAACAGGCTACCCATACCTATAACGTTGTGGGGAACATGAATGAACACCAGGTGTCAATTGGTGAAACAACCTTTGGTGGCAGGCTTGAATTATGGGATACTACGGCTACTGTAGATTACGGAAGTTTAATGTATCTCGCCTTGCAAAGGTCAAAAACCGCCCGTGAAGCCATTAAGGTTATGGGTGAGCTGGTGGCGACTTATGGTTATGCCAGTGAAGGTGAATCATTCTCTATTGCTGATCCTGATGAAGTATGGATTATGGAGATGATTGGAAAAGGCGCACCTCAGGTTACCAAAGATAAACGCGGTCGTACTCATACCACTTATAATAAAGGAGCTGTATGGGTAGCTATGCGTATACCTGACGGATACATATCCGGTCATGCCAATCAGGCGCGTATCACTACCTTCCCGCTCAACGATCCTGAAAACTGTATCTACGCTCCTGATGTGATCAGCTTTGCACGTGAACGTGGATTTTACACCGGTACGGATCAGGACTTCAGCTTTTCCGACACCTATTGTCCTCTTACATTCAGTGGTGCACGCGCTTGTGAAGCCCGTGTATGGGCCGCTTTCAGAAGAGTAGCCGGTGGCATGGACAAGTATGAAGATTATGCTATGGGCTTTAATCTGAAAAACAGAATGCCGCTTTGGGTTAAACCCGATAAAAAACTGACCGTTCAGGATGTTATGAGCCTGATGCGCGATTATTATCAGGGTACTAAAATGGACATGACCGGTGATATAGGTGCAGGGCCTTATAAATCAATCGTAAAGTGGCGCCCGATGGAATGGGAGATTGATGGCAAGACATACATTAATGAGCGCGCTACATCAACACAGCAAACCGGTTTCTCATTCGTTGCCCAGTCAAGGGGTTGGTTACCTGATCCTGTGGGTGGTATCATTTGGTTTGGTGTTGATGATACCTATACTACGGTTTATGTACCCATGTATTCCAGTATGACTGCTATCCCTCATGCTTTTGCTGTGGGGAATGGTTCCATGATGGAGTTTTCAGATGACGCTGCTTTCTGGGTGTTTAATCAAGTCTCAAATCTGGCTTATACCCGCTATTCTAATATGATTGTCGACATTCAGAAAGTGCAATCAACGCTCGAAAATAAATTTGTTGCGTATACTCCTATCGTTGACAAAATGGCTCTTGAACTCTATAATAAAGACCCCAAAATGGCTGTTGAATTTTTAACTGACTACTCCGTTAACCAGGGCAACAGTACGGTAACACGCTGGAAAGAGCTGTATCATCATCTGTTTACTAAATACCTTGACGGGAACATTAAAGTTAAAGATGGTACGAACAAAAACCCTAAAGTATCACAACCGGGTTATGATGAATCATACTACCGTTTACTCATTGAAAAGACCGGCGATAAGTATAAAATACCTGCTGAAGCAGGGCATTAATATAATCTGAACCCTGTTTTACAGCGTAATTCATGGTATTTTTTTCCTAATAGAGAGCATCCTGATCAGTGATGCTCTCTTTTTTCATCAGTGACCTCTCCCTTTCATGGATCGTGTTATAGTTACTGTTCTTGTCGGGCGTCGAATAAGGGCTTGACGGATTCTGATTCCCGTCATTACTGCTTAAACCACACCCTGCCTATACCGCAATGATGAACCCACTATGCAACGGCCTCGCCTTAAGTACGCCTCAAATACACCTCAGGTGCGCATAATTTACGCATCATGTAAGCCTCAGATACGACTCAAGTAGGTTTAATGTACGCACCATATACGACTCAGATACGACTCAAGCAGGTTTAATATACACACCATATACAGGCTTTATACGGACTATATACGCACCATATACGGACTATATACGCATTAAATACGTTTCAAGTACGCATTAAGTACGCACCAGATACGCACCAGGTACACTTATTTACTGTACTTGGTCTGAAGTAGCCTGCAAGGAACAGGCTGTTTAAATTTGGTAAGGGCAACTCTCTTTGGGTGATCCGTATGGAGTTGCCGGTAAAGGAAACAACCTCATCAGGGTTTTATCATCAATAAATGAGTGTATGTTCTTTAACACTAGAAGCCATAATTTTTATAAATGATGGTAAAAAATCACTTAATTTTGCATATGCATCGGGGCATGATTTCCCGCTTAGGATGCAAGCAGATCAAATGGAACTTATTATTCATTTACTTTAATCAATTGTATGGAAACAAATTCAGATAGCAGCAATACAAGAAAAAGGAATCCTTTAATGCTGGTTGTTGTGGTGTTGATTGCCATTTTGGCATTACTCGCCTGGTTATATCTTTCTACCCGTTCAAGGTTAGGAAATATGATTGAAGAAAAAGAAAAACAGAAGGTGGAACTTCAATACGAACTTGATTCACTGATTAATGAACATAATGAAATGAAAGAGGAATACGGTTCCCTTTCTGATTCATTGTATTCACAGGACAGTGTGATCCAGGCAAATGCTGCCGAAATCAGGAAACTTCTTGATACTCAGTATGAGTTTTATAAAGTGAAAAAGAAACTTGATCGGCTGCGCGTCATTTCACAGGGATACCTCAAACAGATGGATTCTCTTTACAATGTCAATAAGGAATTAAGGGCTGAAAATGAGCAGATCAGGTCGAGCTACCGCCAGGAACAGGAAAAAAGCAGTACCCTCCTGAAGGATAAAGAAGCCTTGACTGAACGTGTTTCACAGGCTGCTGTGCTGAAAGCCTATAGAATTACTGCTGTTGGTGTGCGGGGTAGTGGCGACAAAGAACGGATTACCAATAAAGCAAGGCGACTTGAAAAGGTAAAAGTTTGTTTCACTCTGGGTGAAAACTCTTTGCTGGCTGCCGGACAAAAGAATATTTATATCCGTATTGCAGGTCCTGATAAAGCTATTTTAACCAGGGGCGTGGGTGATGATTATTCTTTCTCCTTTAAGGGTGAAGTGCTTCAATACTCCATTAAGCATGTGATTAACTATCAGAATAAGGCCATCGACATTTGCGAGTATTGGGTAAAGCGTTCAACAAAAGATGAACTACTTACCGGATCATACGTCGTTTCTGTTTATGCTGACAATTTTGAAATCGGGCAATCAACCTTTGTGCTTGAATAAAGCCTGATTACCGCTATTTTTCTTCTCAAAAATTTTAATAACAGTAAAGCCGCTTTTGCGGCTTTACTGTTATTATTTATGAACGAATTGGATAATTATTACTGAAACTACGGATACTTCCATGGTTTCTTTTGTTTTTATATACATCTGATTTATAATGGATGTGAATGCCGGGGACAAAAATAGCCGGTTAATAAAGCAACAAGCACACTATGATGTCGAGGATTATTCAACTGCTCTTCATGCTCACCTGTTTCCTGCTTTTTGAAATAGCGCCGTCAAAAGCTAAAGCTCAGGAAATTCTTACCATCAGTTTAAAAGAGGCGCAGGATTATGCACTGATAAACAATGCATCAATCAGGAACTCTGTTATCGACCTTGAACTTGCCGGGAAGAAGATATGGGAAACCACTGCTATCGGTCTACCCCAGGCTGATGCCAAGGTCAATTATCAACACCTTTTTAAAGTACCTGAGTTAACCTTTGGGGGTGATTATTTCCTGGCCACCGGTTTGCCGGCCGGGATCCCGCTGACTTCCGATGATATTACCAATGAGGCCGTTTACATTGATTACCGGCAGGGTGTTCCGATCCCGTTAGGGGTAAAAGACAACACTACTTTAGATGTTACGGTTTCACAATTGCTCTTTAGTGGTGAGTACCTGGTTGGATTGAGAGCTTCTAAAGTTTATTACATCATGTCGAAACAGGCAAAAACAAAGACTGAATGTGATATCCGCGAGTCTGTTGCCAACACATACAGCCTTGCTTTGGTATTACAGAGTAACCTTGAGGTGATGAGCCGGTCACTTCAAAACCTGAATAAGACTCTGGGTGAAATGCGTGAAATGAATAAGCAGGGCTTTATTGATATTACCGATGTTGACCAGGTAGAACTCACCACGTTGATACTTGATAATAGCCTTACTTCCCTGAACAGGCAGGCCCTGGCTGCTCTTGACCTGCTGAAATTTGAAATGGGAATGCCTATGGCGCAGGATATTGTACTCACCGACAGCCTGCAGGCCCTTGCCGGTGATGTGAGCCTGGAAGCCCTGACGGCAGATGGTTTCAGAGTAGCTGATAACATTAACTTCCAAATGCTGGATACACAACTGAAATTTGGTAAGCTGATTATGCAGAGGGAAAAGACTACTTTCATGCCTACCCTTGCTGCCGTTTACGTGCACACTGAAAAGTTTAAAAAAATAGATTTTGATTTTACCCCGAAGGATGTCTTCCTTCTTTCGCTTAGCATACCCCTGTTTTCAGGCGGACAGCGTATTTCGAAAGTGCAGCAGCGTAAGCTGGAATATGAAAAGATACTCATTAGCAAGGATCATGTGGAGCAGGGACTACAGCTTGAATATGTGAATGCCCGCAACGAAGTGATGAGTGCCTTCGCGACCTATAATAACGTTAAGAAGAATCTGGAGCTTACGCAACGGATTTACGCGAAAACACTCATCAAATATCGGGAGGGGCTGTCGTCAGGAATGGATCTTATGCAGGCACAAAATCAATACCTGGCCGCGCAGTCAGAGTACTTCAACAATGTTTACGCTCTGCTGACTTCAAAAAACAGACTTGCAAAACTGACCTCAAAACAATAACAGCACACCATGCCATTAACAAAAGTACACCATGAGAATCATTCGTCAATTAGTAGCCGTGTCGTTTCTCCTCTTCATTGCTATTTCATGCAGGAGTACAGATAAAAAAGCTCAACTGGAAAAGCTGAAGAAGCAACGTGATGCTATAGAAGCACAGATTAAAGTTCTTGAAAAGGAGTCTGGCTCCAGTAATGGCCTTACTATGCGTGTTATAAGTGTAAAGGTTACCGTGGTTAAAAAAGAACCCTTTAACCATTACCTTGAGGTACAAGGGAGGGTAGATGGAGCAGAGAATATTGGTGTATCGGCACAAATGGCGGGAGTAATCACGGCATTGTATGTAAAAGAAGGCGACCAGGTAATGAAAGGGCAGGTGATGGCTCAAATAGATAACAGCGTGCTCAGGCAACAGTATGAAAGCCTTAAAACACAGCGTGATTTTGCAGCTAATGTTTACGCCCGGCAGAAAGCGTTATGGGACCAGCAGATTGGCAGTGAAATACAATTTCTGACTGCAAAAAGCAACAAGGAGAGTTTGGAGAAAAGTGTGGCTGCTCTTGACGATCAAATTGAAATGACCCGGATCAAGTCGCCTGTCGGTGGCAGGGTGGAGGAGGTGAACCTTAAAATAGGCCAGATGGCCCAGCCGGGTATGCCCGCCATCAGGGTAGTTAATTTTTCAACCGTGAAGGTACTTACTGACATAGCTGAAGCATACGGTTCAAGCGTTAAGACGGGGGCTGACGTGATCGTTTCCTTCCCTGACCTAAACCGGGAGTTGAAAGCTAAAGTACACTTTACCAGTAAGTATATTAATCCGGTAAACCGGACTTTCCTTACGGAGATCCGACTTAAGCCGGGTGATATTGAATACAGGGCCAACATGATAGCAGTAGTGAAAATTAATGATTATTCCAATGCTCAGGCTGTGGTGATACCGGTTTCGGTGCTGCGTGAAACTATTGAAGGTAAGTATGTATATGTAGCTGAAAATGTTAATGGTCAACTGCAAGCCAGGCGCCGGCTATTACAAACCGGGCAATCCTATAACGGCATGGCAGAAATTACCGGTGGACTCAAACCGGGTGATCTGGTGGTTACTACCGGTTTCAATAATCTGGTTGACGGTCAGTTACTGAAAGTCAATTAATCGGGGCTCTTTAAATAGATTGACCTATGAAAAACAATAAGGTTAAGGAGTTTTTTGCAACGTCTTGGGCAATTGACAATCGAACAAGCGTTTATGTGCTTACTGTTTTTATCACGATACTGGGCATCATGAGCTATCGGAATATGCCTAAAGAGCAGTTTCCTGAAATAGTAATCCCTACCATATTAGTCAATACCGTTTACCCGGGTACCTCGCCCGAGGACATGGAGAACCTGGTTACCCGCCCCATCGAAAAACAGCTTAAAGGGATCACAGGTGTTAAAAAAATTACCAGCAATTCCTTTCAGGACTACTCCTCCATAGCTATCGAGTTCAATACTGATGTTCAGGTGCCCGAAGCAAAGCAACGGGTAAAGGATGCGGTGGATAAAAGCATGTCTGATTTGCCATCCAACCTTTTGGATGATCCGATGGTGATGGATATTGACTTTTCGGAAATACCCATCATGTACATCCAGATTTCAGGTAATTATGATTTGGTGCAGTTAAAAAAGTATGCCGAGATAGCCCAGGACCGTATAGAATCACTTAGTGAAATCACCAGGGTAGATATTATAGGGGCGCTTGAACGTGAAATACAAATCAATGTTGATCTGTATAAAGCTCAGGCGGCTAAAGTCACCATGGGCGATATTCAAAGGAGCGTAGCATCTGAAAACCTGACCATTTCGGCCGGTAACGTTACCAGTACCGGAATGAAACGGAGCATTCGCATACAGGGGCAGTTCACTGATATAGAAACCATCAGGAATATCGTGGTAACTTCATCAAGCGGCGCTATGGTTTACCTGAAGGATGTGGCTGAAGTTAAAGATTCATTTAAAGAACAGGAGAGCTTTTCAAGGTTGAACGGAAAGAATGTAATCACCCTTGACGTGGTCAAGAAGAATGGCCGTAATCTGCTTGATGCTTCCGACAAGATACACCGGATACTCAATAATGAACTAATCAATAACCGGTATCCTGCTGATCTGAATGTTACCATTTCGGGCGATCAGTCGCGCTATACCCGCAACACCATGGATGAACTAAATAACACCATTCTGTTTGGTTTTATCCTGGTTACCATCGTGCTGATGTTCTTTATGGGAATCACCAACGCTTTTTTTGTAGCGCTTGCTGTACCTCTTTCCATGTTCATGGCTTTTATGATCATGCCCGCTCTGGGTTTTAGCATGAATATGATTGTGATGTTTGGTTTTATCTTTGCTTTGGGCATTGTGGTTGATGATGCTATTGTGGTCATTGAGAATATACACCGAATGCACCGTAAGCAACCCAATATCATATTAGCTGCAAAACGGGCGGCGGGTGAGGTGTTCCTTCCCATATTGTCAGGTACTCTTACCACCCTGGCGCCTTTCTTCCCGCTGGCTTTCTGGCCCGGGATTGTGGGTGAATTTATGTTTTATATTCCTATTACCCTTATTCTTACCTTGTTTGCATCCCTTTTTGTGGCATACATCATTAACCCGGTATTTGCTATTTCATTTATGCGTCATGAATATGAAGCACCCGGTAAGCAAGTGATTCGCCATAAGGAAAAGGTGCGAGTGGTAATACTGACCGGGCTTGCCATTATATGCTACTTTCTTTATATAGCTACAGGAAGCAGAAATGCCTTTGGTTTCGGCAATTTCTTGGTATTCGCCACTTTGCTGGTTTTGTTGTTCTATTTGGTGATTGAACCTTATATCAAATGGTGGCAAAACAGCGCATGGCCTTTCCTGGTGGGATTTTATGAAAGGCAATTACGCTTTATGGTTAAAGGTAACCATCCCGGTTGGCTGTTGGGTGGCTTTGTGGCTTTGTTTATCATGACCATTATGCTTACCGGAGTATCAGGAATCAGAGTGCTCTTTTTCCCTGATAGCATGCCTAACAATATCTTTGTGATGATTCAGATGCCTGTCGGTACTGATCAGATGGTAACGGATTCAGTAACCAGGGTTGTTGAAGGTAAAGTGATGGCCATACTGGGTCCTGATAACCCGGCAGTTGAATCAGTGATCTCTAATGTTGCCTTAGGTGCCGGTGATGAAATGGATTTCACCCGTTCATTAAGCTCTGAAAAGGGCAAAATTACTGTGAACTTTGTGGAGTATAAATACAGAAAAGGCATCAATACTAACGATTACCTTGATCGAATCCGTAACGAAATAAGAGATATCCCTGGTGCGGAGATCTATTCAGTTAAAGAGAATTCCGGTCCGCCAACCGGTAAACCCATTAATATCGAAATCACCGGTGAAAACCTGACTGACCTGATCAAGGATGCCTATACCTTCAAAAACTATCTTGACTCCCTCCAAATACCGGGTGTGGAGGAATTGAAGAGCGACTTCCCGGAGAATAAGCCCGAAATCATCATCAATATTGATCGGGAAAGGGCAAACTACGAAGGATTGAGTACCGGACAGATTGCCATGGAACTTCGCACCGCGGTACTGGGAAGTGAAATATCAAAGTATAAGATTGATGAGGATGAATTCCCGATACAATTGAGATATTCAGAGGATACCCGCAAAAATATCAACAACCTGATCAACATACCCATAACTTATCGCGATATGAACACCGGGTTATTGCGGCAAATACCCCTCTCCTCAGTGGCTCGGATTGAATACGGTTCGTCATACGGGGGCATCAAGAGGCAGAACCTGAAGCGAATTATCACCCTTTCGAGCGAGGTTACTACCGGGTACACGGCAAACGAGATTGTTCCGAAGATTGAAGGCCTTGCTAAGGATTTCCCGCTCAGTGAAGGGGTACAGATACAACTTACCGGTGAGCAGGAGTATCAGGCAGAATCGGCTAATTTCCTCATGAATGCCATGATCATCTCCATAGGGTTGATATTCTTTATCCTGATTACCCAGTTTAACTCTTTCGTAAAAACAGTGATTATACTCAGTGAAGTCATCTTTAGCATTATAGGTGTACTGCTGGGTATTATCATCTTTCAGATGGATGTATCCGTGATTATGACAGGATTGGGCATTGTGGCACTTGGCGGAATTGTGGTGCGAAACGGCATTCTGATAGTAGAGTTCACTGATCGTTTGCGTGAACGCGGCACCCGAACCCGTG
>Ga0172377_10006426_pt1 | contig 12107 bp, 7 predicted proteins | sample Pumphouse3metaG_FD_119749 | JGI IMG/M metagenome (GOLD analysis project Ga0172377, IMG submission 119749) | Leachate microbial communities from a municipal landfill in Southern Ontario, Canada - Pumphouse #3 metaG | ecosystem: Engineered > Solid waste > Landfill > Unclassified | place: Canada... | reverse complement strand
TTGATTTGCGAACCGATAGAATTTTTCACACATTTGCCTTTATCCAAACCATACGACGTTTCATCCACCTTATCATTGCCTACATAACGTAGACTATAAGTAACAGGCGAAAGAAAAACAGAAAGCGTATAAACTTTATTTGAGACCTTATAATCCATACCAAGACTGACTTTCCAATCCAGAGGAGCCAAAAACGCTGAAATCAAAGCGGGTTTGTCAGCCTTGTAGCCATGACAAAACTGAGTGGTAACTTCCGAAGATAAGGTATAATACCATCGCTTGCTGGCTTGAAGTCCAAATTTGTTATACAAACGCAAAAGATCACTGCTGAACAAATAATCATGATAAGTATCTGATGGAGTAGAACTCATGCCCAACTTTGATTCAAATGTATTCTCTAAAATTCTTTTCTCTTCATCATCATATTTTGCGGTCAATTTCAAATAAGCCAAACCCGCATAGTTACTTTCACCTCCTTTATACCAATTGTCGGAAATGTGATTTTGAGTCATCTGAAAAGAAAAGTTTCCGGAAGTAGACCACCAATTAGGTTTTAATATTCTTAATCGTGCCTTTCCCACTTCGGCCGATACATCATGTTTCCTATACTGATGAATAATCCTGGCTCTATTGGGAATATAAAATTTACGACTTCCATCATAGATATCACGACTCATTATGCTCTCTTCATTAGTTATCACAAGATTCGGATGATTCAGATACAAAGCAAGCAATGCTCTATTGACTATCTTCTTGTTGCGGCGAGTCTTAACAAAAGGCTCATTATCATAGGGAAGAAGAGAAGAATTTATATCTTGTATTGACACCTTAGACTCGTCAGGATACAAAGGTTTCCAATTTAACGTGGAATACTGATGGATAGGCGAATGATAATATGCAATAGGTATGAACAAAAGATAATAATCAGGATCGGAAGCAATATATCTGGCAGGCACGCTGGGGTCATCTAGATAATCGAGCTTACCTATATAATTATTGTACAACACAGAAACGGTATCCAACACGCTCTGACCATTGCGCACATCTCGTCTCAAAAAAAAATAAGGACTGAGTGTCGGCGAAAGTGTAGCTGCATCTCTTAAATCCTTTTTCTTTGATTTTAGCACATGAAAAGTAGAATCTGCGGGCTTAGCCACAGCATTCTTAATCAGTGACGAAAATAGACGATATTCTAAAATAGAATCCACTTTTGAAGTGTAAAGATGAGCAGAATCAACTGCCACTTTTGAAACAACGACACTATCAACACCAACACCGGAGACAGTATCATTAAGTACAACAGTGCCGAAAGCATCGGCATTAAATGTTACAAACGACAACAAAGATACGACTAAAAACAAAACACCTATTTTTCTTTTCATACCAATACCGGTTTTTTTTGCAAATATAGAATAAAAAGCACAATATTCATAGCTTTTTGTTGAAATAGGATTTTTTAATAAAAATGTATGGAATAAAATGTTTTATTGGCTCTTTTTTTTTAATTTTGCAGCTTAGTAATATAAAACGTCCGTGCATAAAAAAAGAGAAAAACGTTTTATAACAAATTAGAATAATTAATAAAGCAATTATAGCAGTGGGAAAAACTAAGTACATTTTCGTTACCGGTGGTGTGGCTTCCTCATTAGGCAAGGGGATAATCTCCGCTTCCATTGGAAAATTATTACAAGCAAGAGGTTACAACGTAACCATCCAGAAATGTGATCCGTATATCAATATCGACCCAGGCACACTGAATCCATATGAACACGGAGAATGCTACGTAACAACCGATGGTCAGGAAACCGATCTCGACTTGGGACATTACGAGCGTTTTTTGGGTATAAAGACTACAAAAGCAAACAATCTGACAACCGGAAGGATCTACAAGAGCGTCATCGACAAGGAACGTCGAGGCGACTATTTGGGAAAAACGGTACAAGTCATCCCCCACATCACGGATGAAATAAAGAGAAATATCATCTATCTGGGCAATAAATACAAATTCGATTTCGTTATTACCGAAATAGGCGGCACCGTTGGAGATATCGAATCTCTGCCGTTTCTCGAAAGTATCCGTCAGCTGAAATGGGAAATGGGAAAAGATGCGATATGCGTGCATCTGACTTATGTACCATTCTTGGCTGCCGCAAAGGAGCTGAAAACCAAACCGACACAACATTCTGTCAAAGAATTACAGTCCCTCGGTATACAGCCGGACATCCTTGTTCTACGTGCCGAACACGATTTGAATGAGAACTTGAGAAAAAAAGTGGCCCTTTTCTGTAACGTTGAACCAAGTGCCGTTGTTCAATCCATCGATAGACCTACCATTTATGAAGTTCCCTTGATGATGCAGGAACAAAAGCTGGATGAGACCATCCTCCGAAAAATGGATCTGCCTATTGGCAAAACACCGGAAATGAAGCCGTGGCGTGATTTTCTTAAACGTCGCGCAGCAGCCACCAAGGAAGTCAATATCGCCATGGTTGGTAAATATGTTGAATTGCAGGATGCATACAAATCAATCCTCGAGTCCATTTCTCAAGCTGCCACTTACAATGACCGCAAGGCAAACATCAAATATATCTCTTCGGAAAAACTGACGGATGAAAATGTGGCCGAACTACTAAAAGGTGCTGATGGTGTAATCATCTGTCCGGGATTCGGAACGAGAGGCATCGAAGGCAAATACGTAGCAGCCAAATATACCCGCGAAAACAATATCCCTACTTTCGGTATCTGTTTGGGTATGCAATGTATGGTAGTAGAATTCGCCCGCAATGTACTTGGTTATAAAGACGCCAACTCAACGGAATTTGACGAAAACACCCCACACAATGTCATCGACATCATGGAAGAGCAAAAAGCCATCACCAATATGGGTGGCACAATGCGCCTCGGAGCTTACGAATGCCAAGTAAAAAAAGGCACAAAAGCTTATGAAGCATATCAAAACGAACACATTCAAGAGAGACACCGCCATCGCTACGAGTTCAATAATAAATATCTTGAAGCATATAAGAAGGCAGGCATGATTTGCTCGGGATCCAATCCTGAAGCTGAGCTGGTTGAGATTGTTGAAATCCCCACCTTGCGTTGGTTTATCGGCACTCAATTCCATCCCGAATATAGCAGTACGGTTCTAAATCCACATCCGTTGTTCTTATCCTTTATCAAGGCAGCGATCTCTAAATAATAGTATTAAGGTAACGATTGTAAATTGAATTTTTTTTATGGATAAAAATACCATTACCGGTCTCGTCCTGATAGGTGCTTTACTTGTAGCTTTCAGCTTTTTGAGCAGACCCAGCAGTGAACAACTTGCACTTCAAAAAAAGTATTACGACTCTATCTCCCAGGTGCAAAAGGAACAAGCTGAGCTTAAAGCCAAGACCGAATCAGCTCTGGAAGAAGAGAATGAAGTGGGTGCAAAGAAAGATACGACATCACTCTTCCATTCTGCATTGCAAGGAAGTGAATCATTTACGACACTCGAAAATAGCCTTGTCAAAGTTACTATCGACAACAAAGGTGGACGTGTATATTCTGCTGTATTGAAAAAATATATGGGACAGAACAAAAAAACACCTGTTATTCTTTTTGATAAAGATGATGCTTCTTTCTGCGTTAACTTCTATAATAAGGATGGAGCATACCAAACAAAAGATTATTATTTCGTCCCTGTCAATGTCACCGACAGTACTGTGACAATGAGATTGAAAAACTCCGAACAAAGTTATATCGATTTCAACTATAAGCTGAACGCCAAAAGTTATCTGGTGGACTTTAACATACAGGCTACCGGCATGACCGACAAGTTGGCCTCGACTACCCGATACATGGATATCAGCTGGAGAGAAAGAGCACGTCAACAGGAAAAGGGATTTACCTATGAAAACCGACTTTCCGAATTGATGTACAAACGAACGGATCATGGTGTGGACAACCTGTCTACCGGTAGCAATAGTGCTAAACAACTCAATGAACCGCTCAACTGGATTGCTTTCAAAAATCAATTCTTCTCGGCTGTTCTAATCGGAAATCAAAACTTCAACAAGGCTAAACTTAACTCTAAGCTTGATTCTGAGGGCACGGGATATATCAAGGACTATAAGGCGGAGATGAGTACCTTCTTCGACCCGACAGGTAAGCAACCGACTAATATGTATTTTTACTTCGGCCCCAATCATTTCAGAACATTAAAGACTCTCGACAAGAAATATGATAAGGATTGGCAATTAGACAACTTGGTTTATCTGGGTTGGCCTATCATCCGCTGGGTAAACAAATATTTCATCGTTTACATCTTCGACTTTCTACAGGGCTGGGGATTGAGCATGGGAATTATTCTACTTATCCTGACGATTATTGTTAAGGCCGTCGTTTATCCGGCTACGTGGAAAACCTATATGTCATCGGCCAAAATGAGGGTGTTGAAGCCCAAAGTTGACGAAATAGGCAAGAAGTATCCTAAGCAGGATGACGCAATGAAAAAGCAACAGGAAGTGATGGGGTTATACAGTCAATATGGCGTAAGTCCCATGGGAGGTTGTCTGCCGTTACTGTTTCAATTTCCTATTCTCATGGCTATGTTTATGTTCGTACCGAGTTCCATAGAGTTGCGGCAACAGAGTTTTCTCTGGGCTTCCGATCTATCAACCTACGACTCTTTTATCAACTTCGGATTCCATATTCCTTTCCTTGGTGACCACTTGAGTTTATTCTGCGTGTTGATGACCATCACGAACTTACTCAACACCATTATCACCACCAAGATGCAGGACAACGGGGCACAACCGCAAATGGCTGCCATGAAATGGATGATGTATTTGATGCCTGTCATGTTCTTGTTCATCTTGAATGATTATCCGGCTGGTTTGAACTATTACTATTTCCTTTCTACATTGATTAGTGTAGGAACTATGCTGATGCTGCGGGAAACGACGAACGATGAAAAGTTGCTCTCAATTCTCGAAGCGCACAAGAAGGATCCTAAACAAGTGCAAAAGACCGGATTTGCCGGCAGACTTGCAGCTATGCAGAAACAACAAGAAGAATTAAAGAAGAGACAAGAAGGTAAAAGATAATTGAATTAATACATAAAAAAAGACGGTTTGTTTTAAATAAAACAAACCGTCTTTTTTATGTACTTGGCCTATTTGGCCCGGGGCTTCAACCATTTGTCAAGCCACTCAAAGAAAGTGCGTTGCCAAAGAATACCGTTTTGCGGCTTCAATACCCAATGATTCTCATCGGGATAAATCAACAACTCGGCTGGAACACCGCGAAGCTTGGCCGCATTGAAGGCTGCCATCGCCTGACTGGCCAATATGCGATAATCTTTCTCGCTATGGATACAAAGTATCGGCGTATCCCACTTGTCAACAAACAAATGAGGTGAGGTAGCAAACGTGCGCTGTGCCACCGGATTCTTCTTATCCCAATATGCACCACCCATATCCCAATTTGCAAACCACATCTCATCCGTCTCCAGATACTGCATCTGCATATTGAAAATACCATCGTGAGCAATAAATGCTTTGAAACGCTTATTGTGATGACCGGCCAGCCAATATACAGAGAATCCTCCAAAGCTGGCACCTACACAACCCAAATGATCTTTATCGACATACGGCTCTTTGGAAACTTCATCGATAGCCGAAAAATAATCTTTCATACATTGACCACCATAATCGCCACTGATCTCTTCGTTCCATTCATTGCCGAAACCGGGCAGTCCACGACGGTTAGGAGCTACAATGATATAATCATTGGCAGCCATAATCTGAAAATTCCAACGATAAGACCAAAACTGACTAACGGGACTCTGTGGTCCGCCCTCACAATATAATAAGGTAGGATACTTCTTATTCGGATTAAACCTCGGCGGATAAATCACCCAAGTCAACATCTGCTTACCATCGGTCGTTTTAATCCATCGGCTCTCCACCTTGCCCATTTCGATCTGTTTATAGATGGATTCGTTTTCATGAGTAAGTTGGGTGGCCTCACCATCGGACAAATTGACGGCATAAAGTTCATCGGCCATACTCATTGAATGACGCATAGCCAACAACATCCGTTTGCCAAACAATTTGATTGTTCCATAATCGTGAACCCCTGAAGTAATGGCCTTTACAGTAGATTTATCTACATTGCAAGCATAAATTTGCTCTTCAGCATGCCACACCCCTGTAAAATAAATCGTCTTTGAATTGGCACTCCACACAAAAGCATCAACGTTTGATTCAAATGGCTTGCTGACAAAACGTTTCTCGCCGGTAACCAGATTCATAACCATCAATCTATTCTGATCGGATTCATAGCCGTCATGCTCCATACTTTGCCAGGCAACGTATTTTCCATCCGGAGAATACTGCGGATTCGTATCGTATCCTTTGTTTTCTTCGGTGATATTTGTTGTTTGACCCGTTTTCAAGTCATACACATAAATATCGGAATTTGTAGAGAGGGTATACTGCAACCCAACTTTCTTACGGCACGTATAAGCCAATTTGTCGGAAGTCTCATTCCAATTCAGTTGTTCAACATCGCCAAAAGGCTTCATCGGACATTCATAAGGTTCGCCTTGCATGACATCTTTTATATTTGAGATGCCTTCACCGTTGAAATCGGCAACGAAGGGATGTGGAGCGGATTTCACCCATTCATCCCAATGCTTGTACATCAAATCGGTAACAATAATACCGGAAGCCTTGGGCAGGTCGGGATACTTCTCGGCTGTCGTCTTAATGGTTTTCACCTCGGCAATAAACATCAATTTCTTACCATCGGGTGAGAACTTAAAGCCTTCGATATCACCTTTATAATGCGTAAGTTGGCGACGTTCCGTTCCATCGGGATTAATTTCATATAACTGACTCGACCCGTCATCGTTGCTCATGAAAGCAATTTTATTTCCTCCCTTTATCCAGGCAGCACTATTCTCTTGCATTGTCGTATGGGTAATTTGGCGATTATCGCTCCCATCAGCATTCATTACATAGATTTCGCGATTACTCTTATTCTCGGGGATACTGTAATAGGCAACGGTATACACGATCTTTTTACCATCCGGAGAGAGAGACATCTCTCCCATCCTACCCATCGACCAAAGAGCTTCCGGAGTCATCCGCCCACCCTTTATTTGAATATCCGACTTCCCAATGGGAGTTTCACTGATATTCGTCGTATCCTTTGCTTCCCCATAGGAAGCCAGCAACATAGCTGAAAACATAATGATTAACTTTGTTCCTTTCATTTTTTTATTGAAGATTTTATTACTTAATGACTCCAAATATAAGAGCCGGCAATCTGTAGTCTCAAAGGACTCTACAAACTGTCGGCTCTTGAGTTATTTGCAAAAGTAATAAAAAAGAGTCTAGGAACAACAGATATAACTAAAAAACATAATCATATCTCAAACGTTAGCAGCAATGTTCTGTCAAATAAAAAGAGACCCACCATAGCAGTGTACAGGCAGATGTCCGCCAACATGATACATGCCAATACAGAACACTACAAGAGCAATGAGCCAAACAATCAACAGGGCCCATTTCATAAACGTACTCATCACAGACCAATGGAAGAACTGGCGAAGAATGGCATAAAGTACCCCGGCAAGCGGAATGCCTACCAGCAATACCATCGAAATGCTACTGACAACCGTCATCATGGGTGAGAATGTTTGCAGCGGAGCCCAATTAATGGCCGGAAGCAAGGCGAGCAATGCTGCACCTCCACCGAAGAGCACCGACACCGATACTACGACAAGAGCCAAAAGCACTATAGCCAAAACAAACAAAACCGGGAAACAAATAATAACCAACATCACTAAAAATGCCTTGAACAAAAAAGCCGCTACAGAGATCAGCATATCAACAATTTTCCTCAAAACCGAACGCGATTTGCCGGAATCAATATAATCATTGGCTTTCTCTGACATGCGATTAAACCCGTCGGAAACGGACTTGCCTATATTCTCAACAGTTGCAGCTTCGCCATGCATGCTCAGTTTCTCAGTTGCCGTACGGGCTTCAGGAATTAAGAGCCAAGCGATGAGATAAGCCACAACAATTGGTGTATAAGGAATAAAGATCAATATAATCATGATAAGCCGAACCCAAGTCGGATCGCAATCTAAATAGGCACCAAATCCGCTGGCCACACCACCCAACATCCGATTATCCGGATCACGATACAAACGGCGCTTACCTGTTGTGCTTTCGTTATGATGATCGGTGGTAGTTGAATCCCGCTGTTTTTTTTCATTGTCGGCACTCTTCTGCTCCGTCTCATCCTCTTCACTTTCAATCTCTTCGGGTTTGCCCATGCGAGCAATGATTTCTTCCACATCCGCCGCTACGATCACTTGCTTATGTTCATTGATCTTTTCGGAAAAGAGATCGGATATACGTGTTTCCATATCATCCATAATCTCATCTGCACCCTCCTCTTTGCGAAAATGAAGACGAAGGTTATTCAAATAATTATCTAAAAGACGATAAGCATCTTCATCTATCTGATAAACAATACCTCCTAAATTTACTGTTAAAGTTTTTTTCATTGTTGATTTTATTTATATAATTCAATTAGTTTGATAATTGCTCAACGGTATCACTCAATTCTTTCCACGAGACTTCAAGTTCTGCAAGCACGGACAAGCCTTTATCGGTAAGCTGATAATACTTACGAGGTGGCCCCTGGGTCGATTCTATCCATTCATAACTGAGCTGTCCATCATTCTTCATACGTGTGAGTAATGGATATAAAGTACCCTCAACCACTATAAGATGAACATCTTTCAACTTTTTAATAATATCGGATGCATATGCCTGCTCTTTGCGCAGCAACAACAAGATGCAATATTCAAGCATTCCTTTGCGCATCTGTGATTTTTCATTATCTACATTCATAGCTTCTTTCTTTTATTTTCCACAAATATATAGGGAATAACAGTACCTTGTATCACATAGTACTGTTATTTAATATAAATTAAGATATAAAACAAAAAAATGAAGAATAATCAATAAAAATCGGTACATTTGTCCACCATTATTAAAGAAATAACAATGTATCAAATTAGAAAAGCAACAATAGATGACTGTGCACTCATCAATGTACTGGCTAAAGAAGTATTTCCGGTTACATACAAAGAAATTCTATCCAAAGAACAAATGAACTACATGATGGATTGGATGTATTCATTAAAGAACATCCGCAAACAGATGGAAGAAGAAGGACACGTTTATTTCATCTCATATCATGAAAATAAGCCCTGCGGATACGTTTCAGTACAATTACAAGGCAAGAATGAAGCAGGAAAGGACATCTTTCACCTACAAAAGATCTATGCACTTCCACAATACCAAGGCAAACATTGCGGAAGTTTTCTTTTTCACGAAGCGATAAAATACATCAAATCGGTACATCCTTCGCCCTGCCTGCTTGAACTAAACGTGAACCGCCACAACAAGGCACTCCTTTTTTACGAGCATATGGGTATGAAGAAATCACGTCAGGGTGATTTCGATATCGGAAACGGCTATTTCATGAATGATTACATCATGGAGATGGAACTTCCTTTATAACCTGTTTCTAAATAATCATTCAAAGAGAGAACAGACTTCCGCACGAGCCGCACGAATCAAATCTTCGGGCGAGATTTTCAACTGCAAGCCCCGCAAGCCGGCACTTACAAAGATATAGGGAAATTCACGGCATGTCTCATGTATATAGGTAGGAAAATGTTTTTTCATCCCCACCGGCGAACAACCGCCACGGATATATCCCGTAAGCGATAAAAGTTCTTTCACCGGAATCAAATCACATTTTTTATTGCCAGAAACTTTGGCGGCCAGCTTCAAATTCACTTCATGCTCTCCGGGAACAACGCAGACAAAATAGCCGCTCTTATCCCCCTGAAGCACCAATGTCTTGAATACCTGATCGATATTCTCACCCAGATTTGCCGATACATGCACAGCACTCAGGTCATTCTCGTCAACTTCATAAGGAACGAGTTCATAACTTATCTTCGCTTTGTCAAGTAAACGTGCTGCATTAGTCTTATTTATTTTCATCTTAACCTTAACTTTAATCCTGCAAACTTACAAGTTTTTTTCAAATAAAGCAAAAACTACATTGAAAGCTCCTTGCGCAAAAATTTAGGCGTATATCCTTTCTTGCTCTTCGCCACTTCTTCGGGGGTGCCTACGCTCAACACCTCACCGCCTCCACGACCGCCTTCGGGACCCATATCGATCACATAATCGGCCATTTTGATCACATCCAGATTATGTTCGATCACAATTATCGTGTTTCCCTTATCCACCAATTTATTGATTACACCTATCAGCACACGAATATCCTCGAAATGCAGACCGGTTGTGGGCTCGTCAAGAATATACAATGTCTTGCCCGTGTCACGCTTTGACAGCTCGGTGGCGAGTTTAACCCGCTGACTTTCACCGCCCGAAAGCGTTGTGGACGACTGGCCGAGCTTGATATATCCCAAACCGACTTCTTGCAAGACCTTGATTTTATTTAATATCTGCGGCACATTCTCAAAAAACTCCACTGCCGTATTTATGGTCATATCCAATACATCGGCAATCGATTTTCCCTTAAAACGAACCTCAAGCGTCTCACGATTATAGCGTTTGCCATGGCATACCTCACAAGGAACATATACATCGGGCAGGAAATTCATCTCGAGGGTCTTATACCCATTACCATCACAAGCCGGACAGCGTCCATTCTTTACATTAAACGAGAATCGACCCGGTGAATAGCCACGTATCTTCGCCTCAGGCAAATTGGCAAACAGACTGCGAATCTCTGTAAATACTCCTGTATATGTGGCCGGATTAGAGCGTGGAGACCGTCCCAAGGGCGATTGATCCACATTAACCACCTTGTCTACATTGTCTATTCCTTCTATTGATTTATAGGGCAACGGATCTTGAAGCGAACGATAAAACTTTTGTGATAAGATGGGTTGCAAGGTATCATTGACCAACGTTGATTTTCCACTGCCCGATACTCCTGTGACGCAAATAAGCAATCCCAGAGGAAACTTCACATCCACATTTTTCAGGTTATTGCCCGAAACACCTTTCAGAACGATAAACTCACCGTTGCCCTTGCGCCGCTTGGTTGGGACCTCGATGCACTTCTTCCCTTTCAGATATTGAGAAGTCAAAGTATCCGTTTTCAACATCTCGGCGGGCGTACCGGTAAAGACCACCTCGCCACCAAGTCTTCCGGCCTTTGGCCCCATATCCACCACATAATCGGCAGAGAGCATCATATCTTTGTCATGCTCAACCACAATCACCGAATTGCCCAAATCGCGGAGTTCTTTCAATGAATTGATTAACCGCACATTATCCCGTTGATGCAAACCGATACTCGGCTCATCAAGGATATAAAGAACATTAACCAGTTGCGAACCGATTTGCGTAGCCAGACGTATGCGCTGACTTTCACCACCCGAAAGACTGATCGAGCTACAGTTGAGCGAAAGATAATCCAATCCCACATCAAGCAAGAATTTCAGGCGGGTACAAATTTCTTTCAATATTTCTGCGGCTATCGATTTTTGCTTATTCGAAAGACGTTCCTCGATATGCAGCATCCAGTCATACAGTTCGCTGATGTCCATCATGGACAGGTCGTAGATATTCTTATCGTCCAAACGATAGCTCAAGGCCTCCTTGTTCAAGCGTTTTCCCTTACATTCGGGACAGACAGTGGTGCGAGCAAACTGTTCGGCCCACTTTTTGGCAGTGGCGGAAGTCTCTTTTTCCTGCAACATGAGTATATATTTCACCACTCCTTCATAAGTGACAAAATAATCGGAACTGGCTCCCAACAACTGATGTTTTATTTTGATGCGGTCATCCGATCCATAAAATATATCATTAATCACATCTTCTGACAAATCCTTAATGGGGGTCTTGATCGACTCATCATATTTGTCGAGCAAAGCCTCTATTTGCCAAAAGATAATACTATTCTTATATCGTCCCAACGGAGCAATACCCCCGTCGTAAACAGAAAGATGACGATCGGGAATGACCTTGTCAATGTCAATCTGATTC
>Ga0172377_10006421_pt1 | contig 12110 bp, 10 predicted proteins | sample Pumphouse3metaG_FD_119749 | JGI IMG/M metagenome (GOLD analysis project Ga0172377, IMG submission 119749) | Leachate microbial communities from a municipal landfill in Southern Ontario, Canada - Pumphouse #3 metaG | ecosystem: Engineered > Solid waste > Landfill > Unclassified | place: Canada... | reverse complement strand
GGATGCTCTATATATTTATGTTCTTTTGTTTCGCTGTTATTAATACTTATTCTCCTCGCAAAAGTAGAGGTTTCTCACCTCCCTTGCATTATATGACCTGAACACCATTGCTTTATTATCATGTTTTAGTCGAATAAATTGCTAAAGAAATCGCCGATGGCCTTGAATAAGTCACTAAAGAAGCTGGACACATTAGTCCACCACCCGCTGTCCTCTGCACCTTCCAGAAAATCCATGGCCATGCCCCAGGTATCTTCGCCGAAGGTTTTGAGCTGATCCAAGACTTTCTTAACGTCTTCAGCACTGAGTGTGTTCTTGTATTTTTCCAATGTGGCAGCTAGTTTGTCGATATCAGCTTGAGAAATATTAATTTCATACTTGTTCAGGACATTGTTGATGATTACGGTGATTTGCTCAATCGTAATATTATCTTTGCCTTCTTTTTCGACTAGCTCCGCCAATTCGGCCTTTATTTCAGTTAAGGCTTTGGAGAAGTCTTCCGAGTCAAAGTCTTCATTATTTGCATTGTTGTCTTCGATTACACGTACAGTGATCAACTCATCATTGCCGGCAACGAGCTTGTCTTTATCAAGGTCTATGCCGTAGACTTCTGCTGCCTTGTACACGCCAGTCAGCGCGGATTCACCGGTAACGGGCCGAATTGCTGCGACGGTAATATGACAGTCGTAAATGCCTGCGGTTATGGCAGCATTAGAATACTGATAATCAATTATTTTGGTTATATTCTCTGGATAAACAATCTCTGAACTGACACCGCTGCCTTCGTTCTTAAATTCAACCATGACGGATGAAATCATGTCACGGTCTGCTATTGTAGCGTCGATAAAGCGACCGGCGTCTGTACCATTTACAATGTCGACCGTTATGTCTTGTCCCGAGTCTACTTTCAACTGCTCAAGTGTAGCTGTCCTTTCGGCTTCATTTAGTCCCGAACCTAAGATGGCGACCTTATCGCTCGTATCGGCTGCCTGAATAGTCTGTCCACCGATAAAGGTAAAACAAAGTGCAGCCAGCAAGAGCAAGGTGCCTGCTCTTATTTTTCTTGATTTTTTCATATACATATAGTTAGCCTCCTAGTAGTCCTAATTAAGTCACCTTCATTTTACCGATATAAAGTGAACAAATGCGAAGAAGCTGCGAAGAATTCTTACCGTCCTACATCATTTAGTTTGATTAATCCTGTCTGAAATAGGCCACTACTAATTGAGTGCGATCGCGAAGATCAAGTTTATCCAAAATATTTGACAGATAATTTCGTACTGTGCCCTCGCTAAGGTGAAGCTCTTCGGCAATCTCCTTATTGTTGCGACCATCTGCCACTAGCTTAACTAACTGCTTCTCTCTTTCAGACAAGGAAATGAAAAGACCACGCCATTCCCGCTCCTCGGCAGGAATTTGCCTGTCGCTTAGTAATGGCGACAATCTGTCAACTATTTCACCCCCAAACACGTACTGCCCGCGCTGGATAGCGTACAGAGCAGGCAAAATATTGTCCACATCAGACTTCATCAGATAGCCCATCGCACCCATGCGCAAAGCGGCAAGGACGTACTCTTCATCTACAAAGGTTGTTAAAAACAGAATTTTCGCCTTCTCGTCTGCTGCCAAAATATGTTCGCCAGCCGTCAGGCCGTCCATTCCCTCCATGCGAATATCCAGCAAGAGAATGTCCGGACTAAACTCGCTGTATAGGTCAATCGCTTCTCGACCGTCAGAGCCCGTGGCCACTACTTCGATCGCCTCATTCTTGTCACGGCGCGAGGCGAGCTCTATAATCGACTGCAAACTCTTACAGACTATGGGATCATCGTCAATAATTATAATTCTCATCTCTCTCCTTGTGGGTGTCACGTTAGTTCCTCAACTTGTATACGTCGGCCTTTATGTTTCCGTTTCAGGCATGGTATCGCTTTTTGCGGGTAATCTGGCAAAAATCCTATAGCCGGACTGTCGGTTCACATTTAACGTACCGCCGATAGCTGTGACGCGCTCCTCTAGGCTCAGTAGGCCGATGCCATCTGTCTGGGGTTTTCCGCCAATCGTGTAGCCGTTATCTGCTAATAATAGTTGGTAATGGTCTCCCCACTGTTTTAATGAAATACTGACTCTACTGGCATTAGAGTGTTTAGCAGTGTTGTTTAAGCCCTCGCGGCAAATAGCTAGTACTGTGTAAAAAAGCGTGGGACTCAGTTGATCGTTAATTTGCACACTGCAATGCAGAGGGCAGAATTTGAAGTCATGCGCCAGCTTTTCCAAGGCTGTTTCAATCGACAAAGATTCGGTATGAATGTCGTGGATACTGTTTCTTATCATTTCCATTGCTTCAGATAAAGTCTCTCTCAAAGAACTGTACTGCGCCTGCTCGTCAGCGGCCAGCAAATCGAGTTCAGCCACCTGCAAGATGGCACTCGTCAATTTATGTCCGACATTGTCGTGAATTGACCGGGCAATGCGATTTCTCTCGGCTAAAATATCTGAGGCGCGGTCTAACTCTCGCTGAGCCATCAGCTGGTGATTCAGCTGCCTTTGCCTGCGCAATAGTTCTGACGAAGTGTCTACATAAGAATAGTGAGATTTCTCCAAGCTGTCTGTCCGTCTTGTCCAATATCCGAGGAAAATAGCAATGAGTGTTACGCCGTAAAGTAGAGCTATCTGCAAAGCAGAGATCTCTGCGTTCATGAGAGGGATTACTGTCAGCAAAAGCGGCCAGTTCCGTTTCCAATCGCTTACTTGGTAAGCCACTAGAGGTAGTCCGAAGAGCACGCCCGGCAAGAAAAAGCCCACAATGAGCAGCGCCAGATAAACGACTTGGCACAAAAGGTCGCTTCGCTGCTTGATTTTTTCCTGCTTGGAATATGCAAAGAACAAAGGTAGTGAAGCCAATAATACAAATATGAGAACGCTCAACACCAGCAAGAGCTGCGGCTCCGAAACAAAGGTGAGCGCTACGCACAAGGCTGTGATTATGGCCAAATTTATAATGTGTGCCATTTTTACTCCTTGCCTTTTTGAAAACGATGCTTGGTCTGAATGTAAAGTATGACACAATTCTATTCATCTTCTTGGATATTAGCAAAGAATTTACATTTGTCATTTATAACAGTGACAGTACACACTACTGCGCTAGTGTACGCAACGCTATATTAACTATGGCAGACTCAAGATAGTGCTGCCGTGAGAGGAGAATAAGATGCCGAATAATTTGGTGAACAATACATTGATCGACGTTGAGGTCAAGGATCTAGTTAAACGCTACAAAGAGTTGGTGGCCGTTGATCACCTCAGCCTTAACATTAAGCGAGGAGAAATATTCGGTTTGTTGGGCCCGAACGGATCCGGTAAATCCACTCTGATTAACTGCATCCTAGCGCTACTGCGCTTTGATCAAGGTGAGGTGAAGATCTTCGGCGAGACTATGACGCCGCAATCATATGATATCAAGCAGCAAATTGGACTCGTCCCTCAGGAAATTTCAGTTTATAAAGAACTCAGTGTTTACGATAATATAGATTATTTCTGCGGACTATATGTCGAGGACAAGGCTACGCGTCGGCGCTACATTTCTGAAGTCCTTGACTTTGTTCAACTTAATGATTTCAAAACTTTCCTTCCACGCAAGCTCTCGGGCGGTCTGCTGCGCCGGTTGAACCTAGCCTGTGGCATCGCCCATAAACCGCGCCTGATCTTCCTAGATGAGCCGACGGTAGCAGTTGATCCGCAGACGAGAAATCGCATTTTGGAAGGTATTAAGCAGCTGCGCAACGAGGGTTCCACCATCATCTACACTACGCACTATATGGAAGAAGTTGAATTCCTCTGTGACCGCTTAGCGATTTTAGATCACGGCAAAATCCTAGTCAGCGGTAGCAACGACGAAATAATTGCCATGTCTTCTATCAGCGAATCGATAAAGATTGTCGTCTACAATCTGCCGGATAGCTTAGTTGAACGGCTGCAAAGCAATCCGAGCGTGGACTCACTCTCTTATCAGGAAGGCAATCTCAATCTGACGATGAAGCAGGGCGGCAATAACCTCTTGGCTGTATTGCAAATCCTGACTGAGGCCGGTTTCACACCTGTAAGTGTCACTAGCGAAAACCCGACCCTCAATGATGTCTTCCTTGAAATTACAGGCAAGGAGCTACGTGACCATGCTTAGACATCTGCTGAAATATGGTTTTAAAACTTACGTTCGCAATAGACCGAACTTAATCTGGAATATAGTCTTCCCCTTTGCCTACCTGGCAATCTTCTTTATGGCTCTCTTTTCCTTATCGGATACGAATTCCGGCCTTGACACTATTCACTTGGCTCTGGTGCCGGGGCACGCTGCGGTCGAACGGAGCGAGGTCGATGGGCTAAAGACCTTTCTAGCTTTTGCCGGTGAAGAAGGGAGCTGGCAGGATGAAGAAATCATCTTTTCGAATAATGAGGAGTCACTATTCGTATTTGTCGAGGGAGAGGAAAGTGAAGCTACAACTTGGCTAGAAGAAGACAAGATTGATGCAATGATCCTAATCGATGACGAGCTCAGTTTCAAAGTCAACCCAATCCGTCGAATAGCGGCTACAGTTCTACATGAAGCACTGTCATCTTATGAACGCATGAGCACAACCCAAGAGGTTTTAACTGCCGGCTATGCTGAAGGTAAATTTACGCCGCCAGCGGATGTCGCAGAAGTTGAGGCTAATCGCTTTTTGGGTATTGTTAAAGAAGGGCGCAGCAAGGCGATCTTGTCTGAGTTTATCTTCTTCTTCGCTGCCTTAGCTTATGTATCTTTCTTCCCTATCAGTAGCGGCACGGACGTTATCGAAAGTATCGAGCCTGGTCAATCTCCTCAGGCGCTGCGCAAAGCTGTAGCGCCGCTCAGCAAGTGGACTCATTTCTTCGGGGCTCTAATTCCGCGTTGGTTGACACATCTGCTTTTGGTTGTTTTGGCTTACGGTTTTACACAGGTGTTGGGCATCGATTACGGCGGTGATCATTTGCGCATCATAGCGCTACTCCTCTTGGGCACAAGTGCCGCCATCTTTACCGGCACCGCAATCGGCTCCCTCGTCCCCACAGGACAAGGACCAAAAGTTGCGCTGTCTATTAGCTTACCGCTGCTCTTCGCTATGGCCTCCGGCATGATGGCCAGTGAACTGCACACTCTGGTTATGCAATATGTTCCTTGGCTACACAATATCAATCCGCTGGGACGTGTTACGAATGGACTGCACGCTCTGTATGCCGGAACGGACTTAAGCCGCTATATTGCTCAGCTGCAGGGTTTGGGCATCTACATAGCTGTCTGTTTCGCCTTAACTCTACTTGGAATCAGGAGGACGCGCTATGAAAGTGTTTAAGCATTTTCTCAAGCTCTTATATAGCTATCGCAGCACACTCATACCTTATCTTGTGATTTTTTTAGTAATCTTTGCCTCATTAATAATGAGCGTCTCGCCTGATCTGGAGCAACTCAGTCTCTATGAGCCGAAAATCGTCGTCTTTGATCATGACGATTCCGCACTGTCGCGACACTTTACGAGGTTTCTCTATAGCAAGAATGAAAAGGTAGAGATTGAGGAAGACGCCACTGTGATCGGCGATGCCATCTTTGAAGATCGGATCAGTTATGCAGTCAGCATCCCGGCTGGTTTTGAAGCCGCCTTTGGCAATAGTGGCAACTATGCCGACCTGACCACTTATACCAATTATAGCGACGGCTTAAACCAGCTAGTCGACAGCCAGATAGAGAGCTATCTTATGACTTGGGACAATTTCCGCATTGCATACGGCGGTACTGTGCCGGCAGCAGAGGCTGAGGCTACCCTAGATTTGGTCGATGAAATAATGAGCAGCGAGGTCGAGGGTACTATTCTGTCCACAGAGAACGGCGGCGACGTTGCTATCGTTGCCACCTACCTGCGCTATCTCAACTACATACTGCTGGCCTTAGGTTTCATGACCGTGGGTCGTGCCATAACAGTTGTGGAAGAGCCGACGCTTAAGCGCCGCGATCTTGTCAGTGGTTATCCGGGAAGGAAGCGGACGATGTGGCTTTTCATCAGTGCCTTTATTGTCATGCTCTTGATTTGGATACTGATGGCCCTGGTAATGATGCTGCTTACCGGTTTTTCAGTCATCGGTGAAACTAGCGTCCGCTGGATGCTACTCTCGAGCCTGACTCACGTCTTGTCGATTTCTACTCTGGTCTTGCTCTTGACGCACATTTTTCCCAGCGAAGGAACGACTTCTTTCCTGGGCACAATCATAGCGCTGGCCACGGCCTTCGCCACCGGCATTTTTATTCCTCGCGAGATAATTTGGCAACCATTGCAAACAGCCTTTTCTTTCCTCCCTACTTATTGGGACGTATCGAATCAGTACATATTGGAAGAGGCTGCTTACACGCAGACAATTGATTTGACGAGTGTCTTGCAGAATATCGGGATTATGTTGCTGATGGCGCTGGTCTTCTTCAGCCTGACTTTGATCTTACGGCGAGTACGCGAAAAAGAAACTATATAGTTCTAATTTCTACATTCTAGAAGCCGAGGTGATTTCACCTTGGCTTCTAGTAAAGTTTCGTGCCTGGCACCAAATGTGAATTCCTTGACAGAAACAAAAAACCCCTACAACTTTCGTTACAGGGGTCTTGGAGCCTTCTAAGGGAATTGAACCCTTGACCTCATCCTTACCATGGATGCGCTCTACCTACTGAGCTAAGAAGGCACTTATTGTTTCTCCGCTCTTTGGAGCGGGTGAGGGGAATCGAACCCCCGTATTCAGCTTGGGAAGCTGATGTTCTGCCATTGAACTACACCCGCGCAAGCGAGTGATCTCTCGCACCAGGAGCGCGACGCTTAGAAGTATAACTTAATATTTAGTTTGTTTCAAGATCCTTCGCCTGTTTGTTCATCATTATTTTTAGCAGTGTACTATCCATCTCTGCCATGCCTTCTTTGGAAATATGACTTACGTTTCTCATGCTCTCTTCGACGTCGGAACCGATCATGCCATCCGTCATCATTATGGAATGGCCTTGCATGGCAACTACAGCTGCCTGTACGGCGGCATAGATGCAGATGGAGACTTTGAGGGCACAGCCGGCTTTGGCACCATCACAGATCATGCCGGTTAAAGTACCGAACATGTTTTGGGCTGCGGCTATTACTTCTTCCAGACCTCCACCCATGAGCATGACTATGCCACCCGCTGCTCCGATTGAAGCGGGTACTGCACCGCAAAGAGGCGACAAGCGGCCGAAAGCTTTCTTCACATGAATAGCCAGTAAATGGCTGAGCGTGACGGCGCGGAGCAAAGCCTCTCGCTCACTGCCCAGATATTCTGCGGCGGCTACGACCGAAACAGTGGCAGTCAGACCCTGATTGCCACTACCTGAATTGCCCATCACCGGATAAATGGCACCGGCCATGCGAGCATCTGTAGCTGCGGCCGTGCGCGAAGCACAATAATCTGAGAGAGAGAGCTTATCCATTTGCTCTCTGATGGATGTGCCTACTTCGAGTCCGTATTTCTCTTCTAGTCCGGCATCGGCGATCTTCATATTCAGGTCCAGTGCATCTTCGATCTTCCCCAAGTGTGAGGGATCGACGGTCTGAGCGAATTGCCAGATATTAGCTATGTCTCCTTCAACTAAGGCATCTTCCGGATCCTGTGACACTTGCATATCGTTCTGGTAGACGAGCTCACCATCGCGGCCAAGCTCCAAGATTAAATCGTGTTTATAAGCTATGACTGCCGATCCGCTACCGCCGGCAGTTTTTATCGTAACTTTAATATAGAGAAGGGGATCATTCCCGGAAACCTCGAGCTGTACTTTCTCTTCTTTTATCAGTGTGCGGGCCGCTTCGACTTCCTCTTCTTGAAGACCTTCCAGCACTTCTAGTGCACGCTCAGCATCTCCGGCAACAGCTCCGAGGGCCGCAGCCATAGCGACGCCTTTCTCTTGCGTACCAGGAATAGTAACGCCCATAGCGTTCTTGTAGATGTTCACACTGGCGGAGACACGCATGCTCTCGATCTCATCGCAACCTGACTCTTTTCTAGCCAATGCTGCAGCATAAGCAACAGCTATTGGTTCTGTGCAACCTAGAGCTATTACCAGCTCGTCTTCAAGTTGATTCAAAAAGTATCTTTCGTTCACATTTGCCCCCGGTTTCGCGCAAAAATATTTTGCTGATATTGATGCTACTAGAATAGCACAAAGGGTTATTGGAGCAGGCTTTTTCCAAGATAGAATTTCCACGAAAATGACCCGAGCAAAAAACCACAAAAATCGCATGTAACATGCAATACTACGCACTTCTTCTTTTGTGTATAGATTTGTTTACAAGAGCGCTAGGGAAAAAGCTTTAAATATATGCAAGGTGCAAAAACAAATTTTAGTTGATGTTATATTATATATATAATATCTTGTGATTAAGGCTTTTGCCTTAGCTCCTTTGTTTCGGCAGAAAGCCTTATGAGCTTGATGTACGGTACCGCAAGCAAGTTTAGATCTTGCAAGCAAGTATAAGGAGGAAAAAACATGAAAAAGAGAACAAGTATCGCTTTCGCGTTACTGCTGTCGCTAATATTATTAGTTGCAGCTTGTGCTCCCAGTGATCCGGTAGAGACGGATCCACCTGGTGGAACAGACCCCGGCATGACAGATCCGGGTGAAGAACCAACTGATCCAGGTGAAGAACCAACCGATCCGGAAGAACCCGGAACAAAGACTAAAGTAAGCTTTGCCGTTCAGGCAGACTCAACACCCGCATTGGACGCCCTGATTGCGGCCTTCAATGAGCAAAGTGACGAGTTCGAAGCTGAAGCCACCATCATGTCAAACGACTCAGGTCAGATGCATGATCAGCTCTTAAACTCACTTTCAGCAGAAAGTAGTGAATACGACGTCATTTCTATGGACGTTGTCTGGGCAGGCGAATTCGCCGCGGCCGGTTACATTGCCCCTCTTGACGACTTACTCGTTGAAAACGAGTGGACACCTGCAGACTTTAACGCAGGTTCAATGGCCTCAGGTAGATATGCCGGCAAGAACTATGTCTTACCTTACTTCCCTGACCTAGGATTTATTTATTACAGATCCGACATCCTCTCTGAAGAAGATGCTGCGACTTTAGAGTCTGGCGACTACAGCTGGGATGATCTCTTTGCCATGGCAGAAATGTACATGGGCGAAGAAGGCACTGAGTACGGAATGACCTACCAAGCGATGCAGTATGAAGGTCTCACAGTAAACATCAATGAGTTTACCGGCAATTGGGCTGACATTTCCGGCGGCTTGGAGAGAATGAAATCGACCATTGACAACGAACTCACCCCGCCTGATATCCTCACTTACACTGAAGGCGAAACAGCAAACTCTCTCCTTAACGGAGAAACAGTCTTCGCCAGAAACTGGCCGTATGTAAACGGTATGTTGCAGTCCGGTGATTACGATGTCAAAATCGAACAAATCGGATATGCTCCACTGCCTGAAGGCGGTTCAGTAGGCGGCTGGCTCTTGGGAGTCAATGCCTTTTCTGAAAACCCTGAAGGTGCGAGAGCGTTCATCTCCTTCGTGGCTGGACCTGAAGGACAGAAGATCAATGCAATCGAAGGTAGTTACCTGCCTGGTTTTGATGCCCTCTTGCAAGATGATGAAGTACTAGCATCTAATGCGCTTCTCACCAGCGAAGGCTTCCAAAACGCTCTGTCGAACACCATCTCACGACCGGTAGTAGCAAACTATTCTGAGGTAAGTGACCTGATTCAGATCGCTACACACGAATATCTCTCCGGCAACACTGATTTGGAAGACGCAGCAGCCAGAATTGAAGAGGCACTGCCTGACGAATAGAAGTAAGTAAACTAAATGTTAGCTTTGGCTTAGGTCAAAGCTAACATTTCTTTTTTGTCAAAATGACACCCAGAGACTAGAAGAGGTTGCTATGAAGAAATTTTCAAAATGGGTGGATCGAAAAGCGGGGTATGTGCTGACCTTTCCCGTTGTATTGATAATTGTTTTATTTTCAGTATTGCCTATTCTCTTTACGCTACAGTATTCGTTTTTTGATATGCAGCTTAATGATCGCTCAAGAAACGATACTTATTTTCGCTCGCACGTAAACCTGCAACTTAATCAGGAGACGGTCGATTATCTGAATTTCTATCTGGGTTTTGACGAAGGCTACGCCCAGAATGAAGCGACCCTGATGAAAATAGATGAAATAAAACAGGACTTAGCGGAGTTCGAGGACTATGTCGCTGATGAACTGGCGACTAGCGATATGCGTGCGATAGTTCAGGTCAACGAAAGCAAACAAAACGACTTTATGGCACAACAAGGACACATTGTCAGCCAGCTCGAAGAGCTTTATGCCATGGACGATGAGTTTTACTCCCCCGAAGACACGATGGCTGTTGCTGGAGAATTTGAGACCACAATTATCAAACCGAATTTCAGCGGTCTGGATAATTTCGGAAAAGTCATTCAGGACAGACGAGTACACTCTACTTTATTATTCACAGTTATTTTTACGGCTATCTCAGTATTCTTAGAGCTGGTATTGGGCTTAGCTTTAGCTTTGATCATGAACCAACCGTTTAAAGGGCGCGGCATCATCAGAACTTTCTCCCTGATACCCTGGGCGATCCCGACAGCAGTCGCCGCCTTGATTTGGAGCTATCTCTATAACGGCTCCAGCGGAATAGTCTCACACGTGTTTTCCTACATAGGCTTGATACAGTCACCGGCCTCTATGCTCAATTCGTCAGGCAATGCACTTATGGGCATTATTATTGCTGACGTGTGGAAAACAACGCCCTACATGGCCCTTCTGCTTCTGGGAGGCTTACAGACTATTCCCAATAACCTCTACGAATCTTCATCTCTGGAGGGCGCGAGTAAATGGCAGCAATTCAGACACATTACGTTGCCCTTATTGAAACCGTCAATTTTCGTAGCGTTACTCTTTAGAACTCTGGATGCCTTCAGGATTCTCGATCTGATCTATGTTCTAACAGGAGGTGGCCCCGGCGGCACTACCGAATCGATCTCGCTTTATGCGTACAGAGTAATGTTCTCGCAAACCCGTTTCGGTTACGGATCAGCTATAGTCTTAATCATGGCACTGGTGGTTGGCATCGTTACGTTCGTGTACGCGAAGGCGCTCGATGTTGACATCTTAGGACAGAATGTGTAGGTGCTGGCATGAATAAAGTAAAAACATCAACCCTATTCAAAGTAGTAATGGTTCTCTATCTTTTTATTATTTTATTTCCATTTGTCTGGGTAGCGATTACATCATTCCGACCGGAGTCGGAAATTTGGGGACGAAACGCAATCAACTTAAGAGGGGCTAACTTCACCTTGGAAAACTATCGACTGGTGTTCCAGACCCCGATCCTTAATGCATTAAAGAACTCGTTGGTGATCTCTACGATAACAACCGTATACGTCACCTTCGTTGCTTCCTTGGGGGCTTATGCTATCGCCAGATTGGATTTCAAATTCAAAAAGCTCCTAACTGTAGTCATTCTGGCCATCTCAATGTTCCCACAAATGATAGTGATCGGCCCGATCTATCGGATTTTCATCAATCTAGGCTGGACCAATAGTTATTACATATCTTTGCCCTACTCCAACATAACCTTGCCGGTAGCGACCTTTATCCTGATAACGCACTTTGCCCAGATACCAAAAGAAATGGAGGAGTCGGCGACCATGGACGGCTCATCCAAACTCAACACCTTCTTCAAGATAGTCTTGCCGCTGGCAGCGCCGGGGATTTTCACCGCAGCGATTATAGTCTTTATCGGTGCCTGGAACGAATTCCTCCTCTCGCTGACCTTGAACACAAACGAGGCTTGGCGCACGGCAACGGTAAGTATTTCGTTCTTGAGGGGACAATTCGAAATTTTCTGGGGACAGGTTACTGCTGCTACTATCTTGGTAACCATACCAACTTTAATTATCGTAATTCTCTTCCAACGACAAATTGTATCCGGATTGACCTCCGGCGCATTGAAGGAGTGATGATTTGAAGAAATACATTGAAGAAGGCTTTGATCTCGAGAGGTTGCCGCTTTTAGAAAGC
>Ga0172377_10006420_pt1 | contig 12111 bp, 11 predicted proteins | sample Pumphouse3metaG_FD_119749 | JGI IMG/M metagenome (GOLD analysis project Ga0172377, IMG submission 119749) | Leachate microbial communities from a municipal landfill in Southern Ontario, Canada - Pumphouse #3 metaG | ecosystem: Engineered > Solid waste > Landfill > Unclassified | place: Canada... | reverse complement strand
CAGCAGAACCCCCTTTGTTCTCAATCTACACCCCCTTAATTGAAGTTTCCGTATAGATCTGCGCAGAACGGTATATTAACGCTGATATACCGTTGTTTAAACAGGCGCTATATTACTATAGATATAAGGCTTTGTCAAGACCTTCTGTGGGAAAATCCATATTGCCGAAAAGTATGTGGGAAATATGGCAGAAGGAAACGAAAGACAGTTACTAATCAACCACTGTGTTTTTCACTGTAGAAGGAACATTCAGCCAAAAAGCCAACTTTACAGTGAACTGTTCTGTCGCAATCCTGTGTTATTATTAAAACAATCAGGTTATTGCTAAAAATTCTCTTGACCGGGATTCAGGCATGTTCTTATACTGGAACAAGGCTGAAAATAATCATATGCGGAGGAACAGATAGTGGTAAAAACAATCAGTATTGCCGTGGTGGCGTTATTATTGGGAGCGGCTGCTGCCGGAGTGCCTCTATGGATACAGCTTGGCGATGCCAAAGACCAAATCGAGGGGCTGCAAGCAGAAAAAACCTCTCTGGTTCAGCAGGTGGGTAATCTGGAAGATGATCTCTCTGATGCCAATAATACGATACTTGGCTTGAATAACGATCTTGGCTCACTTCAGGCAATTTACGATTCAACCAGCATTGAACTTGATGAAACCCGGGCAATGCTGGAGCTGAAAATCGGTGAATTGGCAGATGCCAATTCACAAATAGAAAATTTGAACGGGGAGCTTGCAACTGCCAACCAGGATATAGAAAACCTGTCCAGAGATCTTGCTGCGGCCAATGCGCAGATTGACACGCTTGGTGATGATCTTGCATCTGCCCTCTTGGATATAGAAAATCTTAATGCAGAACTGTCTGCAATCGAGGAAAAGTATCCGCTTGAAGATTTTGCTGATTATACCGAACTGTCTGCCTGGGTAAAGCTGCATCTCCAGCCGTATTCAAGCAGTTATGATTCATGGTTTTCTCATGCTTTGAAGGTACAGGAACAGGCAGCCAACGACGGTTACTATGTTTCAGCCTTTATTTTTGCCAGTGATGACAGCCTGTTGGTGGTGAACTGTGCTCTGGCAGGCAATATGCTCTACGTCTGGGACCCGGAAGATCCTGAGCTTTATGAATGGTGGGAAGGGGGCAGGTAATCTTCTATTGCTTGAAGAGCAGAAACAAATTATAAAAATAGAATCGGGGGCTTGAAAGCCCCCGATTCAGTACAGCAAGGTAATGTGCTCCAAATGTTATTTTATCCTCCAACAGCATTCTGGATAAATTGCTTCACTTCATCAATCGGAATTGCCATGCTGAATCCCTCGATGTCATAATCCACCCAGCCCAGGGTATTGATTCCTATGACCTCACCTTCGATGTTGATTAACGGCCCTCCACTGTTCCCGTGGTTAACAGCTGCATCAAGTTGGAGCCAGTCAAACCCAAAGATTCGGGCTTTGCCTGAAATGATACCTCTGGTAAATACGGGCCATTCTGCAATAAAAGGATACCCTACAGCCAATACTTCCTCTCCGATTTTTGAATCTGAAGATGACCCAAGAATTACTATGGGGAAATTGGTATTTGCGGTATTAAGCTTGATTACGGCAATATCGCGTTGCGGATCAGCTTCTACCACATAGGCACCATAACTATTGCCGGTGTTAAAAAATACAGTAATGTCAGTACCATCTTCTATCACATGGTAATTGGTAACAATATAACCCCTGGTATCGACCACAAAACCGGTTCCGCTTGCATAGCCGACATCTGGTATTAATGTCTGGATCATGACCACTGAGGGTTTTACTTTTTCTACCGCGGCTTTCAGCGCCTGGTCATGTGCCTGCAAAAGAGCTATGTTTTCGTGCAGACCAATTACCTGTGATTGTAGTTCGGTCACACTGTTTTCCAGAGAACGGACCTCATCCTGAATTGACGCTATGGCTGAATTATTACCCTCAAGGTTTTCCTGAAATTTACCCAACTGGTCAGCAAGCCCTGCCAAAGTGGTTTGTTGTGCGGAAAGGGTATTTGAGAACTCGGACAGGCTGGAGAAGAGTGCAGCAATTTCATCATCTACGCTTTCCTGGCCGAGTTTAACAACATCATCCTGAAGGGCTGATATATCCTGCTCAATAGAAATAACGCTGTTTTCAAGGTTGCCGATTCTGATGTCCATATCATTATCAGCATTTATCCCCTGAAAGATCAAACAGGTATTTACGGCTGTCGCAATGGCTATCACGCCAGTTAACACATATAATAACCACTTTCTCATACACCTCTCCTTTTTGGAAATAAAGAATAACAGGCTGTTAAAGCCAATTATAGCCCTGAAATATGGTTGTTTTCCATGTTTGGTATCTGTCGGGAAACATAAGTGTGCAGTAAATTAGGCCTGTTATCTGTGTTGGAATAACGGGAGATAAATATTTCCAGCCAGTGTCTGCAGGTTAAAAAAAGTGCCGGCTATCAGCCGGCACTTTTTGCTCCTTTGCTGAGATGACCTGGATTATTTCATAGCCTCTTCAAGGATCTCTATCCCCATCTTGGAAAACTCTACCGACTGGGTGAGCGATTCCCTTGCCTGGTCTGGATTATGGAAGCCTTCACCGTTGCCTGCAGTCCACCACTCCCAGAGAATGTGTGCCTGAGAGTGGCATTCGCGAGCTTCGTTCAAGGTTTCTTCGCTGACTCCATAGCGTATTGCAATATCAAAAGTATCAATAAGTTCGCTTAGCCAGTATTCCGCCTTGGAAAGCTTTCCTTTGATGTAATTCTGGATGGCATCAATACGGTATTCAGCTTCTGCTTCCGTCCATTGAGCATGGCAGCTCAGGCAGGTTTTGTCGATATAGGTGCGGGGGCTGGTTTGCCAGTGGGATGTATATTCCTCTCCTGCCTCATTGATCAGCTTGGGCATATGGCAATCGCTGCATTCCGCTCCACTCTGCTGGTGGAGAGAACCATAATTGGTTTCAGCATCCGGGTGCTGCAATTTAACCAGGGTTGCGCCGGTGACTGCGTGTTTGAAATCACGAAATTCAATTTCATTATAATGGTCGTAAGTATCGAACACGTTGACCCAGGGAAAGTGGTTGGTTCGTGAGTCTGCCATAGTGATATATTCACCGGTGGATGTATCGTAGCCGGGAGCGCAGACATATTCAACATGGCACTGGGCGCACATGATATTGGCTATCGGCTCTTCCATAAGGCCGACTTTTCTGAAGTTTCTGAAGGTTACTACTTCAAGATCAGCTATGCTTTCACCGTTCGCTTCAGCATATAACTTGTTATCACCGCGGGTTACGGCATCAATCAACCCGTCCCTGACAACCCGGTAGTCGGTTGTGTGCGGGTCGTGGCACATAATACAACCCATTGTCGGGCTATCGAGCGCTTGTATGAACTCAACTACATTGGAAGTGCGGTCGAAATCAGCAGATTGATTTGGTTCGCCAAGATATGCCCATTCCAGTATATTATCAGTGGTTTTACAGTTCAGGCATACCGGGTTGGCTGCCTTGGCTGACTCGGGCAATGTGTATTGCTGGCCCATGTCGGTAAGGATATCCCAAATATTGCCAGAGGCTAAGATATCCTACCAGTATGCTAGCTGGAAGCGGCCGCCAAAAGCGCGGTCAACGGTAATATGGTCTATTACCATAAAAGCATGAGAACGCGGTTCGTTATGCTCCTTGGTAAAACCATAAGGCTGCAGCAATTTATCAAACATCGGGGATATACCAACAGGAGTTGCCTTTTCTTCCTTGGCTTCGGATTCAAGGTTGACAGTCAGAAAACTGCGGTACTGGTCAGGATGGCACCCGCCGCACAGCTCGGTGCTCATATTGACCACGGATTCGTTGGCAAGCGGGTTCTGGGCATGATCGCCAGGTATGTGGCACTGGGCGCAATCATGAACGGCGTGATTTGAGCTTTCTACCATTTCAACATTCAGTGCATGGCAGCCGGTGCAATCTTCTTTTATCGGATCTCCTGCCGGAGTCACCTCCGGTGCATCCGGGATAATTGCCATCACGGGAGATTCTGCGGCACTTTCTTCGCCTTTGTTGCAGGCAGTAATCCCCAGGGTAAAAATTAGAACCATAACAACCGAGAGGGTAAATCTGACCGGAAAATTTTTCATTAGCATTCTCCTTTAGTAAGTATCCATGTCCCTGAGACAATCCGTAATTTGCTATTTTTGTGTCATAATTATATATTACGCTGCCGGTAAAAACAATAAGCAATTCTATTACTGATAGGTTTTCAGATTAAAACCAGCCGAACGGCAACTACAAACCTACCATAATCAGCAGTAAGGCAATTAACATATAAACAGAAGCTGCTTTAAATAATAAAAAATTCACCGATGATGAATTTGTTGCACTGCTTAATACCGTAAGTATGAACAGAATGCCTCCCAAACCTGCCATTAAATACCAATAAATTGCCTGGAGGCCAATCAAATACGCGGCGGTTAAAAATGCAGCTGCGGCAAGACAGGTGGAGACCCCAATAATTAAATTGACCGTGCGTTTACTGTAGCTGTTAGGAAATACCGGAACCCCGGCACTGGAGTAATCCTGGCTGTAGCGCATCGAGAAAGTCATAATGTGAGTAGGTATCCATAGGACCACTGCTGCCATAAGAAGCAGCCCTGTGGCATCTATCTGCCCAATGCTCAGTACCCTGCCGGCCATAACCGGCATACCTCCGGCGATTCCTCCCCATAATATTGACCAGGGTGTTTTTCTTTTGAGCCATACTGTATAGACAATTCCATTAAAAAACAATCCGCCGGTTACAATTGCCGCATATAGAGGAGAAAGGAATACCGCCCAGATGATTCCTCCTGTTGCCAGAATTATTCCCAGTGCAAGCCCCTCTTTAACCGAAACTTTTCCAGAAGGGATCGGCCTTTGCATGGTACGGACCATCCGGGCATCTATATCCCTGTCATAAACCATGTTAAGCACTGTTGAGCCGCTTATAGCCAGGAATAGACTGCCGAGTAGCCCTGCTACAGTTTGCCAGCCTGAATCTGGATTTGGTGAGCTAAGAAAGCCTGCCAGTCCGCTAACCAGCAGAAGACCGGTTTGCCAGCTTTTTATCAGTTTGAAATAACTTGCCAGCTTGAAAAAAACTGTTCTCATACTGCCGGATAATTTTTCTGGAAATCCCGGAATAACTGCATGCTTTGCAGATATGTCATGTGTTCCGAGAGGTGTCATTTAACCACCCTGAATCCGGTATCCGGGCCACAAAACGCCGGATGAGCACTGTTTCTTGTCCATGCCCTGAGGTCATAACCATAGCTGGCCTTGCTCCCGCCTCTAAGATAACGAAGATGTGTTCCAGTATAAATATCTGCTGTCCACTCCCAAACATTTCCGGCCATGTCATAAACGCCATATGGGGAAGCGCAATCCTGAGTATCGAAACCGCCGTAGGTTTTTCCGTTGTAAAATCCTGCCGGAGTGGTATTTCCGATTGCGCCTGTGCCTTCTTCAAATGGATCTGAGCTGTTGTAATAGTTGGCATAATCCGGGCCAATGCCATTACCCCATGGATAGGGCCGCCCGTCTGTTCCGCGCGCCGCCTTTTCCCATTCAGCTTCAGTCGGCAGGCGCCATTCATAATAACTGGCATACGCCTGCGCACCAAACCAGCTAACCATAGTTACCGGATGGTCGTCGTAACCTGTTTTTACAGAAAACTGATAGCCATCATAGACAATACGAGAGTCTGTCTCATCAAGAAGATAATAGATGTAGTTACCGGGGATAATTTCTACTTCGTGCCGGCCGGCATGAAAATCGTCACCCTGGTAATATCCACTGATCTCATCTCCGGTAATGGTAATTGATCCATCTTCCATTGCCTGATTAAGAAAAGCCGCATATTGCCGGTTGGTAACTTCAGTAATCATTATTTGATAGTTATAAGATATGTTCACCTGTTCATTGAACTGCCCCATTTGAAAGGCGCCGGATGGAACAGTTGCCCATTCTTCCGGATCAACTCCAGTCTGAAAAACCGGTACGTCCGGAGTGGCATGCCCCGCAGAACAGGCAGCGAGCAGAACAGACGAAATGAAAATTAAAAGAGCGGCTTTTAATTTTTTCACTGACAGCCACCTCCTTCCCCGGAAGATTCTGCCAGTTCTTTTGCCCAGCGGCCTTTCTTTTGGAAGAAGTCGATTGCCCTCCAGATAAGCAGTACCAGCAGAACGGCGATGACTACAAACATGCCTATATCAGCCAGCAGCATGGTCAGGTCAACCAAAGGCTGTTCAGCGGACTGGCTTACAAAAAGCCTTTTCAGGGAATATATGGTTACCGATGCAAATGCCAGATTTGAGCCGATTATAAGAGGCCAGGCAAACCAGTGTCTGGCTTTGCCCTTAAGGCCGGCCATATCTGCATAATAAAGCAGTATTATCGTGGCGATAATCCCTGCCAGGGCATGCCAGTGACCGGTAATCAGTATTCGTTCTTCTCGCAAAGGCCACATACGAAAGATTTCATCGAGTTTGATCGCGGCGAAAATACCCGGGATGGTGACTACAAAGTTCATGAATACCATCTGCCATAGTGAGCCAAATTTCAGTGGGTCTTGCAGCAGTGCGGAAAAACTTTTCCAGAAGCCGGTTTTTCCTGCTTCTTGCCCGGAAAGGTTCTCTTTTATGAGCTTTCTCCAGCCAAAAATTACCAGCAGCAGAGCGGCGATGGCGGCTGGCATAGAGCCGGGTGAAATAATAGAATGGGCAATTTCTTCGAAAGGCACCACTGCCCAGGATCCCAGAGTTACTATAATTGTGCCGGCTATCATAAGAGGCATGGCTATTTTGTGCAATATGCCCTTAAAATCAAACCAGCGACCTATTATCAGTGTGAGTATGATGGCAATCAGGGTAAGCATGATATGCAGGTGCCCGATAACGGCGAGCTGCAGTGATGATCGGTGGACTTCACGTACAATGTCTTCTGCCAGGAAGGTTTGGAAACCGTTGCCGTACAGCGAACCGGCTACTGCTCCATAAAGTGCAGAGCCAAGGGTGGCGATAACCGCAACAAAAAAGGCAGTTCGTTCGATATCAAGCCCGCCTTTTGTATGTGAATAATCGGGGTTGGTAATACGGTATTCCTTCGACCATGGCCATACAGCTGCTGCCAGTAATACCCCGGAAAAAAATACCAGTGAAAGGCCGAAGATATATATACCATGAAAAATATAGTTATGGCCGAAATAGGCAAAAATCATACCAAAAACCATGGCGGAAATATACCCGGCAGTTATCAGGGTGTTAATAAAAAAGCGAAGCGATTTTTTCATTGGAAGGATATGGGTCATCAGGTATACTTCAATCGCCACGACGGCAACAGCAATTGAGTGGTAAAGAATAATTATGCGCCCTTCCCGTTCTGCTTCGACAAGGTCCATATTAAAAAAGTCTACCGCTATATCCTTTATGCCAAATGCTGCCATATTCGCTGAAAGCGTACCAAAAATCATAGTAACAGCCGATATCATGGCAATGGCAAGTAAAACCAGCCCCCTGGTAGAACAAAAAATAAAGTTCAGACGTTGATAGATTGCCTGCATAATTATCCTTTCCGGCCTGGAAGCCGGTTTAAAAACGTATCAGATGTGCGGTGTATGACAAATCCAATTACACCGCACATCTTTTAATTGCTTTTACCGGTCAAGCCGAGGTTGGAATAAAGTAGATATCTACCGCCTGCTGTTTAAGCCAGCATTTTCTTTACAAAGCCGTAGGTATATGCCAGTGCCATAAGCAGCAGCAATGGAGCCAGTATGGTAAAAACAAAATCCGCGCTGAAAAAGAGCAATTGAGAACCGCTTTTCAGGTAGGCCAGAGCTATGCCGCCAAGACCTATCAAGGCGCCACCAATACCAACCCACAGAAAATCTGTTACTACTCTTCCTTTAACCGCTACATAAATGGGCAATATGAATATTATTAACCCTGCTATGCCGTGTACTGTCGCCAGTATAATGGTTGCGGCTGTTTCCGGGCCGGTATAACGGGTAACTGCGATTGCAATGAGCCCGAGCAAGGCAAACATCAGGTAGCCCAGCCCGTATTTGGGGTAAAATTCGTTCACCAGCCCTACCGACAGGCCGAGAGGGATCAACGCAGCTACGATTACTACGAGTTCATTGCCCAGCACATCATAGGTAAAGAAGATCAGCAGCAGCCCGGCGACAAGCAGCACCGCAAAAGAAATCATGTAGTAGAGATCGAACTTGTGCTCGCTCGGAGATTTCTGATAGTGCTGGTAAAACCTCCATAACAGGTATAGGGCCACCAGTCCAGTGGCAAGCAGAATAACAATATCCCACCATTCCATGTCTTTTCCCTCCTCTTTTTTATTATGTTGGCGGAAACAATTACATACTCATTTTGGCGGCTGATAATGCAATACACAACCGGATCAGGCCCGTACCCGGCAAATATAATACACTGAATAATGATAAAACGTTACCGTTATAATAGAATATGATTTACATCATATAACAAGCCTGTTTTTCGGCGGTCGGAGGATTATTGGTCAGGATTCTGCAGGCTCTTGTCTGCCGGGGCAGCTTTCTCCGGCGGCAATCAACTGGTTTTTGTCCATGATTGTGATTCTGCCACGGCTGGATTCTATAATGCCCCTTTTTTTAAACGAGATGACCGTTCTTATGGCTGTTTCTGTGGTGGTGCCGGCCATGCAGGCAATTTCCTGCCTGGTGATAAAAAACGTTTCACCCAATTTATCCGAAAGCATCAGAATAGTCTGAGCTATTCTCTGTTCGGCTTTTGCCCCAATAAGATTATGAATGCGTTGATGCAGGCTTCTTATTCTTTGTGACAGAACGTGGATGATCCTGAGAGCCACCTCGGGATGTGCGTACAGGAAGGAAATAAAATATTCCCTGCGGATGCCAAGGAGGACCGTTTCAGTAAGGGTTTTTGCGGAGGCTGGATACGGCTTGTTATCAAAAACGGCTACATCACCAACTATTTCGCCCGGTCCCAGAAAAGCAACAATAAATTCTTTTCCAGAAGATGAGCTCTTGGTGACCTTTATCTGGCCCTGGATTATGATGTAAAACAGCCAGGGCTGGTCTTCTTCCCAGAAAATAGACTCACCGGCGGGCAATTTTTCACAGGCAGTCTTTTGAGCAAGCTCCTCAAGCGCTGGCGGATTCAGGTCGTTGAAGATAGGAAACCTGTATAAAGCGCTGGTGATATCTTCAATGTTAATATTTTTTGCTCTCATAGCTGCTGTGCCCGGATTTACTTACACTGGTTCTTTAAATATGGATTATACCACATGACCAAACGCATCTGATTTACAGCAGACGGCACCAGGAGTAAACTGGGTTCTAAAAACCGGAGGTTGAGAAGTGATAAGCTGGGTAGTCGCTGCGCTGGGCGCTTCCTTGTTGTTCGGGCTGATCAACAATTTGGATAGCCACCTGATGGCCAGGCGAATGCCGGGGGCAAGGGCTTTTTTACTGGTTTTTTCAATAGTAATCCTGGTTTTTATCCAGCCCTTTATTTATATTTTCCCTCTGCCGGTGGATTTGGATTTTGTAATACTGGCAAGCGCCCTGGCTTCGGCGCTGATGCGGTCTCTGGCTACAATACTGCTGCTTTATGCCTTAAAAAGTGAAGAAGTGGTTCGTGTAGTGCCTCTAACCTATACATATCCGGTATTTGTTGCTCTGGCAGCTGTTCCTTTATTGGGAGAAAGCCTGAACGCCATGCAATGGCTGGCCATAATAATAATAGCCGCGGGAGCAGTTGCAGTGGCTCTTCGCCCGGGAGCAGATGGAAGCGGCCGGTCCCTGGGGAAGCTTTTTCCTTTATTGGTGCTTTCTGCTTTGCTGTTTGCCGGAGCAGACCTGTCCGGAAAATATGCGCTGGAAGAAATATCTTCCTTTACTCTTTACTGGATGAGCATGCTGATGCTGGTGGTATTGTGTTTGGGTATTTCATTGCGCCCCAAGGTTATCAAAAGCCTGAAAACTGTAAAAAATCCGCGTAAGGTTGGAGCTCTGGTGGTTTTAAACGAAAGCGTGGTGATGTGCGCAGTGTTGCTAAGCTTCTGGGCAATGAAAAACGGGCCGATTTCACTGGTTTCAACTATTCTGGCATCACGGCCGGTGTTTGTTTTTATCGGAGCTGTTGTGTTGAGTCGAATTTTCCCCGGTTTTGTTTACTGGCAGTCGGACAGGCGGACGTTGATCTATAAGCTGGCCGGGATTCTTTTAATAGTTGCCGGAATTGCCATTATTTATCTGGCGTAACAATGCCTTTTGAATCATTCTCTTGGGTCTGGGGGAATGTTATAATTATACAAGAGGCCGTTTATGCGTGAAGCTTTACTGTATGAAAAACTGGCACAGGAAAGGGTCAAGTGCAACATATGCAACTGGCGGTGCCGGGTAAACCCCGGAAAAACCGGAGCTTGCCGCATGTACTTGAACCAGCAAGGCAGGTTGTACAGCCTGAATTACGCCCTGCCGTCTTCGATAGGGGTAGATCCGGTAGAAAAGAAGCCGCTCAACCACTTTTTCCCTGGCTCAAAGGTATTTTCTATGGGCAGCTGGGGTTGTAATTTCAGTTGCCGGGATTGCCAGAACTGGCAGATTTCAACCGCCGGCAGCCAGGGTATTCCGGATACTGCGCATGAAATGGGACCGGAGGATGCTGTTGGCATGGCTGAAAGGTGTGGAGCGCAGGGTATAGCCTGGACCTATAATGAACCAACAGTGTGGTTTGGATATACGCTTGACACCGCTCGTCTGGCAAAGGAAAAAGGGCTTTATACCGTTTATGTTACCAATGGCTTCATTACGCCGGAAGCCCTGGATCTAATCGGGCCTTATTTAGATGCTTGGAGGGTGGATATCAAGGGCTTTACTGATGAGTTTTATCAGAAGTGGTGCGGGATCATAAACTGGCAGAACATACTTCTCAGTGCCGAACGTGCTGCAAAACAATGGGGAATGCATGTGGAGGTGGTTACCAATATTGTGCCTGGCATGAACGACGATGATGCCCAGCTCAAGGGTATTGCCGCCTGGATACAGGCTGCCCTTGGCAGCCTTGCACCGTGGCACGTTACCCGTTTTCATCCGTATGAATCAATGCGCCAGATAGGGCAGACTCCACTGGAAAAACTGGAAAGAGCGGTGGATATCGGCAGGGAAGCCGGGTTGAAATTTGTATATATCGGCAATGTAGCTGGCAGCCGGTATGAGGATACCATTTGTTACAATTGTGGTCGTACGGTTATCTCCAGGCAGGGCTATAGCGTAGAAACAGGTGAATTAAAAGACGGGCACTGCGGTTATTGTGGTGCAGATTTAAATATCAGGACCAAGAAGGGAAGTGTGTGATGATAAGAAGAGCAGTTGTAGCCGGGAGTTTTTATCCCGCTGATCGTGAAGAGTTGACCTCAACCATAGGTGGAATGCTGGAGAAAGGCTATGAGCGTCGCAGAGTGCTTGGGGCCGTTGTGCCCCACGCTGGTTATATGTATTCTGGCAGGGTTGCGGCTGGTGTCATATCAAGGATAGATTTGCCGGATACTGCAGTTATAATTGGGCCTAACCATACCGGAATGGGCAAGCCTTTTTCTCTGGCGGCTGAAGGTTCCTGGCAAACTCCGTTAGGAGAGGTGCCTATCGACGAGCAGCTCGCACGGCGAATCCTTGGTTTCTCCCAGTACCTGGAAGAAGATTACTCAGCCCATGTTCGAGAGCATTCTATTGAAGTTCAGCTGCCATTATTGCAGTATTTTAAACCGGACATCAGAATTGTGCCAATTATCCTGGTTGGTGCACCTGCAGCTGCGTATAAAGAAATCGGTATTTCCATTGCGAGAGCTATCAGGGGCAGTCAGAACAGTGTTATCGTGCTGGCTTCGAGCGATATGACTCACTACGAGCCTGTTGAAAGAGCCAAAGACAAAGATATGAAAGTGGTTGAGGCCATTCTTGAGATGGATGAAGACTTAATGCTGCAGGTGGTGAGTAAATATCATGTCAGCATGTGTGGAGCAGGTCCGGTAGCCTGTTT